>Ga0325414_1001498_pt1 | contig 22664 bp, 16 predicted proteins | sample PopdelMetagenome_8_FD_206183 | JGI IMG/M metagenome (GOLD analysis project Ga0325414, IMG submission 206183) | Populus deltoides microbial communities from Bellville, Georgia, United States - Leaf-PdKOR-R3 | ecosystem: Host-associated > Plants > Phyllosphere > Phylloplane/Leaf | place: USA... | reverse complement strand
AAAAAAAAATTCAGGTTAACCTGTCAACCCGGAATCCGTGCTATGAAAGTTTAATAACTAAATAGAAAAAAATTTAACATTCAAAAAAAATTTAAACAAAAAAAATATTCATTAAAAAAAATAAAGAAAAGAAAAACAAAGAAAAGCTCTAAAAAAACAAGGAAAAAAGGAAAAAAAAGAGCTTAAAAAAACAAAGAAAATAAAAGAAAATAAAAAAACACTCAGCCCTTTTTATTGTGGACTGCACAGAAAACACTGATGTGTTTTAGTATATGTTAAAATGCAATTTTGAAGACTGACAAATCATGATTATAGAAATCCTACTCAACCGGTTGATTGGTTGGTCAGAATCGACTCACTAGTGGACTTAATAATGTTGGTCAACTGGTTGGTTATTTGGTTGACTTTTTTCCAAGCAATAAGGGTAATTGTTAGTTTCGATCAGTTTGAAGTATGTTTGGGATCGATTGAGTGAATTAGTTTGACTTTATAATTATGTTTTGCTCTCTAAGCTTAGAGTTTTAATCTTTTATGTTATTTTGCTTCGAGTTATTTTTTAGTGTTTTCCGTATCCATTATAGGTTCTACTAACGTTCCTCCTAACGATCTTCAATAGTCTCTGGTTCTGTATTTATTTGTCTTTTACTTTTATTTTGTTGTTCAAGTGAGTTAGATGATTTTTAATACGCATGTAATATAAATACTTTATGTATGTTGATTATATGATGAGTACGATTGATTATTTCTTGAATATATATAAACACACACACACTTTATTTTTTTAAGTACTCATCCATTTTTTATTTCGTTCTTGCATTCTTTTGAATCAAATTATATTTGATATGACATTCAATTACTTGTTATGTCTTGATATCAGTATGCTTGTCAGAATTTCATACTAACAGAGCGTAGTTAGTCTTTGTGCACATAATATTTATATACGTAGCTGGTGAGAGAGACACTAACATGTGGTGACTGATCCTCCCATAGTAGTCACCTTCGGGTATCATCTGATCTCTGGCATGTATTTCATTACCTTATATTAAATACTTAGTATGTATATTTATATCAAGATATGTGCGACTTGCAAATTATTAATATTTAAGATGTGTATTAATTATTATTCCCTCACTGAATCGGTTGAACTCACCCCTCTATTTTAATATTATTTTAGATTCTTAGCTTTCATTAGCAAGTCGATCTTTGATCAAGAGTTTCTATTATTTTGTTTGTTGGTATGTCGTGTTTGCTTATGCAAAGCTTTCCTTTTAGTTTTTTATTCGATGTCTCAGATGCTCCACTATTACACTATTTTATTTAAGTTTGGATTTTGATAATGTAATAAGTATTATAGATTATTTGTTTTTGTTCTATTTGATAATAAGGAGTTTTGAAGTATCATTTGATTTTATTGCTTTAAATAATATAATATTTTAAAAGATTATGAAATGTTGCAAGTTTTGTTTTATAAAATATATGTTCAGAGGTTTAGTGCAAGTGGGGTGTCCCTATGACGCCGCTCCTGTATTGCCATTCAAGGGCTTGGGGTTCGGGTTGTGACATTACATACTATATTTTTTTAATGACTATCATCTTCTACTCTTTGCTTTAGTTTTCTTGGTTGCGGGCACTAGCATTATTGATTTGTTACAGGAATAATAGCTCCTTAAACATCTTTGAAGAAAAATAAAAACTTAACAAGAAATTTTGTTGTTATGCCTAAATTGATCCAACTATTTTTAGGTTTGCTCTAGAATATAAGAACTATGTTTTGTAAACATGGTGTTTTTTGTATGGGTGTTAAAACTGTACAATTAAAATGATGGATGTGAAAACAAAATGCACATATTAGCTTCTTATAAACTATTTGCACATGAAGTTTGACCACAAAAGAATATTGATTGACCATTGATGCTTATTCTTTTTTTTGTAAAACATCAAATCAACAATATTAATCGATTTAATGCTCAAAGCAGGTATGAACTCTTGTATAGCGTGGACAACTACTTTAGTAGAAGCGAAATGACTTGAAACCTTAGAAAATGTGAACAAAGTCTAAAAAATCATCGATTATAATATGAGTTTGAAATTTATACAATTCAACATAAGACATCATCCATTTTATCCAATTAAATACATCATAACTTTTTTCTTTAAATGAGAGTTAAGAATTTAAAAATATTTATTTAGAAATATTCATCATTTTAAAATGATGAAGTCGTGAAAAGCTCTAGATATGAATTGAGCTTTTTATGGTTGCATTTTAGGTTGTGGGGTAACTAGGCTTAACTATAAGTCCTCAAGTTTTCTTACAAAACAAATCTCATCTTTAGAGTGTGTATACGAAGAGGTATGGAGAAATAGTTTATTTTTTAACACTCAAGTTGTATCTTCTCCAGTTGCTTGACAATAATAATTGTGTTATTGGAGTATCCCATTTAAACAATTAAATACTACAAAAAAAAGACCAAGCATTAAAATAATTTAAAACAGCAAAAGATAAACACCACTAATATTAAAAACAATTTTTTTTATTCTCAATTCTCCATAAACACAAATGTATTTGGTCTTTAATCTGCCTTCTTCTAGGTTTTCTTCATCTCTAGTCTTTTGTTTTTTCCGAGGTTTCTTCTACAAAATTGGAACTCAAGCTTTACTCCATAATCACTCTTTGTAAGTGGCTTTCCTATATGTGTTTTATTTATTTTCTGATTTTCTCAAGGATTTAAATGCTTAATGTTTGGTTTAATTTTGTTTTTCATAGAAATAGTTGTTATATGTGATTCCCTCGTATTCTTATCCTAATTAGATTTTGGACTTTCATCACAAGTTTGCACTATTTAAAAGCCAGTTTATAAATAGGTTGTGAAGCTATTGACAAGTTCAGTTTTATGTCATAATAATAAACACCAACAAATAAATAACATTTTCTTTGATAATATTGGAATGTTGTTTTCACCATTATAACTTAGTATTACATAAGCATATTTTTCTTGGTTCAATTTGATGCCCCTATTCACTCATTTATTTGGCCTCTTTTGACCATCTTTTATTGTAAAATGTAGGCATTAATATCCTGTCCAAACCTTAATCATGTAACAAATTCCAACAAATTATTATATGGTGATTATCTGATTGCATTGAACAACTTCCTGACTATATAGATTGAAGACATAAAGCCTCACACTTTTTTATATTGTACAAACACTATCCATGGTAGACTTTGCAACCCTTTATGCTTGTATTGTCATGGTCATAAGCTATATGACATGATAGAAAATTAAGAACATATTTTTATGTGTATAGACACTCAAGAGAGCCGAAAGCAAAATGTTAAGCCTTGTTGGATAAGAACTAATTTGTAAATCTCATAATTTTTTTTATCATGGGAAATTTTCAGTACAATATGCATATTATGCTATATATTTAAGGGTTAGAGTTCTCTAAACTATATTAATTTCTTTCTTTCATGGTAAATTTCATGTTATTTTCTTAGTTAGTGAAAGGTTTTTTAGATATGGGGTAATACAATATTAATTCTTTTAGGTTTACTTTCAAAATAAGTAAATTGTTGTATTTTTTTATTTAGATTAAATCTACTTATCTATAAGATTAATTCTTGAACTAATAATGATGATATTTTTTTAGGTTTACTCTATCTTGAATTAAGTTTTAAGAGTAAAGATACGACAATAAAGAACTTTAGACTCTTTTTTTAAGAAATCAGATGCTGGTCTCCTAGACAATAATGTATTTGTTGTAGCTACTACTTTAAACATGACACCTCCTTATCAAAATCTTGATGAAATAACTTCTAAATTTGAGGAACTCAATGAACGTCCTTTTAAAAGTCGAAGAATTCAACTTGAAGAAATAAATTTTAATTATATGGAATGTGATCCAGGATTACATCCAATGATATGAGATATTCATGTTAACCTAAAAATATAAATTCATTTTGCTTATCTTAAAAGTGGTCCATTCCAACCTATACATTTAGGGTATCTTTTTTTAAAAGATGAGAATCACTATTGTCAATTTCAAGCCTTTTGGTTTAAAGTATTATCGAGTTGGCTAGAATACTTAAATACAGTGAAAGCTATATTCTATCTACCTTACTACCTTTTTTGGTAAGACAACAGGTAGGCCAGGATCAAATGCTTTATATCCAAAGGCTTTGTTAACTGGAGGAAAGTAAATGATGGGATTTATTGTCCTTTATCGAGTCATGTTGGGAAAGAGAATTTGCCACACAAAATTGTAGTTCAATGTTATGAAGATTTAATGAATCAATTACAAGATATTCACAACTTGGTAAATAAGCGAGCATCACAAGAAGTTGAGAATAATCATTTATGCTTTAAAGCTACAATTAGAATTGATTGATGGCTAGCTTTCCAAGTAAGTGCCTTTAAAGGCCATGGTGAAAGCCGTTCAAAAAATTGAGGTAATTTTATTGAACTCCTAAAGTTTCCGGGAAGTCATAATGATAAACTTAGTGGGTTAGTTCTAGAAAATGCTCCCCATCAAAATGCTAAATATACTTCTCATAAAATTCAAAAAGAAATTTTAAATATCTTTGATAGCAATGTACGGAGGGTGATTCATGATGAGATTGAGGATTCAAATTTTTGTATCATTGTTGCTTTATATGAAGCAAAACAAGAATAAATAACAATTATCTTATGGTTTGTTGACAAAGATGGTTTCATTTAGGAGCGTTTTTTTCATGTTATGCATGTGAAAAATACCACGACATTGATTCTAAAACAAAAAGTGTGCAATGTTCTATCTCGTTATGATATTCTTGTAGAGCATATTCGAGGTTAATGATATGATAATGCAAGCAATATATGAGGTGAGTAGAATGGACTTCAAGCTTTGTTTCTTAAAGATTGTCCTTTTACTTATTATGTACATTACCTAGCTTATAGGTTATAATTAACTCTTGTTGCTACCTCTAGAGAAGTAAAACTTGTCCATCAATTTTTTTTCAAGTTTGACTTGTTTTATCAATATTATTGTTGGTTCATGTAAATGAAATGATGAGATACAACTTGCTTAAGCAATTGAAACTAGCAATAAAATTGATATAGATGAGGAAAAAAAAAACCAAGTTGGTACCTTACAATGACCTGGTGATACTCGATAGGGTTCTTATTTTCAATCAATTTGTAGCTTGTTAAGGATATATAGTGCAACTTGTATAGTTATTAATACTATTCTAAAGATGGAGCAAGTTATTCTCAACGAGGTGATGTAGAAGCAACTTATTTAGCATTAACATCTTTTGAATTTGTTTTCATGTTACTTTTAATGAAACAAACTATAGGAATTATTGATGTTTTATGTAGGGCTTTGCAACAACAAGATCAAGACTTTGTCAATGTCATGAGTTTAGTTTCAACTATAAAGTCATTGATTTAGAAATTATGAGATATGGATTGGAACCTTTACTTTAGAGTGTCAAAGAATTTTGTGTGCATAATGATATTGATATTCTTAATTCGAAAGCACAATATACAAGAGTTTGTGGCAAGTATCGTCATCAAAATGAAGTTCTCATAACTTTAGAACATCATTTAAGAGTAGATATCGATTTTCAATTACAAAAGTTAAATAACAAATTTTGTGATCAAATATTTGAACTTCTTATTTTAAGTTCAACATTATGTCCTCAAGATTCTTATAGCTCATTTGAACAACAAAAATTTCATTTGAGATTTCAATTGTAACATTACCAGCTTGATGTGTCAAAACATCCAAAGTTTTAAAAATGGACTAATCTTTCTGAGTTAATAGATTAATTCAACTAATCTTTCTGAGTAGAGTAATGACATCTTCTAGAAGATCAAAAGTCTATCATTTAGTTGATAGATTAATTCAACTAATCTTAACTCTTCTTGTATCTATGACAAATACAGAATGAGCTTTCTCTGTAATGAAGTTGGTGAAAACAAGGTTTCATAACAAAATGAATGATGATTTTCTTGCAGACAATTTAGTTGTCTACGTAAAAAAAGAGATTGATATGAATTTCACAACAAATATGATTATGGATAAGTTCTACTAAATAAAAGATCATTGAGGATGACTTAGTTTAGAGTTATTTTTCCTATTTCTTTCCTTTATTTTCATGTCTATGTTAAACATCTTAACTTTTAATGTTTATTAGAATGTAATAGAATACTACACATAAGAAAATTAAGAATTTTATTTTGTTATAATTATTGAGATTAATAAGATGAAATTTGATTTTGTCTTTACTTATATTGATATATCTTCCCCCCTCCCCTAAACTAAAATTTCTAGTATTAGCCCTGTGTATAGCAAAAAAGAGACTATTTTAATCTAAGCCCCCAAGACTTATGGCGTAACTTGTGTGGCTAAGAAAGGCTCAAGTTTCTTACCTAGTGACTATGTGTATTTATACAACCAATCCTTAAGCTTATCTCACGGAGGAGAAAAATATTTTACTAGAAAGTTTAGTACTCGGTTGTTGTGCCATACTTGTCATTAGTAAAGATGTTAGTGGCAACATTTCCTTGGAATGTTGAGTCATCAATTGGTTGTTGTTGTTATCATAACCCAATTTTGGGTTTCCCTTAAACTCATCCTTTTCCTTTTAAATAAATAAATAAAATGAAAACAACAAAAAAAATAAAAAATATTAACAACTTGGCAAGAACAAGTTGAGAAGCGTTTTAAACGCATGAAGGAACCAAACTGAGATTTTAGACAAAATTGAGAACCCAATTGTACCCAAAATTGAAAAACAATGCATATTTAAGGTTAAATTGAATAATTATAAGATGCATTTTCATAAAAAAAAAAATTTAGGACTTAATTAGGTTTTTAATATGCTAATTTGATTCAATTATAGACCTAATTAAAGGTTTAATTAAATTTAAGAATTAATTTAGGTCAAATTAAAAGAATCAATTAAGTGCAAGGTTTTACTTAGACTTTTAGTGGGTCAAATTAATTTTTAAAGGACATAATTGGTGAAAAATTAAGTTTGAAAACCAAATATCTGCTTAATTGAGAATATTGAAATTTTGAAGGACCAGATTTAATTTTTACAAGCTCAGTCAGATGAAATCAGGGGTAAAATTGCAAGAAAATCAAAGTTTGAGAGTTAATTAAGGGTCAAGTTAAAGAAATTCAAGACTAAGAACCTTTTTGCAAAAGGCGCGCGAATTCAAGGGCCAAATTCGATTGAAAATAAGGGTGAAATTAAAGAAACTAGAAGTATAAAAGTCAATTGAGGATGTAATTGAAAATATTCAAGACCAAGAGCCAAGTTGAAAAACATGTTAAAATTAGAGGGTTCTTTTAAAATCTTGCAAGGGTAAAATTGAATTAGTTCTTGAAATCAAAATTCAATTGAGGACCCAATTAAACAAATTCAAAGATTGAGAACTAAAATTAAAAGAGAGATTCCTAACCTAATTTAGTATATAAGTGCCAAAATGATGTTGTTTTATTTAAATAAACAATGTTTTAACTGTATTTTGGTTCAAAACTATGTCGTTTTGATCAACACCCAAGACAAAAAAAAAAAGTATCAGTCGACATGTCCTCTGACACTGTTTATCATCTCCCTTAAAAGAACTAAGGGAGACTATCTCTGATGCCACCTTTCAAACCCTCTTTCTCTCTCTTACCCACACCGAACAAGACCAAAAATACTCTTTTGCACCCATCTGATGTTGAACTTGGCCTGCATGCTATTTTTTAATTTGTCTTGACCTTATTAAAGCTCTGTCATGACAAACAAAGAGCACAACTTGAGCAACATATTAAAACCTGCAGTTGTAATGCATTGAGAGGCAGCCAAGATGAAGGCTTGATCATCAACCGTGATGATCTTACTAACTTAAGACCTTAGCAATCCCCAAACCCCCTCTAAATACCAACCTTAGGGCAGCCAAGAAAGAGGGGAGGAAGAAGAAAAATCAAAGCAAATGAAAGGGAAAATGAGAGAGAGAGAAAAAAAGAGAAAAAGGAACCACCCTACCTCTACACCAAACCAGAGGAAAAACCAAAGCTAAACACCTCTTTTCTTTACATTTTCCTACGAAACTGAAACCTTAACACACATACACAAAGCCACCACTCTTCTTTACACATACAATGCCATCTCTATCACTATCTTTCTTCCTTCCCAGCAGCTTCAACTATGAGTCTTTATTATAGCTTCTCCACCTCCAGACCAGCATCACTAGCCTCCATCGTGAACCACCACACCATAACAAGACCACCACCACCAAGAAGTCGTCAACCCCAAGCCAGGTAACTTCTTCATTCCTTTTTTTCTCATGAGAGTTGTGCTTGGAATACACGAATAATTACTTCTTTTTTACTGGCAAACTTTCTTTGCCGAAAGAAACAATCACTGGGTTAGGCAAGTGGCAAAGAAAAATAAGGTTAGGCCTCCATCCTAGCTCGGGTGATTGAGTTTGTTCTATAAAGAAATTTATTATGATGTCTATCAGCCCAACAAAATCAGATGGGGATGGGCTTAAGCTCACCCTGTACATATGGGCTTGGTCTTTAAACCCAATAAGCCCAGCCCATGTGGTTGGGCTAAGCCTAACCCAAACCTATGGGCGTGCTGGGCATAACCCATTTTTTCTAAGGAAAAAGTGTCATGTTTTGATTCTTAAGACGTGTTTGTCAAATACTATCTTAAGGCATTTTCAATGCCTCTAATTTTAGGCTAAAAGTTTGTTTGACAAACATGCCCTACTGTCTTTTCCTTTAGCTTTGGTTATTTTTATTTTAATATGTATCCAAACAAGCACTAAACTAGTTCATAAGATTCTTAAAAATTTTAAGGACCAATTTTAAGTTATTTGTGGGTCCCACATTTATTTTTCCAATAATTTTCCGTAAATATCAAGTTATAGACTTACATTCTAAGATATTGACATCAGTATTAAAAATATCCAGTTTTTCTCAGAAATTTCAAAAAAATAAATAAAAGATTCAGAAAAGATTTTCTTATTTCAAAAATACAAAAACATATCTTCTTTTTAAAAAGGAATCTCACTTAATATTGGGTTGTAAACATACATTGTAAGATATCGATTTGATATTAGAAATATCCAGTTTTTCTTCGAAATTTCAAAAAACAACTCAAAAGATTCCTTATTTCAAAAATACAAAAAATATTTTTTTTGTTTACGTGCATACAACCAAATTCTAAATTTTTTTCACACATATTTTCTTTAAAAAGTGCATTTTTATCATATTTTAAAAATACAAAATGAATATCATAACCAGTTTATGACTATCCATTAAGACTTGGTTAAGATTTTAAAAATATCACAAAAATTAATTTGTTTAATTAATATTCAGGGTATATTTTACAACATAATGCATACTCCCGATATTAAATTAAATGAGTTAATATCACTATACGTTAGGAATTAGTTGTAGACTTTATTATTTGAGGACATAAATTTACACTGTAAAGTATATGAGACCAACAACGATCAGGATTTAACTCGAGAAGGTAGAGATTTTCTCACGAAAGAAGATCTGTTTTGCACTTTATATGAGACCAACAAATAGAAACTTAGCCTAGAAAAATAATTTATCAACAATGCAACTTACCATAGGTAGAGTGCACTGAGGGTGATGCATTTTTTCCTTGCACAACTAGTCTTTTTACCTAGACTCTTGCAAAGTATTAGGTTTTCTGGTGACCATGATACTAGGCGTTGACTCCTTCAAAATCATAATTTTATTATTAATCCTAAACCTTTTTAGTCTAAGAGGAAGATTTTTCATTTGACGCCGTGCACGCCATAACAACTGTCATGCTCACCATTAGTGAAGATGCTGGTTAATGTTAATAAATAACCATTAACATAGAAAAGTGGCATAAAAGACACTGCATGATGCATGGAAAAGATTGTTACACATGAAAAGTTTGTGTGCAAGATTATGAGAACTTAAAAAAATTACATAAAGATGTGTGTTGGGATAACATTGAACAAATCTAGGTAAATATTGAGTGTCGGCAAGAGAGTGAGGTCGTGTGACCAATCAACCAAGTTGATCAATCTTGGTGACGGGCCGATGCCTAATCATAAACCGAGGTCCAGACAGGTCAAGCTACCCGGTCTCTTTTTTATTTATTTATTTTTTTTTAAAATTAGTTTATCATGTATCATCATGGTGGAAGAAAATCACAAGTTATGTAATAATTTAGAATCCAAGCACTATTAATACCAACTTGATTGAAAATATTCATTAAACGAAAAAAAAATTCTCCTTTTGTCGGGAAAAAAACTCTATTGGAGATCGATTAAAAGAATTAATAATGAACGAGCAGTAACTATGATTTTAAATTAAATTTATATAACAATTTATATCGTGTCCGTTAGAACTCATCTTATATGGTGGTCTTTCAAGAAGCAACACTCCAGTCCTCCTTCTAGCGCCTAGGCTCGGTATCATGCACATACTTGCAGTGGCAACCATTACCTCTTTCTTTCAGATAGGGACGAATGAGAAAACGAGTTGCACATTGTGGACTGTTCATGGATATACTATAAGTTGGGGACTTGTATGTAGTTATCCCTAAAAAAGGACGAAAATGAATAAATCGAAATTAATAAATACTATCCAAGAAATTATTATTTTTTTTTTAAAAAAAACGATTTTCCGCATTTTTTAGCTTTGCAAAATTCATAGCGTCTCTCCTCCTCCTCTCAGAGAGGAGAGAGAAGAAGAACAAGAGAAAATATAAAGAGCGTTTTTTCAAATTAAAAAGAAACTTTAAATTCCCTCTCCCTCTCCCTCTCCCTCTAGCCCCTCTAGCGTTTCTACTCTCAAAAATCCAATCTTCTCTTCTTCTCTAGTCAATCTCGATTACCCGTACTTGCATTTTCGAGATCCACACATTAAAAAAAAATCGCCGATTTCTCTTCGATTTAAAGGTGATCTCATCGGTTAATTGTTTGTAGAGATTCGAGGTGAGTGTCCTTTTTTTTTTCTTTCGTTTAGATTTGAAATTCTGATTTTTGTTTCTCTATATAAATTTACGAATGCGATAATTAGGGTTGTGGATTTTAGACATGTAGAGGTTTTGCGGTGCGTTATGGAAGAATGATTTCAGTTATCATGCATTTGTTGAATTGCATGTCAGTGGAAACTTTGTGTGATCTTGCAATGTGTGTTTTTTGCACTCTAAATTTAGTTTTTTTTTTTTAAAGATTATTTTATAGCTTGTGATTGTGCGATTTTGGAGTTGATTTGTGCAATTTAGGTAGAGATGAGTCAGTGTCTTTGAAAACGTTTAATGATTTTAATGGTGGTAGCTAATATACGGTATTAATTGCAGTTTATAGATACAGAAATTGCGTTTGAGGATCAATGGTATGCTCAATTGGAAATGGGAGGATGGCAGTCATGGCTCGGCTTCTGGCTGCGGGAAGTTTATTGCAAAATAATGCAGGTATATATAGATAAGACGATAATTCCATAATGTACTCCTATGAAGATAACGTTGGAGCCCGTGTGGACTTTTGTGTTAACGCAAGTTTACGTTCTTAGATTGCCTATAGAAATTAACTTTGAAAAGTAAAATGGGATTTAATTTATATACTAGGTGATATTTCATTTGCCTTTTCTTTTCCGTTGAAGTTTCTTCTATTCATGTTAGCTCCAATTTTTTTGCAGAGGAGGTTAGCCAGCAGAAATTAGCTACTCAATATATTTGCAGAGAATTGCACGAGGCAGATGAACCAAATTTACTTGATGAAGAAGGTAATTTTCGAGCACTATGTTTATGCGGGAAAGTTTCTACGTGGACTGACAAATTAGGGATGTGTAAGGTCCACGACCAGCCTGCATTGTCAAGTCTTAGTTGTCATGTTCTTTGTAATTTAAGTCAAACCTTTTGTTTTCCCTTGGTGTTCAGTTTCTTTAGTTGCTTGATCGTTTCCTTTTGCAGATATGCATGTTTTTGGTTTGATGCCTATGACTGACCCTTTGGACCTGGTAAGGTTTGACAAGTTGAGCTTTTTATTGGTTGTATAAACAATATTCTAACTCATTTATTTTCCTTTCACATGCAAAATACTCTTAATCCATTGGTGTGCTTATGATATTTCTTAATTATTTATCTAATTTTGCAATATCATTGTGAAGGTATGTTGCAAGGCATGTAAGAAGCCATTGAAGGCTAGCCAATATGCAGCCCATGCAGGTTTTGAGGTTTTCTCTTTTCAGTTTTTTCCTTTTCCCTTTCTTTCTTTCCTAACTCTTCAGGCAGTTATTAAAATTGGTGTTAATGTGGCGTATGGTTCAAATAATAGAGCTCCATGCAATGAATATAAACATTAAGTGGTTGAAAAACACAAGGAAAATTGATGTTGACAAAATATTTGTTTGGAAATGATATGGACAAATGCTTGTGTTTAACTAGAACATTAAGTGCTTCATTTTCTCCTAGACATCAGCATTATTACTGTTTATCCCATTTTATTTTTTTTAAAAACCATCATTGCTTGATTCACACAAATGCTAGTCAGGACATACTTTGGAGTCCCTGTAGATGCTTTCATCGACACTCCAATAGCAATGATTTTGTTATATGCTTTTACTTGAATGAGTGCTTGAATCAGGGTGTAACATGATTTTTTAAATCAAATGATGAAATATCACAATCTCTGCATAGGTTTTTATTTGCAATCTCTTCCAAATAAGTTTTAGTCAACTAGGTAATTGTGTTTTGGTCCAAACTTTAAGGTCTTGGAGGAACAGATGGTGCTAGCCAACTGGTTGTCTAACCTTGATGGCATGAATATGTACTTTTGGGAGTAACTGTTTCTTTATACTGTACATGTGTGTTACGGGTTAATTGATAGCCTACCTTCAATAGTTAGGTATAACCCTTTAAGTCTGGCAGTGCTAGTGCTTAACTGAGATAGGTTTCTTTTTTCTTTTTTCTTTTTTTCTTTTTAGAGCTTTGTAGGTTCTTAAATTCCGCAGAAGAAATGACCTTGGAGCCTGATGGTGGCACAGGACGCAGGAAACCTCCAAGGAAGGAGAGGAAAAAGTTAATAACTGCCTCTTCTAGTATCCTCTTTTTTATTTTGAGACACCAAAATCTATTTTAAATCCCTATTTGGTGTTGATTCAGATGGCTTTGTTACAACACTACCGTTACTTTTAATCTGGGGGAAATGCAAAGAGTCAATGGTTTTTCTCATTAAGTGTTACAAATTTGAACAATGTTTGGTGCTTTGAGATTTTCACATTGTTTCAAAGGATGTTACTTTTATTTTGTTTTTATACAGGCTAGTGGTTTAGTTCTTAACTTTGTTTAGACCAAGCCACACCAGTTGTGGAACGAGAAAGTTCTGAATATATAGTTGCAGATGATACTGTTGCATCAGAATCTCAGTTGGACAGGCCACCTAGAATGCCTTCTTCCTTCTCCCTGGATACAAAAAGTAAGTCATTTTAGCTCTTATATCTTTATTTAATCTTTTCTCTTGAATCTTTTATATCAAAAAATTTATGAGTAATCATTTCAAGTAATTGTTCTTTCAGCTCTAAGTAACTTGGGTATCATTAAAAGTCCTTGGTAGAATGTCTATCACTCATTTTGAATACAGAGGGGAATCAATTATTTGTTTGAAGACTATATTGTAGTCTCGTACCTTTAGATGTCTGTATCCGTGTAAAAGGTTGTGGAATTTCTTTTGCAATAGAGGATAAACAGTCCAGTAATTACTTTTTTTAGGAGAGAAATCAGACATTCCTCTCTTTCTCCATGTGCTGCAAGAATTTGGGTGAAACTTCCTCTCTCTTGAGTAGACTGATTGCATTCTCTAGTGCTGGTACTTGAGATTGGGTTAATGAATTGTAACTTGTTATATATGATCTGAAAACTAGTCCTTTTCTCCCAAGTTGTATCCCAGTGGTTTTCCTTCAAAAGGAGGTTCTGTTGTGTGATGCTTTTGTAATTGAATTAATGAACCTAAGCTAGCAAGATTGACATTTTTCCTTTCAAGGATTTGAACCAACATCATTATGGAAAGTCCCATATGGCTGGGACAACGGTGGTGATTCTTGAGTCAAGTAGGGTTTTTGTTTTTTTTTAAATGTTATTGCATCTGAAAAACTTAAAAAGAGTAATGTTTTAATCTTGCTTCCTCAACAGACAGGTCCATGGTTGCAATAGACACACACATTTTTCTGTTTGAATATATTTGATTCCTTGCTTTCATTTGTCCGTCAGGAAATTTTGCTACTGTAGATGTGGCATCTATGATTGTTGGAAAAGCAGTGAGTCCTGAGAATACAGACTACTCAGCCTGTGTAATGCCACCTCCAACAAAACGCTATAAATTGTATGCTTTCTTTGTTCTCTATGGCGTGTGATTGCTTTAAATACTGCTATCTGCATATCTTCAGGTATCATAAATATTGTTCATAATTCAGTATGAATTTTGAATATCATATTCTGCATTGGCTTTCTCATTGTTTTCATTTCTCATTTTATCATCTTCATTGCTATTGCATTTATGTGCAATCATGTAGTTACAATATACTTTCATGTTAGATATTTTTTTTAGGGAATGGTGGTTAGTATTTCTTAAAACTTGTATTACATAATAATTAAAAGGGACGTAGTTTTAGTTGCTGTATAATTGTCTTTGGTATTCCTTTTTCATGCATCTTTATTTGATACCCAAATGATAATGTGTTTAATTATGTGATTAGGGCATTACTTTTATTTTGCACATCATGCCCCCTCCCCCCTGTTAATTATCTTATGAAGAGAGTACTTTACAAAGTGCCCAAGCTGAGAGTGATGTGAAATTCAGACACAACATTCTGCCAAAAATGTTGCAGCATATCTATTAAGTCATCCTCTATGCCTGCTACTTATGACAATCTTGTGAAATTTGATACTGGTTTCAATTACATGATCCATTGTTTTTGGTTTGTGTAGCATATCAACTGAGCATCGACTGCAATCAGATGATCCAGAAACAGCTTCTGGCTTAACAAAAGTTACAAGCACTGTGGATCCATCTACTTGTATGCCCAAATTTATATTTTTTTTCCTAACTTGGTCTCTTTTCTCTTATTTTTTTCTAACCACAAAAAAACCACTTTTTTTAATATCATATTTTGAAAGAAAATTTAGAAGTGGGTTTCTTGACTTTTGCACCTTCCTTGCCCTCTAGTTACTGATTTGTCATATGCTTGCTGTTCTCTATCCATGTGGAGTTTACATTCTCTTTATCAAAGATATCTGGCGAGCTAGTCCATAATCGCAGTATATACGAATTTCATTTCAGGAAAACACGGTGTTGGATTTTCATTTGGGTACCAAATACATATATTAGAAAAGTTGGATGTTGCACCAGAGGAAAAGGAGTAGAACAGAAGGAAATAAAGAATCTTAAATCTTTTCAACATTCAATTACAAACAGAAAAATGGAGTGTGCAATAGGTGGAAACTCTAGTTCATTGAAATTTGAAACAGTTTTATTATTTCCATCATGCCATCAACAATAATCATGCATTCACCTAGATGTTCATAACTCAACTGAGATGAAATGAACATGGGTGTTTGTGCTGCTACTGAATACAGCTACTGAATACATGATGTACTCATGAAGATTTGTTTTTCATCTATTGTCCATGGAGAGATTTTCAAGCACATTCAAATTCAGGAAGTGACATGCTTAATGATTATGTTGCATTTAGTGACCATCTTCTCTGTGGCTTATCTGTGAAGTTGTCTGAGCCCTTTTTAATTCTTGACTTTGGATGTTCTCTGCTTTCTTGATATTATATAATGATCTGTTGTATTAAATCAGATATTCCAGCTCCCCTTGCTGCCAAAGTTTATTACTCTCAAAGGAACACTCGTCTACGGTCAGCAGTTGCTTATCTGTACCATGCCACATCTGCTGAGGGACTGAACATGGTGAATTCAGAATTATCACAGGAAAGCATAACGCAACTACTGGCTTCATCTCAGAAGGGTTCCTTAGATGCACAAACAAATGACCTCATCAATGAAAAGGTGTGTACCTATTGTTACTTTTGGTGGCTCAACTTCCATTTGGCTGTTGTAAAGTGTCTTGTCTTAAAAATCTTAGAGAAATAAGAGATATGAGTTAGATTTTTACTTGCTAGTGCTCATCATACAGTTATTGTCTTCTGAACTGTTGAAACCAGCTTTAATTTTTACATCTAGTGCTGCACTGAAGGGCAAGTTATACCAAGTGAACCTGTGGTGTTGTGCAAGAACTTTCATGTTCAGGAAATTCATTTTGCTTCCTGATGCATCAAATTACACCCTCTGGAAGTTTTCCTGCTTTGACTTTTATATAAACTTCTCTATCTTTAGTGCGTGCCCATCTTATATTTTTGTTTAAATTCTGCTCACAGTGCTGCTGCGGTACATAAATTATTTAATTAGAAGCTACTGACTTAATCTTTGTAAGGCAGGGAGATCCTTCTGTGCATCAACCCGATGAAATTCTTGCACAAAGTTCAGAGATGTGCCTGGATAATTCAGGAGGATGTCCACCATTGACTAACTTCTCAAATCCGTCTCCTGTTGATAACATTCTAAGGCCCCAGACTGCTTCAGTTGGAATGCTCAGAAGCAAATATCTTTCAAAGCCCTATTCTTTTGCAGGCAACTCAGGTAGTCTACTAATTTCTTCTACCGTTACTTGCAAGCTCCGTATTTTTGAATGGCATGATCTCAGTTAGTAAAATGGAAAGTTATAGATAACTTTTTTAAAAATGCTAATCATAATTGAGCTTATTACCTAGTAGCTGGCATTTTTTGACTGAACGATTACTGCATTAAAGCTGCAACTTTTTTTTAAGTTGTATGAATTATCATTTTCAGTGTTTAAGATTTTTTGATTTTGTTATCATTATCATCTGAATGATACTCCCTTTTTCCAATACATGTTTATATTCCTTTTCTCCCCGTTCAGTTGACGACTCTGTTTTTGTAGGTCAATCACTTGGAACCATGCAGCAACCAAATGGAACTGTCCCTGTTTTATAGGAGCCCATGTGGGAATTTTGGCTAGGCGAATATTTATTAAATACCAAATGTGAGGTTAGGATCCATTTTTTAAAACACAAAAGCAAATCACCGCAATTGTTCATTCTAGCATTCTGTATCATACTTGACATCTGACTGCTGCTTATACCACTTGAATAGAAATAAAAAAATAAAATCATCATAGTCACAGTTACAGACCTAAAGTGCCTTGACAGTGCAAATTCACTCACTGTTTCCCAAGTCTTGGTCCTCCTGGATGTTTTTAGCCTTGTGATAATGATTTTGTTTGTTTTTCTGAATCTCCTGATGTTTCATGAGATCTTATGTTGCAACTACTTGTGCTTATCTGGGTTCCAAGATCCTGGTGAGAGATGTTTATAGTTAGCCTATCAGTGCCGTGCGAAATGAGGAGCTGTAAATTGTGGCCTACCAAGAAATTCTTATGTTTGCACAGTAAGCGATACAGGTAGTAATGGCATTTGGCTTGTGGATCATTTTCTTAGCTTGCTTGCTAGTTTTCATCGTATCAGATTTTTTTAGGGTGGTGGGGATGATTTACATCTTAACAGTTTTTGCATTGGCATTTTGTTACTGTATCTCCATATAACACTCCAAAGGGGAGAGTGAAGGAAGTTCAGAACTACAAAAACATGTCGTTTTCGTTGTAGCTATTGTAAGTTTGGTGAGAGCGGGAACTTGCTGCCGCAATTCAAAGAGAAATCAAAAGGCAATGGACTAAATTGCGATTGGAACAGATTTGGACAGCCTGGTGGGTTTGTGCTTGTGGTAGTTAGATGTCTTAACTCTTGCACAATTGGTAAATTCTTTTCTGGTTCCCTGCAAAATATCTGCTCATTCTGAAGATGTACCACATTGTCGCAATTGGATGGATCTTTGTCTCACATGGAACACTTTTGTCATCTGATTATGACGAAGATAGCTACTTTGCAAACCAAAAGTTTATTTCCAAAACTTTAAGGGGTGTAGTTTAACTGGTTAGGTTCTAGGTTTGCTTTTTAAAAATTAATAGTTTGAGATTTACAAACTTTAGGGCCATTGAAAGTTTATATGGTTGTTAATTTTCTGTGGAATTAGTTAAGGTATATGTAAGCTGGCTCGCTCGGATATCATGTTAATAATAATAATAAAAAAATTTACTTTCCAAGTAAATTTTCCTTTGACCTGATGTCAGAAAATGTTGTTATTTATGTGAAAAAAACAAAAACATAGGTAGTGTAGTATCTATATAAAAAAAACATCGCCCGTTTGGGGCTCATGTCTCGGCAATACTTCGATTAAATTTTTAGATTCGTAGTGGTCTCATGCTTGTAGCCACGTATTTTAGCAATTAAATAATAAGGGGGCAAAGGAAGTGCATGCTGGACGTGGCTTTGAGCCTCTCTGATACTTGTATTGTTCATGTGTTCCAAAAGTGGCTCCAAATATCCTCCTCCAAAAGTGACATTTTTACAATAATAAAAACGTAAGGCATGTCCTCGTAGGAAAAGGAAAAGCAAGGTTATGTTTTATGACCATGAGTGAATGAATCTTCCCAGTTGGACCTATGTGATTGTGTTGGTGGTATAACCCTTCCAGTTTGCCCTTTGGCGGCTCCAAAAAGCTTTTAATAAAATAGAGAAGAGAGATGACAGCTCCCTCACGCACGGAGACGAGGAAGAATCCTAATTTGTTTCCTGAATAAATTATTGCTCTTTTTCTTCTTCTTCTTCTGAGTTACAAGGACTCAAGGAACCTTTTTTCTTTTCAACTTTCTACAAAATCATGGGTTTTATTGTATTTTTTTAAGGTATTGTAGTAGCGGTTATTTTTTAAATTATTTTTTATTTGGAAATGTATTAAAATAATATTTTTTTTATATTTTTAAAATTTATTTTTTACATTAACCATAGTTATAAAATCCGATCTGGTCATTGACCCGGTAAAGTGACTGGATCACGGGTCTTGTGGGTCAACTCGGATCCACTCGGGTCAACCCGGATAAAACACCAAGACACACATTAATATAGTTGTTTTGACATAAAATATCACATTATCATATATGCTAGCATAATTATCAAGAAAATATCACATTAATATATGTACTAGCATAATTAATTAGCATCAATAGATTAGAATGTGCATTTGTCTTCAAATATATAAATCTTTAACATAATTTAAAGATATTAAAGACAAGGATGATAAAATAACAAGTTGTTCTAGAAATAAATAAAGTAACGTAATAGATATAAAGTGACAACATCCAAAATCCAGTTTGCATTAGAATCCATGAATCAACATCCTAACTCCACTCTACATTAGAATCCATAAATCAACATCTTCAGCTGCATAAAAAAAAGTAAAAGATTTTAGAACATGCTAAACACTTAACATAAGTAGAATTGTAAAAAGAAAATGGTAAAGTACAAGACCTCATTCGAATGACAACACTTTTCTAACATAACATCTTTACTTGGATTGAATATAGACATTAAGTTCTTCAGTGTTTATAGGAGCAAAATTTGAATCAAATGTCAATGGAATTGAGCCAATCTCATTAATGCCTATCAAAACATCATCATTTTTCTCTGTATCTTCATTATCACTTTCATCTTTAATCTCATTTATATTTATTAAATCTACAATTGAAACATAATTAACCAATAAACATTAACAACAATTCATTTTCAAACAAAGTTATAACTAAAGGATCAAATCTTCTATTACCTTCATTTAAAGTATCTTGAATGGTCATGGTTGATAAATCACGGTGAAAGATTTCTACTTCTTCGGTTGTTAAAGATGATGAATTATCTTCTACTACCCAATTTTCAATATTAGAAAATGACTCAAAATTAATTGGATCATAATTCCGTCATTTCCAATAATTTCTACAAAATCAAAGTTCAGGTACAAAATATAAGTATTAATGATGCTACTTAATAATATAAATAACTTTTAAAGAATTAGAGAAAAGAAAATACTTTTGTTTTAATCTCAAATTGTAGTGGACGTAAACTAGGTCATTGAGTATGTGATGCTCCAATCGATTTCTCTTCTTAGAGTGGATGTGCTAAAAAATACTCCAATTCCTCTCGCATCCTGAAGAACAACAAGTTTGACTTAAAACTCGTATAGCTAGCTTTTGGAGATTTGGAGCACAAGTTCCATATAGCACCCACCATTCATCTATTTACAAAATTAATAAGATTATGTCAAGATAATATTTTAAAATTACATTGATCTGTCCATCCATCAGCCGTCAATGTGCAACCAGTCTTCTTCCAAATTTCTCGATAACTCTAAACAAAAATCTTCACTTCATCAACTGCCTTTGCTAGGTAATAACCACGAAGAGCATGAAAATTTGATCATTTATAACCAGGACCCATGACTGTTATACCATCTATAGCATATTGATAGTAAACAGAGTTAGCAGCATTGAATGACACACATGCATTAATCATCCATTTTGCTATAGCAAGATCACCTCGTTCGATAACTTCTTTGTTTTTCCAACAACTTTGGTGAGACTTTTGAGCACCATAAGTTGTTTTTGGAATAAAATATGCCACTAATGTTGCATTTTCTTTCTGTTTTCCACAACTTGTAGTTGATTGTTTAACAACATTAGTGATTTTACTCTTTCCTTTATTGGCAACTTTCGGTGGTAACATTTGCTTCTTACCATCAGCTTCATCATCATCATCGTCTTCACCTTTATTATCATCTTCTAATTGTTTAATCATCCTCTCTTCATGCTCTCTTTGTTCAGCACTATATTGGTTGAAATCTACTTTCATTTCTCTAGCTCTCCTTTTCTTTTCAACATTCCCTTGAAAATTCAAAAGCATTTGATGACGAACATCCGAAGGACATTTGTGACATTGTTCCACTTCTCCTTTCGCTCCAGCTAAATGTTGCTTGAATCTATTAATGCATCCACCCGTAAAAACTTTGGCACAATATAAGCATACTAATTTGGTTTTCTTACATCCCACACTAAGTTCAGGAGCTTCTCTGCAATAACCTCATGCCAAATCTGTTTTTCCTCTTATACCACTTGATGTTGATATGGAAATTGAAAGTTCAGATGAATGAGCAGTTGAAGGATCACTACTTGGAGTGCTGCCATGTTGAGAAGACATTTTAAGGAGCTGTAGTAAACCAAATCAATTCTAAATAACTAAGCACCCACATAAATTATACTAAGAATTTAAGTCAATAATACTATTTAATTCACAAATCAATTCTTATAATCTATAGCAAGTAATACTATTTAATTCACAAATCAATTCTTATAATCTATGGCAATAACAAACAAATCAAAATAGTAAAATTGACTTCAATTAATCAAATTGAACTAATAATCATCCACCACTCAAGAACCAACTAGTAAAACAATATCAAATTAATCAAAGGATAAATATAAAGATTGAACTAAACCGTTAAGAGAAAAATAATAAACTTGTACTGATTCTCTATCTGGTAATGGTAAAATACTGAAGGCTAATAAGATATTAGTCTTATGATGAAAGGCTTAATCCTCTGTTCTGGTAATACTGTATATTTGAATCTCCACACGCCATCAAAAGGAGGAAATGACAGCCAAAATGGTAATGGAAACTTTGCTGTTCTAGTTAATTTCTTTGACCTGTATATTTTTTTCTTTTAGTTTCTTAAGATTCCAAAGGATTTTCCCTATCAATGTTTACAAATCACGAGAAGGAAGTGACCAATCTTTATGCTAAAAAGAAAAGCAGTTGTGTATCTTTCACGTCGCAATGCTCAGGGTGCAACAAATGTGTAAATATAGTTGATGTTACTAGTTTCACTTTGCAATGAAATTTGACATTTTTTCTTCTCTCTTTTAAGAATTTGCTGGATGAAAAAAAAACAATGATTTGTTTTCCCAAATGTCAGATAGGAAATAAAGTTACAAGGGGCAAAAGTAGCAATAACGCATATCAAAGATTTTGTGTTTATAAAGTGGTTTGCTTATAATTAATGGAGTAAAGGCTTGGAAATTACCTTGGAAATTATTATAGCAGCAATGTTCTCTTAACACCAAACTGAACCAGAAAAGCAAGCTCCCAGCACAACTGGATGAAGCAAGACAGAAGAAGCCAACAATAAAACCATCACGATATTGTTACTAACCCAAGGGACAAGGGAGAAACCATCACGATATTGTTACTAACCCAAGGGACAAGGGAGATCTGGATGGAGAAAGAGAAATATTCACCTCAATCATGATATTCTCTGCTTGTAGAAGTTGGATGGGATCGATTCACCAGTGGTGCCTTTGGATCGATTCACCAGTGATAAATATTCACCTCAATCACGATATTTCTTCTTCTGCTCGAATAAAAATTAGGGCAGAGTTAAATGTTCTTTTGCTTGAACGACTTTCACAGTTTCATTGTGAGTAAAGATTAGATGTATATATATGCCGGGTTTGACTGGGTTGATGACACGATCAAAGAGTTGATGTCTTATCCCAAGTGCAGGAGTGTCACAGTAATAAATAACCCGGCAAGACCGGGGTCGAACCACAGAGAGGTTAATTGTATAAATTATAATTAATAAAACAACA
>Ga0325414_1001496_pt1 | contig 22686 bp, 10 predicted proteins | sample PopdelMetagenome_8_FD_206183 | JGI IMG/M metagenome (GOLD analysis project Ga0325414, IMG submission 206183) | Populus deltoides microbial communities from Bellville, Georgia, United States - Leaf-PdKOR-R3 | ecosystem: Host-associated > Plants > Phyllosphere > Phylloplane/Leaf | place: USA... | reverse complement strand
CTAAATAATTATCAGATAAATTATTCATCCTGAACTGTGTTAGAAATAGAATAAAAACCAAATAATTAAATAGAAATCAATTATATTAATGATATTTTTTTGTCAATTAACTACACAAAATTCTCAAATCTAAATTTTTCCCTCGTCCTATTGTTGAAACATGATATCATAACATTATTTATAGAAGTGATTATAATAAAGTAAATTATAAACCATGTTATGCAATCAGTTTCTGTAATCCTGCGGTGGCAGAAGCGGATAGAACATGCGAAGATAAAGAAAAATCGGGGGGGGGGAAATTAGCAATATTTAGAAGATGGAGTGCTTATTTGTTAATGACTATATAGGGCGGAAGCTGACTGGTAGTTATTGAGAGGAGAAAAAAGTCAAAAAGTCTTCTTAGTACAACACTTAAATGTTACTCTAGGGCCCGGTTCAGTGCCTTAAGTTTGACTTCCCTTTTGAAAATTCAACTGTACTTCAATATTTTTATTTTATTTTATATTCTTTGCCGGGGATTTAAGGCTTTGATTGGTTTCTCTACAGTGTCCTGCCCTCTGTATCAAGGTAATCCATTGTATTAATTAAAGATTAAGAAACTAATGATGCTTATCCTAACCAAAGATAAACTCCAGGCCAGGCCAAGACAAGGCACGGGTAATACTTTGCTTCAGTTAGGTAAAAGTGAAATCAAATCTTAGAATAGTCTCAAACTCCGCATTCTATATATTTAGATATTATTTAGCTTTGTGGTATGATATATGTTTTTTTAAAAAATTAAAGTTTTGTTTTTGAATTAGTTTTTTTTTTATTTTTGAATTATTTTGATGTGTTAATATCAAAAATAAATTTTAAAAACTAAAAAAAATATTTTAATATATTTTTAAATTAAAAAATACTTTAAAAAACAACAAAACATACCCCAAAATTAACCATGATTCCAGAATGAGTTTAAAAATATAATGCAAATCGTTTTTCTAAAAATTTTAAAATTTATTTTTGCTCAAAATAAAATTTTTTATATACTTTTTCATATTATTTTAATATATTAGTAAATAAAAACCATTTTAAACCGCTATCCTACCACTATCCAAAACAATATCTATTTAATCTCCCGTAATTATCACTCTCTCACTCACTCTAATCTATACATATATATACATACATGTAAGCAAGCCTCCCCCGCTGGCAACCTAAACTCTATTCATCCCCCAGAATCTTCTTCCTCTCCTCTCTACCCTCAATCCTCTTAAAGACTCACCTCTCAGCCTTCTCTCTCCTGAATCAAATTCAAATTTCAACTCCATTTTCTGTCTCTATGCTCCTCCTCTCTTCTTAGCAAAAAAAAAAAAAAAACACCTAAGTAGTTAACTCATGGCAACTTCTCACTCTTTGTTGCTCTGTTTCATACTCTGTTTCACTCACATTTTTATCTCAACTTCGCAAACTCTTTTTCTGCCTTTAATTCACTCCCTCTCCAAAACCCAATTCACCTCCACCCACCACCTCCTCAAATCCACCTCCACCCGCTCAACCACCCGTTTCCACCACCACCACCACAACAAGAACAGCCACAACCATCGTCAAGTTTCCCTCCCTCTCTCTCCTGGTAGTGACTACACTCTCTCCTTCACTATCAACTCCCAACCCATCTCTCTCTATCTTGACACCGGAAGTGACCTTGTTTGGTTCCCATGCCAGCCTTTCGAATGCATTCTCTGTGAAGGCAAAGCTGAAAACGCGTCTCTCGCTTCCACCCCACCACCAAAACTATCTAAAACTGCCACGCCAGTCTCTTGTAAATCGTCTGCATGTTCAGCTGTACACTCCAATCTCCCAAGCTCCGATCTTTGTGCTATTTCCAACTGCCCGTTAGAATCCATCGAAATATCTGATTGTAGAAAACATTCTTGCCCACAATTCTATTATGCTTATGGCGATGGCAGCCTGATAGCTCGCCTTTACCGCGACTCTATTAGGCTACCGTTAAGCAACCAAACTAACTTGATATTCAATAACTTCACATTTGGCTGTGCCCACACCACGCTCGCCGAGCCTATTGGGGTTGCTGGGTTTGGGCGGGGAGTCCTTTCGTTGCCTGCTCAGCTTGCTACATTATCTCCCCAACTTGGGAATCAATTCTCTTATTGTTTGGTGTCTCATTCGTTTGATACAGACGGGGTTCGTAGACTGAGTCCGCTCATTCTAGGAAGGTATGATCATGATGAGAAAGAGAGAAGGGTAAACGGTGTTAAGAAGCCTAGTTTTGTGTATACTTCTATGCTTGATAATCCAAGACACCCTTATTTTTATTGTGTTGGGCTTGAGGGTATTTCTATTGGTAGAAAAAAAATTCCAGCACCGGATTTTTTGAGGAAGGTTGATAGAGAGGGGAGTGGTGGGGTGGTGGTGGATTCGGGGACTACTTTCACAATGTTGCCGGCGAGTTTGTATGACTTCGTCGTGGCAGAGTTTGAGAACCGAGTTGGGCGAGTTAATGAGCGAGCTAGTGTCATCGAGGAAAATACCGGGTTGGGCCCGTGCTATTATTTTGATAATAACGTGGTGAATGTACCAAGGGTGGTGTTGCATTTTGTGGGGAATGGATCCAGTGTGGTACTGCCGAGGAGGAATTATTTTTATGAGTTCTTGGATGGTGGTGATGGGAAGGGGAAGAAGAGGAAGGTTGGTTGTTTGATGCTGATGAACGGTGGTGATGAGGCTGAGTTGAGTGGTGGGCCTGGGGCTACTTTGGGGAATTACCAGCAACAGGGGTTCGAGGTTGTTTATGATTTGGAGAACAGAAGGGTTGGGTTTGCAAGAAGGCAGTGTGCATCTTTATGGGAAGCCTTGAACCAGAATTAACAAACCCTAAGAGGGTTTCGTACAGGTTTATTCCATATTTGCTCTTCACTTTTTCGCTTCTGGCATTTCACTCAGTAATGTATAGTGAAACGTTTATAGCTTGGCACATAAAAAGGTGGATGTGAGAAGCAAAAAAATGAAGTGTAAAAAAGCTTTTATGTAAAATCGGAAGTGAAATGGATGTAGAATGTGGTAAAATAATATTTTTTTTATATTTTAAAATTTATTTTTAACATTAACACCATAAAAAACACACAGAACAAAACATTTTTAAAAACAAAATCTCAGATTTAGTAAAAGCACGGCATAGTCGCCTTGCCAAACACACTTTTTTAAGATTGGAGAAGATTACTCTCATTTAACCTCAACCCAGTGCCCCACAAGAAACTCAACATTTTCTCATCTAAGAAAGGAAAAGGAAAAAAAGAAAAAATTGATGGTGAATTGAAGTTCAATCACACACAGAAACATGAATAAAAATCTCCATCGCAGACTCTTCAATTTTTTATTTTTTTTATTTTACCACAGAGAACTTTGGAAAGGGACTCTGGTCACCAACCAATGAAAGCTTAGAGCATTAACAGCTCTACATTTGAAGCTTGCTAGCAAGTAAATGAAAACAGGGGCAGATTTGGGTTCTAGTCTTGCTTGCCACTCCTATCCATAGAGCAACAGCGTAAAACGGAGACTGATTGATGATGGAAATGGTTCAACCAATCCAAGCAAAATGCACTGTCACTTGTAAGACATTACCACGCCCCATATTTTGAGCGCACCTCTACATATTCGGACTCACAAGCGACCGCGACTTCTAACTACCATTATAGGCAAAAACCATTTACTACAGACTGCCAGAGAATTCTCATATTAGAGGAAAATAGTCATTTTAACAATGCTCCGCAGCGGCTAAATGCAAACTTTTTCAACACATTTTTTTTATATAAAAAAATTCTAAATGTAAAAAAAAAAGGAAAAAAATCAAAATAAAAAATAAATTAGAAAGTAATAAAAAAATTTCGATTAAAAGATTAAATTAAAAAGAAAAAAATTAAAAAAAAGATCAAATTAAAAAAAAACAATACACCATAAATTTTGATTGAAGGATGAAATTAAAAATCAATAAAACTTTAAAAAAAATAAAAAAAAAATTATAACCAAATTGAAAAAAAATAACAAATTAGAATTAAAGAATTTAATTGAAATTTTTTTGATTGAAGGATGAAATTGAAAACCAATAAAACTTTAACAAAAAAATCAAGAAAAAAAAATAAAAATCAAAAGAATAATAATCAAATTAAAAAAATAATAAATGACAAATTAAAATTGAAGAATTTAATTGAAAATTGAACATACACAAATAAAAAAAATAAAAACTAAAACTGAAATACTAAAAACAAAAAGAACATGTATATAATTTTTCAGAGGGGAGCGAGAAAAGAATTAAAAAAAACCCACCAACAACAAACCACCCATCCTAAAAAAAATCACACACGCCATCTAAAATATACAGGCACCTCCCATGAAATAGCACGTGTAAAGCATGCAATACCATTTTGAATTTAAAAATCAATTATTTAATATAAAAAAATTGTCCTCTATAAATCCAGAAATAACAGAAAAAACCCTCAATGAAAGAAAAATACCCCTGCAGGCACAAATTATTTTTTCTTGATTCCAAAAGTAAAAACATCTTTTTCTTATTTATAAAACAGAAAAGACAAACACCATCTATCAACAGCTTTAATTTATTTATTTTTTTAACTTCAGGAGTATTTTATTCATTTTAACTAATGGACCATCGAAAAAGGCATGCATATTATTTTTTCTTTGAAGGGCAAAAAAATAATTTCATTATAACAATGAACAGTTTTTTTGCATGTAGGTGCGAAGTGATTTACCCAGGTCTTTTAGAGTTTTGGGCAGTGTCTACTGTCATGGCGGATATTTTAATTAACAAGTATTGAAGAACTGATTCGTGTGCCAAGTTATCTGCATGATGACGCCCAAAAATACAGTTTGAATTAACAATAAGAAATGCCATTTACTGCTCCATAAGAGCCACGCCAACTAATCTCCAACCATTCACTAATCTCCATCAAGAGGGGGAATAAATTCCTTCAGCATAAGCACGACAGTGTAAAATAAACAGAAGGACCCATGGGATGGCAACTGGGTTGTAATTCTTTCTTTTTTCCCCCCAACACATTTAACAGTTAGATCTATTGAAATATCCAAGGAGCCACTAGGATAGCTGGAAACTCGGTTCATAGGTAACAATCAAACAGCTCTTAATTTGTAAAGAAGACAGTCTCAAACCCTATAGCAGACCGAAGGGAAACAAAGAAAATGGCGCCCTTAAAAAAGACAGAGAGAGAGAGAATAGGCTACCAATATGTATGCCTGCATGCATATTTAATTGCCCCTGCTCCACTTACTTTCCACTGGGAACTCCTACTCTGGATTATTACAGGACCCAAAAATGGATCACTGTGCCTTTATCAGTACTCACTCAAATACTGAAAGTCACGATCTCTACAAGATTTAACCATGAATATGAACACTTAAAATGCCATTTCAAGCTGTTTTTGATCTCATTACACGAGATACATAGTTTGACATTAGCATATATTGTTATTCATAACTGAAACAGGATTATCCATGAAGGTGTTTTAGATTATGCTGTTAGAACCTGAGACAAGACCTTACATGCATGATTCACATGCAACACTGAAAATCATATAACAGGTCTGGATTAAATTTGAACATTAAAGAATGTATTTAAGGTTTTTGGGAAAGCAAGAATGTAATTGGTCTTGGATATCAACAACCAATATTATAGAAACAATGTTAATGACATTAGACAGAACAAAGCAACCAAGTCATGAACCCACCTAAGGAGTGAATGCTTGTGAAGGCTTTATTTTCTCCAGCAGCTGCTCAGCTTCAATAAACCCATGGTGTCCTAAAGACATGTATTTTACATGTTTCCATCTGTCCAATCTCTTCATGAGTTAATATCTCTTCATTTTAATGGGCAATTAATGTATGAAAAGATAATTAAGAGAATAATTCAAGCTTTCAGTACTTGCCAAACATCATCAAATTGCTTACTTGGGTATGAAAGGTAACGCCAAACAATGGAGGTGTAGATGGTCAACACTGTTAAATGGAGGCTGATGAAAGCCAAATCTGTCATACAGAAAAATAATTTCTTAATTAAACTTGTTCTTGGAGTAAAGTTTCAGTGCAAAGTAAACGAGCTTCATAGTAATCTGGCATGTTTTATTTAAAGTATGATGCATGCTTATGACTCCCTTGAGCATATTCTTCAAAAACTTTTTCTACTCAGGGCTACTACTTCATTTGTTGCTCATAGCTACACTCAAATGTAAATCTACAAATCATCTAAATTATGCACTGGTCACCACACATAAATCAGGCCAAAAACATATAAATCACGGCATAGGTGCTTTCATGCATGAACCAGTACCTGTACTGCTTTGACTGAGGTGCATCTTGGTGTAGTAGTGTTTTCCCCACATTCAACATGTGATTTACTAGAAAAAACAGATAGGTAACCATTGGTTAGCCACGAGACAAGTGACAAAAGAATATATCATGCGCTAGTTCAAACTTCGAAGTTCAGACTAATGAACTGCTATATTGAATGTTCTTTACCCAAAGAATAATCTTCATCTCTCTTCTGGAGATCATTGACAGTTGGAATGTGCTCCACAGGAATCACCAAGAAATGCCTACCATGAGGCAAACCCAAAGGAACATTTTACGAAAATATTAAAAGAATTTAGCAAGAAGAGTAAGTGAGGAGACAAAATTGGCACCAAACACTCATACAAGATCACCCCAAACAACGCAAAAAGAACTACTGAAAGAAACAAGATAGATACTTGCTATAGAACAAACACATGTCTCCTGTGTTTAATGTGTTTGGCATTAACTTTGTATTTGATAAAAAAACACGCTTCAACAAAAGAAAATGTCTTTAAAACCAAACGACAACCAAAATAAAGTTTCATAAACACAACGCCAGTAAAATCAATCTGGAATTTAAAAGGTTTAGAATCCCCTTGCGCTGTCTGTCCGAGATCAGGACTCCTACTTTTTTGCTATATCATCATTTCATATGAATGCCCATGTTTGTATCCATCAATCAAGAGATTACAAGCACAAAAATAAACATATCATAATGATTAAATCTTAAGCAGCCAGAATTATAAAATAAAAGGTGACCTACCGTTAAAGATTGGATAATTTTCCCCAGTATGATATTATTGGATTCAATCAAACCCTGATTTAAATTAGAGAAAGCTAAAACCTATGCATGACATTATCATGTAATTTGAGGAAAAAACCAGAGAAAATGATTTTGGCAAACCTGAAAGCAGAAGGGTTGATATCTCGAAACGCGACCACCTTGTCATCCTGCAACAGGACCAAAAAAAAAAAACTCTAATTAAATATTTCGGAAATGACCCGTTTGGTTGCAGGGAGAAAAAACGGCCGCAACAGAACCAAACAGAAGTTTGATAGATAGAAACGAACAGAGTGAAGGAGAGTAGTGGAACTGGATTTGGTGGCAATCTGGCAGAAGATACATGATGAAGTCGCTCCCTCCATTTGCCCACCCCCGCTATCGCCCGCGATTTATCAGAATTTCCGAAAATTAAGATTTCAGACTTCATAAAGGAAAAGAAAAAAAAGAGATTTTCGTACAGTCAACTAAATTTGTTTTTATTACACAGTTGCCTCTATTGTTTTACTTATTACACTGCATCTTCATTTTGATGAGGGAATGGTTACATTTCATCCTTGTCGTGATTTGAAATTGGACATGAGACTATTGTTGATAATAGAGGATTAAAAGGGTGTATGGAACATTATAAAGATTGTTTTTTTATTTAGAAATTTATTAAAATAATATTATTTTTTTATTTTTAAAAAATTATTTTTAAATATCAAAATATCAAAGAATTTAAAAACATACAAAAATAAATTAATTTCAAGAAAAAATTCAAAAAATAACAAAACAATGTTCAACCGCCACTCCAAATAATCAGGAAATTTTAACCTTTTTTATATATGATTTATTATAATTTTAATTTGAGACTAATATGATATAAATGACTGATTCATCCATCCTCTCAAAATTTTAAAATGGTAGGGAAAAAATATTTTTAAAACTCAAGCATATGATTTAAAGAGTTAATGTGAATAATAAATTTAAAATTAATTTTATTAATATAATATGCATATCTAGCAATTAGATAATCCATATAGAAACATATTTCGTACCCTTAATCCTGAATTTTATCAATGATCGATCTAATTTCAAGAATCTCATTTGGAGAAGAGAAACGTGAGAAGAAGAAAAAAAACTCTTGCAAATTGACTAGATCGTGATGAACTCAATTGATGCACTTGTTATTTTAATCTTATATTGATATAGGATTGTAAGCCATTTTTAATTTTTCATAAGCAGAAAAAACATTGCCATTTTTTTATGAGTTTTCAATTAGGTCCTTTATCGGAAGGTCAACTGGCCAAAACTTACTAATAATTACTAATTAGAGCCCGAAGCAACCATTAAAATTTTGTAATCTCGAAGATGGGAAATTACTGCAATTACAATAGAGTTAGGGGCAATTGGTCAAATTAATAGATAAGATACTCAAGAAAACAGCATTTTGACTTTTGGTAACACCTAAAACCGTAGGGAAAAGGCAATCTCTTTGAACATCTCCAACGGCTGTGTTAAATGAAGAGTTAAATATTAAAAAATATTATTTTAATTATTTTATATTTATTTTACACGAGCATCTTCAACGAAGCTGTTAAATGAAAAGTCAAAAATAATAAAGTAATATTTTGACTTTTATTTGTTTGTTTTTTATACTCTAAAAGAAAGCCAAATAAAATATTAAAATACCTTTTCTTTCTCACAAATGTTATTTATATATATATATATATATCTTAAAAGAGCCAAAACTAATAAAGTGAGGTCAACAAAAAAATAAGTCAATTAAATGCAACCACATGGAAAAAGAAATAACATCAAAATCATTAAGAAAAAATAAAGCACTTATTTATTCCACTTTAATAGAATTGGTTTTTCTCCATTGGAGTATACATGATAAAAAAAAAATTATATTTATACTATTTAAAATGCTATTTTATCAATTTACCTCTTTAAAATAGCATATCCCATTGAAGATGTTCTAAAGGAAATGCTAAACAAAATGCTAAAATGTCTTTTCTCTTGGCAACTAAAAGAATAGACAAAATACAAAAATTATACTTTTAGCTTTCATGTTTGCTTTTAAGCATTCCAGCCGGTTAGCCAAATGAATAACTAAAATAGTTGTTCAAGATAAGAAGTGTCATTTCTACATTTTTCCGTAGAAAATGCAAAAGTAAATGAAAGTACGCTTTCTCTGTTGGCCAACGCTTTTTTCATTTGTTTTATATTCATTGGCCAACGTTTATTTTTTTCTTTTAAAAGTAAAACAGAAGGAAGAAAACTTACCTGCAATGTTTATTTTTTCCTTTTAAAAGCAGAACAGAAGGAAGAAAACTTACCTGCAAATTTCAAAACCTTGCATTGTGCTTCACCCTTCTCTCTAATTTAGAAAAACAAGAATCAATTGTCCTCCAGTTAATTAATAACATTGGTTGTGTTAATTAGCTGAAATCAAAAGGTATGCTTGTTTAAAGACTTTTTCTATTTTTTTATTTTGCATCTCTTGATTCTTAAGACCTTTTGTTGTTAATTTGCTATTTGTGATTATTTTTATTTATTTTTTATTTTATGTTTTTGATATGGGTTAAGGAAAACAATTTTTATTTATGTTGTTATCTTTGAAAAAATTGAAAGGATGTAATGATGGTAGCTGATATTGATAAAAACATGAAATGACCTATCTTAAATTTATTTTTGATTGCCTGCTTTAATTTGAAGTCAATTATATTTTTTCTTGTTGAAAATGCAACTAAATCAGTATATCAATCCTCTTTTAGTTCCCAAAAATGGTCAAATTGTAATGGTTCTATTATTAGATTAATGTTAGAACAAGTATGAGACAATTCTTATTATTATTTCACATATATGAAAACTACAAAATTGCTAGACATTGAATGTGAGCTCCATTTACACCCTTTTATAAGGTTTTAACTTGAGTTTTTTTTTTTTAAATGTAGATGGATTCAAATTTTCCAGGCTCTTTTACCAACTTTCTTATGAGCGACTCATAAGATATTCTCTCTCAACCAAGTGATTCTAATCAATTAATTGATAACTTGACAAGTAGATGTCCATACAATAAAAAAATCACAAAGAAGTAAAAACTTCTCACTAGAGGAAGATTATTTACTTGTCTGTGCATGGTTAAATACAAGCAATGATCCAATTACAGGAGTTGAACAACAAACAAAACAATTATGGGCTCGAGTACATGCTTACTTTGTAGAGAATGGAGGAAACTTGAATAATCGTTTTCAAATAAGCATCTCAAGTAGATGGCAAGAAATAAATAGAGAAGTCGGTAAATTTATTGGATTTGTTACTCAAATTGAAAATCATCAGCAAAGTGAAATGACCGAAGAATCAAGAGTAATTTTAATATTCATTTCAATGTTAAATTTTTTAACACATATTTTAACATTATTTAATTTCTCTATTTTTTTTACCAGGTTAATGATGCTCGGCAAATGTATGCTTCTTGCGTTGGCAAACGATTTCAACTAGAACATTGTTGGGTTATCTTAAGAAAAGAACCCAAATAACAATTTGAGCGTGCAAGTCAACATTAAAGGTCAAACAAGAAACAAAAAAGTCATGTCAATGTAAGTCCGGCTTCATCAGCTCCATTTACCCATGATTCTGTTAGTTTAGAAGAAGATAGTGAATCATTAATTTATCAAGATAGACTAATTGGTCAGAAGGTTGTAAAGGAACGATTTAAACGTAGACAGGGAAAAGATAAAGTTGGGAAGGTAACTGTAACAAATCTCTTACAACAATTCAGGGATACTCTAGTTGAAATTGAGGATCAGAAAAAACAAGACAGAAAAATTATGTTAGAGCAACAAGCTATGATGATTCAACAAAGTCAAGAGAAATAAGAATTGGATAGGATTGAGAAAGAAGAACAAATTATGAAAATTGATATTTCTAATTTGGATCCAATTTCTACAACGTATTTTCAAAATAAAAAGTTAGAAATTATGAAAAAGAGGGGTTTTAATTTTTAATTAACTTGATTGATTTATTATTTAATGTAATGTATTTTTAATTAAATATGTAGAAAATTCTTGTTTATTTTAAATATATATAGTTATAAAATTGATATTAATTCATAATATTTTTTTGAAGTTCTTCTAACACTTAACAACAATAAGTAGGATTAATTAACTTAAAAGATAACAACCATAATGAAAAAAAAAACATAAAAAACTTGAAAATTATGATAACATAAGAAGTTCAAATCTGATGATTCTATTCGTTGTCATATTGTTCCCACAAATGTTCAATCAAATCTTATTGTAGCTGAGAGCTAGTTGCTTTATCCCTGATTCGATTATGAGTTTGAAGAAAATCATGGAGTTCTGGTATTTCACCATATGACACTGATATAAAGGAATTGACTTCACGTTCATGGTCAAATCCAAGGTTCATTGCTCCTTCATCTTCAATAATCATATTATGCATTATTATGCAAGCTTTCATAATATTTGCAAGCGTTTCTTCATCCCAGTATCAAACAGGTTCACGTACAATTGCAAAATGAAATTGGAGCACCCCAAATGCTTGCTCCACATCCTTTATTGCAGACTCTTACTTGCAAAATATTTTCTCTTTGCTCCTAATGGTCTTAGAATTGTCTTAACAAAGGTTGACCAATTAGGATAAATCCCATCTGCTAAATAGTATCCCATTGTATATTCATTCCCATTAATTGTATAATTGACAGGAGTAGTACAACCTTTAACAAGTGCAGCGAAGATAGGTGACTGATCAAGAACATTAATATCATTTAGTGATCCAGACATTCCAAAAAAGGCATGTCATATCCTAAGATCTTGTGAAACCACCGCCTTTAGAATTATAGTTGGTTCACGACAATGACCAGTATACATCCCATGTCGTGCAATTGAGCATTTCTTTTATTTTCAATGCATACAGTCAATGCTCCCTAACATCCTTGAAAATCCACGCTGCTCTCCAATTGATAATAATCGACAAATATCGGCCTCGTTTTGTGCCCTTAGATACCAATTACCAAAAACTTCTACGATTGCTTTGACGAAAGCTCTAAGACTTTCTATCGCAGTGGTTTCCCCAATTCGAAGATATTCATAAGTAAGATCTGCAGGAATACCATATGCAAGTCTCATGTGAGCTGTAATTGCCTTTTGAAGGCAAGATAAACTAGGAACACCTAGAGCATCTGTCCTTTGGTTGGAATATGGATTGTGAGCTTGCACTACATTTGCGATCTAAAGAAAAGGACAACGACTTATCCTAAATCTTCTTCGAAATTGACTTTCAGTGAATTTAGGATTTTCAGCAAAATAATCATTATATAGCCTTAACTCACCTTTCTTTCTATTACGATTGACAATATTGTGACAAAGAATAGAACCACGATACTCTGTTCTCCGCCCTTGATTATTCGATTCTTCTTCAGCAATTACTGCGGTAGCAACTTGAAAGACGAACATAAGAGTGTCATCATCAAAATCAAAAGCATCATAAAAATTAAAATTAAAATGATTCATGATGAATTTTAATGAAATATAATAAAGATCGGAGAGAAGAAAATGATGAGAAAAAATGTTTAGGTATATGAGAATATTTATAGATGGATTATTATTTCAAATATTAGAATGTTGGCGGTTATTTTTTCAAAATTTAAAAATTTAAAATTTAAAATGTTGGCGATCATTTTTTCAAAGTTTGATTTTTAAAAAAAAATTGAAAATAAAAATTTAAAAATGTTGGTGGTTTTTTTCAAAGTTTGAATTTGAATTTACTTTTAAAAAATTAAAATTTTAACAGTAACATATAAAACTGAAAATTAAAAATATTTATATAAATAAATTTTAAATTTAACTTAAAATTATATCTTTTAACTTTCATATTACTTCATTAATTTTATATTTACTTTTATAAATTACTCATATTAATTATATAATTAATAACATTATAATTATATTATATAAAAATATCTAAATTAGTTATATAATTATATTAAAATTAATTTAACATAAAATATATAAAAATATAATTGGCTTTTCTAAATGGCTTTTTATAATTGGAATGCACATAAACAAACAAGTTATATTTACACTATTCAAAAAGCTATTTTATCAATTTGACTTTTTAATATAACATTTTTCATTGGAGATGCTCTCACAAATGTTATTCCTACATATCTCTTAAAAAAACTAAAACCAATATAGCTACAAGAAAAAAAATATCAAACTTATTAAAAAAAATAAAACACTTGTTTTTCATAGTGAAATATAATTGGTTTTTCAAATGATTTTTTTTTACATTAGAGTACATATGATAAACAAAGCTATATTTATATTATTTAAAATATTATTTTATCAATTCAACTTTTTAAGGCTATGTTTGTTTCCCGGAATTCACTTTCTGGGAAACCACTTTCTAAACTTTTATGTGTTTGTTTGCTATTAGAAAAGTTGGTCAACGGAAAATATTTTCCAGTCAAAGGAAAATTTGACTTGGTTTCCAAGAAAGTATTTTCCTGGAAAATTTGGGCGAAAAACACTTTCTGGAAGTTGTGAAAAATTTAGAAATGTGATATTATTTGCTGATTATATCAAATTTGGCCCTCAAACTTTTGATAGCTATAAATATTTTGTTTTGAATATTTATTTTTTAATTTCATCTTTTAAAATTTAATTTTTATATTAACTTTGATCTTCATTTAATTGTTATTTGCTTTTACCTTATTATTTTTTTTATTGAAATTTTTTATGTATTAAATTTGGTCCTCATTCTTTTGATTGTTATTTATTTTATTTGAAATAATTTATGACATATTAATTATTATTATTTTAATTTCTTCATCTTTCATTTTAGTTTTTATTTTTTAGATTTGATCTCTATTATTTTGATTATTATTTATTTTATTTAATATAATTTATGAAATTATATTTTTTTCAATTTCATTCTTATTCAACTTTTTAATTTGTAAGATTTGTTTCTTTATTTTAATAAATTTGAGAAAAATAAAATATTAATAAGTTATTTTCCAGCTCATTTTTCATAACATAACCAAATACTGAAAAATATTTTTCAACTTATTTTTCATTACACTATCAAATATTAGAAAATAATTTATTTTTTAAAAATTTACTTTTCTAAAATTTAATTTTAAAAATAAAACTATTTTCTACCAAACGGGAGTAAAATATCATTTTAACTTGGAGATGCTCTCTGCCACGCCGTAAGCAACTTGTATCATTCCATGCCACCACTCAATCCAGTAGCCTTTTCCTTATGATTCCTCTGCTTTCCAAAACCCTAACAATCCCCTCTCTCCCTCTACTTCGCTTGACTCTCACTCCTCACTCACTACTCACCCGCTTCACTTCCACTCCAACTCCAACTCCAACTCCAACACAAACCCGACCCATGAGCTCCGACTCGACTCAGCGCGTCTTCCAGCTCAAACTCGACCCGCTCACTGGTAACTCTGAATGGGTCATCATCGAAGACGGAAACAAAGAAGAAGAAGAAACTTTTAAGAGTTCTAGCCATGCACTTCTAGCCACGACCTCGTATTTGGACATGCTCAATGACGATACTAGAAACAGAGCATTCCGTGAAGCCATTGACAAGACCATAACCAAACCTTGCCACGTCTTAGACATCGGGTACATCAAATATTTTTAAATTACATTTACAATTACTACTACTACTAATATACAATGTTTATGGCGGCAGGGCTGGGACAGGGCTGCTGTCAATGATGGCAGCAAGAGCAATGGGGACATGTGATGATAGCAAGAAGGGGATGGTAACAGCGTGTGAGTCATACCTTCCTATGGTGAAATTAATGAGAAAAGTACTGAATTTAAATGGCATGGGAAAGAATGTTAAGATTTTTAACAAACGCTCCGATGAACTCCAAGTTGGTGTCGATATTCCTTCACGAGCAGATGTTCTTGTAAGTATTGTAATTCGTATTCTTCGTACACATTCGTTTCTTCTCGGGTGTTATAACGCTTGTTTACTTGGTAAAGTTGTCTAACATAACACCAATGCTATCGAATAGTTGATTGTTTTGTGGTTAGGTGACTGCTAAGTTATTTGTCATTTCAAAAGTGGGGTTCTTAAGTCATAGTTTGGGCTTGGTGAGTTGTTGGTAGTTTAAGCTTATGGAATTGCTTACTTATGAAGTTTGTTTCTGATTTGATTACAGGTTAGTGAGATACTAGACTCAGAGTTATTGGGTGAAGGGTTGATACCGACTCTACAGCATGCACATGACATGCTGCTGGTGGACAATCCACTGACTGTGCCGTATCGAGCTACGACTTATGGCCAGGTGTTTGCATAGACCATCGACTGTTCGGTTTCTTTTTCTTTTATTCTGGACGTATTCTTGACACTTTGTTTTCTCTTTGAAGATGTTACATTACATGTCAATTGTTGCTTTTTAGCATCTAATGTTCATATTCTCATCTTTTGCCTATGTGGCTATGGCCCCTCATACAATGGGGGACAGTATAAAACTCAATGCTCCTGCTAAGGGTTCTGAGTAATAATAATTGACACTAAATTTGTTATATGTGGTGTTATGTGACCAAAAACCTTTCAAATCTTTCTTGTCCAACGATTAGAGCAAACAAAAGTTATCCTTCAGAAATTAGTATCCATTGGCACCTTTGAAAACTCAACAGAAATTAGTCACATAATCAGAATGTGAATACGTTTCTTTAGGCTTCACTAAAGTCTGGAATAATTTGCTTTAACTTTTCTGTGCATGGGTGGGAGTAAATTCTTGTGCGGCTGCCTTATTCATTAGACAGTGGATCTACTGGAAACTTGAAATCTGGCCATTTACATATCCGTTAGAGAAGGATAAATATAGCCATTAATATAGAGGAAGGATTTCTAGTTAAATTGATATAATGTTCCCTCCACTGAACCCTGGAAAATTGTTTGATATTTTGCTTTTTACCCTAGTAAGTTTAGCTGAATGGCCTAGGCTAGATCAAAATTAGGCTATAAAGTGATTTTCTTTTGCTGATAGTTGCTGTACCAAACTGTTTTGTATTATTTGACTCATGTTTATTCCTTGAGTTGTTTTCTTGTCACGCCTCAAAAAAAAATTTCCCTGCTTTTCAATTGGCTTTTTATTCAATGAACTTGACTAGTTTATTTTTCAATTTATTCATCTTGTGGTTGAAAATTGATCCTCATTATGATTTCAAAGCTCACGCTAGTGTATTGTTTTTCCTTTTCAAGTTGGTTGAAAGCACGTTCCTGTGGAAGCTGCATGATCTATCTAATAATGAGGAAGAAGCCTCAGACGGCATTCGTCTTGTTCCAGCTGGCCTGGACACAATTTTACGTGTCAAAGCAAAACAACATCCCATGCATTGTGATGCAATATCAAAAGAGATAAATCTGGTAATGACATTGGTCACTATCCTTCTGACTTCTTCAAGAGGAAAATTGCTTTAATTGTCGCTCAATTTAGGATTCATTCAGCTGTCAGAACCCTTCAAAATTTTTGAGTTTGACTTTTGGAAACGGCCAGACAGCCAAGGGGACTCTAAATTGCTCATCAAGGCAACTAATGATGGTAGAATTCATGCTGTAGTATCATGGTAAGCCTATCTCTGTTTATGTCACATGTTTCGGATAGCTATGAAATTTGTATTTATGTTTGTTCAGGTGGATTCTTCAACTTGATTCTGAAGGGACAATCTTTTATTCCACTGCTCCTAGATGGATAACTTCACCAATAGCCACACGTAAGTTCCAGATGCCTTTCTCTTCTTGGGCACTCATTATTCCGCTCTAAAGTGCTATAACCATGCACATACTGCATCCTTGGAAGGAAGTTGAGCGATTCAATGAAGAAAGGGTTTAAATGACTGACAATGTTTTATGAGTGTTTATGCAAATAGAACAGCAGTCGATCATGATTTGCTGACTAGGTAGTACTTTTATATTAATAGTGAAAGTTTGCAATCTTGTGGCATCTTCAATTAAGTGAAATAGCTAAGAATGAGCTATAGAAGTTATCTATAATGAAAAAAAATAAAATTCCTGTGGACTGTTCCTGAGGTTTGGAAAAGTGGGACTTTTGATATCAATCAGTGCCTGAGACTTCTAAATGGTAACAGACAAAATCAATGTCAAGAATTCTAAATTGCAGCAGATAGGAGCAATATTCTGAATAAATATTATCTCCTTTGCGAATTGTTTTGTAACCTAACTCATGAAAAAAGTATGTTATGAGAAGGTAATTTAAGTGAGCTGTTCATTGTTGTTCCTATTCAGATATGCTCTTGAGAAGATTAGATATCCATCTATACCTAAGAATTTCAAGGAATTGACAAGAAACATTTTGAAACTTGTACCAATTTTTTTAGATTTGTGTTGGAACATCACGATTTGTTCTGATTCCTCTAATGAAGTTGATTTAATGCTTCACTAGATACTGGAAATTGGTGTGACCACTGGAAACAGTGTGTGTGGTTCATTCCAGGGGAAGGTATACCCATATCCAAGGGTGAAGAGGTTCATTTACATGCTGTTCATTCTGATACGAGTGTCTCATATAATCTTGCAACCCAAGCCACCGAGATTAGGGAATGTGATTCCATTGCTGGAGATTCTCACCTCACATTGTCTCCTGAAAGAATTGCAATCTATGGAGACAGGAAATGGAGGTCTTGCATGTTAACAGCTTTGAACAATTTGGTACGAGCTCTCTGGCTCTCTCTCTCTGGAGTCATTTTCAGTGCCTTTCATTTTTAAAATGCAAGTTGCATTTTGCAGTTGCAGGCAAGAGTTCACCCACTATGTGTTGTTGCGGATGATAGTGTTTTCTTATCACTTCTTGTAGCACATCTCTCAAAAACTTCAAATGTGATAGCTCTGTTTCCTGGGTTGCGAGAGAGGGGTGTGCAGTATTTGAAGGCAGTTGCTGATGCTAATGGCATCACAGCAGATCGTATAGAAGTTTTTCAAAAGAAGAAATACTTGACTCTGAATGATACTAAGCAGAAGAAGGTATCTTAGTTTTGTTACTAATTGACATTTCACGTATTGCTTTTACTTTCTCCGTTTGTAATTTTTGAGGTTCTGTATGAATATTGTTGTTGTGCTTGTCTTTTCTTTTTAAAGTCCTGTAGCTGTGCAAGCTCTTACTCGACAACTAAGCTAGAGTATTTTACTTAGATTTGCTTTTGATCAACTGCAAAATGGACTTTAACAATTTGAGTTTTATGTGTTCTGTTTGCAGGTTGATCTATTGATTGGAGAACCATACTATTATGGAAACGATGGGATGCTTCCATGGCAAAACTTTCGGTTTTGGTATACTCTAATATGCAGCATTGCATTAGTGGAACAAATATGTTATAGTATCAACGCACATCATCTAGTCAAGTAATTTATATGATGCCCTTTTTCTTGTCATGGATTTGGAATTTAGGAAGGAACGGACTATGCTTGACTCTGTCCTTGCTGAAGATGTGTTAGTAATGCCCTGTAAAGCAATGCTGAAGGCTTGTGCGATGTCCCTTCCAGTAAGAGAAAAACAGTCTTGTTATTTTTAGTTGTTTGAACCTGGTATTTGGCTAGTGATGGAACTGGTATAGGATACCTTCTGTACAGGATCTTTGGAAAAGTCATCGCTGCTTAAGCAAGATAGAAGACTTTGACCATTCAATTGTAAATAACACCTTAGGAGCCTGTGGTGACTTACCCGCACCACTAGAGGGTCCGCTTCTGCCTTTCTTTATATGGCAGTGTGGGGAGACTAAGGTAACTGATATACATAAATTTATGCCTACAAGAACATTGTATTGTATTCTTTTGCAGAATATGTTAGCATCATTGTATTGATATGATTCTATTGGAATTTCTTAGGAACTTAGTGAGACATTTACTATCATGGAATTTGATTTCTCAAAATCTATTGGTCCATGCTATGGAAAAGCCCAGGTAATAAATCTGCACCTCGCATTGTCATTGTTCTGTAACAGCGTTCATCAGGGACATTATTGTTGGGATTTGGTTGTCCATTTCCTTGGATCCAAGTTCCTAGACGTTATTCCCTATTCTAGGAGCTGGTTTCTGTTCTCTAATCTCATTGTGGTTTTATGTGAATGTTCATCTTCTCCTTTGGTTAATTTTTTCCACATACACATGAAATTGTAAGCTAAGATTTTTAATCCAATCTAGTTGTGCAATAGATGAGAATGGGTTAATTGCATGTTGAGGTATCCTCAGATCACTGGCATGAAATGATGTGAACAGTAATGTTGTAAACTAATGTAGTCTGCCGGGGTTTATCTTTGCATGTTTATTTTTTTTCCCATTACATGTTACTAGAACACAGTCTTTGAATTTTGTTAGTTAATTTGAGCTCATGTTATGTGCATTAGATACACAATTGTCTATATAATTTGCGAACTAGAAGTGATTGTCATCTTACAATTTTCATTCACCGGAAATATTTACTAAGCAATACAGACAAATTACTAGTAAATACTATGTATATGATGTAACAGTAGTAATTATTTATTAGTAAGATTTTTTGAGCTGAACATTGTATGGCAATTCCTATGGCTATATTTTATCTGTGGAATTTAGTATTCTACTATTTTATCCTGAGTGCTCTCCGCAGGTTGAATTTACTGAGCAAGGGATGTGCCATGGATTTGTGCTTTGGATTGATTGGGTGATGGATGCGAAGAATTCTGTTGTGCTAACTACAGGGCCAGGTATAATTTTATTCTTCACAGTAGTTGGTTCAATCAAAGCTTTCCTACCTAGCATGCCTGCTTGAAGTTGTATTTGTTTGACAATCTTCTGTGTTCTGTAATTTTTTGTTTTTGCATTGCTACCTTTCTGAAGAGTTAAAAGTAATATTTGTTAGTTGTCAGAGTAATTGAAAGCCTTGTTGTCTAGCATTAACTCATCTGTGCTATACATGCATTAGATGAGAGATATTGGAAGCAAGGAGTGAAGCTTCTGTCACAGCCTGTGGCAGTTGGAGGTCGTGGATCGAGCACGGGTAACTGTTGTTCTACACTAATAGAAGCATCCTTTGATCCATCAAGTGGTGAACTCGCTGTAAAACATGTTTGGTCATAAAGATTGTTTGCTCCAAGGAATCCAATATGTGATGAACAATTTAGTTGATGAGAAATCTTGCTGTGATTTTTCCTTGAAATTAAAAAAGAAAAGAAGAGGTTTCAGGTTCCAAGTCTTGCAACTCACCTTTTTTTGATGACGTAGTATATTTACATTTTATTTGCTCCACTTATATAGGTTCCTTAAACTTCAGTTTCGAATTAAGTGCGGTGGAGCTCAAGATGTGTGTGGGTGTATAAGTCGAGATGTTCCTGCTAGGTATACGATGTGCATTAAACTTAAAAAAAAGAAGGAAATGTATGCGCTCGTCTTAAACTATAAAAAAAGAAGGGAGTGAAGCGACACCAGGTTTGTACTTGGCTGCTATTTTTCTTGTAGTTGACCAAGCTAATGAGATTGCTCTTCAATTCTAGTACATAGAACAATCCAGAGATGCATTGCACAGCTCCATTCACTTCAATTTTGATGTCCCCTTTTCCGATGACACAGACCGGAATTGTTCTCCACTTTTACTCTTTCTCTGAATGTTCAGTCGAAATTTGAGAATAACTCCTTGTCTCCGCTCATATGGTTACTACAACCTGAATCAAGATACCATAAGTTGTTGGACTAGTCTTCTTTTACATCCACAGAAGCTATCAACAACACTTCTTTAGCCTCGGTGAAGTTTGCCTTCGTTTCCTCTTGAGGGCATTGATATTGAAAATGCCCCAACTCATGATAATTGTAGCTCTGAACCCTTGTTGCCCTCTTCCTCTTGCACGTTCTATACACCTTCCTCGGCCGCTTCCTCCCCCAGGTGAGTGGTGGTCCAGGCTGACTTTCAAAGCATGTTTCCTTCATTACATGGCCAATAATTCTTTGCTCATGCACAAGCAGGCTGCTTTGCAATTCATCAATCTAAAGACCATCAATCCCATTCGATTCCTCAATGGAGCAAACCACATAATCATACTTAGATGCCATCGACCTCAGAATCTTCCCAATTATCATCACATATCCCTTATTTTCTCCATGGAGTCGCATCTTATTGGCTGCTGCCAGTGTTCTTGCAAAATAGTCGTTGACAGATTTTCCCTCCTTTCATGTGAAGCATCTTGAACTCCTTACGAAGTTAGGACAGTGCACTTACATATATATGACTTAGATGCTTTGAGTTGTGCCTCAGTTAGGACAGTTCCTTTAGGATACTGCGTGGTTCCACTCTCCACTAGACTCCAGTACTCATTGGACCTCAAGAAAATCACCATCAGCATACTTCAGTGATCATGTTCATAGGTTGCCCGAATTTACCGCCTTCTGCTGCCATTGGTACATATTGTTGCAAGTTAGAAGACTTCGGCATCTTTGTTGGTCAGGCCCCGTTGCAGCTGCTTTGATCACACCTTTGAGAATAACTACTTGGGAGAATGCTCTTATCATTAATGAAGGGAAAACATGGCTTATATAAAGCCTTTACGACATTGAAAATAACAGAGATAAACTTGAAAAAAAAACAAAAACATGACTGACAACCCTAGTTTCATGGGCTTCCTCTAAAAAAATATTCGAACACCAATTGGTTTCCTGATGCCTCGGAGTTGTTTGTGTTCATCATGGGGGGGGGGCAGCCATTTCTCGCTGCTCACAAATTCTCCCCACCATTTGGAAGCTATAAAACATTTTCATGAAAGTTTCATCTTGAGTCCATGGCGATTATCTTCCTTGGTATTTCTACATCAGAAATATTAGGGAACTGAAGCATTAAATTCTCAGTGAAAAACCCAAGAAATGGTATAGATATTATTTATTTTTATTTTTTTAAAAAAAAAAAGAAACACTTAACGGGTGGTAAAAACAATGTTCCCGTAGACAAATGCACTTTTGATGGTAACTTTTTACTACCTGGCTATTCAAAAATAACCTCACGGGCTAATACTTAGGGTAAAATTATTTTTTTAAAGCCTTTTGGATATTTTAAAATTGATAGAGGATAAAAAGTATATTTTGCTTTTTATTTGCATAGAATGACTTTAATGTCATTAAAACTGAGAAATTATAAGGAGGCGATTTTTTTTGTAATTTCATATATATAAGTGCACCGGAAAATAACCTATTTATTTTTTTAATAAATAAAAAAACCTTCAAGTAAGTATTTTTATCTTTTCACTTTCAAAAACACAGTAAAAAACCTGATTACCTTAAAAGTTTAAATTCTTTTTTCTTCTTGAATTTTTGCGCCTTACCCTTCAATTTTCAAATCAGGCTTTCAATATTTATTTCCTTTCAGTTTAATCCATGTTTTTTTTACCATTAATTACTTTATTTGAAATAATTTATAAAATTAATTTTTTTTAATTTTATCCTCATTTAATCTTTTTATTTGTCAAATGGAGTTCTCATTCTTTTAATTATTATTTATCTAGTATGAGATAATTTTTAGAATTGAA
>Ga0325414_1001491_pt1 | contig 22719 bp, 15 predicted proteins | sample PopdelMetagenome_8_FD_206183 | JGI IMG/M metagenome (GOLD analysis project Ga0325414, IMG submission 206183) | Populus deltoides microbial communities from Bellville, Georgia, United States - Leaf-PdKOR-R3 | ecosystem: Host-associated > Plants > Phyllosphere > Phylloplane/Leaf | place: USA... | reverse complement strand
CCATATTAGTGGTTGACTTGACAATGGAGCTTAATGTCTCATCATAATCAATGTACTCTAGTTGATGAAATTCTTTAGCAGCAAGACAGGCCTTGAATCATTCAAGGCTGCCACCAGCTTTTTTTTTAAGACGATAGATATATTTACAACTCACACCATTCAGATTTGAGTGATTATACACCAAGCTCTAAGTATTAAGGGTGTTTAAAAAGACCAAACAACCAAGAAAATCGAACCGAGATGAAAAATCGATTAAACTGATTTTCAAAACCATAAAATCTTGCCGATTCAGTTCGGTTTCGATTTTAAAACTGAAACCAATGAACCAAACCAAACCTACCAAAAAAAAAAAGATATAAATACTACAGTTAACCTAACCCTAACAATAACATGACTGATAACTCAAAAAGCCGCTGCCCTTCACTCTCCATCTCAACACTCAAAAGCTAAGCCATCCACCCACAAATAAGTCCTGATAAAAAAACCCACATCTCCATCTCCTGGGCTTCTCTTTTTATTTCTGCGCAACATCTCCATCTCTTCTACGCGGCTTCTCTCTTTATTTCTGCGTAAGCTATCAGAAAGATCTAATTTGTCTTCTTGTTAAAGGGTAAATTCCATAGCAAAAACTGATGATAATTTTATATGTGCAACTTTAGATTGGTGGCCTGGTGAAAAGTGTTATTACAACCAGTGCCTATAGGAGAAGGCTGGCCTCCTCAATCTGGTTTGTCTTTTTCTTTCGTTTTGTAAATTTCTTTACCAACGAATATTCTTATTAATCGGGATGCTAAAAATATGGGGGCTTTGCTATATTTGCAAGATTTGAACAACAAGATTCTAGCTAAACCGAAATATAATTGCATGCAATCGTCCTAATAATTCTAAAATAGAGGTGACAATTGTAATCATCTATATAGCAAGCAGATATGAAGAGTGTTCTATTCTTATAGGATAGGATTAGATTTCCCAGTTTTATAGCAAAAAACCGAATTTCATCGAACCGAACCAGTTCGATTTGAACCAGTTTTCGGTCCGGTTCGGTTTTAATTTTTCAAAATGTAAGTTACTCGGTTCTGTTGGTTTTTGTAGTCCGAACAGAACCGTGAACATCCCTACTAAGTATGGATACAAAAAAAGAGCTTAAATTTCAATAACTATCACTACTCTTGCTAGAATCCTTTTTCAAGAAATAGCCAAGTCAAACATGAACTTTCCTAGGTTCTATATTGTTATATAAAAAATGGAGCTATAATGAATGCTACAATAATTGAAATTGCGTGACCCTAACACAATTATTAGTTTAGGATTGGTTACTTCTATTATATACATATCAATGTGTATTACGACAAGTCTATATATACATGTTATAATAGTCAGTTTCTATATCTAACTGCATGGAGAATTAACACAATAATTGTCTTATGGCTCTAAAAAGAAGAAATATTAAACAAAAATTGTGTGTAAACCCTAACTCAATTATTAGTTTAGGGTTGGCTACTTCTATCTCACACGCCCCCCCCCCCCCTCACACACACACATATCAATGTGTATTACAATAAGTCTATACAAAAGTGTATCATAATTGTTAGTTTTTATATCTAACTGCATGGAAAATCAACTTTCTCTCAATTTCCTTATCATTCCCCTACAAGCTCATAGGCATTGAAAGATTATGGAACTTGTCTTTTAAGAGCAGAAATTGTGAGGTAGAGAGAGCTTTAGTAAACACATTAGCAACTTGATTTGTGGTGCTAATATATTAAAACTCAAGATCTATTATAGCAACCTTGTCATATACAAAAAAAAAAAGATTTCTACATGTTTAGTACATGCATGAAATATCGGGTTGTAATTAAAATAGGTAGTGTTATAACTCATTTCTGGGTTATTCCTCAATTCATCTTCTTTCTGTTCAAAAAATTAAAAATTAAATAATAATAATAATAATAGCAATAAGATTGATATTTTGGTAAAAATAAGCTAGGAGGATTTCAAATATAAAGGAAGATCAAGCTGCAATTTTGGATAGAATTGAGAGCATCATTGTACCCCTATTATACCCAAAACTGAAAAGACAATGTAGATTCAAGGTCAAATTAAATCATTATTGAACAAATATGCATAAAATGAAGTCCAAAGACAAAATTAGATTTTTAATAGGCCAAATTAAAGTTTAATTATGTTTAAGAATTAATTTGGGTTCAATTAAAGCATTTAATTAGGTACATGGACTTAATTATACTTTAAATTGGTCAAATTAATTTTATTAAACGCTTAATTGGTGAAAAAATAAGTTTAGAGCCCAATTTAGGCTTAATTGAGAAGATTGGAATTTTATGATATTAAATTTCTTTTTACCAAGTCAATTGATTCAAATCAGGAGTAAAATTGCAAGAAAATCAAAAGTTTGGGGTCTATTAAGGGCTAAATTAAAGAAATTCATTGCCAAGGACCATTTTGCAAAAGATGTCAAACTTCGGGGACCCAATTGATTGAAATTCAGGGTGAGATTGAAGAGACTTGAAAGTTCAATGGTCAATTAAGGGTCAAGTTGCATAAATCAAAAACCAAAAACCACAATGAAAAAGGCGCTGAAATTCGAGGCTGACATTGAAGTTTGGCAAGGGCAAAATTTCATAAAATTGGAAATTTATGGTCAATTAGGGGTGCAATTGAAAGAAATTAAAAAACAAAGGACCAAATTGATTTTTTATTAAATTCCTAAATTAAAACTGTAAAATCCAAAATGATATCATTTCATTTAAATGAAATAATGAGTTTTGACCAAAACAAAGTCGTTTTGACCGAACAGTAGAAAAAAAAAAGGACAAACCAGGTAACGCATCGTCTAGAACTATTCATCTTCTTCATCATTGGTTTCGCTCGAAAGCTGGTCAGATGGCCTCCTTTTCAGGGCATTTTGATGCTATATCTCTCCACGAAATTTAACAAAGCTTGAACGCAAACGATAGCTTGACTTCTGACTACACCCTAATATGGTTATTTCTAGCTTATTGACACCACAATGGCCTTGGTGTTGCCTGAAAGTAGTCAACTCAATGAGCCTTTCTGCAGTAACTTTTCCAGGCCATGATCGCAACTTTGTGCCAACGATTAGGATCCTTTTAGGTCGAATCAAGGGCCAAGATTTCGCACAATTAAAGATAAAATATCATCATCCACTCGCTATAAATAGGGGTGGATTCTATGGCCAGAAGAAGAAGAAATCCAGGTGCAAAGTTGATAAGAAACCAACCTCCCTCCCCAGTTTATTTGCTCTCTGCCGTCAGTTCTTTCTCTTTTTTCTCTCTCCTCACTGTCTCTTCAGCCACCACAACCTCAAAACCATCGTGAAGCACTACAACACAACCTTCTCCACCAACACATCTCCTCATCGGTGATAGAAACCACCACCGTCAATCTTTCCTTCTTCCTCTCAACCATGGTTTTCTTCTGCTCCAACAACCGACAACAGCCGTTAACTCCTCCACTAACCTCACGTTGGTCTCCCATCACGACCAGCCAGACCACCATCAACACTCCCTGTTGTGATGTCGTGGTCGCACAAATTAATTACCCTAACTTAAAACACACAAGATAGTATAGAGCAAGTAAGGGGTCGATCCCACGAGGAAGATTTAGTTTAGATTTTTATGCTATATGTTATGCAATTGGGAGGTTTTGATTTGTGATGATCTAAACTATGGAAGAAATTAAACTAGCAAACAAAATCAATTGAAACCGAAATTAATCAACAAAACAAACCTTGGTCGCAAGCACACATCCACCAAGGGAATTAGAACTGATCCTTGAAACGAAAATTGCAGTTTATGTTCTAAAATTTTATCTTTTCTTAACGTTGATTAATTAACGGATCCGCCGTATAACTAATCCTAACTAACAAACAATCAAAGTGTCCACACTAATGATTCAATTTAATAGCAGCTTTAAGAACTAGATAATTTCATCAAGATTAACATACAAGTTGTCTGCAGCTTGTGTGACTTTGTTCAAATGTTCTCCCTAAGTTCAAAAACATAGTTGCGCCACAATTATCAAGCTTAGTTGCTTCACAAGTTCATATATCACAACTCCGGTTTTGATATTAAACTTAGCAATAAATTGTTCACAATAATAACTTAGAGTCCGCTCTAGCAATCATCAACAACAATCATAAGAAATATGCATAGGAAACCAATCATACTCATTCATAACATAAAATAAAAATAAAAGGAAGAATAAATCTCACGGTTCTTGAAATCTGAAGGTCTTTGCGTCCTTGCAATCAAGAAAAGAGCTTAGCCTTGCATAATTATAGAACAAATACTTCTAAAGATTGAAGAGAGCATGATTTTAGGGTTTATAGAGGAGAGAATTTGTGTTTATTCTTTGCTGGCTGCTGCCTCCTTTTGCTCTCCCTCCCTTCTCTCTTTCTTTTTATATGCTAAGAAACCCTAGTCCCTATTTTACAAAATAGTCCTCCCTTAAGTTGACAGTTTACATTTAAGTACTTCAATAATTATTTTCCTAAAAAGGAGAAATAGCCTTGCATTAAATCTTCAAGCTTTGACTTAGAGGAGATAAATTATTGAAATAAAAACTTGGACACCGGTTTAGATGCTTCAAAACATAATTTGGACATGTTCCTTCACGAAACCTGTTTGCTAGCAGAATTCAGCTGTCATCTTTGGAAAATCAAATCTCCCTCATATGACATCTTTTTTGGCTAATAGTTTGAGCGTTTATAGGAATGTTAGTCATAAATCCAAAAAAATTGAGTTTGCATAAATTGGACTTATGTAGCTCCAGATATTCAAGTCGGAATGGACGAAGGTCAACACTGGCAGATTGCGAGATTTGACTTTGAAAGCTGCGATTTCCATGATCTTTCTTATTTTATTTTCTTGCCTTAGATGTCCAGAAAGGTATGGATGTTAGCTTTTTAATAATCACTTCATTTTGACCTCTAGAACTCACGCTCTGCATAAAACATTCACTGAAGGTCAAATCTACCAATTACCTCCAATTTACTTCTTTTTGCATCTTTCATCCAAAAGTGCCTTCAAAACATAAAACAAAGAATATAAAGGCATTTTATATATAAAATATAGGCAAAACACTAGTTAAATGTGGATGAAACTATCGAATAATATGGTTGCATCACTCCCTAACCCAAGTAAATCACTTATTCTTTATTCTTCTTTTTCTTCTTCTTATTCTTGTTGCTTCTACAACTGTTGCATGCATGATTCATTTTTCATACAACAACAAAAATAATTAACATGGTTACTGGGCTAGGCCAACAACTATTTGGGTTGTGGACTAGACCCATTTTGGCCCAGCATGGATAGCTAGGTCAGGTCCAGCCCACCAAAAAACAAAAGAAGATGTGTTTGTTAGGCTGTTAGTCAGCCCAACTAGACTAAGTTGGGCTAGACTCGTTTCTGCCAAGCCCAGATGGCTGGGCCGGGTCTAGCCCGATTTATATTTAATAATAATAATAATAATAATAATAGTAATAATATATAAAAAAATCAAAAAAAATTCAATGATCATTTCAAAATATTTGTGATTTTCTCACATATTTTTCCAACAATTTTGCATAATATCGGGTTGTATATTTACATTATAAGATACAGATCTGGTATTAAAATACCTGGTTTTCTCTGAAACTTTTCAAAAAAAATTGAAAATTCAAAAAAAAATTAAATTAATTTCCTCTTAAAAAAAAGAAAAAAATGTTTTGTTTTCGTGCATACGGCTAAATCCTAAAAGTTTTTCAAATATATTTTTTAAAAAACAAAATGCATCTTTCTCATGTTTTAAAATGTAAAATGAATATCATAACCAGTTTATAATTATCCATTAGGATATGATTAAAATATCAAAAATCCTTCACTAATCATTTTTTTCACTTTATATTTAAAGCGCTAGGATTTAGTTGTGGACTTTAAAATTTAAGGATATAATATTTTATACCCTAAGGTATTAAAGATACAAAGCGCAAAATAAATGCGACACTAAAATTTAGATTTTAGAACGGTTAGGATTTCACTCGATAAGGTAAAGACTTTCTTACAAAGGGAGATCTGCCTTGAACTTTAGACGAAGCTAATGAATAGAAACTTGATCTAGAAAATAAATCAAAAAAACAATGTAGTTTACCTCAAGTAGGGTGCACTAGGGGTGGTGCGTCTTCCCCTTGAACAACTAGTCCCTTACCCGGACTTTTACAGACCATAGGTTTCCAAGTAACCATAATATTAGGTGGCGACTCATGAACCTTATAATCATAATTTTATGATTAAACTCAAAATCATTTCCTTTCCAACACACTCTCAGGAGGTCGATATCGTCGTCACTCAACAACCCCACTCACTCCCCGCGATAGGTAGCATCAATATTGTCTCTCAAAGAAAGGAGCCTTCGAAAGAGAAACCCTTAACTTTTACATGAGACAGTTTGTACATATTAATCAAATAGTTGCATCCACCAAAGAATTTAGCTAGTCTACACTAATTTGACCTTTAGGAAGCTAAGTTGTCTTCTAATTCAATCGCATAACCTCTATGGATATTCTACCATCCAACTTTCTTGTCCATTCAGAGTCAATATAAACTTGTAGAAACAAATGAAACTGTTTCTACATATGCAATCATGACTTGCAGTATGTTTAACATGTTATAAAATACCCTTCACCACCGTCTAATATCCTTTGTTGGGCCATACATAAATTACCAATACATGTTCATAACATAAGCTAGGTCAAATCTAGTCAAGATGAGATTGAGTGTGTCATCACCCAATTTTTAACCTCATTATATTAATAGTTTTTAAAAAATCCAAAATAATAGCGAAAAAACAACAAAAAAAACTAAAAAATATATTTTTACATGTTTGCATTATTTTTTACATTTTTAACGTCTTTTCAAAAGAATTTAAAATTTTATTTTCAATGTTTACAGCTATTAACATGTCCATTTCAAAATCATTTGTTTATTTTTCTCATCGAGTTAACGTTGACGTTGCCTTTTTAAAAAATATCAAAATATGAAAAATAAGGAAAATAAAAAATATATGGACGAGAGGACTAAAAATGCAAAGGAAGAAAATGAAGGACCAAAGTGATTTTGGGTTGCTTGGTCACCAAAGATACCAAGGAATTGAGAGGAAAAAGATAATCTTGTTACCTATAAATAGATGGTTATACACACACAAAAGAGGGAGGAATTTAAGGGGAGAATTAGTTGGAGCAAAAAATCACCCACATATACCCATCTTCATCACTATTACCAACCCTTTACTCACTCATGGCCATGCTATCTCCCTAACTCACCACACACACATATAATTTGAACCAAAAACCCATGAGACAACAATTCTCTCTCCCTTTTTTCACTCACTCATTTTAAAAAAAAAGGAATGGATTGTTCATTTTCCAAAGACAGTGCAACCTTATCTTTCCTATTTTCTTACTACTAGTAGAAATAACAAACCAACAAACCCCCATCTCCTTAAAAAATATATTAAAACAGACCATTTATTTTTTTGGATTTGCACAGCAGCTCAACCTTTCTTAGCACAAACTTTCAGCTTCTCTTGATAGCAACGGTGGAAGCTCCTCTTCCCAGCAATGTCATCTCTTTACATTATGTTCTGCATCACAAAGGCCATCAGTCATCAACAAAAGATAGCCTCCTTTCTTATTTACGTGCATCATTAGTTGTCCATAACCTCCACATCTCCTTCTATAACATCCAATAGCCATAAAAAATAGCAGCAAGGCCAATCCTCGTGAGCAGCAACGAACACCACACCAACAGCTTCCCCCTCTTGGTTGAAGCATCCACGACAACCAACTCCTCTCCTCCATTTTAACCGTGAACAATAGCAACAACAAAGGAACTTCCTCCCAGACCAGCGAACTCCACCAACATCTGATGCAAATCTCTTATCCACAAGGTCAAGCAAATATCGACAAAGTAAATAACAACCTGGAAAGCTAAAAATTAGGTTTGATAGAACTTTAATCAAAAGGTAACCTTGTACTTAAGAACAAAATGTATTGAAAAAAGACTTGGACCCATAGATAATGATGGATCTAAAAACCATAAGTATGCAAGTGACACCTCATAGCCAGTTAATCTTTGATAAGTCAATGTACGATCTTTTTTCTTATAAAGAAAGGTTGTTTTGCAATAAACATACAAAAGAAAACTCTCATTTTTTCTCTAACTTGTTGCTCAAATTTATAGCTAAAAAAACATAATATAGTCTCCTCTAACTAATCCTAATGGACTCTTTTCGGATTGCAAGCTAATGGGCCTAAACTACTAACCAACTAACATAAGTCCAATAATAAAATAAACTCTTAAACAATGTCTAATAGGTCAAAACAAACCCAAATTAAAAAAATAATTATTTAAAAAAAAATAGGATAATAAAAATAAAGTTTTCATGCCAAAATTCCTTAATGTAACCTTAATCTCTAATTTTCGCACATTCTTAGTGAATTTTCATACCTAAATTCAAACATATTGTTCTCTTTCATCTGGATGAATTACTAAGCCTAACATATATGGCAGGAAAGCTTGAGATGTCAAGTTTCCATCCCAACTTGAATTGCAGCAAAAGGCCACTTTTAGCTCCATATATGTCCCAAAAAGTACATCTTTTTAGCAAAACTAAGAAGAACCTTGTTAGCAAATAAGGTCCTCCTAATATATAAGCTATCATTTTCAACCATCTTCTTCTTCTTCAATTTCAATTAGATGTCAAAGATACAAGAGTTATAGGTCTTTCATTCATCTTAAAGGAATACCTATTTGTCATTCCTTCATGCATAACTCTCTTATCACACTATCATTGTTTACCAAGCAACAAGTGACTAGCTTGTATTGATACAACATCATATAACACCTCATCACAATATTTACCAATAGAAAAAGCTACCAAAACCTACTTATTCACTTTCACTTCACTTTTATCATTTAACCACTGTAATTTCCACAGTAAGGGATGTTTAGTAGCATGCAAGTTCAGGGATGTTTGGTAGCGTGCAAGTTCAACTTTCTCATCTATTCAGTACTAGCTACAATAATACATCTACCACCATCTATAATTAAGTTACATGTCTTATTATGAACATGGTATCTCATGTGGAATATATTCTCTCTCTGACCTTCTGAATCATTCACCTTGACATGCATAATCAGTGCTCTCCTCAGCACAAGTGCCTCTCCCTCAACCAAATACTCAACACAAACATCATTAACATCCTTTAATGTTGGCATCTTCTCATCTTCATCCTCCTAGCAATCTCAATCTCATTATTAGCTTTCATAACTATTACTTTTTTATTTGGACATTGTGAAGCAACATGACCAAAACCCAGACAACAAAAGCATTTAATGTCATAGTTATGAGAAGTAAGAGTAATGTTGTTACCTTTAAGAATGGTCGATGTTTCTTTCTTCTCTCTAGGATATTCAATCTTACACTACTCTTTCTGCTGAGATGGATCACTCTTAGTGCTATCCTTCCGATTGGGTTTCCAAGGTTTCAAAGGGCTTAATAGTTGGATTTGTTGAATGGTACCATTTTGTTTAAGTTGTTTCTCCATTTTCACAGCCATATACATCATCTCCCCCAACTTCATATAATGATACAACTCCATAATATAAGTTATATCATGATTAAAGTCATTCATGAATCTAGTCATAGTAGCCTCCCTATCCTCCTCAACATTAGCTCGAATCATAGCAAGTTTCATCTCCTTGAAATACTCATCAACATTCTTTCACCTTGACTCAAACTCTGCAACCTTTGATACAATTCTTTATAATAATGGCTAGGCACAAATCTCCTCCTTATAAGGAATTTCATCTTATCTCAAGTATCAACTTGCCTCTCATAATTTCTCCTGCAATTTGTCACTAACCGATCTAACCATATAATGGCATAATCAATAAAAGCAATCACAACAAGCTTGAAATTCTTGGGCTTCAGATAATTGTGACACCTAAATATCCACTCCACCTTCTTCTTCCATTCTAAATAAATTTCAGGAACATTCTTCCTATGAAAAGTTGGTCTTTTCAGCTTAATTATACCCAAATCTCAATCTAACATAGCAACAACATGGTACTACAAAGAGGAGGCAATGAAATTATAACTCAATTATGCATTATGAATCATAGGATGAATCGAATGGCCAATAAATTTGGAGATAAGTTGGATAGATTGGAGAATCAACGTGTTAATGATCATGCTAATGTTCAAATTAGGCCTGAGCAGAGAGAATTTAATGTTAAGAGGGTTGTTAGGTGAGTTAACACTAATATAGATGAGTTTGTGGATGATAACACAGACATGATTAGTGTTGATTTTAAAGATGTGTCTATGAAACATGAAGAATGTTTTGGACATGGGGAAAGATATAGTGATAATTTTGGCTAGAGGGGTAATTATAGGTACCGGGACCATAATTCTAAGTTAGGTTGAGATTTGGGTATAATTAAGCTGAAAATACCGACTTTTCAGGGGAAAAATGTTCCTGAAATTTATTTAGAATGGAAGAAAAAGGTGGAGTGGATTTTTGGGTGTCATAATTATCTTAAGCCCAAAAATGTCAAATATATATTCCTCACTCACTCCCTCATTGTTTTCACCTTTTAAATTAAAATCCTAAAACAATGATTATTGAGTTAGAGCCTCCTCCTCTTATCTTGTTTCAAAGCTAGCGCCTCTACTCTTTCTATGAGTTGGCTACTATGTCTATGAAATAAAAAAGAATCTCAATAAAGTGAACCTAGATAGTAATATATTTCTAAACAAAGTAACTGAGCAATGATTGTCAGGATATGATGATTTGAGCAGATTTTCTTTTAAAGAACTAAAAAAAACTTTTCATGTTATGAAATCGGATATTTCTTTGTTTTCTGATGACTCTAAAAATAGTAGTATCTGCTCATCTATTGAAGTAGTAATGGCCCATAAAAAATGAACTAATTCATTCCTAAGCTTGTGTTGTTCCAGAAAGATGATAAGTCCGAGAGGGTTGGAGAGAAGAGAAAGCAGTTAAAATCTCTTTGATTTGATCACCGAGCAGTCGGATGACTTTTCAGTAACCCAGGATTACCTTGTAGTTTTCTTCTCTTATGATATTAAGAGTTAGAACAAGATGGGACGGCTAGGCCTGATCTTTTCCCTTTCGTCCCTGACAACCACGCAAGGTTGCTTTTTTCACTCCTCTCATGTTTCATTCAAATATGCTAGCTACGCCTTTTTCCTTTTGTCTCACCTTTCTTCGACTCCTGCAGAACTAAAATCAACACTAAATATAACAGTTGTAGCAGTGTATCCAAATATATGTATATGACTCAAGAAGCAAGAAAAATATGAAAACAAGTAAAGACAAAACTACGATTATAATTTCGCGAGTAACAAACAAATTTGTATGAAAAATGAATGTTTTTTAAGACTTAAAGAAAAAAGATGCAAAGATTATATTAAAAAAAATTAAATGAAACCTATATATATCGATTATGATGTTATTACACTGTCATAATTGAAAAATAATAGTAGCAAAACAAGTTTGAATTACTAACACAAATTAGACTTGTTACGACAAGTTCTAATCTTGAATTTAGTTCCTATGGAAAAAGTCCAAATGAGCTCAAGTTGTATATGGGGTGCGATTATATAAAATTTGAGAATTTTCTGAATTGGTTTAGACCAAATTCTCCCTTGTTGTGACCCTGACCTGTAAATGGACCTTTATGAGCCTCTAAAATATCTTTTATACCATGACCAATGCCCCAGTTAGTCCTATACATGTGACCCGCTACCAGGAAAAGAATTGCAATAGCTAAATGGTGGTGTGCAATATCGGTCAGCCATAGACCCCCAGTTACTGGTCTAATCCTCCACGAAAAGTAAGAAATTCCGAATATTTTGACCAATTCAAAGTGAAAAATGGGGTTGCTCCCTCAGCAAAACTAGGATAAAGTTGAGCCAAAAGATCACGGTTCAAGATAAATTCATGAGGAAGTGCACTATGGTAGATTCGATAAAATTGACTTTTGGACCTTTTTTTCTTTTTTCTTTTTTACTCTTTATACTACTAATATATTTTGATGCAATGACAAATTAAAAGAAAGTTGGAACCCTAGAAGCAAACTACTAAGCTCTAGACATGAAATAATCAAAAACCAAATCAAAGATAACTAAACCTAAGGAAGCCGAAACTAACTAGAAGAAAATAAAGGATATAACCTGATTTTTAGAGCCTAGATCCGATCCTAACTTATGTGAACCACTTGATTACATGGTAAAGCAACCCCTAACAAAGTAAATAATAACTCGAAAAGCTGAAAATCAGGTTTGATAGAACTTTGACCTAGAGGTAACCTTGTAACTAAGAACTGAAGGTATTAAAAAAAGACTTGGACCAAAAAATAACCTTGTATTTAAGAACTTTAAGTTTGTGAATGATGTCACGAAGCCAGTTAATCTTCAATGAGTTAATGTATGATCTTTGTCCCTATGAAGAAAGGGTGTTTTACCACAAACAAACAAAAGGAAAACTTATGTTTATTCTCCAACTTGCTACTTAAATTTGTAGCTAAAAAACATAATATAGTCTCCTCTAATTAACCCTAATTGATCCTTTTTGGATTGCAAGCTAATAGGTCTAAACTAATAATCAACTAACATAAGTCCAATAATAAAATAAACTCCTAAACAATGTTTAATGGGCTAGAAGAAATCCAAATTAAAAAATAATTATTCAACATTAAATAAATAAATAAAATATAATAATAAAAACAAAGTCTTCATGACAAAATTCCTTAATATCGCCTGAATCTCCAAATTTCACATATTTTTAGCAGATATTTTGTCCTAAATTCAAACATGTCATTCTCTGACTTGGATCATATCAGACATTTTAATGTCAAATTCGAACCTGACTTAGTTCGTATCGGCATCTCCATCAAGGGCCACTTCCTCACGGTGCTACCAGCCAAGCAACACTCCCATTTCGGCCAAATAACCCTCTTTCTTTCTTCTTCCTCCCTTCAACATGGTGTGCTTTTAATGCATGTAAAACATGAATTAATTCATGTTTTACAAAGAAAATAAGATGGCCTAGACTTTCATTTCAGCCCAACCGTATGGTTGGGCTAAGTCCAGACCACTTAAAAAAAAAGTTGTTGGGTTGTCTATAGGCTCAGCCAAACCAGGCTGAGCTTGGGCCTCGGTCCCAACAATCCCAACATTTAGGCTAAGGGTATGTTTGTCAAACACACCCTAGTGACTTTCCTTTAGTTTTAGTTTATCTTCATTTTAATGTTTAGCCAAACAACCTTTAAAAAATCCCAAAAAAATATAACAAAATTCAGGGACCATTTTGAAATTATTTTTGGGCTTGTTGGATGTTTTTTTGCAATTTTGCATAATATCAGATTATAGACATACACTGTAAGATATGGACCTGATATTAAAATACTTGATTTTTTCTCTGAAATTTCAAGAAAATCTATAAATTCAAAAAATTCCCTTATTTCAGAAACACAAAAAAAAATATTTTAATTTTGTGCATATAGCCAAATTCTAGAATTTTTCATGCATATTTTCTAAAAAACCATTTTTATCTTGTTTAAAAATACAAAACAGATGGTGTAACCAGTTTATGATTATCCATTAGGATTTGGAAAATTTTCAAAAATACCATAAAATTAATTTTTTTAATTAATATTTGGATTATGAATTTTACAACGATTAAAATTTAGACTTTAAAATAGTTAGATTTTAACTTGATAAGATACGGACCTCTTTACTGAAAAAAACCTCACACTAAACCTTAGATGAGACCAATAAATAGAAACATAACTTAGATTAACAATCAATCAACAATGCAGCTTACCATAGGTAGGCTACACTAGGGGTGATACGTCTTTCCCTTGCACAACTAGTCTTCTAACCTAGATTGTCGCAGACCATAGGTTTTCTAATTACTATAATTCTAGATGGTGACTCTTGAACCTTTCATATCATAATTTTATGATTAAACACAAAACTCCTTTCAATCCAAGAGGTAGACTCACCATTCGATATCATACATGTCATAACAAAGTGCATCAATAATTTGAAGAGATAGAGTGTTGTCAGCCAACAATGAACCTAAACTCTTGGAAAGCTTGTTGCTACTAGAGAAAAGAGTTTGCACTACTTTATAGTTATGCATACCCGCCTTTTCTAAGAGTTCAACAACATGTTTACATTGAGAGGTTGGAACCATTTCAATGCAAATAACGTAATTTAAGATTCCAAGATAAATAATGGCAAATTTAAAATGTTTGATCTTATAATCAAAATGGCATTTTGATCTTATAATCAAAATGATTAAATCCAGACATTATTCAAAATGTTTGTTCCAAGATAATTACATTGATTATTTAACATGTTCCTTTGGACTTTGAAAAAAAATTAAAATTATTATTTTTGATATGTTTATGTGTTTCAGAAAACCCAATATAATGAACTCAATCTCTTTATAGATGACTAGAACCTAAACTCTAGAACAAAGAAAAAATAAGGTTAAAAACTAAGCAAAACTAGAGGCAAAAGAAGGTGAGAAAACAATAAAGAAGAAATCAAATGAGTTGTTGCAAGATGTTCTGAACATCTTTCCTTCAACCTTTTTTTAAACTAAGTTTTGAAACCAAAAGTTATGATGAATTAATTCTTATAATAACGATAATTGTTTTCATTTTGCCTTCAATGCCTACTAGTGTGTAGGGTTTAAGCCCAAAGCCCACTTTACCTAAGGTCTCTCTCTTCTAAAAATTTTAGTGTTCTATAAGCTCATTTTTAGCTTTCTACTATACAAGTTATTAAAACAATCTTATATTCCTTCAATGAGGAATATAGGGTTTTGGGTTTTATAAAATATGACAACCAAGAGCTTTTTAAGATCAATTTTTCTTTCACACATAATTTATTTTAATTATGTTATTGCATGTTAAGTTTTAAAAGTAAATGGACTCCATGTTTAATTTGATCTCAAATTTATCCATTAATCATATTTTAAAACAAATTTCTAACATTATTCATATACACATCTCACATGAAGTCTTTCTCTATTACAATAACCAAAAGAAATACCAAATACACAACCAATAGAATATTTCTATTTGTATGGATCCCCGTATCTTAAATATTATATATGAGAAATTCTACTTAGTGTGTTGTGAAATTCTTTTAGATCCTTATAATAAATCCATTTAAGATATGTGATATTGTTATTTTTTTTTTCTTTGGGCTGTTATTATTAATGGTAGGATCCACTTAGCCATATAAAATAATATTTAAAGTATTCATTCACGCAAAAACTTTTTTTTCCTTAAAAAAAAGTCTTAGCATTATCAACACCTCTTAGTTACTGTCCTAGGAATTGAATTGTGATAATGATTTAACTTTAGTGTATTTTATAATTCTAATTATTAATTTGGAACTCTCAATGGAATAATTAAACCTAAGGTCAAAGATTGGTAATCAACAACATATCTATCTATTTATGAAAAAATAAAATAAAAAGATAAAATAAAGCAATAATTAAGATTTATTTAATAGTAATGTTGTAGGGACATCTCAGCGAACCATATATAAAAAAGATAATATTAGAAAAATGAGTCGTTGTCTAATTTTATGGTTACTAGAAAACTCTAATCGGTCATCAAAGATTCTAGATAATGAGATAGTTATGTAATAGAGAATATAACAATCATATTATACAACTTATCTAAGATAATCAGCTTCACCTTTGTTTTTAATGATAAAAATATCTAATGTGCATAAATACTAAGAGTTTGCTTAAACTAGTATATGTGTTTAATTTTAAACTAAACTAAGGGAGTGGTTTTAAACTTGGACCTGGAAATAGTCTAATCTCCACCTTATCAAAAGACATGCATTAGACCAATAAGGGTGGTGAGCCAATAATAGGTATAAACATGTTTAAGACTATATTGGTTAAAATAGGTCTAAAGACTCTCATTCACACTTAATGGACCTATATACGATCGTATCCAGCCCAAATTCAAAAGTAGTATAAAAATATTGTTCAAAAAAACAAAATACAAGAATAAATTCACTCACACATCAATATAAACATAGAAAATTCAAATTCAAATAAAAAATAAATCTTTACAAATAATATTTACGATTAGAAAAAATAATTTTAAGGTTTTACAAATAATTACTTTTATAATTTTAAAAACAACGTTGTCACCATATATGACTTCTCTTATTGAAGGTGATTAACTGGATAGCTGTAATAACAACTCAAAAGATTATTTCCAAAGACATTCTAAAACCCACATGTTCATATTCATAAAAAAGAACCCTTTGTTATATATATTTATTTACAAAATAAAGAGTCACAAATTAATCACTCCTATTACCTATTAGACATCATCTTATAGACATCATCTTAGGATAACATCAAGTAATGGTTGTTTATCCTAGGTTGAGATTTTATAAATAAATATAATTAATATACAACATAAATTGCAATGAAAAATATCATAACTTAAAAATATTTTATACATGTTGAAAATAAAATCATGTATTAAGTGATTTTATTATCCATTTAAAGAGATTTAAAGATAATGATGAGTGACTATTCATTTATCTTAGGTTGATTTATATATAATATAAAAATTAGAAAAATATATAATATCTTGAAAATACAATAAAATCATGAGTTAAACAATTTTACTATCCTTTTGGCAACATTCAAGGATTATACCCAATGATAGTTAATTTATTCTTGATTAATTTACAAATAATAAAACCATTAATATATAACATAAATTGCAAGAAAAAATAATATAACTTGAAAATATTTTCTTCACATCAAAAATAAAAGACAAGTATTAAATGGTTTTATTGTCCATTCACCGAGATCTAAGTATGTATAGTTTATTTTTGGATAGGAAAAGCAATTAATATGCAACCAAAATCAAATAAATTTCAAGACCAAATAAATTTTGTAGATAGGAAAAGCAATTAATACACACAGTCAACACACATAAATTTTACATTAAGATCAAACAATTATATCTCGGATAACCTACTGCAACTCATCCTATATTGATATAAATCTTGCTTCGCCTTAAAATAAATTTTGTGGTGGCTTCAAGTCCTCAAAACTGTAACGACCACAACCCTTCAAATATTTCATCACAAAACTCATAAATATCAGTAGCATTTATTTAAAAATTAATCAAAATAAGCTATAAAATGTATTAAAGATCCAAAAACAACCCTTGAAAGCTACTGGAGGTGACTACAATAGTGGAGGCTTATAGGCTCCACCTGCCACTATTTTTGCGGGTACGTAGGGCTCATGTGTATTTTGGAAGATCAGGAGCTTCGCCCTCTCCTCTTCTTTCCTATAAAGGTGGTGTAGTAAACCGCCGCTATCATGAAAGATTTCGGCTTAACTTCATCTCTCTCTCTCTCTCTCTCCCCTTTTTGATATTGTGCTTTGAAAGTGTTGTTACGTACAGGCATGGTTATTGGTTGAAAAAGCTCTGAATTGAGAGGGCTAGAGAGAGGTTGATCATTTAGGAGAGGGAGGGTCTACTGCACGTTATCTTCTTGTTTTTTTAATCCTGAAAGTCCCCTTCTTTTTAAATTTCTCTTTTTTTTTTAATTTCTTTATCTTTATCCCCTTGTCTTTAGTTGTTTGGAGGTTGGCCCAGAACTTCATGTTTATGCCCTTTATCTTTATGATAGATAGCTTGTTCTCTCCCTCTCGTTTATTATTTTTTATAACATAGACTCAGCTAGTGGCTCGTAAAGATGAGAGAATGGGATTAATTATTGGGATGCAATTATACTCCATTGTCTCACACTTCCAATGACTCAATTATACTCCATTGTCGATGGACTAAACCCTCTGAAGTTTTTATCAATGGACGAAACTTATGGGTTCTCTCTCTTTTTTATTTATTGGGATGCAATTATATACTCCATTGTCTCACACTTTCATTGACTCAGCCTGTGGCTCACGAGGACGGGAGAAAGGGATTCTTTAACGTTTATGGGAGGTGGGGCTTGCATCATTCTTTTTCGTTGTGATGCCCATCAATCAAAATTATACTAAATATATTTGTCACTTTTGATTTTTCACAAAAAAAAAAATAGAAACACAATAAATATGATGTCACATCATCAAAAATTAATCCAACTTACAAATATTTAAAACCACTGCTTATAAATAGATTTGATTCTATATTTAATAAAGAAGCCATAAAAATTATTTTTCATTAATGTTAAAATTAATAGATTTAAACATGCTTCTAAAATATGAGTCCTAGGACACAAATTAAAAGAGAATTCTCTATGCTTCATTTATAGGATCCATTATATATGTGATGCTATGTATCCTGCTATTTATTTTAACCAAAAATAGAGAAAATAATAAAAATATATACAAGAAAATACATATAAAACAAGCCTATAAAGCAAGCCTCAAAAGGACTGCCTAAGTTTATTGGTGAAAGACCGGAACGCCAAGTGAGAGTTAGTAGACCAAAATGTCCAAATTAGCAACCAAAAATTTTGATTGACAAAGGAGTTCATTAGTGAAAATGCCATATTTAGGTGTTTAAGGACTAAATTGAAATTTTGAAAGGTTTAAATAAATTTATTGAGTTCTTAATCATAAGAAAAATCAACTTTTAGGAGTCAATTTTGATATTAATTGAAACAAATCAAGTTTGAAGACCGGAATTGAATTTTGATAAGTTTAATTGGTCAAATCAAGGGCTTAATTGCATCAAATTCAAAGTCTGGTGAGCAATTAGGGACTTAATTGAATAATTCATGAACCAAGGATCAACTTGCAAAAACATTCACAACTTCAAAGACTGAATCAAGTGAAATCAAGGGTCCAATCAACAAAAATTAAAAATTTTATGGTCATCTAGGGGTCCAATTGAACAAATCAAAGACCAAGGATCAACTTGTAAAAGGCGCTCAAATTTAGGGCTGACAATTGAATCTAGCAGGGATGCAATTGCATGAAATTAGGAGTTTAGAAGGAAATTAAAGGTAAAATTAAATGAAATTAGAAGAATAGGAATCAAATTGAAAATTGCCAAATCTTAAATAAAAAAACCTAATCTATAAGGATTAGCCAAAACAGCGTCATTCAAGATACTATGCATCTTCTTCTTCAACTTTTGGTTGATCAGGTAGGCACTTTCAGGTGAACGAATACGTCGTTTATGACCACTCTAGAGGCTGCAACCGCCACCATTTAACTGAGAACACTCTCTCTACAACCTCATGTCTTTAAAATCAAACGTTTATGTCCCATATTCTTCATTAATCTCTATAACATATTGTCCCTAATCAATCAGCACCACAGTTTCAGTTATCAAGTTGATTGAGTAAACACTTTCAAACGTTTAAATATGGAGTAACATACCTCCAAATCAAACAAGAATGGATTCAATCGAAAGGTGTGCACCCCCTCTACTAAGTCTAGGTGGTCTCAGGTAACGTTGATGTCGGAGTTGCTCAGCAAAACCATGAAAGTAATCAACCAATCCAGCCTTGACTGAGACACCCATTTGTAGAAATCCACTTAACTCTTTCATGTTTTCCCTTTTAAAAACCCCAAAGGATTCCTATTAAGAGTCTAAAACCTTTTTCCCTGGATCTAAAAGCCATAACACCTCACCTTGGTCTCCAAGTTTCTTACAAAACCACCTAAACCCATAACCATTGGTTTTGTGGAAAAACCAGCTAGATTTTAGTTTGTTAAAACCCTATCAAACCCATCTAGAAGACCTAAATCCGCTTATAAAAGGAGGGGCATCCAGAAGCAAATGAAGAAGAAAGCAAATAAGGAAGAGGAGAGCAAAAAAGAAAAGAAGAGAGAAACTTTCGCTAAGGTGCAAGTAATTCAATCCAGAAGGACTTTGAAGCTTCAACTCTGTCTGGTGAGGTCTGAAGATAAAGAAAAAGGAAGGCAATATTAAAAAACTTGATTTAGATTTGAAGATTTCTAAGTTAAAAAGGTATACAGTTTCAAACCTTAAAAGTGGAGTCCATGAGGCCTACTAGATTGATCTCTTACGTTCAATGCAAAGTTTTTAATGTTGTAACATGTTATTGATTGCCTTTACACATTACATTATATATTGTTTTGATTAAATGAATGCTAAAAATGGCAACAAGAGGGGGTTATTTTTTGTTAATGGAAAGATAGTTTTGGGTTCTAAATTGCTGGTTTGGTCCTTAAGAATGACAAAAGTTGGATTTTGAAGCTTATTTTGTCCAAGCATGCCTTTTGTTTTTGAGTTGTTGGTTTTTTTAGATTGAAAATCAATATATTTTCTGAGGTTTATATATGTTTTTTTGTTTCTTTGGTTCCAATTATATTCATAGTTGATAATGTGGTCTGTGGAAATAAGTAAAACATGCCTTAGAGGCTCAAAATGGTCGTTATGGGCTTGTTTTGTACTTCTAGACATTCTAGGTTGATTTTTCTGGGTTTCGGAAGATTCATTTGTTGAGTCTTGCTTTATGTACGAGTTTTAAAGCTTGTTTGGTTTAAATTCTAGTTTATACAAGTTCGTCTATCATTGTTGATAAGTAATCTAAGAGTTTCATACATCAATAATCAGTTATAGTAGGTTTTAATCCTTAGGTTTTGGTTTTGAATCGAAACCTATTTTTGCAAAATCATGTTGATTTGTTAACCGTTGAAGCAAACAAACCCTTGATTCTTGTTCCATGCATGAATTCAAACAAAACCATACCCCTCTTTGTTTGAGAGCTAGTCTAGATTGAGGTTTACGTTTACGAAATGACAATGAATGTTCTTCATTTTTTGTTTGTCTTTTATGCGTTTGATCTGTTTTGTCTAAAGATTTTTAAGATTTTTACATTTTTGTGAACTTTGATTTGTTTTAGTTTTAGTTTTTCTTTTTGGTGTGTTTCTGAGTTAACCCAATCGAGTCAGCGCAGTCGAGTCCACCCGACCATGTAAAAAAAATTTCAGATTTGTCTTTAGGCTTTGTTTGGATTTTTTTTATTGAATTTTTTATTTAAGGATGTGTTTGGCAAGACCTATTTAATTTTTGGGTAGTTTTTATTCCACGAAGTCTATATATATATAAAGTGTTTTTGTGTGTTACATATAACCAAGTCTCTCAAAAATAAAATAACAAAATAGCTTCTTAAAGAAAATAAAATACATAGTATCTTTTATTTTTTATCATGCATCTTAGATTTAATAATCAATTTATTAAATCCATTAGAATTTGACCAATATTCCAACAATCACCAAATTTTTAATTTATGAGGATTAATGGTTAAATATTTTGATATAAATGTTGGACCTCCAAGCGAAACTGATATTTAAATATCAGGAGTTGACCAGAAAATTCTCAGAGTTATTCTAAATATTCATCAATTTTAATTAGGAGTATTTTTCACCGTAATATACAAATTATTGAAAACCTTTTCATAAGAATTTATTTGGGTATACGAGCCCATAATAAATTCTTAACACCAGATTTATTCACACGAATAAATCTCAATCTTAAGCCACAATGATTAGTACTTAAAAGTGCATTTTATCAGGGTTTTATATCATCATTTTGCACTTGAAGTATCAATAACTCCTTAACTAAAGCATGTTTTATAATAACATATCTAATAATATAAGATACCTTCAATTTATGGTAAGTATTCATCTTAAATGCAGGCCTATCACATAAATGAAAGAATTGATTGATGAGTTGAAGTACTGAAATTGAAAGGATAAAGAGATGGCCAAACTTAGAAAAAAGACATTGGTGCAGTCTAAACTGGAACATTATTCGGTAATAGGGTCATATCAAGAGCTGTAGATCTTGGATTTAGGTCTACTTTATATGGATGGAAAGGTAAGACATAGGCCTACAACTTTCATGAGGAGCCCAAGATTTAACAAGGTCGTTTTCAAGTCCAAATTGTAGCAACAACGAAGAAGTCTGAATCTGTCCTGCAGCCCAGACACTGTTCAGTGTTCAGCTCATATCTCGAGTTCTAGAATTCCAAATGATCTCAAATGTTTACCCTAGAAAGATGAGACAATTTCCTAGAACTTTCATGATTGAAGTCTGTTCAAATTATGACGTTATCAATGACGTTTTTGGTAGACAAGAAGATAAGAATTGTCATCAAGTCAAGATGTGACCACTCATTCATCAATTAGTCAACAAATCAATAGTTCCGAATTTTGGCCTATAAAAGGAGGCATTTGCCATGTATTTAATCATCTTGGTGTTCAAATTAAGATCATGTTCTTGCTCTCTCTTTTGTAATACTTAAGTTTTGTTTATATTAATCTTTTGTTTATGCCTTTCATTTCTTTTTCTTTACTTAGTTAACTTCTTTCTCATTTATGTTCTTATCTTGTTTATTTATGCTTCTTTCTTTCATTATGTGTAGCTAAGTTAATTATGTCAAGGTGAAAAGGGTACACTAATGGTGTAAGAATAAGTATAATATAAACTTAAGATACTAACATGCTTTATATTTGTTATCTTGTTCACTTTTACTACTTTGCTTGTTAAATGGTTAATCTAGATTTATGTTGTGTAACACTTGGTACAACAAATACTTGGCACTTTCATAGCCCATACT
>Ga0325414_1001488_pt1 | contig 22726 bp, 15 predicted proteins | sample PopdelMetagenome_8_FD_206183 | JGI IMG/M metagenome (GOLD analysis project Ga0325414, IMG submission 206183) | Populus deltoides microbial communities from Bellville, Georgia, United States - Leaf-PdKOR-R3 | ecosystem: Host-associated > Plants > Phyllosphere > Phylloplane/Leaf | place: USA... | reverse complement strand
AGCTCATGATAGTGTTCTAGGTCCATGCTTGAAGAATGAAGACAAACCGGTCTTGATCAGTAGTGCTTCGTGAGAGGACCCATGTCTTAGTGGACAGACATGGGCTTGTCCCATCATTGAAAAAGTGCGAATATATACTGTCATCATGCAAATTTGATCTCAAAAGCTCTAATTTGCTGGCTTCTATTTTATTAACAAAGGCTGCCTTGTTAATGTATCCTTTTCCCCTCTCGATTAACTACCTCCACCTCTCTTCCTCCCTGTACCCCCCCCCCCCCTCCATAAATACATTCAACTAGGCATTTGCAACTCTTCCATGAAACTTCAACTGAACTGGTCATTACTTTCTACATCCAGTCATTTTTGAATCTCGGAGACTGATGGGCCTCCCTCAATCCCCAACCCCTTCTCATCTTTATCCTCAAGAGCTTCAACTTAAACTCTACCAGGCTTTCATATTCTCAATTCCTATCCTCTTCTCCATTATTCTTTTTCTGTTGTTTTACTTGTTCTACCTCAAAAGAAGGACTCCCTCGCTTTCATCTCCTCCACGTATAATTCAAAGGAGTTCCAATCAAACTGCTCCATATCGTGTCTCCTCTGTAAGCCCCCTCTCCACTTTTCTCTCTCATGTACCGCATGCATGCAGCAAGGAAAAAAGGAAAGGCAGAAAAACTGGAGCATTTCTTTGTTTTTATGTTGTGCTTTTGAAATTTAGCTGTATACTATAGTGATGGTTTGCTACTCAGCACTACAGCTGTCATCTTAAGATTTTTCTAATATTTTTTCTTGTTTCAATGATTATATTTATAGATTTATCAGAAGGAAGAGATTACAAACAAGCTTCAAATAATCTTGTTTGATGAAGAATTAAGGACAAAGGACTCTCAGTAAGTTGTCACTTTACTCAATTTCCATTTAAGATAATTACTTAATTCATATGATGTGAGCTAGTATTTATCCTGCCCTACAACATGTACTCAATTTAGGGTTATATTGCAGTAATGATCATATGCTGACGAGGGCAATTCACTGAAAAACTGGAAGATTTATATTCACCTTCAACAAAGTTTCTCTAATTTGTAAACATGGGAAAAGGGCCTTAGATAAGTTCTCACTATTCACATCCCCCTTAAAGTCATGCTCAGTTATCTAGTAAAGAAGCAATCCCTATGAACCATCCTTTACAGGCTAGCGAGGCAGAAGAGCTTTCACTTTTATATCAGACGCCAATCAGAATCTCTAATAACATCCACCATTTTCTCTGAAGGCGCTTCTTGATAAGAATATGGTGAAGAACTAAAATCTCTATAACAATTGACACGTATGGAGGTGGCAATTATGAAATAAAGTTAGAAACAGTATTCCTTCTGGCTTTAGAGATTCTTTAGAAAAGTCTAGTCACTTAACCTATTGAAAAAGACATGAGATGTTAAGCATGTACAAGATTTTTCAGTTCTTAGAAGCCTAAGGACCTTTATTTGGGTTCTTTTTTGCTCATAGGTCCAACAGTAGCCCTATCTTTCTATTCCTTTTTGGGTCCCCAGCTTGCATTATTTCCAATTGCACAAATGTATCTACTTTTACCTGAGTCTGAAAGACCCATTAGATATTCTTGTTAGCTAAAGAATGGTTAGCAAAGATTTAGACTCTCCAAGAGGTCTTAACCAAGCAAAATGCCAAGGGCATCATTCTAAAGTCTAACAAAATTATCAGAATTTCTATCGATGCTTCATGTCTATACTTTGTAAGATGAGACAACTGAAACTGTAAAGTTTTTCTCCCATTTCAAACGCGACGAAGAATCTCTAATTACATCCACTACTTTCTGAAAGCAAATTGGCTGTAAGCTTGTACAAAGAGTTTTTGATGCTAACAGAAAAAAACCAGGGAAATTGATATAAGGAATCGATCTAGAATATTTAAAAAGAAAAGGTGAAGGCTTCAATTCAACTGAACCTAATTGAAACTTTTTGGTTGCAGATGCTGTGTTTGCTTGGGCGAATTCGAGATCAAAGAGGAATTGCGTCAAATCCCATCATGCAAGCATGTGTTTCACAATGACTGCATACGTCATTGGCTGCACTCAAACTCAACCTGTCCACTTTGCAGATGTTATGTCATATTCCCCGCCACCATATTTTGTACTAATCCGCTACAATCTAGTGGACCTGTGCTACTGCTGCAATCTAGTGTTGGTGCAAACTCTCACCAGCCTCAGAATATAACATCAGAACTGCAGCAACAACAAGATGTTGGTGCTGGATCGACAGAACAGCTTGTGATACCTATGGAAGAATCATCAAGTGTGACATCACAATTGAGGGACTCTTCCAGGTTACCTGAGCTATCCATTTCCATGGAGAATGGAAGGGGATCTCCAAATGGAGAATCTGTTATTCTTCATATCCAAAGACATAGTACATGAAGAAAATTCTTGCCTCTATACGAAGTTGAAATAAATAGATAGGCAAATGTTCTCAAGGCAGAACACCAAATGGCTTGCGCATGCTTTCAGTTAGCTGCGTAATTCTGTTTTGAGAATTTCTTGAAAGGGGTTAGATATCAAAAGGCCGGTCACTAGTAATAGTGTTGGTGAAATCACAGATGAGGCCAGCCTTGTACCGAGATCCGGATTGAGCTCATTTCATGTCATTAAATGCAGAAATTACACGAGAAGCATGCGAAAAGATGAACTTTTTTGCCCGTAAATATAGTGAAATTTTGTGGCAGCATCATCTTGATCTTCTTTTATTAAAATCATCTATTTATGGCCAACTTAAGGTGAACAAGTGCCTTTATCAAAACTATAAATGAAATTTTTTAGAATGTTATATATATATATGTTTGACAAGTTTTATCCTTGAATAATCTTTATTTACTTGATTTTTTTATTAAATAAGAATAATCTTCATTTTATAAAATATAATTGATAATATATTGTATTGTATTTATTCTTTGAGTTTTATTTTTAAATAGAATCTTGAGCCAATACCCAAGCGAACCTTTAGTTTAAGCTAACTATGCTAGAGGACCACATCAAACTTGCAATTTTCTTCCTAGAAAATGAAAGAAGCTGCTACACAAAAGGAACGCCAGAATTGTTGAAATAATAGTTGTTCTGGCAGGAAACTTTCCTTTATCATTCCTCAAAATCATGGCTTCATAGGCTGGCGAGCAATCCAGCAATCAAAATTTGGACTAATATATAGTACCTTCAAATTGCTGCCCTTGAAAATCTAAACCAGACCTCTGATAAATGAGACTAAAAGTTGATTAAGGCAGCCATTGTTAGGGGTACAAACATGGGTGAATGCGTTCAAAACTCAAAGTTCCCTTGGTCATATCTTTTGCTTTGTTCACCATCGACTACACCTTGTTCGTCACAGTAAAACCACCATTGGAAATTCCCAAGGGCCTGAGAAGGAAATCAATGAATCCATGAGAGGCAGTGGGGGAAGAGAGACATAGACTGTGATTGAAAATTAGTTTATATATTTTTTTTATTTGTTTATATACCTTTCACTTTATTTTATTAAACAAAGTTATTATTGTTTTAGTTTTCTATTAATTTTTATAATATTTGTGAGTTTTTTTTTTTATTATTAAAACTTAACTAATTAAAATCCTATCTTCAATACTTAATCAGTGTCTGCTAAAGCTAAACCAAAGGAACATGTGGTCCGCAACAGTTTTGGTCATGGGGTAGCACAGATATATACAAGGACATTAATTTAGGGCACAGGCTCTCAAGTGGTGGTTTGAAGTGCTCTTGCTTTCGGCTCTAGAGTTGTAAATCAGGCTCGGCATGAAATGTCCGGTGGCATCTTGTCCCAGCGTTTACAGCTATAACAAGAGAAATATATTGGGAGGCCTGGTAGGTCTTGTACGAAAAAAAGAATCCTATAGAACGCAGGATAGACAAGTGTAAGTTTTCCGAATTTATCATCTTCGTTAAATCCAAGCCCTGCAAGTCAAACAGAGGGTAGAGGTTTTATTGGATTATTAATTTATTATTATCATCTTTTCTTTTCTATCAAAATTATTTCTTTTTCAATGTAAGAAATAAGACCCACCTCATAAATATGAAATCTGGATTCTTATTTTCTCTCTATTATATTTATCTTAACAACATAAAATTAGTTTATCACGTGATTTTTAGCAAATATATAATATAGGGTCACCTCTTCTTCGCACCGATTTCCTCACCTCTCCTGTGGTTCATATGATTTTTCCGTTCGATGAATGCAAAGCTTGAAGATGTGCAAATTGGTCTTAGAGTCAGAATCAGAAAAACATAGAGTGGAAATTTGGAGAAAAATAAAAATGTTTCAATGGAAGAAAAGTTTTTTTGAATATTAAAATGAATATACAACTTTACTATTTTATACGAGCTGCTGTTTTTTATAACATTACAAGTTATTTAATTTGGATGCATAGACTTGTATAATTCTTAGCTGATCTGTTTCTGTAACAATCCAACGTCTTTTTTTGTTTTTGGTTTCTGTCATGAACTTCATTGCTGCTGCTGTTGATTTATTTCCATAATAAGCCAACGTCTATTTCTGTTTGTATTTTGTTACTATAAGAGTTGGTTTGTTTCCATGTTGCTAGTGATTCTAATAAGCCAACGTCTTTTTTTTATCTCTCTGATTTGTTTCTATGTTGCTAGCTTGCTGCTGCAGTTAATTTGTTTTTATGAGGGCTGATTCATTTCCATGTTGGTTTTCACATTGCTGGCTTACAGCTGCAGTTAAATTGTTTCCATGAGCATCTGTCTTATTACCATTAACACATTGAAGCAAAAACTAGCAGCAAGGTAATATTTGGATTTTACTTTTTCTGCAAAAGTCACCTGATTTGAATATTTTCATTTAGGATTATTTATTTATTTTAAATAGATTTAGAAAGTAATTAATAGAATATCATCGATTATTCTATTAGCACCTTATAATTTTTCGTAGTCAATGAAGGAAAGCACGCAGAAAAAAAGAAAAAAGAAAATAATAAACTGGAAGGCGAAGATTCAACTAGCAATTCTAGGAAACAAGTAGGGCCGGTGAATTCACTTGACATGAATCCGGTGATAGGAACGGAAAGGAAAGGAAAGGAGAATCTGCATCGACTGCATTTAATTGAGGACAACCCTGAAAAACCTCGTATGAATTCTTACTTGAAAATGAAAGAAGCTGCCATATATAATGCGCCTGCCAGAAGGGTTGCCATAATGGTGGTTTTGATAGGCATTTTCCCGTTGTCATTTCTCAAAGCTATGGCTTCGTAAATTGGCCAAGAATTCACCACAGCAAAACCTGATATGAACATCTGCACAAATAGTCCCTCCAAATTGTTTCCTCCGAAGACTTCAACAAGCCCTTGGGAAAATGAGATTAAATTAATTATGGCCGCCAATGTTAGGGAGACAAACATGGGTGAATGTACCCCAAACTCAAAGATCCCTTGTTCGTATCTTTTCCTCTGTTCAGCATCAACTGCTTTGCTTGTGACGGTAAAGCCAGATGCTGAAATTCCCAAGAACTTGAGGAAGAACTCTATAGAACCAAATAAATAACACGTCACTCCCCTTATGTGCCAAAATCGCTGATCATTCCACCATCTCTGGACTGATCCACCGGCTAAGACAAAGTCAAGACAGTCTTGTCCATAGGCCCCAAGGAAGAGAAACGCATACAAGAAAAACCATGGCTCTGAAACCTGCAACAAATGTTACGATAAATTCAACAGAGAAACTTCTATAGAACCAATTTAAGTAGCTAATTGATAGATCACTCGAATATCTCATTGGCATTCAAGCGACTCCATCTCTAATTGCTACGGCTTTCTAAATTCATGTCAGAAAAGGAGGATTCTTTTTTCTTCTTCTTTTTTCCCTGAAAGAAACTTTGTTTTATTCTTAGAAGAAAAGAATAGCACACCTTTGGGAATATAGAAACTCGGTTGAGAAGAGCTAGCTGGGGAAGGAAAGCATATGTGGTGATTGGAATAGACCATATGGCCCAAAATGCTAACTGTGCATAGCCAAGGCCCATTAAGATACCCTTGGATCTAACGCCGAAGGTTGCAGGGCTATGATTTGAAAAGCCCACTTCAAGAAGTCCAATTGACCATCTCTTTTGTTGATTCAGAGCATCAGCCAAGTTGATGGGAACATCACCAAAAAATGCAGGCCTTTCAGGACTACAGAAAATGCCTTTCCACCCCTCGCATTGCAACCTAAAACCTGTGTAATAATCCTCCACCAATGATCCATATCTGAATCCAATCTGCATATTTTACAACCAGTTATACTATTGCAAGCATAACAACACAATAAATAATGTTAATCTTGAGCATTAATCATGGGCTTACCTTAGAGCCCCAGTCGGTTTGGTTCTCATAATTGCAATCTGCTACTTGATGTGCCAGTGCCAAAACTGACTGGGATTGGATGGGCTTGTCCACAACATGGTCTGGGGATAGTTCAGGAATCTCTGGTGATATTAGGCTTGATGGACTTCCAAAGAAAGCTCTCCGACGAAAGAAACATCCAGTTCCAACATAATTAGGACCCTCTACTCCATCCATCCCCATTGTATTAATTACAAACAAACGTTTATATTCACCACAATAGATGTCGTTTTTATTGATTCCACGATATATCTGAGGAAACTGAACGTACGCTAATGTGGACCTAATTGCTGGATCGCATAGATAACACATTGCCCGTAGAAGTGTTTGTGGATCATTCGAGCAGAAGTCGCAATCTAGAGTCAAGATTGTTGGTGCATTGGTCATGTTGCTTGATACTCGTAGCTACAATAGCAGTAAGAGAAACGTGCATTAATCTCTTAATAACTAGCTAGCAACATGAATTCAAATCTTTATGCTATAACTTACATAGCAGTAAGACAGGACATGGATTCAAATCTTTGTTGTATAATTTCATTTTGAATAATGTATCCTTTATAGACCTAATATTGTTTTGTTTGGAAAAAAAAGAATTATTGTAGCATTAGAATTATGACTAATCATTTAACTTATACATATTCTTTACAAATTAATACATGCTCGGGTCTAGGTTTTTTTCTTTTAATGATTTTATATGCTATTGTGTGCTAATAAAAACAAAATGAGCTAGTAAGAGAAATCAGTATGGACTACAAGCAATATAGTAAAATTTCTTCTCTTTGTGGATGCAGGCATAACCTAACAATGAACAATCATTGTGTTAATTTTTTTATTGTGATATTTTCTATAATTATATGTGCGATCTTTAACATATATACACTTAAAAAGGTGTATAAATGGTTTGTTTAAGACTGAAAGAAAAAAAGATTTAATCTTGACATGCAAAAACCGATGATACCTTTTATATATAAAAAAAATGAACCTAAAAGTTTGTGATTGTGGAGAGGCATATATTTTATTTACCAAGGCATTGAGGGCACCGGCTTTGAAATGATGAGGTAAAGCCTTGCATTTTCCTCTAGAAACGTAGATGAGATTTGGCATCAAGTTACCAGCGATGTCTTTGTCCTTGCTTGCATCTAGTAGAACCTGCTCATAGTTCAAACAAATACGTAGGATGTGGGTATATATACACATATATATATGTGAATCAAACCAATCACATTATGCGGATATATATATATATATATATATATATATATATATATATATGAACCTGGTTATTCATGTGATACTTTATAGCAACTCGTGTGATTAATATGTCTTTGTATATATTTGTCCCTAAAAAAAAAGGTCTTAGAAGCTGTGATGGAAATGCAAACCTGAATGACAGGGGGATGGTCTTGTCGTGTGAAGTTATCAGTCCATTTGTTGAAAATCTCATGTTGTTGATCCAGGCCAGTGATATACTGATCATCAACTTCTCCCTTCTCAAGAGCATGCTCTACCTTGGCTTTCATGCTTCTATACATCACCTTATTACATATTTAAAACTAATCATTTCAGGGGTTTCACTAATCCATACATGTTGACAAAAAAACACCTTATCAGGAATTTTCATCAACTAATTAAATTTATTTTAATTTATCTTTTTTGATATGTCGGGAAAATTCATTAAACACCATGCACGGACCGAAATTGTAATCGGGCGAAAGAGAGAACAAAAGAGAGGAATATTAAAAGCCTCTCTCGGCCTGGCATGATGGCTCCAAACAAACCAGCAACTACGTAATTTATTAATTTGAATCTAATTTCGGAACAATTATTGTTTTGGGTTTCTCCCAATTGAAACCTTACACGTTGTATTTCCTTTTTCAAGAAAAATCACATGTAGTGTATAAGGTACATTTCACCTTTCACATTCACACACAGTTAAGGAGGCTTCGATGCACCTACACTGAGAATAAATTTTAGAATATCTCCTTCGGTGAGATTAACCAGATGCATTGCACCTTTCACACCCACACACATCTAGGGAGACCTCGTGGCAACTATATTGAGACCAGAGTTTAGAATTATCTTCCTTAGTGAGATTAATTAGATGCAAATACGCAACTTCTTTAAGAAACCAGCAATGGGACTCAAACTTGAAATCTCAATATAAATGATTTTTTTTTCTTTACCACTCAAGGCATATAGTTAATTACTTGCTGCCTGTGTTTCTTCGCGATGTGATGCTATTTTTTTTTTCGTAAATAATAATCTTAAAGTGTCAAAAAAAAAATGATATGAAAAACATGCATGATAAATATATAACTCTAGCATATTAGGCTTAGTTAATTAGAAATATTCGATCAAATTCACAACTCAAATTATAAAATTTAAATAATTCGATAAAAAAATTAATAAAATTATAAAATTTATTTATTCCTAGTCAATTTAAAAAATAACAAATAAATAATGTGAAAATAATTATATGCTAAGCCAGTCCTAAATTCTTTGGGTGGAGATGCAGAAAAATCATTTAACTTTTCAATAAATGTATAATATAAATGTCTCTATATTAGGTACAATATCTTTTAAATACCAAATAGCTCTATTTAATATATAATGCTCAATTAGAAATTTGTTATCTCAGTGGGGTATGGGGTGGGGGCTAGTTTACGACTTCTCTGTAAACCAATTGTATTTGTTTTGGGTGATTTCGAGGAGTGTAGAAGAGACAAGAGAGGTTAAAACTAGGACTTATGATTTGTAAGAAACTGAATTGTTTTCACTTAAAAATGAAAATATATATATATATATATTAGATAATCCAACTACTTATAGAGTGACCCAATATACAACTCTAGCACTTGAATGGATGTCGAATTTAATAGCAATAACATTGTTATAGAGCAGGAACGTGATTTGATCCATTTTCTTTTTATTAGTATTATTTCAATTTATGTATAATAATATTTAGAAATGTTTCTGCCAAGAAACCCAAGTTGCAAATCTAGTTGTCGGTGACGACACGGCGCAATGAATTTAATATCTCGAGGAAAATACAAAAGATTTGCTCGAGATGGTCCCTCTTGCACTCACCAATGTCCACCAAGATGACAGCAAAAATAGCTGTCCAATGGATACGCTACTGACTTTTTATATCACACCTGTCTTTATTATGCTCATCATCGAGGGCATCAATTCTATGCCGCATGATAGAATACGCCGATCGGCCGGTCCATTATCTCTGATTATTTACCCTTTCTTTATATATATATATATATATATATATATATATATATATATATATATATATATATAAATAATATTATTTGTTTATCCTTGCTTAAAGCTCCTTAATTATGTTCAAAAGAACTAATTAACTGTCCACTTCAGTAATCAATTTATTTCCAATTGAAAGGGTGTTTGATATTGCGGTAGCTGTTGTGGTTGTGATTTGAAAAAAATTATTTTAGAAAAAGTACTTTTAGTTGAGATTGGTTTGAAAAAATATGTGTTTGGTTAAAACTGTGGTTGAAATTGAGATTGAAGAAAAAATAGTTTAATATGTTTGGTTAATAATACTTTTGAAATTGAGGTTATAAAATAATTTTAAAAAATATATATTAATATTGATGGTTTTTAATTTAAATATTGTAGATTTAACTATTACTATTATATCATGAGTTCCATTAAATTTTTTAAGAACGCAAAAATATAGGTAAAATATAATCAGAAATAAAATTGGGATTGCGATCAAATTCTGCAAATATTACATCATCAAGCGAGCTCCGTTTAATTTATGTAGTGTTATTGAATAACGTTTAACACTATTTTTTCGAATAAAACACAATTAAAAATAAAAAATATTTTTTTATTTTGTTAGATCGGACCCGGTTCCATGTATTTTTAGTGTTGAACCGGACCGGTCTGGCCGGAACAATGGAGCTCCACTGTCCATGGAAAAAACCCATGAACAGTAAAGCATGCTCCATTGTCCATGGAAGAAAACCATGAACTATTCATGAGTTTTCCATCTCAAGAAGCAGAAAATTGCTGCTTCTTGCAAACTTGTGGCCATGCCACAATTAATGGTAGACCCCACCAGTAGAAATCTGTTGAGGAGCATTACTAAACGGGTGAGTTGATGTGGTTGTTTCAAATACAGAAGTAACCACGCAACCAAGCACCTTCTAAATAGCCCCTTTTATGTGCTGGCATGTCTTAATTTATTGACTCTCTCATTGAAAATGGAATTTTCTAGCAATTAATTACTAGAAAAAACGTCTTAGTTTCTTAACTATCAAAGTTCAAAACCTTAATTCAAGTTATAAGAAGTAAAGTTTCAAAAATCATGTTGTTTTAATATAGATAGCATGCCTTCATCTTAAAAGTACTCAATTTTAATTTCCATATCTTAGCCTACACATAAAAAATGATGATTTAATTTATAAATATAAAAAATATCAAGTATAAGAAAATAAAAGGAAGAGAACATTAAAAAAAAATGCCTGAGCATTTTTAGATGGGGGGAAAAAATGGTTACGTCTTCAGATTTTGATGGTGCATCTCAAGATTCATTATATCTCGTTATGAAAAGAGAAACAAATCAGTCTTTGAGAATTTATGCTTATTCTCATTTTTCTACATGTACACGACTAAAACACTACGTTAAAGTCTCGTGTATATGTAGAAAATATTCTTTTATGAATGAAAACATATATAATCTTACAGTATCTTACCTCAATCTTCTCAGTCTCAGAGGTGCAAGGATGACTGGATTCAAAATATGCCTCAGGGCTCCTCTCTAGTATATTATTCTTCTTGCAAAATGGTAGCCAGTGGGTAGAAAACTTAGCAGCCTCCATGAAAGAAAAAAGAGTCAAGGCTGAGCCTCCATCATCAGATACATAGACTGAAATCTTCTCTGTTGGATAGTCATAAGCCATCACTGATAAAGCCGTATTCACTACACCTATTGGTGGCTCCTTGTATGGATCAGCAGTGCATATGAACACGTCTAAAGCTGGAAAATCACTTCTTTTCATGACTTTTTCAACATTTTCAGGGAATTGCTTACGATAGACTGGACACATGCGAAAAGTCTGCGTGCTGATCCACATGAAAGTAAGGACAAAGTCGGAGAGTGACAAGGCGAGGTTCATAGAGAAGGAGACTAAGGTTGGGGAGCACAGCAGTGTTTTTGTATGGTGATAGAATAGAGCTAAAATGGCAAGAGCATAAACTGTGGCAAACAGGCGGTTGAAAATTGTTATTCCCATGGGCTTAACCGTGTGAAGAGGAGGAGGACCTCCACCGGTAGAGGCTTTTTTAGTGCCGGATTCTTTTGGTCGACCCTCCATGCTTTCTGGTGTAGTATCTCAGGAGCAATGACTGGTAACATATGGTTCCTATTTATAAAGACCAGATGATGATGTTACTGTTGTTATAAAGTAATTTTTATTTAAATATATATTAAAATAATATTTTTTATTAAAAAAATTATTTTTAATATTAAAATATTTAAACAATTTAAAAACATAAAAAAACACTAATTTTAAATAAAATAAAATTTAAATTTTTAGAATTTCCAAACAATCATCAAGTAAACATTTCAACCATTGCTAGATGAAAATTGAAATTTAATGAATATTTTTTTTTATTTTTTTTCCTTATTTAATTGAAAAACAACACCCTATAAACTGATTTAACTAATTTATGCATTATATTTTTATATATAAAAAAATAAAGATGATTATTATATTTGAATTTCTTATCATTAAAAATTTGATATTATATCACATAATTTTTTTAAATAAAAAATTTAAATTATTAGATGAAATTTAATAAATAATTTTATATATCAAGCCAAATAATCATTTTAAATAAAAAAATTAAATTATTAAATAAAACACAGCACATTAAATTATTTCATATTAGATTCTAACAAATACATTAATAAATCAGACCTCTGGTAAGCCGCTCGACTTTCCAAAAGCTTAGCTCGAACTCGTTTGTTAAGACATAATGAACTTATACAAAACTATTTTTAAAGCTGGCTATATAAATAAACCGAGTTCTAACTTAAGCTAAGTTTAACTTACCAGGATTCACGATTCGTCTCAATTATATGAATTACATTCACAAGTTCGTTTAAATTTGTAGACAATCTCATTTATAAACTTGTGAAAAATTAAAAGAATAAACAATTTGCTTAAGATTTTACGAAATAAATTACGTTAATATGTTATCCAAAATATTGTTTTTATAAAATAGAGTTTCATAAGAAATTCAGCAATCATATGTGTGTGTAATTGTAAGGAGTTTCAAAATATAGATATATTTTGTTCAAATATTCATGTAATATGTTTTGTTTATAATATTTTTTATATGATGTTACAATTATATGAATTTTTTTTATATAAGTACATCAATATTTAAATGATATTTAGTATTGTAGTAACAATTATTTTTTAAAATAATTTTTATTTAAAAGTATATAAAAATAATTTTTAATTTTTTAAAATAACTTTTAACTTTAACATAGTAAAAATCCAAAAAATAATTCAAACTCAAATAAGGATTGTTTGGGAATACTGTTCAACCCGCATTTTTAAAAAATTTAAATTTTTTTAAATTAATATTTTTTAATCATTTTAATATACTAATATAAAAAATAATATTTAAAACATAAAAAAATATTATTTTAATATATTTTTAAATAAAATATACTTCAAAAATTAACTGATATCATATTCTCCCACACCATTTAACTATGAAAGCGAGTATCAATCGATGGGTTACCTTTGAGTCTTGCATTGGCTTTCATAATTGCAACTTGCTAGTACTAGTGCCAGAACTGACTGTGATTGGACAGGCTTGTCCACGATACGGTCTGGGGCTAGTTCAGGAATCTGGAGATGTGAGGCTTGATGGATTTCCGTGTTAAGCTTGTCGTTGAAAGAACATCCAGATTAGGCCACTCAATCCATCAAATCCCATAACTATAATTTATACAAACGTCTGAATTCGAAAAAAAAACAAGTGGAAGAAGAGATTCAATTTAGTTTTTAACTTGGCTAGTCTATTGATATCCCAATCCTAAACTTTCTCTTACCCCAGAAAAAAACAAAAACAAAAACTTCAAGCTCACCTATTCTTCTTCCCCGTCATGTTGAAAAATTGCAAGTATAAGGAAATATACGAAGAAAATAAAGATTAAAGCTTGGGATTGGAGTTATTAGAAATAGTAGATGATTTTGTTAAAATTTTGTTCTACATAAAATGTTTGATGTCCGAATCAGAAAGAACTGGAAATATTGAAGGTGTTTTTTTTTTCCCTTGGAATCATTTTTTTATCTACTTTGTGTGTATGGCGGAATCTTAGTGGATAGCTTGAAGTTTGGGTAAATGAAAGTGTTTTCTTTGTGTGTGTTTGTCATATTAATTGAATTCAATTATGATATAGTTTCTAGTAAAAGCATTGGGATAATTTTAATCTACATCACAATGCGCGCAGTACGCATCCACATCCTCAAGCCATGCACCCCGATTGCAAATCTTTTGACAATCTTTAGGTGGAGATTTTCCGGCGAGAACACCATAGTTAATTCATGGGCTTTGTCAAAGTCCAATGTTCTCATGAAATTGTTTATACTTGGCAATAGTCAAACTTGAGATCTTGGACAGGAATATACAGTCAAGTCCCAGTTCTTCTCCGCTGAGTCAATTCCATGGAGGTTATTTTGCAGATGAAGATTGCTTGTGATCGTGTTCGCGATTCATTTATGTTCGTGGCTTTTAACGTGATCAATACACGAAGCATGCATTCTTCTGGTTTTTTTTTTACCTCTTTTGTGTTTTTTAATCAATTGTTTTAATTTATGTATGGTTGAACTCATTGAGGAAAGTAGATATTTATACCCGAAGACAAGTGCTGCTTTGTTGCATTTAAAATTTTAAATTCAATACCTGCATCGGTGTCAAATCACAAGGAATGCTGATATTTGAAAATTTACCTCACTTTGGTACGTGATCCACACAAATTTAGATTTATATTTGATTTGTATGGTTTGTGTTTTAAAATATTTTTTTATTTGAAAATATATCAAAATAATTTTAAAAAAATATATTTAATATCAGTATAACAAAACTATCTAAATAAATAAAAAAATAATTTTAATTAAAAAAATTAAAATTTGCAAAACACTCATTTAAAGATATTTAAACTCGACATATAGTTTCTATACGTTTGGTTGTAAATGATAAAGGATAGACTAATTTATATTAAACTTAATTTATATTGTTTTATTAAATATTTATTTAGTAGGTTATAATTGCTTTTGTTAGTTTTAATCAAGGTTGTTATGGTTTCATTATTTATATGTAATTTTTTCTATAGTTAGTTTTTTATGAATTAATATAATTTGTAGAGTTGCAACTTTCTTTCTTTTTTTTCTCTAGCTTTGTTCTTCTCCTCTTTTGCTACTTTTTACGACTTCTTCTCCATAGCTTGTTCTCTCTTCCTATTCTTCTCTTCAAATCTCTTTGTCCCAGCTCAATTAAGGGTTCTAATTCCTAATTTCTACTATAATTAAAAAAAAGGGGGGGGAGGGGGTTGGATAAGCCCCGTCATCCACCAATTGAACTTTGCTGGAAAATGTAATAAGAGATGCCTTATCTGTTTCAAGTTATGGGTTGAAGTATGGATGAAAATTACAAAACCATACATTATAAATGTATACAAAACGAGGGGGCACCGATTCAAACTCGAGCAAGCCCTCACCTCGAGGTGTGACCGCTAGTTGTCAGATATGCTAATATACAAGGGAAAAGGTAAATGGATGGCAAAATTAAGTGAACCTTCTTTTAATATAAGAAAAGAAGAGGACATTCGAAGGAGGAATGCCGCAATAAATTATGATATAATTCATCGACAAGTCCTCATTAATGTTCTTACAAGAAAACGAAACAAGATGCAGTATACAATGTACCTGCCAGAAGTGTTGCAATAATACTGGTTTTAATAGGCATTTTCCCCTTATCCTTTCTCCATGCAATGGCTTCATAAATTGGCCAAGAATTCACCACGGCAAAACCAGATATGAACATCTGCACGAATAGTCCCTCCAAATTGTTTCCTCTGAAAACTTCAACAAGCCCTTGGGAAAATGAGATTAAATTAATTATGGCTGCCGCTGTTAGGGTCACAAACATGGGTGAATGTACCCCAAACTCGAAGATCCCTTGTCCATATCTTTTACTTTGTTCATGATCAACTACTTTGCTTGTCACATTGAAGCCAAATGCTGAAATTCCCAAGAACTTGAGGAAGAACTCTACGGAACCAAATACGTAACTTGATATTCCCCTTATGATCCAAAATCGCTGATCACTCCACCATCTCTGGATTGATCCGCCGGCTAAGATGAAGTCAAGAAAATCTTGACCGTATGCCCCCAAGAAAAGAAATGCGTACAGGAAAAACCATGGCTCTGACACCTGCATCACGTGTTTTCCCGGTTCTTTTAATAAATTAATGTTCAATTTATAGAATAGTTTTACGCCCAGTCCAACTTTGTAACAAGTTTTATCATAAATGCTGTAAATGTTAGTTGTACTGTTTTTGAAAATAATTTTTTTAAAAAATAAGTTTTATTGATAAATACTGAAAATGTTCTAGATAGTTAGTTGTGCTGTTTTTGAAAATATTTTTTTAAAAAATGTATTAAAATAATATTTTTAAAATTTTTAACATACAACATTAAAATTATAAAAAAAACATTAAAAAACATTAATTTAATTTTTTTCAAACTCAAAACACTTAAGAATATTCAAAATCACGTGTTATATCAAACACCATCTACATTACCTCTTATTTTCAATATAGTTATAAAAGGTGTTTTTTAAGTAATCAAAATTTATTGGAATATTATGTTTAATTATTAAAGTTAAAAATTATTTCAAATAAAAAACAAGAGTGTATAAAATGAAGCTTTCAGAATTTTAGTTACTATATTTTATTTTAAAAAATAAATATGTTATTGGTAGATATATTGTGAAGCACAAAAGGATAAAAGCATTAACAAGAAAAGAAAAGAAATGCAGCATGACAAAGAAAAACGTTTTTTTGAAGAAATTAAATTAGGTGATAGGTAATGATTTTAAAAGATAAAATTTAATATTCTAATTATAAAACAAGACTTTCAATTAGCTATATTTCTAGATATAAATATAATACTAGTATTTAACATCGATCATTATTTAAAAAAAAACGAATTATCAACATTTGTGAAAATATAATTAATTAGTGGTATTTTGATCTATCAAAATAGTACTAAAAGTATATTATAAAGTGATCTTAACAAAATATAGAATAGAAATAACCCAATCATTTTCATTTTCATAATAGAAATATCGTATGATTGAAAGAATTAGGAGATAGTGAATTTATTGTAATGAAATAAATAATTAACAGTATGAAATTAATCGATAAATCATCTAAATTAATATCTAATTGGCCAAACAATAAGAAATTGTTTCGGAAATAAACTTCGCCTCATAATTTATCTCGGATGAACTATATTTTATCCCTTGGGCATTCGATAATTTTCAGTTTTGGCCCGTATAGATTAAAATTCTACGATGATAATTTTATAGTTTTAAAAAAACTCAATGTGACCCCTTGGAAATTCCAATTTTTATTTTCTCTTTTATCTTTCAATCGCATTTTCCTCCCAACCTCATGAATTAGATAGTGTTCCAACAAAATAAAAAAACCCTTTGAAAAGAAAAATATTGGACTGAAAAAAATTCAAACAATGGATTTGCTTTTAATTTTTTTCGCTATTTAACAGCAAGGAATCACATTGGAATATCTGGAAACTTTGAGGGTCATGCTGTAAGATTTTAAACTATTGAGGCTGAAATATAATATTGTGGAATCTTCGGGGTTTGGGATATAATTCACCCTATTTAGTTTTATTAGAAAAAATAGCGTACCTTCGGGAATATATAAACTTTGTTGAGAAGAGCTAGCTGGGGAAGGAAAGCGTATGTGGTGATCGGAATCGACCACATGGCCCAGAATGCTGACTGTGCATAAGCAAGCCCCATCAAAAGACCGATTGCTTTAACACCGAAGGTTGCTGGGCTATATTTAGAGAACCCCACCTCGAGAAGTCCAATTGACCATCTCTTTTGTTGATTCAGCGCATCGTTCAAGGTGATGGGAACGTCACCCAAGAATGCAGGTCTATCAGGATCGCAAAATATGGACTTCCAACCCTCGCATTGCATCCTGAAACCTGTGTGGTAATCCTCAGACAATGATCCATATCTGAATCCGATCTGCACATTTTAAAACCAGTTGTATACAATCGGCATTGAAGATAACATATACAAAGATACCGAATGAAAAGAAGACTTGCTATGCAAATGAAGTTTTTAAACAAGAGCTATATAGATAACTATTTATTCTGTCAGATGAGTCTCGTCGATCCAATTGTTGGGTAATTTCAATAATCCAAGTGAGTGTCAGCAATGCGTGTCCTTTTAAAAATCTTGCTTCGAGGTTAAAATATGGGGGCAAAAAACCAACTCTAAAAGTCTTGAGCATCAACCGATGAAGTTACCTTTGAGCCCCAGTTGCTTCGGCTTTCATAATTGCAACTTGCTACTTGATGTGCTATTGCCAGAACTGACTGCGACTGGATAGGCTTGTCCACGATATAGTCCGGGGCTAGTTCAGGAATCTCTGGTGAGGCGAGGCTTGATGGACTTCCGTAGAAAGCTCGTCGTTGAAAGAAACATCCGGTTCCAAGATAATTAGGGCCACTTAATCCATCAAATCCCATGACATTAATTTGATACAAACGTTTGAATTCGGCATTGTAGATGTCACTTTTGTTGATTCCTCGAAATATTTGAGGAAATTGAACGTAAGCTAATTGTGGCCGAGTCTCTGGATCACTCAGATAACACATTGCCCTCAGCGGTGTTTCGGGGTCATTAGAGCATGAGTCACAGTCTAGAGTTAGGATTATCGGCGCATTGGTCATGCAACCTGATACTCTTAGCTACAGCACAAATAAGAAAAACGAGTGTTATTCTAGTAAAAGTTCGTAAAGATTAGGTTGGCATTGCGCAGCCGATTTAAAGCAGTGTCTCCCAACTTAATTAATAATGTCATGAGTGTACTGGACATGCATACTAACCAAGGCATTAAGGGCACCAGCTTTGAAGTGGTGAGGTGAAGCCTTGCTTTTCTCTCTAGAGACGTAGATGAGATTTGGCATCGAATAACCAGCGATGTCTTTATCCTTGCTAGCATCTAACAAAACCTGTTCATGGCTCAAGAAAATGTGAAGGATACAGGTGAGTAGGTTTGTGAATCGTGACCATCATACGGGGGATCTTTTTTCTTTTTGTAAAAAAAAAATAGTATTTTAACTTGAGTTTAGTTGCTCAACCATGCTGTCCTGATTGATTCGAGAATCCGATGACCCAAGACTTAATCTTGATGGAATTTGAAATTAAATTAGCTAAGAAGAAGATCTAATCATATCTAATTAAGAAGTTGTTTGAGAATATATAATATAGGTTACTTTTTAAAATATTGTATTAAAATAATATATTTTTTATATTTTTAAACTTATTTTTTATATTACTACATAAAAACACTGTTTCAACAGAACTCCCAAATAAGCTCTAATTCAATAAAAAAAAATTGATTTGGTATAAATTTGTGTGGATTAATTGTTATGTACTAAAAAAATCAAATTAATATTATTTTTATTAAAAAAAATAAAAATAAGATTAACTGAAATGAACCATCGACTGAAGGGCCAATAAAAAAACTAAAAATAAGATTAACTGAAATCCTATCGACTGAAGGGCCAATGTGAACTTCAGATGAGATCAGAAGCCGTCAAAATCAATAAAGAAAACAAGAACAGGTTCGATAATGATATGTGCGTGTACTAGTTTGTATTAATTAACCAGCTCTTATGAGCGTAATTGATCCTGTTAAAGGGAACCTGAATCACAGCTGGATGGTCTTGTCGTGTGAAGCTATCAGCCCATTTGTTGAAAGCTTCTCGTTCTTGGCCACTAGTGATGTTCTCATCGTCAACTTTTCCCCTCTCAAGAACACGCTCTACCTTCACTTTCATGCTTTCATAGATTATCTGTGACATAATCGAGAAACCAGACGATAAGTTATTTACAGTAATTACATACTTCCTCTACAGCATTTGATTCTGTTTTTGTTATATTCTTATCTTATTTATTATTTAAGAATTCTAAATATTTATATAAATATTTGATATAAAATAAAATAAAAAATAATATGTAAATATATAAAAATATATTAAACAAAAAAATTGTAAATATATTGTTTGGGAGAGAATAGTAATTGTTTTTTAAAATATATTTTTTAAATACTTTAAAATAATATTTTAATATAAAACACTTTCCGAACATGAAAATAAACACACTTGAATATGGTGAATTTATAAGAGAGAAGAAAACACAGTTTACCCTGTTGTATTTACTCCAATCCAGAAGTGTAAAAACCCTGTTTATTTTTACTTTTTAAAAATATTTTTAAAAAATTAATTTTTATATTTTCATATTTTAAATTAATTCTTTTTGGTGATTTTAAATATTTTGATGTGTTAAATTTAAAAATAAATTTTAAAATATAATAAAAAATACTATTTTAATATATTTTTAATTAAAAAACATTTTAAAATGTAATCAAAATAATTGAATTGAAGAATGGAGTGTTTTTTATTTGAACCTTTGAGTGACCGTCACTCTTTTTAAGGGATGTGATAAGATAAGATTGCATAATAATCTCAATTATCGAGGATGAGGATATGATTCATCCAAATAAAGGAAAGAGCAGATATAGAATGGATGGCACTGGCAGATATATTCTGCCACAAATTGTCAGTTCATCTCACCGACGACTACCCCCACTTGCACACAGAAAAATCCAAGATGACACCGCAATTAGCTGTGCCATCGTATTAAGATATAGAAAGATTTTAGCCCCGGGCCACGCCTACAGATGGATTATAACTGTGCAAATCAGTATGAATCTTTTACTTTATTCTTTTCTAAAAGTTTCCTTAGACCTAGTTTATATAATGTCCTTACACTAATTAACGTGCTGTGCTGAGGAAACCAGTCGGCCCGGCGAGCACGCCAACCACAAAATGTGCTTGTCTTCGGTATATGTAAATTAAAAAATGCAACTAGGGGAAGAATAAGAGCCAAGGATTCGAGTTAAAATAAAATATAATATATATATATATATAAAAAAAAAAAAGAACAAGCACTATATGGGGACGTGATGGTTGGGAGCTGAGTCTTGTTTCTTCCCATTGGCTGTTTGAATGGTATGGATTTGTCGTTGCCTATTTTCTGTACTTTTTCTCCAAGAGGCTACCTGTTGGGGTGTTATTTTAATGATGATTATGGCGTTTCCCAAAATAAATTATAAATAAATCCGAACCACTATGGATTAATCCACACAAACAACCTTGACAAAATGATGTAAAATATACTGCAGTTGAAATAGTATTTTAAAAAAAATGTTAAAAATTATTTTTTTTATATCCCAGATCTCAAAAATAATTTTTTAAAAAATAAAAATATATTATTTTAAAATATTTATAAACAGATTATAACCTGTCACAATCCAGACAAAAATATCAAGTAAATGTAGAAAACATTCATGTTCTTGTCTTCTTTTAATGAATGAAGACTTTAGTTTTCATTAAAGTATCTTACCTTGATGTTTACAGCCTCAGATGTGCAGGTGTGATTTAATTCAAAATATGCTTCAGGGCTCCTCTCCAGTATATTGTTCTTCTTACAAAATGGTAACCAGTGAGTAGCAAACTTGGAAGCCTCCATGAAAGCAAAAAGAGTCAAGGCTGAGCCTCCATCATCAGATACATAAACTGAAATCTTCTCTGTTGGATAGTCATACGCCATTACAGATAAAGCCGTATTCACTACACTTATCGGTGGCTCCTTGTATGGATCGGCAGTGCATATAAACACGTCCAAGGCAGGAAAATCACTCATTTCCATTATTTTTTTAAGGTTTTCAGGGAATTGTTTTCGATAGACTGGAAACATTCGAAAAGTCTGTGTGCTGACCCAAAAAAATGCTAGAACAAGATCGGAGATTAACAAAGCGAGGGTTACGGAGAAAGAGACCAGGGTTGTGGAGTAGAAGAGTGTTTTTGCATGGTAAAAGAGTAGAGCTAAAATGGAATGAGCATAAATGGTTGCAAACACACGGTTGAAAAGTGTTCTGCCCAAGGGCTTAACCGTGTGAAGAGAAGGATGCCGCCCGCCTGTGCTGGTGGCTTGGATGGCGCTGCCTCCTTGCTGACGAGCCCCCATAGTTTTTGTCGGTGCTATATCCCCAGTATGATTGCGAGTCTTTATTTAAAGACTTGTGTGGAGACGGACAGCTCAGTAAGGACAGTAAAAAACAATTTCTTTGATTAATTTGGTTAAAACGAAAGTAGGTAGGGAACCCTTGTTCTAGCACAAGAAACATTACACCGTGAATTTTAGCAGTAAAATTATTATCTTGACCCTCGTTCAAATAGCAAGTGGTTTTGCGGTATTAGAATCCTTTGTTCTACATCAATAGTAAAAATACTAAAAATGTTATTGGAGACAATACATACACACACACACTTTTAGTTCAATATTATTATTATTATTATTATTTATGTCTGAGTGTACGGATAGTTTACTAAAATACCCTTTAAATCAACAAAATCAAAGCTTTTGCTTAAGGAGTATTTATATCTTTTCATGTTTATTTTTTTTTTTTTTTATCAAGGGCATTATTATAAATATAGATTTAAAAAATTATAAAGTGACATGGGTTATGATAAATTATAGATTTTAATTTTTAATAAATAAAATGTTGAGGTGTAAGATTAAAAAAAAAAGATTTAGAATTTTTTTACTGTTTTTCTTTACAATATTCAAACCAAATGTTGAAGGGACACGGATTAATTGCTTTCTTTACTGGTTTTCTTTATAATTTTTTGTGTGTTTTTATAGATTTGTTTTTTTTTTTTTTTGCTACTTTACCTAGTTTTCTTCTACCAAGAAACCTTTGTAGTTTATTAGAATTTAATTTCTATCTAAAAATCTTATCTAATCATATAGAGATTTATTTTGATGAACTGATATTCTTAAAATTTTAATCTCTTATTCATCACTAGGATTTTCGTAGAATCTAATATCTAAATAAATGGTCTCTTTCCATTCAATTGTTCCTATGTATTTA
>Ga0325414_1001481_pt1 | contig 22783 bp, 13 predicted proteins | sample PopdelMetagenome_8_FD_206183 | JGI IMG/M metagenome (GOLD analysis project Ga0325414, IMG submission 206183) | Populus deltoides microbial communities from Bellville, Georgia, United States - Leaf-PdKOR-R3 | ecosystem: Host-associated > Plants > Phyllosphere > Phylloplane/Leaf | place: USA... | reverse complement strand
GAAAATAAAATATATCAATCTCATTCTCGTTGTATTTGCCATAAAAACCATAGAATTACGGTATCCCAAAACATATTTTTTTTGGGATTTTCGGGACAGTAAATGACATAATATATATATTTTTTTAAATAAAGAAAACCCAAAAAAGGAAAAAAAAAAAAAACCAAAGTGGTCAGGTCAGTTTTAGAGAGAGAGAGAGAAACAGTACACGAGAGGGTGTTGTGTACACATGACATACATGCACATGGTAGTTGTAGAGAGAAAAGGAGAGGAAGAAGGAAAGAGAGAGAGAGAGGTATATGCATCTATTGTAGAAGAGAGCAGCACTGTGGGTTCTCCTAAGCTATAGATACCCTTTTCTCTCTTTCTCTTTAGCCAGTTTTGAAACTCGAAGAGGTTAAAAGTAAAACCATTTTTTATTGCTCACTCTATGGTTTAAATATTCTGTCTTTAATGTCAATCTCACTTTTGAAGAAGACCCATTATCATCTTCAACTTCTCTTCCCTTATTTCAATCAAATTTCTCTGCTTTGCTCCTCTTTGCATGTTGATCCCAAGTTGCATTGTTGAGGTAAGGTCATTTTTTCTTACGGTTTTTTATTATGTTTTTGAACTATTTGATTGAAATGTGGGAATTTGAATGTGGGTTTTGGAGGTAATTGATTTGGCGTTTGGTGATCTGTGTAAATTTTGGGTCTTTTGGATTCTGGATTTTGGCTATTTGTGCTTATCTGAGTTTTCAGATTTGTGAATTCTGGATATAAGTTGATGGGTTCCCTTCTCTAATTTGTTTTTCTTTTTTGTGCTGTTTTATCCTCTTTTGATTCAATGCATGGGGTTTTATGCTATATCTGCGGCACTTCATTCTTTCTCTCATTGATTATCATAAGATGTGTAAAATTCTAGTGCCCTTATAATGAGATCTCCAGATGACATATTAGATTATGGATATCAGTTCTAGTGCTTTTCTGTTAGGAGAATTCGGTACGATTTACTGGTATTTTCGAGGCAGAAATCAAGAGTAGCTGCTGTTTTTTGCATGGCAGATTTTTGCCTTTTATTTGAGTTTTTAAGGTCTTGGAAAGCAGAGTTGAGAGCTCAATACTTAATGCACGCCCTGAAATTTGTTTTTGAAGAATCCATTTAGTTGTGAGTCTGACACTTATTATCTTGCTTTATATATTGTTGTGGCATAAGTAGAATGGTTCCTTTTGTGAAATGGGATTTTGCTTAGGACACACAAGTGAATGAAGAATGGCTTAGATTTAATTTGATGTCAACCTTACCTTCTCTGTCTTCAATAATAGATGACCCTACTAATCTATAGAAGCGAAGCTTGTAAAGACATGGAGAAATACAAAGAACTATGTTTGTTTCATATCAAACCATTTTTAGGGAACTGTTCGTATTAGCCATGTTCAAGTGTAGAGTAATGGACTTGCAAAGCCTCTTTGGATGAAAGTTTTCATGTTATGCTACCAGAAGTGTCTTACACAGAAAGAAAAGGAAATGTTGACATTTGCTGATCATTTTGGTTGATTTGGAGGGGGTGTGGGAGGATGCTTCCTTATGCAGGTTGAAGGTTTTGCATTGGTGGGATAGAAATAATACTTGATCTCTCTCTCTCTCTCTCTCTCACTCTCCCCCTTATCCGCGAGCTTTAGCTAAGTAAATTGTAAATAGTTGTAAGTTAGCTTGATAGTTTTGTCTTCCTTGGGATACTTGTAGTATAAGGGAAGAGGTGCCCTCTTTTGGGACTGGAGCTAACATACTTTTGCATTATTTATAAAAGAAAGAAACCATTGGAGTTTATCAAGGTTTCATCTAAATCACCTTCGACAGATTGTTGTTTTCTCATTTTAATTTAGTACACAAAAAGAGAGAATTCAACTAGTTAGTATGATGTGGCATATAAGCAGAGGGTAGCAGGGTAAGGTAGAGGGTAGTATACTACATACAGTCTACAGGTATAATTATTGTCACCTGGAGCAGTTGGTAGCACTGTTTCATTTTCCAAGGGCTGGCCTACTGTTATATAAGTTGGATTACTAAATTATACCAGTGTTGAAGCTAAAACTGTAGCTTTTGTTGCTCTGCAAAGGTTCCTTCGTTTTTTTCCAACAAGAGAATGAAATCCAGACAGCTGCAATTATGGTAAGATCCAAATTCTAGTATCTTGATGATCTGAACTGGACACAAATATGTTTGTTTAGGTGTGTGGAATATAAATATGATTATGTGACTACTAGAGAACTTGCTCATTTAGTGTAATTTTTTGGGTTGCTATATCACCGTGTGATTTGTGGAATATAAATATGATCATGTGACTACTAGAGAACATGCTGATTTAGTGTAATTTTTTGGGTTGCTATATATCCGCGTGATTTCAAGTAGTAGTAGGGTAGTTGGAATTATAGATTATAATAATCCTTTGATATGCTAAATTTCCTTTTTTCCCCTAATGTTCCTTGTGTCATGTCAGTTGTTTTCTGGATCAAGGGATTTCTATGTTGGATTGCGAAGATAAACCAACTTTATGATGAATAAAACACTAAGGCCCATGCCATATCCAATTCTCATCGACTTGCCTCAGGCTTGCAGTCACATAAAGAACTTGAAGGCATAACAGAAGATGCAATAATAAGTCTCATTTTCTGTAGTAAGATTGTTAAATCCAAGAATTTTGGGCATCTTATTCATTTGTTATTTATCCCAAAACAGAAAGAATATGGGGTATTATTCAGTTCATCATAGTTTCTTTTATTGGTTGCTGACATGCATTTGCCAAGCCAGTCCTACTCTCTCTCTCTCTCTCTCTACACATGCTAACTAGACATCAAAACATTTGTTTTTCTATTTATGTATCATGATAGGCCTTTCTGAACAAGGCTTGTAACTTCACATCAAATGCTCTTACCATAGCTCTTGTATGCTGAATTTGATTGTGAGGAAAGAACATGAATATTCCTTAAGTATGTAGATCTTTTTTTATTAGACTAATGAAATTTCAAGTCCTATTTTGATGTTTGTTTGTTTTCTAATGCTTGAAGAAAGCATGGTGATGCTGACTTGATGGATGGATATGTAGTATAATATAATGACATATGAACCGAAAATGAAATGGTACAGCTTCTATGAATATAGAAATGGGAAGCCATTTACATCATATTAATGAAGCTGATGAGGCGTAACACTTTATGATGTCCCAATATGTTCTCTTTTTCAAGTGAAATCTTCTCTGTTTCAGCACTGAACAAACCCTCATTCCAAATTGATATGATATCTTTTTAAATCTTATCACTTCTTGGTTTTGTCCTTCTTATTTTCCTTCAGCATTACTCAAATTAATACATCAGTGAACATGATCAGAAATAAAAAGTTTTCCCTTTTGGAGTAGATTCATCTGTTAAAGGGTAGATTATTTATGTGCATGCTTCGAAGCATACTATAAGATAAGGAATGATGCTGTCAAGCTCAACTGTGGGGTTTTCCCTATTAATTGCCATGGAGAAATAATTATATCCGTTGGACATAATTTTAACTTATGAAGCCTTTTTAGCCTTAAGCCTCATGTGACATAAAAATGTAACGGGAAAAATGGACGAAAACCTTTATGGTTCAAATTTGTTGGAATTGCATGTAAGATTGAGATCCATGGTTTGAGTTGAGACCTAAGCCCAATCTTCTTTCTATGGGATTCTTGTGAAATCTGAAATTTTTGGGGATTTGTAGATGATGATTCTTCAGTATCTGGATTTAGACTTTTAATAGTTATGATCTCTTGCGTTGATACTTTTGGAACTTTGGGATGCCTAATCTTTCTTCAGTTTAGAGGTCATTTTTTGGTGCAACAATATTTGGGCTTGTAACCACATGATGTAAGTTTGAGTCTTAAGTGTAACCTCTGGATACAAAAATACTGAGGGGTGGAGCTATTTCCAAAAGCTCCATCCTAGATACTCAATTGGACCCAAATTGGGCATTGGCCTTTTTCCTTTTTCAGACATGATTTAGTTCCTTGTGTTATTCATGTGTGCCTGGTGATGTAAATATTGATTGTTGTCTAGTTTACAAGGAAAGACACTAGATTATAAATTCAGGCAAGCCTAGCAGTTTTCATTAATTGTTATCTTTTCTTTTTAATGTGCCATTTATTTTATTTTTGTTAAATTGATTTCCTCTTTTAAATGCAGATTTTTCTAGTGTTCTATCATTGTATGTTGAACTGTGATTTATTGGGTGTTAAAATGCATCTCCGTATTTGTCTAAATTGGCTTTGTGTTTTAATGCAGATTTTTTCTCAACTGTAGGATCGCATGAACTCGGTATATGACATGGGTTTTTCCTTTCCAATGAACCATGAATGCTGAATGGAGATGGTGGGTAACAAGCCTTTCTGAAGATTTTATTCAGTATGTGATTAGTAAGATTTATAGTTCCCTAGGAAATAAGGCAAGAGAGTGATGAAAAAGTGTAGATAGGGAATTTAAAATAAAGGTTCTTGAGAAAAACAGGTACAGCTTTTCCACCAAATATGGTAGTTACTGTTGAGATTTTGTCATTTTCTTCTTCTTAGGGTGATGCCTAATCTTCGAACTTAATTTTTTCCATATTTTCTGGTTGATCATTTCATGCGTATTTGAGGTACATACAGATATGTAAGACAGAAGTATGGGATTTTATATGTTTCCTTTTTTTGCTCTGTTCTTTCCATAAATTTTGTGCCGGGGGTTTCTTTGTTGAGGTCATTTTTTGTCGGTTCATGAGCTAGTTTTCCCTCTTTATCAATTTGTGCATTTATCTATGTGTTTATATTATGGTCTGAAAACTTTAAATGAATATCATTTTATCATGAAAGTACTTGTCTTGCCTAATCACATGATCAAGATTAACAATTTAGCTTCAAATTGCATAAGCCAATTCCTAAGACATGCATTGATGAAAAGGATTAAGCCAAAATCTAGCATTTACGTCTAAATATTAACGCAAAAGAACTACCAAAAAAATTAATTCAAAAACCTTCTTAAATGTGCTTCTACGCAAATCTAAAATCCGACTACAAAATATTAATTGTAACACATACAAGATAAACTAATTCATTTTAGTAAAACACTTCTGACTTCAGTTATAATGTGAAAGGAAAAATGTAACTAAACAATTCAGGTTTTTTCTAAGGTAATGGTCTGACACCACAACATCATTGATTGTACATGTAACATTTGCAATAGTCACCAAATTTGTTACTAGCATGGTAACGGCTGTCGTGATTTGTAACAATTGTGAGTATAAAATTACCTCCATTTGGCGTTGGATTTCAGTTCCATCCTGTGATGGTTGTTATTTGAGTCCATGGTTCTAGCAATTAAGTTCAAGCTTGGATGACATTTTGTAATGTTGGCCCAGCTTTTCTTTTTCCACTAGTCTTAGGAAAATTTAGAATTAAAAATTACACGAGACTACGAGAGTTTTGAGAGCGCCAAATTGGAATGATCAGCATTCTACTGAAATTTTTGTGCACATAATATTTCCTAAACAAGCCTGTCAATAATCACATATGTTGTTCTTTAGATGATTAAGTAGCTTGTCATTTTTTACTAGCTTTTTTTTTTTATGGTAAACATGCACAAATAATATTCTTTCAATGTGCGAATTTTGATATTCACTAAAGTTGCTGTTATGAATAGATGCACACAAGCTTTCAAGCAAAAATCCAACTGCACAGTAAAACTACCTATGCAAGAATGGATTCTACTAGTTTACATAGAAGCTTTCCATGGTTTTAAGCACGCTGATAACATCTAGCAGTTTTTTAGACTGTTGATGTGTTGCAATTTATTATGAAATGGGCTGTAATGATTTCATTGGGTGAAAAACTTCATGCTCGTGACAGTTGCAGTTGCTCATGTCAGCTTGCATTTTGACATGTCAGTTATTCACGTACTGGGGACTAAGAATTTCTATATCTATATCACATTTTCAGCTAAATAGCGGAGAACCTTATGCATTCTCTAGGCTTTTTAGATACACTGCTTAATCGATGCTGTGTTGCCATCTAGCAAATAGAAAAATACTTTAATATATGTTGATGATGCTGTTACTGATTGATGATAGTCATACAGATGGAAGGAGTTGTTCACTTATGGAATTAGATGTTGTTTGCTTGGTCAACTGTCTCTTTGGGGAGGCATAAAATATATCAAGATTCTTAACTTTCCTAACTTATCGGCAGAAAGATAGTTATATCTACTTTGAGGCTTTTCTTCTCTATCACTCCTTCTCTATTATCTATATATCTATCTTCCTGTCCATCTATTGATCTTGCTTCTCTAATTAAAGTAACATTGATAAATGACATTTAGGTTGGAGGGTAATATGACTTGTTTTAAATGGTAAAAAATAATCTAGAATCATGAAAACTTACAAAAAACTTAGCCCTTAACAGAACTGAATGGAGGAAGTATTGCTAATTGATGTCCCATGTTAATGAAACAGAAGAGCATGGCACATGGTGAATTATGGGTATCCAATTCTCTTGCATTGGATTTTGTAAATGACCTTTGAGGTCATAAGTGCATTAAAATCCTCTGGAGTCCTCTTTTTTTTTTTAATCTTTGACACAGCAGATGGAGGTACATAGAACAGGATTAGCTTTAGCATTTCCATTTGATTTATCTGGGAATGTTGTCTTCACTTTTCTTTGAATTGGAAATGGCAGCTTGGTTAGCCAAACTTGAATCCTCCTTTTTCTTGCTTGATTTTTTCTTAATTTGCGTTTGCTTGTGGGCTTGGTCTATTGGGTGGTGGTATAGACTAAGGAGTGGCTTTATCTTTTCATGGTCTAACTCCTCATGAGCCAGCTGAAAAATGATTCCCTAACAACCAGGGCAGTTGAAATAATTAATTTTTGGGATTTTCATCTTGGTTTTTTCTGTTATATCAATGACAATTTTTCTGCATGGAAATTATTAAATGCATTTGATTACCTGATTATTTCTTTATATTTCCTCTTAAACTTAGGATCGGTTAAAATGATCTGTTTTAGGTGCTCCCTCCATTGGTAATATACTCTTGCCATGCAAATCCATAAATTTCCCATCACGCCTCTAATTTTTTTCCTAGTGCAATTGGAGTGGAAATTATTTCTTTGCATGCAATGGATTTTGGATTTCCTTGAGTTGCATGTAATGCAAGGTTTTACAACTTTTGAGGGGAGTTCTGTGGAATTTGTTCATCCATACACATTGTAGGTGCAGAGCGGACACAAGAACTACATTAGAAGTTCAACATGCCATTACCTTACATGCATCTGCTTTTCTTTTCTTTTTTACTTTTTATGTTATACCTCCTTAATGTAAAGTTTTACCATACACATTGTTTTTTACAATTAGTTTTTTGCTAATAGGAGTGCATAATTGTTCAGTCACTAATACTGGTTGTTTACTCCTTTTGTTTTTGTTGTTTCTCACCAGTTTATGTATCTTTTAAATTTTAATGGATGGTTGCATTTGGCTTGAGAGCATATGCGTGGAAAAGTTTGGAGAACCTAGAAGTTTGGTCAGGCTGTAGTGATGACCAGTTCAGCAATTGATGATTTTCAGGGTGATGGCTTTGAGGGGTCACATCAAGAGCGCTGTATTTTTGCAGATATTTTCTTTGGCAAAGATACTGGTGGGACAGGTAAGAGGAGTATTGATGCTGGAGTTATTAATTTAAAGAGCCAGGACTGTAAGATTGCAGATCCTTCGCTGCATACTAACAATGAATACTCAGCTGTCACTACTCTTTCTTCTCCTATAAGTTTGTCAATCGAGGATTCTGATGCAAATGAGAATTTTATAGGGGCTACTGCTTCAGGCTGTTTTACAGAAAGATTTACCTTTGTGGAGGGCACTAGCCAGAATAAGACTGTCAAGCGAATGAAGTTTGCAGTTGATGAACCTTCGGACACTGAACCTGATACATTGAAAGTTCTGACTTCGTCCTTACTGCATAAAGAGATTGTTAGTGGTACAGCTGCTGCAGATATGGATTCACTGAGCCAAACAGTACTATTACATTTAGTCGAATCATCCTCCCAGGGTGTTGTATCCACCAGCTATCTGTTAAAGCAACATGCAAAAATAGACAGAAAAGGTGATGCATGCGAGCCAGATGTTCTGAAGTGCAGTTTGCCAAGCTCAGATGGTTTTGCTGGCAAAGCTATTGCTTCACCTGTTTCCCAAGAGAGCTATGCAACAAGGATATTGCTTGCAAGACCTGTAGATGTTGTTGGGAAACCTGGATCCCCTTTAAATGCACAGGAAAGAGCGAAGGCATTCAATTCGCCAGGATTGGATGTCTCCATTATCCCGAAGACAGATTCTAAGATGGATCCTCGTCCTTTTCTCCAAAGTCATATCACCCGCTTACTTTCAGCTTTGGGTTGGTGTATTGGAAAGCGCAAGAGACCCAGTCGAAAATATATGGAGTCTATTTATCAATCACCTGAGGGGAGATTAATTCGTGATTTCCCTAAAGTGTGGAGGCTGTGTGGTCAAATTTTGTTCGCAAATGGATACAAGGTGGTGCAGGAAGGCAATGGTAAGGAATGGGCTGATATAAGTCACTTTTGGTCTGATCTCTCAGATACATTGACTACTATTGAGAAAGACATGGATAAATCAGATCTTGCCAAAGCCTTGGCACATCAGTGGAGTATTTTAGATCCCTTTGTTAATGTTGTGTTCATTGATCGGAAGGTTGGTGTACTGAGAAAGGGATGTATGGTTAAAGCTGCACAAAGCTTAGTTAATGATAGAAATGTGAAATGTGAAGATGGCATTGGAAAGGAGTCTGCTCAGAAAAAATTGTTGGCTTGGCATAGTGATTCTTGTCCGGTCACTAAAAGTGCATCAACAATTTGTGAAGGAAGCTGCCATGACTGTGATGTACAATCTGGCAACAGGACTTTCTCAGAATGTGGACAAGAATCAATGGTGAAAGGTCAGATGGATGTATCTATTCATATGAATGACAGAGAAGGCATGTGTTCTAATGGGATGGGAAATCAATCTTGCAGCATGTGTAAGGACAGGATAGGCGGTGTGGATATGACTGACTGGCTAACTTGTGGGACAGATTGCACTTCTGCCCAGTTGTGTAGTTGCCAATGTAATGATTTTCCTGTTACTGCTGGGAACATTATAGCGCACGGGGCGTCTGAATCTGTTTCCCCTCATCAAGACAGCAACTTAGTTGATCCAGATGATGGCACTGGTCATATGGACTACATCCACCATGATGAGCCAACTTCTGCCCAAGTTGTGACTTCAGGAGTTTTGCAGCAATCCAGATTCAGTGAAGAGGAGGGTTTACAGTGCATTCAAGCTTCGAGGTTCAAAACAAGGGATAAAGCAGCTATGAAAAAGATACGTAGAAAGTCCAGAAAAATATCAGAAATCAGATCAACCACATTAAGCCAAAGTGAAAATATTGATGTGCTTGGCAATCCATTAGAGTCAAACAAAGTTGAAGAGAAGCTTATCAAAAGAACTAAAAAGATCTGCATGAAGTTCTCCCCTTTGGATAATGGCCTACATCAGGTGGTGAAAAATGGTACAAAATTAAAGAGTACGCATGGCAATAGTTATGGTCCCAAATACAAACAAAAGAAAACAACTGGCTGCCAAATTGATGATGATGATTTGTTGATTGCAGCCATTATCAAGAACAAAGATTTTAGCCCAGGTGCCACCAGATCTATTTCTAAAAAGAAATCCTGCATATTAAGAGCTGGCTCAAAGCGCAAACGGAAAAAGGGCGGCTGCAGGCTACTCCCAAGAAATCTGGGCAAACTGGGAAAGCATTATGTGGGTGGTAAGTGGTCAAGAATGGGATCTAGGACGGTTTTGTCATGGTTGATAGATGCTGGGGTCTTGTCTGTAAAAGATGTAGTCCAGTACCGAAATCTAAAAGATGATTTTGTGATTAAAGATGGTGTGGTTACCAAGGATGGCATCATGTGTAAGTGCTGCAATATGGTGCTTTCGGTTACCAAGTTTAAGAGTCATGCTGGGTTCAAGCTTAACCGACCATGTTCAAACCTTTTCATGGAATCTGGAAAGCCTTTTACTTTATGTCAGCTGCAAGCATGGTCTGCTGAATATAAGAGCAGGAAAAGTGGTACCCAAGTGGTTCGTGCTGATGAAGATGATAAGAATGATGATTCATGCGGGCTGTGCGGTGATGGTGGGGAGTTGATATGCTGTGATAATTGCCCCTCTACTTTTCATCAAGCTTGCTTGTATACAGAGGTTTGCCATTTGCTTTTCTGCTGTGTTTTATGGTGCATTTTCTTTTCCCATAGATTTCTTATAATTATTTGTTTCCTTTTTCTTTTTCTTTTTCTTTTTCTTTTTTGTCTCAAGCAGACTATTTAGCAACTATAAGTGTTCTAAGTTGTGGTTTAAGATGCACTGACATGGCCATTAGTGTCTCAATATTTTGGTTGTCAAATCTTTTGGGACATTTTGATAGCAATATTTATGGTCATTTTTCCTGTTTGGATTCCAAATAATTGATGTCCTTACTATTGTAAGAGTTCACAGATAATTAATTCTGAAACAGAGTAGAATGGATGAAAACATGCAAGTGGTGGAATGACCATGTTAATTGTGCACTTTGTTTTTTATGAATGTCAATATGACTAGTTATACACAAGGAGCATGATGACTTCTCTCTTTGAGTTAAGATTGTTTTTGTTCTAGCTACAGTAGCTAAATCAACATTTTATTTATTTATTTATTTATTTTACTTCAGGATCTTCCTGAAGGCAGTTGGTATTGCCCGAATTGCACCTGTTGGATATGTGGGGATCTGGTCAATGATAAAGAGGCTTCAAGTTCTGTTGGTGCTTATAAATGTTTGCAGTGTGAGCACAAATGTACATCTCCAACCTCCATTTTGTTTAGCTTGATCGTTTTCATTGAATCTAAACTTCCTTGCAACGTCCATGGATGGCTTGAGAATTGATTCAGGATGCACATGTTAAAGTATGAATTGTACATGAAATTAAAGCTCATGCTTCTTGGAGCGGGTAATTTCTAAGTATTATGGTGGCTTGAAATTATTTTTGCTGGACATACATGTTAAAATAGAACTAGATTTGTTTCTTGTGTAATGGGGAAACTTTTATATTGTTTACTTTCATAGACAATAATGTTGAAAACTTGTTAGAACTGCAAGGTGATGACACTAATTTCTTGGATCATAACTTGTTCTAAATCTAATCCTTTTCAGCCCTACACTGCTACTGCCAACTTCTTAAGAGATTCAACTTCTATTCTAGAAAATCTAAGCATAAATTAATGCATTTTTTTTTCCACTAAAAATAAGTCTTGTACACCAATCTTTCCAATAATTTTCCTGATGTATAGAGTGAGGAGCTATTTCACTTCAGTAGGGTGGTGCTAAATGAGCTTGGCATAATAATCCTGTCAGTGAGCTATTGTTTGTGGTTCTCTATCCTATTAATCACTAGGATTTTATCTTCATCTTTGTTGGTAATTGATTTCTCACAGCGTTTCATAATGGTATGTGGACTTGTACCCCTTCAGTTACCCTATTCCATAATATTGAGTCTCTAATTTACCGGGTGTTTATATTTTTTACAGATCATGGGGCATGCCAAAAAGGAAAACAAACACATGAAGGACTGGTTTCTGATGCTTGGTTTTGTAGTGGAAGCTGTCAAGAGGTACTTTGGCTCTATTTTCAAAGTTAGTTAATTTTTAAGTACGTTGGATGTCAAATTGAACCCTTCTAGGAGTGTGAAGCTTCAAGTGCTTAAAAGTGATTAATTGTTGCCTAGCATGTCAATCTTGTGTATCTGACATAACACGTCACAATTTGGTTTCCTTATTTCTAATGAATAACTTATTTATGTTTTCCATAAATTTGGCATGTAGCATTTAATGCAGACTCTTATTCTAATTTCCTGGAGCCAGACATGAAAAGCACTTGTTTTGGAAAATGCCAATTCCCTGATTCTTATTGAGCCCTGTACTTTTGTAATGTTGATTTAGGATAGTTATTGCTTGCATCTTTATCACTGTTGAATGAACCTAGATAATTCTACAAATTTTGCCTGCTTTTACATATTTTAATTTCTGTACTTGTTCCCTTACAATGTTTCTACCTTGTTTTAGTAATTAATTGAAATAATCATGCCAAGATAAATAGCTTCCTGGTAAAGATACTGAACCCTTTGTTTTATTGATCATAATCATGAATGAAGTTTGCAGAGTATGTTGTGCCTGTTGGAAATAGCAAACTAGATCTATTTTAGAGTTCTATTCTTCTGCAAATTAGTTTCTGCTAAGCTTTATTGAATTTAGACTAATTGTTTCTGAGTAGCTTTATCTAGGTTAGTTTGCTTTGCATTAACAGGTTGGTTTAGCTTTATAATTATCCAAATATTTAGCTTGTCACCTCCCTACAAATGGGACTATGCAAGTTAGTGCACACCAAGAGAGAGAGATCATTGAGATTGTTTGTGCAGAGAAGTGTCTTTGCACAGCAAGAGATCATTAAAATAATTAATCTGACCGTACCAAATCTGACCACTGGAGCAAACACCTCATCATAGTAAATCCTATATTTCTGTCTGTACCCATTTTCCACAAGCGTAGCCTTGTATTGATCAACATTGTCATCCGCAGTTCTCTTAATCTTGTAAACCCACTTAACACCAATAGATTTGTGTTGAGGTGGGAGTGTAGTCATTGTCCAGGTGTCATTCTTTTCAAGAACCTGTATTTCTTCTTTCCTAGCGATCTTTCAACATTCCATTTCATTTGCCTCCTAGAAGCTTAGGGGCTCATGATCAGCATATAGACACAACAGACTTGAATCCATTTCTTATCATAGACTAGCTCATTAGTTGCTTCATATAGGTATGCTAGATTCCTTGTTTGTAGAGTTGGTGTTGAGCTTGAAAGGGAAGTGACAGTTTCCACTTGTTCCTTTGATTGTATTGCTGATTGTCGTGTTGATTGACATGGTGATGTTGCTGCTGCTGCTGTCCCATCTCCTGGATGTTGATCAGCCTCATTGTCTTCTAGTACAATTTTCTCCACATTTTTGTCATTGTTGTCCCACTTCCATGCATCTGCCTCATAAAAAATAACATCCCTACTAACCAACAGCTTCTTTGAAAGAGGATCATACAACTTGTAAGCTTCAGAATCTTCATTGTAATCTACAAACACTCACTTTACTTCACGATCATCTAGTCTCATTCGTCTGGCCTCGGGTACTTATGCATAGTCAGCAATTCCAAATTTTCATGGATGTGCTACACTTGACTTGATTCCACTCCATGCTTCATAAAGTGTTTTGTGCAGAATACTTTTAGTGGGGCATTTGTTCAACAAGTGTACTGCACATGCTACTGCTTCTCTCCAAAACATCTTTGGCATCATTCTTTCTTTGGTCATATCCAGGATTGTACAATTCTTTCGTTATGATATCCTATTCTACTTCAATGTGTAAGCAGCTGTAAGTTGGTATCTAATCCCATGTTCCCTGCAAAAAGATTGAAATGCAGCCGGGGTATACTCCCCACCTCGATCTAATCTTATTGTGACAATCTTCCTAGCACTCTCATTTTCAGTATAAGCTTTAAACCATTTAAACACTTCAAATACATCAATTTTTTCTTTAAGAAAATAAACCCCAATGAACTTAACAAAGTACACATGACCTCCAATTGACATAGGTTCAAAATGTCCCCATATGTTTGTGTGTACGAGCTGCCATTGTGTTGTTGCTCTTCATGTCTTTCTAGTGAGGAAAGCTTGACATCCCTGCTTCCCAAGTACACAGGTGTTACACACACTATCCAGCTCTGATACTAGATGTTGGTTTAAACACAAACTATCTCACACACAAAAAAAATTGAAATGAGAAGAATATAAGAAATAACAGCAACAACACTTCTCTGCACATACAATCTCAATAACAGCAAGTACACAAGTGGTACACACACTACCCAGCTCCTTTATGCTTGGTAGTCCTCTCAACTTATCATTTTTGTACAGAAGTTTCAGGCCATTAAGATGACCATAAGGCAGGTGCCATTTTTCAATCTCATGCTCACTCTTGTTGGATAGGCAATGCCTAGCTACTGTTTTCAAAAGCAATGGAAACATTTTGTTCCGTCATCTGCACTTGAGCAGTGAGTCTCCTTTCAACATTTCTTAACTATAGAAAATTCCCTTCCATGTGGATTTCATGTCCTTTTTGAAGTACTTGTCCAAGACTCAGAATGTTGTTTCTCATGTTAGGCATGTAATACACATATGAGATGAATTCAGTTGTTCCATCTTTCTGATATATGGCCACATCTCCTTTCCTAGCAACTGGAAACTTAGAAGCATCTTCAGAACTAACATGTTCACGAAAATTCTCCTGCAGCTCCATAATTCATGTCCTTCCACACTTGATTTCTTGCTCCTAAATCCAGATACCAAACATTCCCACCTTCAAGCATACCACTGCCAACAACTAGCAATGTTGGTTCTTCCTATGTGCTGTTTGATTCCTTAGCAAAGTTTGCTATGTTGTCAACTTTGTTTGTGTTGAATTTGAGAGAAGCCCACTCCTGACCCAGAACAGACATACCATGTTGAATTTAAGAGAGGGAGTGAGATAGGAAGCTTAGAGTGGCATAACTCGGAAGAGCCAAAAGGGCAACAAGCAGAAGCCCAAAGGAGACAAGAGGGCCGAGTCCACAGGAAGTTAGAATGGCCAATTAGAGTGGCCAAAAGGCCTACTCATCTCAAATTATGAGACGAGGTTTGCCAAGAGCTTATAAGGGTATTAACTTTGGTGTTTTGTTTTCAATGTGGGATTCTAACATCCCCACGCGAAGCATGGATGGAAATCTAAGGCAGCATATATGAAGAGGGGGTTAGGCTTTGATATCATGTCGAAAACCATCTTAACTCAAAAGCTTAAGCTATTAGGTAAGACTCCAAGTATGATTTTATAATACTATTTAGCACACCCCTTCAAATGAAAGCTCTTTGGGTTTGAAACTTGCACAAACCCACCATTATTTTGTGCAATTTTATTAATTTTATTAGTTAGAATGAGGGTGGTGAGATTCAAATTCATAACCATTTGATCATCAATGCTTTGATAAAAGAAAACAAAGTCTGTGTTTCAAAACTGTCTTTTTTATGCAGCCAAGCCTCCTTTAAATAGGAAGTGATCTATTTGTACAAGGAAACAATTATTCTACATGCTAAATTAGTGTGCCATAAATGGTGCACTGGCCCCACATTCCTAACTCACAGGATATTTACAAAAGATTAGAATCATCTATTGCCTAAAATAAAAGATCCTATCGCCTAAAATAGACTTGATAAAGTTTGGACATTCGTTGGCATAATGCCTTGCTTACAATTCCAGCACTGAACATTCATTTTTCCTTCACTGTACTAAGCATTCCTTGTGTGCATTGAGCCACCATGTCCTCCACGCTTATGGTATGTGAAGCCTCCACGTCCTCTTCTTTGTCCTCCTTTGATATTCTCAAGGACAAGCTTTGATAGCTGTAACATCGTCATTTTTTCAAATGTGCAATTCATGCACTCGAAGTGATCCCAACAACTCCTCCATGCTCATGCTTTCCAAGTCTTTGGACTCTTCTATTACTGTCACCTTATTCAAAACTAGGCGATGGTGATTGTAGCATTTTCTCAAACACTCAAGTATCATCGAGTTTTTCTCCATTTCTACTCATTTGATTAACAAATCCACTTAATTTGGAATGATAATCTAACACAGCTTCACCTTCTTTCATGTGTGCTGTTTCAAACTCCTTTTAATGTGTGCAGACTTCTCTCGTTCTACTCCTTTCTAGATGATTCTCAGTTTGTCCCACACTTCTTTACTTGTGACAGCTTCTGGGATCTTTTCAAATATAAACAAGGGATAGTCTTTTTATCTTTCTTCCCCAAATTCTAGTGAGTATTCTCCTGTTATGGAGTGTATGCACCTTCTTCATTAGGGGTGGGTTCAGTATAGTCATTGCTAACTATATCCTACAGATCCTGTGAGCTAAATATTGCCTTGAATTGAATGCACCATTTTTTATAGTTTTCTATTGCTAGTACATGCACCTGAAGTTGTACCAGGTTAGATGCCATCTCTTCAAGATTATTTCTTCAAGCTCTGATACCAGATGTTGGTTTAGACAAAAGCAACGATACTCCTCTGCACATACAATCTCAATGGTTTATTTCTCTCTTATTGTGAACTAACTTGCAAAGCCCCATTTACAGGGGGTTAACAAGCTAATTATTTGGATAACTATAATGCCAAACAAACTTGATAAAGCAAAGCAAACTAAGCTAGATAAAGCTAATAGAAAACTATCAATTTAAAATAGTAAAAGCTTAGCAGAAGCTGATTTGCAGAAGAATAGAACTTTAAACAGATCTAGTTTGCTATTTCCAACATAGATTAAATGATCCTACATGCCTGCTTCCCAGTTTTTCTGATTTTTTTTTTTTTTGTGAGATTTTGTGTTTAAACCAACAGTGCCTGCTGAATGAGCTTTCTTCGCGTCTGTTTTTATTGATTCCTAATTAAGGACTTGGTTTGCTGGTGTTTGCAGGTGTACTCTGGTCTTCATTCTCGTGTTGGGATCAATAATCCAATAGCTGATGGCTTTTGTTGGACTCTTCTCAGATGCATTCATGAAGATCAAAAGGTTCTTTCTGCTCAAAGACTTGCCCTCAAGGCAGAATGCAACTCAAAATTAGCTGTTGCTCTTACCATTATGGAGGAATGCTTTCAATCTATGGTAGACCCAAGAACAGGCATAGACATGATACCCCATGCTTTATACAATTGGGGGTGAGTGCCTTGTTGTTTGCAATCCTTTTCTTTTCAAGTATCTTCTGTTAAAAGATAGGCATCTTATGTAAATATCATTCATCTTGTTTTGTGTTTTGCTAGATTTTAGGCAATCTAGGATTTGGTTTGTTGTCTATATTGCATTGAGCTAGACATGCCTGACTTTCAACAAACTGCAACTTTTAAGTTTTTTTATCATAAATGTCGACAAATTTATGTTGTTATAGAACAAGAGTTGTGAGCCTATATGGATGGAGAGTATCCTGGCTTAATCATCATCTAAAATATAAAACAGTCTCATGCATCTAGTTTCTTATATAAGCATTCCCTTGCTTCAGTTCTTGACTTGCTTCAGACCTCCTTCCATGACAGATCTAGAAATGTGAGGATAGAGGTTACCTATCGTAAAAGACTATTAGCAAGTGGAACTATAAGAAAGCTTATGGCACTTAATTCATAGTGTTGATATCATAGGTGGAGTTATGTAATTTAGCTTACTGTATTTAGAGATTAGAAGTGATAATTATAAATGACCTTTGATGCTTGTCTTTGCAAATTATTTCAATCCTATCCTAGAGAAAATATAATTGCACTTGATGTTTTATTGTTATTATTTGCTTTCTTTTTTGTATGATCTTCAGGTCAGATTTTGCTCGTCTAAATTTCTTTGGGTTTTACACTGTGGTGTTGGAGAAAGATGATGTGCTTGTATCTGCAGCATCTGTCAGGTGATATGCATTATTTGCTCAGAATATTTAACATTTTATAATTTGAATCATGCCTGTAGGAATTATGTTACTTTCAAGTATTTTCCTTTGATTCTATGATTTTATGTTTGATGCTGAAATATTTCTAGGATTTCAGTTAGACAGGTTTTATCTCCATTTATGAACTGTATTTTGTTGATGAAACTTCTTTCATGATGTGTGGCAGATTAAACTGTCTACCATCATCTGATGGTTGAGTTAGAGACACTTAGATTTTGGGATGATAGAAGAAAGGGTTTGCAGCTTGTAGTTTGACCACAGTTAAAAGTATAATGAGTTTTAAAGGTCAAAGTTAAAGAATGGTTTGGAACTTGTAGGAATATGATGCTAATAAAATAGAAAAAACTAACAAGTTATAGTTCCATAAGGAAAATAAAATTCTTTTTTAAGTACTAAATATAAAATGCTAATACCTAAAAATACTAAATATCTACAATTATCATACAATATTAAAATTCCTAAATAATCAAATAATAATTCCCTTTGTTGACTTTCTTGATTCCCCACCAAAGGCATGCAGTATCTTCCTAACACAACTATTTTCATTTATTTGTCCTTGACATCATCTACCTCTTATAAGTCTCAATGAGGGCGAAAGAAAAGAAAAACATCATTTATGATGCAGAGTTGTATAGACTCCTGAACTTTCAGTAGTATACAAATCTTCTCAATATTGTTAACTGTAATCACTCTTATTCCTTAAGGTATCTTTATCATTTAGGTTTCAAAATTTGGGATTTGATGTATGGTTGAGATTTGATGTAGGAAGATACGGCAAAAGATAGCTAATGATAATCAACACTGTCAAAGGCTGGTTGTCTAGGCTAAACAACTAGAAACAAGAGAACAAACTCTTTATAATATTGTCAAAATATCATATTTGTTTTTTTACAGTAGTAGCAACCTTTTAAATACTAGCAAAACTAAGTAAAATAAACCCTTGTTCTTAAAAATAACTAAATCTTAGCTATCCAAATTACCATCATAACTATTACGTAAATAACCTATCAAAAGAAAAAACCCTTATTATATGAAAGCTATTGTAGTTCTAACTCCTGAATCATTCTCCTTGGGTTGGAAGAAACTTGTCCTCAAGTTGAAACTGTTCTTGCCTCAATCCTAAGGGTGTCCAAATTAAAAATCACCAACCATTTTTCCGTTTCATATACATATATAGTTAATAGTAGTTTTATTTCATGGTTAGGATTACAAACTCGTACTTGCAATTCATTCTCTCTCAATTCTTGTCATAGATAATAAACTGTAATCTCTATAGAAGCTCATTCTTGAATTTGTATGAAGCACGTAACGGGTTAAGCTGATGAATTCCTTTTCTGAAACAACTGCAACAATGCAATCTTTGCATTTAGTTACTATGTTTTCATGGTTGTTGCTATAGTTGTCATTGTTCACCTTATCAAGTTCATCATCACAATAAACATCGTAGATTGGTGGAGAATCTCAATCCACATTGATCATCATATATTGGCAAAAAAAACTCCGATCCATAACTCTTTTTTTTTCTCAACAAATAGTGCTTGTTGCTCCTCAACTCTCTCTCCCCATTGAAATACAGTGTTTTTCCCTTTTTTCAATCCACCTTACACCATATGGTTTATGGCTTCAACATTATGAAAAGAGCCTTGACCTTTATGACTACCTTCTGGGATGTATAAGGGGTTGTAGTCAACGTCCAAAGTCTCCTTTATGGCTTCCACTCTAATTTCAAGCATGGTTAACACCTTTTGCTTGAGTTGGTTTAGCATCCTAATACCAACTGATATCGGAAGAAAAGGCAAAAGATAGCTAACACAACCAAAGAAAAAAGATAACAAACTCTTTATAAAATTATCAAAATATCAGAATTGTTTTTTTACAGTAGTAGCAGTCCTTTAAATACCAAAAAAAAAAAGAAAAAAATAACTAAGTAAAATAAGTTCTTAGCTGTCCAAACTATCATCATAAATATTACTCAAATAAACTATTAAAAGAAAAACCCTAATTATATGAAGCTAATGCAGTTCTAGCTCCTGCACATCCAGATTAGATTATTGAATGAAATTACTCTAGTTTGTTTGGATGACATGATTTCTTAGTTCTTCTCTTTGTGCTTTTCTCTCTCTTTATGTTTTCTCCCTTTGCCTTGCATGCTATTCTCTCCAAAAGTACTCATAATCTTATTACTTTTGTTCTCAAACTATAATTGCCTTTCCACTTTTTCTATGCAAGACAGCCCACAATTTTTCTATTTCTTAGGCAGTCTGGCGTCATTTATGCATTAAATAGTATTTAATACTCCCCATCTAAGGGTTTAACCTTTTAGAGTAACTGGATGCTGAGGGATGCAAATCTTGTTTTACCCACCTTACCTATTTCACCAGTCTTATATCACTTTGGTAAACCATATTTGGAAGAATAAGGTTCCGTCTTAGTTGAAAACTTTTTCTGGGTCTATTATCCTCCATATGTTTCAGGTGCAGTGAAGGCTGGATAAGACATTGTCTCCAGATCTGTGTCATCTATCTTAATAGCACAGGAGTGTTGGATCACCCTTTTGTTCTTTCCGTTGCCTTGTTCCAAGAAATACATGGAAATATGACGTGCCTCTTATTTGGGGCTTGGAAGTGGTGTTGGCCATAAACCTCGGAGGATTTGATATTGAATTGTTTCCTGTGTTTAAGAAGGGAAGGATGGCTAGAAACTTTAGTGATGTGCAGTGTTTGCAGTTATTTGTTGTGCTTGAATGGTGATAAATGCTAGGATTTTGCAGAATCACTCTTTCTGATAATCTACTTTAGGATGGGATGGTCATTATATGTTCAGCTTTTGAAGTATTTATGAGAAGTGTTTATGAGAAATGTTCCTGGCTTTTCTGATCTTGAGAGTTGTGTTCTTTGCCCTGCATTTGCTTTGTCTGCAATTTTATATTGCAACTAAAATCTCATCTTTTTGCAGGGTGCATGGAGTAACAGTTGCAGAGATGCCCCTCATTGCAACTTGCAGTAACTACCGCCGTCAGGGGATGTGTCGACACCTTATGACTGCTATTGAAGAGGTATTTTTCAAGCTAAACTCATGTTTAGGTATCAATCATATATCCGTGAAATTTAAAAAATGAAAATGAAAAAGAAGATATTACGTGTCTGTATTTATGGACTTGGGGCTATATTTTGGGTGGCAATGCCTAATTACTGATCCAACAATTTTTTTTCTGTATTTAATTGGATTTTAGAAAAGCAATTTCAATACCATCAAAGCTTTAATATCTGAACTTGTATGGGTTGCCTGCATGTTTGCTACTCTGCTTTATCTTTGGTCCCCTTCTTTACAAATTTTAGGTCATCATATCCTTGAGACCCCAACCAATGTCATTTCAGATTGTTCCTTGTTGTACTTCAATTGCTCTCAAGACTCATGTTTTGAGTTCTTTTTTGTTATATTGTTTTGCTCATCACTGTCATTTCTATACTGATTATTCACATTACATACCGTAGCTTGTGTTGTCACCTTTAATGGCGTTGGTTTTCAAGTTGTCACAGTTCACACATGTCTGCTGCATGTTGAGTTTGTTATTTCTCTTATAACAAGCTTATTTGTGATCTACATTTCCATTTCCTTCCTTTTAACCTCAATGATGGTGGTCCCAGATGCTAATTTCCTTCAAGGTGGAAAAGCTTGTTATATCCGCCATCCCAGATTTAGTTGAGACATGGACTAAGGGTTTTGGCTTCATACCGGTGAGTAAAGATGAAAAGCAAAGTCTGAACAAGATAAACTTCATGGTGTTCCCTGGAACAATATTGTTGAAAAAACAGTTGTACAAAACAAAAGAAGCAGATACACAATCAGGTGAGTATTCGATCCCTTTTCAAAAGAAACCCAGGTTACTGTTGATCATCTCCAATTTTCTGAAAAATCGATGGATTTTCTTTGGTCATTCAGACTTGGGTGATGCAGCACCTTTAACTGAAGTAGATATTTGCCCCATGGAGGATCATGTCACCGAGTTGATGCAGCAATCCAATGAGAACAGCTACCTTGATGAAGTTGGTATCTTAGCAGAGCTCAAACATGGTGAAAGCCAGAATTTGCAAGAATCTGAACGTAGCAGTGAAAGGCAAGGTAACTACCTTGATGAAGTTGGTATCTCAGCAGAGCTCAAACATGTTGAAAGCCAGAAATTACAAGAATCTGAACCAAGCAGTGAAAGGGAAACTCATGATGGTGCTGAAGGACTAGGACGAGCACCACCCATGGTAACTAACCTTTCGTCTGAAGTAGGACTCTGTTCTGATGGAATGCCCTTTGTCGAGTCTGAGAGAAAATTTTTCCCAAACAAACATGCTGCTAAAAAGGAAGACATGAAGACGGAAACCCAAGGTAGTGATTTGCAGGAACCACTTTCAAAGCTGTACCGTGGAGACTTGGTTCCAGCCCTAGGACGAGGCCCAGGTGAAGTGGCCTGTAATGTTCTATGTATTAGTTATGTTCCTTCCCCGGACACACCATCACAGCAAGTCTGTGAGTTAAATGAGAAATAGAACAAAATTGTAAACTATTAATTCTTTTCTCGTTGTTGCTCATCACCTCACACCTACACACACTCATCGTGCAGCATAAAGGCAGAAGAAAATATAGGAATAGAGCAGAGAGACTTAAAAGTTTCGGCAGCTTCGGGATGGTTCTGATCCTAAAGGCTTAGGAAAGGGAACAAAAGCAATATCTCACAGTTATGCACGGGTAAACTAAACAAAAACAGAGAAGGATAAATAAAAACTAACGCAGAAAATGCATATTTATTTGCGGGAATGGACTCTATAATGAGCTGTTCAACCCTCTTACTTTTTACCCTTTTTATTATTTAGTATACTTCTGAAAGTTTTGTCCGCTCAGAGGAGATGAAATGATTTTAACAAATTGAGAATAGCAGTTTGCAAAATATAGGGAGTACTAAAAGCAAGGCAAAGTCCTTGTTTTACATGTAATTTCCGAAAAACTTACCTTCATACTGCTCAGAAAGGGCACAATTTGACAAACCTTGAATCCTTGATAGAGAGACCTTTGAGAGGGATTTTGTATTTTTCATACATTGAATAAAAAAAAATTGTAAT
>Ga0325414_1001480_pt1 | contig 22784 bp, 10 predicted proteins | sample PopdelMetagenome_8_FD_206183 | JGI IMG/M metagenome (GOLD analysis project Ga0325414, IMG submission 206183) | Populus deltoides microbial communities from Bellville, Georgia, United States - Leaf-PdKOR-R3 | ecosystem: Host-associated > Plants > Phyllosphere > Phylloplane/Leaf | place: USA... | reverse complement strand
GGTACACACGGCCTCCTTTGGTTTTTTGGCCCACAGATTTATCTCTTTTTTCAAGCTATTAATCAAATACCACCAACCTGCTTTTGACACTTGAAGCTGAGCCCCCGAGCCTGTATCTTTGCCAGTCCTTTCAACTTTGTGGTTCCATCAAGAGAAAGTTGAGAAAAAGGAGATGGGTGGCGATGGCAAAGTTTTCACTTTTGAAGAAGTGACTGTGCACAACAATCATAAAGACTGTTGGCTTATTATCAATGGCAAGGTGAGATCTTTTATTGAGTTTTCTTGTTTTTCTCTTCAAAGATTTGTTCTTTCTTGCTCTTTTGTGGATTTTATGGTTGATCTCTTGGACCCATGTGAGAAAATTTGAGATCTTTATAAGTGGTTGTCTTTCGGGTATTCTTAGACTTAGCTGTTTTTTGATTTGATATTGTTTTATGGGTGAGACCAAGTTGTTATGTTTCCTGTGATTTTAGTTATTTCCGACTTCCTATCTTAGATTTGTTGAGTTTTCAGGTTTAGACCTGGTTTTGACTCATTCTTCTGATATTCAACTATTCTTCTGGTTCCTGTGCCTTTTCATTTGGTTTTACGTGTCTGTCTTTGTGGATCTCATTGCTGTTTATCATGTTTGATTCCTTTGAAGTTCGATGGTGCAACACCAATGGGACTAACTAATATTTAGAATTATGAAATCTTGCATTTCATGTGATTTTTTTATGGTTCGGCTAGAATGGAAGGTTGCCAGTAGTTACTTTATTCTACTACCAGATCATGTGGTTAGGCAGGAAAGTACATGCTTTATCATGGCATTAGTCATTCAGTTATGTGGGGGATTCTATATTAGCTGCCAAATTTCAAAACATTTTTTTATAGTGCTAAGTAGTTATGATATGCTCCAAATTGCTAAATGTATTCTCTGTTTTTTATTGGTTGTTTTGAAGTAAATCTCATCAGGCTTTTGTATTTCTCAGTGTGGAAGTAAATCGGAATTGAATTGTGTCTGAAACTCTTGCAACCATTGCTGCTCCAGCACGATTATTACATCCATCGTCCACGCTTTGCAATCTAGGACATAATATAGGGGACATGCCAAGGAAACTATCAAATGAAAAAGAAAAAAGAAAAACAAAATGACCATGCCTTGCATGGTTTTAAACTGTCTTTGCTTTAAGAAGACGTTCGACTGCAATATCTTTCTCAATTTTTTCTGCTATAATTGCAAGTTATATGTACCAAAAGTTGAATCTTCATAGGAATTTAAATACTTTTGAATCAACACGTGAAGTGAACACCAGGGGGTGGGGATTGTTATTGTTGCTCATTTCTCTTTCCCATTCATCCCGATCCGTACAATGAAGTTTATGGGCCTTCCTGAAAGCACATATTTAAATCCAACACAATCCTTCATCTAGGGCTGATTAAATAATTGAAAACTATGGAATTTGCATATAAAAGCAGAATAAGACATGCAACTGCGCTCTTTCTGTTTTGTGTTAGCTTTTACCAAATAAAGGTTATGATAGAGATTAGTATATACAGCAAAATAAAGGCTGAAACAAAGGTATTGCTTCTGAGAAGAGGAAGTGGGGTATGGGAGGGGTATTCAGAACCAGCAGTATCATGAGGTAGGTTGATAAACTCGGTGTAGTTTTGATATTTAGTTTTCAGAGCTCTATTTTTTATTCTGTATTGACTGCCTAACAGAAGAAGCCTTTTCTCATGTTGTAATCATTGAGAATCTTTTGATCCTTCCATGGTTTGGTAGGAGCACATTGTTCCATATCCAAAATATGGAAGGAATAGCAAATGGAAGACCTTTCTCCTAACTGCATGAATCTATTTTGCTGTTCAAATTCAAACGTTTCCCCTTGAGAAAAACAATGCATCCTTCTAACAATGTACTCATCTCTGAGCCATCTTTGTTGGTTGGAACAGGTTTATGATGTGACAAAGTTCATGGAAGACCACCCTGGTGGAGATGAGGTTTTGTTGTCTTCTACAGGTATAGCCCTAACTATGGCCATTTGAAGCATATTCTGTAGTTTTTAGTTCATTAATTACACCTGGCGGACTCATACTTCTCATCTTTCTTTTGCAGGGCAGGATGCAACTAATGATTTTGAAGATGTGGGTCATAGTGATAGTGCCAGAGAAATGATGGGCGAATACTGCATTGGAGATATCGATGCTTCGACTGTCCCTCAGAAAACAAAGTACAGGACTCCAAAGCAGCCTCACTACAATCAAGATAAGACCTCCGAGTTCATTATCAAGCTCCTCCAGTTCCTAGTTCCTCTTGCCATATTGGGTTTGGCCTTTGGACTCCGCCTTTACACCAAATCAACCTAAGATTCTTGGATCATGTTCCAATCACGAACAACTAGTATTTTATTTAAGCTATTATATTCCATGTTCAGAAACGTAGTGTAGTCCCATTGTGGTGCTTGAGTTTGTTCTGGCCCTGTGCTATGCCATACTACAACTCTCAGTTGCAACTCTGTTATCGAAACATGAAAAATAAAGTAATTGGCAATTTCCAGGCATGTAGTCTCATATTTCATCTGCAATTCAGACTACCACTTCCCGTTGTTGTTTGCTTGCTTAACGATTTTTTTTGCATTTCTAAGGGTTCCTTTGATTTTGAAGCCACAATTGAAACTGGTTAGAATTCATTTCTTTTGATGATTTGATGCTCCTATTGTACTGTTATCTCCCTTGTGTATGAATAATTTTGATTTCTTTAGGGCAAAGGAACTTTTGCAAATCCCTAGAACACTAAAAGGGTAAATTGCATACAACCTTAATGTTAACATTTTGCATCCTCGCTGTGCATAAATTACATATAACATCCTTAACCTGATTGGGGATTTGTTCATGTAATTGGAAAATTGAAAATGTAGAAACACTCATCTAAAAACCTAACAATGTAGCTTCCAACCCACAAGCATTGTTTATTAGAATAGTAGTATAATATAATGGTATTTTTGTCTTGGCATTCAGGAGCATTTGCTATTTATAATGCAACGGGGATAAATAAATATTTTTTTTTATCTTAATTGCATAATAAAATAATCAAAATATTATTTGAAAAAAAAATGGAGTCAAGGGGTATTTTTGTATTTTTATAATATTTTTTTTTTGTTATTATAACCTAAGTAGAGAGGCACTTTGATAATTAACCAAATATAAAAAATCATAAACAATTAAAATGCATAGTAAAACAATTAAAATAATTTTTTTTAAAAAAATTAAGCTTAAAGTTAAGAAGTGTTTTTGTTTTTCTACAAAGATTTTTTTTAATTAGAAAGTCAGCTCAGAGATATTTTAATATCTATCTAAATAAATAAAAAAGAAAACAAAAAAGACATGCGTGTGTGGCATGCTCAGGAGCGTGTTAGAGACGCCCACACTCTTTGGGTGGCATGAGTGATGCCTCTCGGCGTTAAAAAAAATGTCATTTTGTCATGTTATTAAAAGCGTTACCATGTTCTTTTCATGTTGTTATGATGCGTGTTGCATATAGGCTTTTTCCCCCCTTTTCTCTCTCCTTCCTTAGATATTATAGCTTGGTTCTTTTGGTTGTTAGTATTTCAATTTTAATCCCTGTTATTTTGATTTCTCATTTTTTGTCTTGACTATTTTGTAGAAGTTTTATTTTTTTTCAATTTCATATTTGAATCTTAATTTACCAAATATTATATTCTCTAATTTGATCCTCATTCTTTGAATTTCTAATTTTTTACCTTGGTCATTTTATAAAAGTTTTATTGGTTTTCAATTTCATCATTCAATTCAAATTTTTAGTATTATGTTTTTCAATTTGCTCCTTATTGTTTTGATTTTAATTTTGTTCTTCATCCTTTTGTAAAAATTATTATTCTTTTCAATTTCACTCTTTAATTACAACATAGTTTTTATTTTTTTATGTTAAATTTAATCCTCATATTTTTTATTTTTTTGTCCTTTTACTAATTTGTTTTCAATTTCACCCTTCAATTAAATATAAAATTTATTTTACATTTTATTTTGTATTCTCATTCTTTTAATTGTTATTTTTTAAAATCCTTTTGTATAATTGAGATTCGTTTTTCAATTTTATTATTCAATACATGATTGATTGTGAATTGGACTTCATGGTTTTTCTAGGTTGGGTGATTCTGGTTTAATAACTCAGGTCACGAGTTTAAAAAGTTAACATGATTTTTTTTTTTTAAAAAAAGAGCTTTATAATTCTCTTTATTTTTTTATTGAGTTATTCCAATCACATGACCTGGGACGCGAGTTTGATAAGATAACTTGGATTGGATTAACCCTTATTAGCGTGGTTACAGGCTTGTCATAATCCTTTTTTATGTCTTTTTTTTACCACATTTAAGAACCCGAACATCATTTTTTACTTAAAAAATAGTCTGGCCCCACAGTGAAACACGGTCATAGAGGCTAGTTGAAGCCTAATTGAATCCACCATCTTCTTCATCGAATCTACCATCATCATAAATCTTCCACCACTTTATCCTTTTCAAATTGAAGTCATTAGCACAACCACCTAGCCTTTTAGTCCAACACCTATTAAACCACCATAACTTCCATATTCTTTATCAAAATGACCTTCCACCATCATCATACACTCCAAAAATCTTATGGAATGTCCAAGACACTATTATTCATGAAAAATCATAAATATTTTTTACATCACGAACAGGTTACCTGATCACAAATCACAGGTTGGTTGCCCAAACAAATACTATATGTGAAAAACCCTGGATATTTTCACATCACGAGCAGGTTACCCGATCACAAACTACTGGTTGGTCGCTCAAACAAAGACAATCTGTGAAAAACTCTAGATATTTTTCACACCACTGACAGGTTACCTGATCACGAATAAAGGGTTGGTCGCCAGAACGGAGATCATCCGTGAAAAATACTAGATATTTTTCACACCATAAACAGGTTATCTGATTACGAACCACGAGTTGGTAGTCCAAATATAGACAATTCATGAAAAATCCTAGATATTTTTCATATACGAGCAAATTACCCGATCACGAATCACTGGCTGGTCACCCAATCAGAGACCATTCATGAAAAATCTTGGATATTTTTCACACACGGGCAAGTTGCCCGAACATATTCATGAAGAATCCTAAATATTTTTCACGCATAGGTTGGTTAGTCGATCACGAACCACAAGCTAGTCGCTCAAACAGAGACTACATACATATTACACGATCACAAACCAAGGGCTAGCACCCAAATACCCAACACCCTTTTCTTTTCTTTACAAACTTATTCTCTAAAGTTCTTTAAAAGGCTATACCATAAGTATTGTAAAGAGGAGAAAATTGTCATAACCCAATTTTGGATTCCCAAAGATTATTTGTATATTTTTCTTTTTTATTTGAAAATAAAAATTTAAAATTCAAAAATATTTTTAGGACACAAAGAGATAAGCCTTTGAGTTGTAAAAGAAGAATAGCCAGAATGAGGTATGTTGACAAGATGAGTTGAATAAAAACTTAATTTAAAACAAAGTTTAAGGTTGAAATCCGAGACCAAGAACCACTTTGTAAAAAGTGCTAAAATTCGAGGGTCCAATTAAAAAAGGCTAAGGGTGAAATTATAAGGAATCTGAAAGATTTTGGGCTACTTAGGGTTCAATTGCAAAGTTTCAAGGGACCAAATTAAAAAAAAACTATAATTTCACTATTCATTATCTTTTTCCCATTAAAACAAAAGAAAATGATGCCCTAGTGCATATTTTTTAGCCCTAATTTCTACCCCATCTCTTTACCACACCACATATATTAGGAGTGAGAAAAAAACTGAAAAATTGATTAAACCGAGAAAACCAGAAAAAAAATAACTGAAAAAACCGAACCGTGAAAAAAACCGATTGGTTCAGTTTCGGTTTTATAAGCCTAAAACAGAAAAAACCGAGCCAAACTAGTTTGAACCGATTTTTTTCCCAAAATAACCGAATCGAAACTGGTTGATTTGAATCGATTTTGGTTTTTTTTAAAACCAGTTTTGGTTTTTTTTATAAAAACCAAACCAAATAAAAAATAATCACCCTCAGCACATTCTTTACACCCCTTTATACCCTGTCACTTGTACTTCACTCTAAAACAAAATTTCAATCCTTAATTGCTCCGAAAACACCTATAAATGTTTTCTCAAAAACACTATCCAAGACTATTCTATCTATCAAAATCAGCCTTGTATTCTTTACTTTCCAGCTCCAGAGCTAGAAAAGCATTTGTCCTTGGCTTCTAAAATGGCTCAAAAAACCCAACTCAAGGGGGCTGAAGGGGAAGCCATTGTTAACACAGCCAAACAAAAACTTACCTTTTAAGCCTTGTTAGCCACCATCTCTGCAACTCTATGAAGCCACCATTTTGATAAAAAGGACCTAGCCATCGTCTCCCCCTCACGGTAGCCACCATTTTCTCTGTTTTCCAGCCCGAAACAGTACCCAACAGCCCATAATATCAGCCCATTAATAGCCCCTACAATAGCAGTTTTTTTTTTTTTTTGAAGGTTTAATCCTCAAACTTTTGAAGCATGAACTCCTATATTAGATTTCTTCATTTTAAACTTCCAAATGATGAAAGTAAGGCACTCAAACTTTGTTTATGGATTGGTCCTTTGTGGTTTTAAAAGGAGTTTGGGCCATTCGGACCAAACTTAAATATCACAGAGCCCAGCTGGTATGGCTGGGCTGGACCTTTTTCTGTAAAAAAAAAAAATTAAGATCATAATTGGTCTGACAGAATTTTACAAAAAAGGAAACAATATACCTTTTGATCTGCGTGGTTAGTAAACACGTCTTAGTAAAAAAATACACTTTGTTTATTATTAATATTTTCTTGGAAGAAAATCTTTATTTTTTTAATTTAATTTCTAAATGTTTTTTTAAAAGATAATTTTGCAATTGTTTTTTTTGACCCCTCACTTTTTTGACAATTTTATATTTAATATTCGAGATTATAACTTACATGTAAGATATTTTTTTAATATTAAATATTTTTTTTTATCAAACAAAGCTTTATTTTTTAAATTTAATTACCGATTGTTTTTTTTAAAAGGATAATTTTGCGTTTGTTTATTTTTTTGTCCCTTGTTTTTTTTTATCCTTTTATGTTTAATATTCGGGATTATGACCTACACGCGAAGCGTTTTTCGGGTACTAAATAAACTATTTATTATTATTATTATTATTATTTCAAAAACAACAAATTTTTTCCCCAAAAATACATTTAAATATATTGATTTGCATATGAGTAAGTTTCAAAAAAATAAATCATATTAGCATTAGTCTTTTTATTTTGCATGATTTAATAACTAGTTTATTAAAACAATGAGAACTTGACTTACATTAAAAATATCAAAAAAATTATATTGTTTCTTTTAATATATATGATTATAAACTTATACATAAAACGTATTCCAGATATTAAATAAAAAGATGTTTTATTTTATTTTATATGTTTTCACATTAGAAGGGCTAGACTTGACCATAAAACTATGGTTCACTCTATTGGAGTAGACCGACTTTAACCATTACATAGACCAATAATTATAAAACACATAAATATCATAGTTTATATCAGACAAATAAACAATACAAGTTAGGTGGGCATTAATGGTATGCCCTATGACTATGAGTCAGAGTTCAAATTTGTGAAACACCCAACTCATCTCTGAGTGCCTACTTAATAATGGTGGGCATACATACCTTAATCATTCCTCGTCATGTTCCTATATTGTGTTTACGAATATTATAGAATGTATAACATGTATATATATGTATAGGAATTAATGTAGAATTATTCCAATGTTGTGATTCCTACAGTTACTGTCATGTTTTACCACATATAAATAAATAGGAAAGGTTGGTTACGACACAACCTGAGCTATTATATTATTCTCAACTTGGTATCATAGCCCAAACAAACTAAAACACTTCCTCTCTCCTGTGTAATGAACTCCTCATCCCAGCCTTGGTAGCTCTCCTTCTGCAGCCTCGACGGTACAGGCTCCCTCCCTTGTCGCAGCACCACTATCTTCCTCTACCTCTGTTCTGCCGTGGCCACAACCTATAGTTGGTGGTCACCCCTCTTCAACCCTAACAATACTCCCCTATTACAGCCCTCTTCTGATACAGTTTCTACCGCCTCTTCCACTACTATTGTCTCTCTCTTCTACACTCACCAAGTCATCTTCTTCAAGTTAACAAACACCAATTATCTCTAGTGGCGAATGTAGATGAAGTCGTATCTCCTAGGCGAAGGAGTTTTTGGCTTTGTTAATGGCTCCAACTCCTGCCCCTCTTTACATGTTCTTGCTGCCAAAGGTACCTCTCTTCAGGTAAATTAGTTCTTTTTTTGTTGGAAACAATAGGACCAACTCATTCTGAGTGCTCTGCTTTCTTCGCTATCCATGAAAGTTCTACATTTTATTGTCGGTTGCCAAACTTCATATTCTGTCTAGCGCACATTTAAGCAAGCTCTAGCTTTCACGTCAAACTCCTGTATTATGTAACTTCATGGCTCCCTTCAATATCTTCGACAAGGTGATGAATCAGTAATTCAATTTATACAAAAAGCTAAGGCATTGTTTGATGAGTTAGCCGCTGCTGGTCGGCCTGTTTCGCTAGAGGATTTCAACTTACATGTGTTTTGTTGCCTTCGGAGAGAGTTTAAGGACATAGTAACAAGCTTTGTGACAAAGGCCGAACCTCTCCGGTATGCAGATCTTTATAGTCATCTTCTCATGAATGCATTTATTCACAAATCATCCCATCCATCCATGGGGTCTGCTACCATCAATGCCCCTTTGCTGCCCACACCCAACACACCTCTTTCTATTATCGATGTTTTGATATTGCATCTCAACGCATTTATATCTCTCGTTATGTCCATTTTCATGAAGATGTGTTTCCATTTGATAATTCTGAACAGATAACAAAGGTTTCAGCTTCTCCTCCTACCCAACCCACTACCACTTTCCTTCCAAATCTGCTACATTCCTAGTTGTTCCCCACCCATATAGCTCTACCACCCTAATCAGGCCACCCACCACAACCTTCTCCCCTCCCTTGCCCATCATCATATGTATGTTTATCTAATCATTTTGCTATAGGTTCAGCTTGCAAACCAGTCTCACCTAGCTTACAGCACGTCATCTTGCTGGTGTCGGGATGATCTCTAGTTCCTCCTTTGCTTCTCCTTATTTGGCCTGTGACAACACTACTATTGATTCTACCTTTATTGTTAGCCCATTTATGTTGCCAGCGCTCTGCTTGCGACAGATTCTCCTTCAACATCTTCGGCTGGCCTGAATCTTGTGGTTAATTTCTCCTCTTATCCATTGTAACAGGACACCTCATTTCCACCATTTTCTCTTGCGTCGCCGCCATTGATCAGCAGACATCCTACTGTCCTTTGATTGTGACAGCCAAAGACAGCAAATCTAGTTGCTTCTGCTGCCGCTATCATTACCTCCCCCTGGGTACTGCATTCTCCCTCTTCTGAACCCCTTGTATTATTTGATGCTGATAGGTATACCGTTTGACATGATGCTATGTGTGATGAAATCAAGGCTTTGCGGTCAAATCACACTTGGTCTTTAGTTCCCTTTAATCCTTTTATGAACGTTGTTGTCAGTAGTTGGGTGTATCAGATCAAATGTCGTGTTGATGACAGCACTGAGCGTTATAAAGCACGCCTCATTGCTAGAGGCCTTACCCGGCAAAAAGGCATTGAATATTCTGAAACTTTTCAATCCAGTTATTAAGCAGGCCATCATCCGATTAGCTTTCTCCATTGCGGTTTCGCGCAATTGAAAGATTCATCAACTTTATATTCATAATGTCTTTCTCAATGACATTCTTACTAAAGAGGTCTACATGAAACAACCTTCAGATTTTTTTTGTCTCTACTCTTTCATCTCATGTGTGCAGATTGCACAAGTCGTTGTATGGTTTAAAACAAGCACTAAGGGCATGGTACACTCGTCTGAATGATTTTTTACTCTCCAACGGTTTTCTTATTTCCAAGGTTGACACCTCTCTGGTTATCTTGTCTGATGGAACTGATATCTTTTATCTTTTGGTGTTTATTGATGATATCCTGTTTACAGGTAGCAAATTTGCTATGCTCCATCGCCTAATACAGTTACTAAGCTTTGAATTCAAGCTTCGTGACTTAGGTGCAATTCACTACTTTCTGGGTATTGAAGTTCAGTCTACATGTATGGGTTTGATGCTGCATCAGCACAAATATAGTCTTGACATCCTCACTTGGGCTTATATGACTTCCTACAAACCAGTTGATACTCTAGTCTCTCCTTTGAAAGTTACTATACTGCCGGATAATTCATTCTCTAATCCTATACAGTTTTGTCAAATCATGAGTGCTTTTCAGTATCTTACCTTCACTCACCCAGATATTTGTTTTGATGTTAACAGAGTCTGTCAGTTTATGTATACTCCTACAGATTCTTATTGGGCCGCCTTTAAACGTATTCTATGCTACCTTAAAGGTACGACATCTTATGGTTTCCATATCACTCAAGGTTCCTTCTTTGGTCTACATGGTTTTACAGATGCAGATTGGGCTAGTAGTATTGATTATTGCAAGTCTACGGGTGGCTACCTTGTCTTTTTTAGTTAGACGTCGATTTCATAGAAATTCGGCAAGCAACGCATAATTTCTCCTCTAATGAGATTGAATATATAGCCTTAGCAAACGGTACTACTGAGGTTATCTGGCTTCCATATTTATTAACAGATCGGCAGGTTCCCACCGTCTCTACTCCTACCATTTGGTGTGATAACCTTGGTGCCACTTATCTCTCAGTGAATCCTATTTTCCATGCTCGTACTAAGCATGTTGAGGTAGATTATCACTTTATCCGCGACCGGGTTGCGAAGAAAGAGATTCAGATACGTTTTATCCCCTCTCAGGATCAACTTGCAGATGTCTTCACCAAGCTGCTTTTTGATGCGTCCTTTACTGCTTTTCGTTACAAGTTTCGGGTCGATCCTCCACTCTCAGCTTGAGGAGGCATATTATAGAATGTATAACATGTATATATACGTATAGGAATTAATGTAGGATTATTCCAATGTTGTGATTCCTACAGTTACTATCGTGTTTTGCCATATATATATAAATAGAAAAGGTTGGCTAAGGCACAACTTAAGCTATTCTATTATTCTCAACTACGAAGATCATCACTAGGTTCAGATAGTACGACTTATAACCCTATCTATTTTCTTATGAGTGCTCTTTTTTACCCTCATCTCTTAGATATTGTGCTTTCTATCCATATTTTTTTTTAGTGAGCTTTCTAGCCCTATTTTTTTTCTTCTGAGTACGTTTTCCAACCTTTATTTTCTAGATAATGCGCTTTCTAGCCCTATCTATTTTTTTAGTGCTCTTTCCATGTCTCACCTTACAAATAATATGCTTTCTAGCCCTATATCTTTCATTTTGAGTGTTTTTTTAGCCCTCACATATCAAATATTACATTTTCTAACCTTATCTATTTTCTTTGAGTGTGTTTTCCAACTCTTATCTCTTAGATAGTATACTTCTAGCCATGTCTCTTTCCTTCTCGGTGTGCTTTCCAACCCTCACCTACTAGATAATGCGCTTTCTAGCATATTTTTTCATTTTGATTACGCTTTCTAGCCCTATGTATTTTCTTCTGAGTGCGCTTTCCAGCCTTTATTTTATGGATAGTATGCTTTCTAGCCATATTTCTTTTATTTTGAGCACGCTTTCCAGCTCTCACCTTTCAGATAGTGCGCTTTTAAGTCCTCACTTCTGACAATTTCAAAAGGATTGACTTTTTCTTGATATGAAAAATCTACAACCTTTCATATTTTCTTCTTCACAAGCTTACTATCTAAAGTCTCATACGAGACTTTTAGTTATAAATATTATAAAGAGATGGGAAATTGTCTCCTACCGCTTGTTTTTTCTAAATATTCTTAAAATATAAAAAAAATATTATTGATGTATTTGCATAATTTTTAGCATTTTTAGCGTCTTCTCAAAAGAATTCAAAATTCAAACATTTCTTTTCAACACATTCAACTTTTAACGCATTATTTTTAAAATTATTGATTAATTTTTCTCATTGAGTTGATGTTGACATTGTCTTTTTAAAAAAAATAAATCAAAATACAAAAAATTAAGAAAAACAAAAAACATTTGGATAAGGGACTAAAAGTGCAAAAAACAAATGAGGGACCAAAGTGATTTTGGATTGCTTGGTCACCAAGTTTGAATGGGGACCAAGCAATTGGAAGGAAAAAATAAAATGTTTTGCTTATAAATAGTAATGGAGTCTCCACGTAAAGGTAGGGGGTAGCCAAAGAAAAAAAAGCTTAAAATAACATAACAGGAAAAAAAAAAAGATTTTTTCCCCCATTTACACATAAAAAATACCCTAATATTTTTTTTTCAAACACAGTCGCCAACTACACTAATGAACCAACTTTCCTTAAACATTGGACAAGCCTCCTGCACACATCACACACTCTCTTAAAACATTCAAAACAACAGCAAAAAAACAACAACTAAGAGCCTCCCTGTTTTCTCTTTTCTTATTGTCACAAGAACTAGCCTTTTCCTTATCTCGGCCAAAATATTCATCATTGTCACCACAACCATCGATGCAGCTCTCCCTCACACTCACGAACACAACCAGATCACCTCCTATGACAACCATCTCTCTCCAACAACGCCACACCCAGCAGCTCCACACTTTGAGCCACTAGAGTCTTAACCTCTTTGATAGTAGCGCCACCTCTTCCACATAACAATGACGTCCTTCTCAGTCGTTGGTCCCTTCAAAACTTATACTAACAACTTTTGTTCGTCCAATTCCCCCATAACATTTTCTCTTTTTCTCCCACGGTTACCATAATAGATCTCAATATTGACAACAACTCCACGCTTCAAGACTGGCTAAACCCTTAGCAACTCTTTACTATCGGCCAACCTTGTTGTTTCTCAACCGTTGGCTGACTTCCTCACTAGTAGCAGCTCCCAACAACAAGACACAACCTATCATCCCTCTCACTACAAACACCGATAGATCAACATCAACATGACTTCAACCAACACTAGTAGTTTCACCATCAATAACGACAACAATCGAAGATGGCAACCACCACCACGATGCCACACCACACCACCTTCACAACAAACCTGTAACAACCCATCATAGCCGAGAATACCAAGAAAAAAAATAGCAGTGAAAAAAAATGAAACATATCTAAAAGGAATAGAAAACCAAATCTTGAGGTGTCCAGATCTCCTTCCTCGAGCAGCAGTGAGCATCACCACCAACATAGGAATGAAGAGGAGACTAAGGTGCTTCATATCCAGAAGCTCACTCTCTTTTAGTAGTAGCAGCGCGTGGATACACGCTCTGTCGCTGTTTCAGCAGTTCTCTAGCCTCCAGTATATCCAGAACCTTTAAACACCTTGGAAAGTTTATCTATAACTTCAAATCATTTTTTGGACAAATTGTTATGATGATGTGAAATTTGGTACAAAATGGTTATAAATTTGGTTTAACTTATTTTTTTTTAAATGATTTGATTATTTGTGTTGAATTATGAGTTTTTTAGGTTGTGATTGCTTTTTGGACAATAAATGTTGATGCATGAATTATGTTTAGGTTTGTGTTGATTTACTTGAATTAATATGTATTTTTAATAATTTGTGAAATTAACAAGATTTGATGTCTGATTGTTTGTTTTATTGAATTATTAAGTTGGTGAATGGTGAAAGAATAGTTTATTTTGAATTGGTATCTTTCTTGATTTAAAAATTCATAGACCATTTTAAAATTATTTATAGGGTCCTTGTGTGTTTTTCTAATAATTTTTCCTGATATCGAGCTATAGATTTACACTGTAAGATATTAACTCAATATTAAAAATACATGGTTTTTCTCGAAACTTCAAAAAAATTCAAAAGGATTAAAAAAACATCTCTATTCCAAAACAAATATATATGTTTTGTTTTTCGTGCATACGAACAAATTTTAAATGTCTTTCATGCATATTTAAAAATAAAAATTGCATTCTCATCATGTTTTAAAAAATGCAAAATAGATATCCATTAGGATTATATCAAAGTTTTAAAAATACAAAAAAATAATTTTTAATTAATATTCGGGGTATGAATTTTACAACATAATGCATATTTTTAGTATTAAATTAAATAAATTAATAAAAATAAACCTTAGGAATTAGTTGTGGATGTTATTATTTGAGGTTATGATATTACACTGTAAAGTATATCCTCGGGTATTAAAGATACAAAATAGAAAATGAATGCGATGCTAAATTTAAGCTTTAGAACGATTAGAATTTAATCCAATAAGGTAGAGATCTGCCTTGAATATTAGATGAGACCAATAAATAGAAACATTACTTAGAACAACAATCAATCAACAATGTACCGTACTATAGGTAGGGTGCACTAGGGGCAATGCGTTCTCTCTTTGCACAATTAATCTCCTTACCCAAACTCTCGTAGACTCTAGGTTTTGATGCAACCATCTTATTCGATAGTTTCACCCACATTTAACTAGTGTTTTACCTATGTTTTTTATATATATAAAATTCCTTGATATTCTTTGTTTTATGTTTTATGTTTTGAAGGCACTTTTGGATGAAAGATGCAAAAATGAGTAAATTGGAGATAATTGGCAAATTTTACCTTCAGTCGATGTTTTGTGCAGAGCGTGAGCTCTAGAGGTTGAAATGAAGTGATTCCAGTGGAATTAAAAAGCTAACATCCATACCTTTCTGGAAATCTAATGCAAAAAAATAAAATAAGGAAGAGCATGGAAATCGCAGCCTTCAAAGTCAAATCTCGCAATCTGCCAGTGTTGGCCTTCGGCCATTCCGACTTGAATATCTGGAGCTATAGAAGTCCAATTGATGCAAACTCAATTTTTTTGGATTCTTGACTCAAAGGACTATGAAATTTCCAAATTTCAACCAAAAAAGATGTCATGTGAGGGAGATATGAGTTTTCAAAGATGACAACTGAATTCTGCCAGCAAACAGGTTTCGTGAAGAAACGAGTTCAAATTATGTTCCAAAGCATCTAAACCGATATCTAAGTTTTTATTTCAGCAATTTAGCTCCTCTAAGTCAAAGCTTGAAGATTTCATTCAAGGTTATTTCTCCTTTTTTAGGAAAATAGTTATTGAAGTACTTAAATATAAACAGTCTACTTAAGGGAGGACTATTTTGTAAAATAGAGACTAGCGTTTCCTAGGATATAAAAAGAATGAGAGAAGAGAAGGGGAGCAGCCAGCCAAGAAGATAAAAACACCCCCCCTCCTCTAAGAAACCCGAAATCATGCATTCCTCCTTCTTTTTTATTAGTTGTTCAACAAACATGCAAGGCTAAACTCGTTTTCTTGGTTGCAAGGACACAGAAACCTTTGGATTTTAAAAACTTGAGATTTATTTTACCTTTTCTATTTAGTTTATATGATGAATATGTTTGTTCTCCTATGCTTATTTTTCGTATGATTGTTTATTTTAATTGCTAAAGCGGACTCTATGTTATTATTGTAGACAATCTAGTGCTAAGTTTGATATCAAAACCGGAGTTGTTGTATACGAACTTGTGAAGCAACCGAGTTTAATAATTGTGGTGGATCTACGTTATTAATCTTGGAGAGAACATTCAATCAAATCAAACATAGACTGCGGACAATTATGTTTTCTTAATTAATCAACTTATTTAGTTCTTAAGGCTGCCTTTGAATTAAATTACTAGTGCGGACACTGTGGTTGTTTGATGGTTAGGGTTAGTTATACGGCGGATTTGTTAACTAACCAATGTTAAGAAGAGATAAATATTCAGAATATAAATTGATGTTTCGTTTCCATGATCAGTTCTGATTTCTGTAGGTGGATGTGTACTTGTAACCAAGGTTTGTTCTCTAGATAATTTTCTGATTTTATTAAATTTTGTTTGTTAGTTTTTTGTTTTCTTTTACTTTAGCCTAGATAACGTCCAAACCCCCCCTAAATTGCATATCATCTAGCATAAAAATTTGACTTGAATCTTCCTCGTGAGATCGGCCCCTTGCTTGCTCTATACTATCTTGTGTGTTGTGTTTGAAGTTAGGGTAATTAATTTGTGCGACCGCGACATCACAACAAATTTTGGCACTGTTACCGGGGAAGTAATTTTAGTTGATTCTTGTGCTATTATTTTTATTTGCTGTGATTGTTATTTCTTTTTCTGAAAAAAAAAGAGAAACACAATTTTTGCTTACTGCGGTACTGTTCAAAACAGATTTTTTTATGGAATTAGGTATCAGCCTTTTGTTTCCTAAAGGGAAACGACGTTCTAAACAGGATTTTCCGCTGAATAATGTAAACTTTAAGCTCAAATCTGGTTTTATACATTTGCTACAAACATTCAATGGTCTTACAAGTGAAGATCCTCATAATCATCTCAAAGAGTTCCATATGGTTTGCGTTGGCATGAAACCGAATGGAGTTGATGAAGAACAGGTTAAGTTGAAAGTTTTTCCTTTCTCTTTAAAAGGGGCAGCAAAGGCATGATTTTTCTCTATTCTCCAGGTTCTATTGGAACTTGGAATGCATAAAGAAGATTTTCCTTGAAAAGTATTTCTCAGCATCTCGAGTTGCCAACATAAGGAAAGAAATATGTGGGATTCGACAATCTCATGGAGAGACACTTTCCGAGTATTGGGAAAGATTTGAGCAACTGTGCATTCAATGCCCTCATCATCAGGTTTTATAATAATCATGATACTAGGTGGCGACTCAAATCATAACTCTATGATTAAACTCAAAACTCTTTTCAATCCAGGATGCAACTCCATCATTCAACATCGTGCACACCACGAAAATGGTGATGATGAGAAATGAACAGTAATGAATAGATATCTTCAAAGTTCAAACAACACTTGAAAGCAATGACAAATAGAGTTAATATGGGTCATCTTAAGATGATGTACTAACTATGCACGATTCAAAGTGGAAAACATAGGAAGATAAACTTATGATGAGCCTAGAAAACATTTGTGTCACTTAAACAATTTATACAAGCCAATACCTAGTTTTTAACACATTTAAAGCCAAAGGTCTTTAAAGATATGAATGGCATAAAAGGAAGATTAAACTTTCAAGATGTACAATTTGTGTTTTCCTTTGATTCATTCAGGAAATCAACCCTGTTATCAAGAGATCAAACCCTACAATTAAGAAGTTTAGCTTTGTCATCAAGAAGTTAGCCTTAGAATCAAGAAAGTTAGTCTTATAACTAGGAAATTCATCCTTTCCTGTTGAAAGTTCACCTTAGCCTCTAGAAAGTCAGCCCTGCAATCAGGAGATTAAGTAATGCAGTTAAAAAGTTCACCTTTGCCATAAAAAAAGTCAGTTTTGCAATAAAAAATCAATCATTATCATAAAAACGTTAGCCCTGCCATTAGGAAGTCAACTCTAAAATCATGAAGTTCAAGTCCTACTATTAGGAAGTTCAACCCTGGTGTCATGAGAAGTTAGCCCTACAATAAGGAATTTCAAGCTCTATCATCAAGAAATCAAGTCTTGCAATAAAAAGATCCAACCCTGTCATCATGAAGTTAGACCTGCTATTAGGCAGTCTGAGCTTTGCCATTAGGAGGTTTCAACCTTGCAAATAAGAAGGTTTATGGTATAATCCTATAACTAGGTAAGTCAAACTAAACTCTATAATTAAGATTTTTTTTATATTGAGATTGGTCACCTAACAATTTGACCCATTTAAATTCTATGTTGAAGGTGGTCGTTGTTGAATTTTTAGAGTAGTTAACTCTCTATGAGATTGTGTTTTTTTCCTGATGAGGATGGTTACTTCTCGCTGAGACCATTTCATTTTAATTTTAAAGCTAGTCGCCTTTCGACGAGACTATTCTTATGTTATTTCCTGATGAGGGTGGTCGCCTCTCGATGATACCATTTTATTTTATTTAGAGGGTAGTTTTCTATCAATGATGTTACGTTTATTTCTTGATAAGAGTGATCGTCTTTTAATGAAACCATTTAATTTTTTTTTAAGAGTATTCGCTTATCGATAAGACTATTTCTTTTTAGTTGAGGTTGGTCACCTTTCAATAAGACCATTCTCATTTACGCTATGGTAGATTTACATGTTTAATGGTTTTAAGGTTGTTATTGTTTGATTTGATGATTTTATTTGGCATTAAAAAAAAAAACCCTTTTTTTCTACTTTATCTTTCTTTTCTTTACAAACTTACCATACAAAGTCAACAAAAATTATTTTTCCTTATCTTTATACCGTAAATATTGCGAAGAGAGGGAAACAATCATAACTTGATTCTACCCCCTATTTCGATCAAGATTGTAAAGAAAATTTTAAAAAATATGCTTTTGATGTGATTTGGTTGATTTCAGTCTTTTTAGTACTTTTAACATGTTAGCTTATCATTTTAAGTTGATGAATTTTTTAAATATAAAAGAGAATAAAAGAAGTTTAGCGGGCATGGTAATAATTAAAAAAAGGATGAAGGACTAATATGAACATTTCTAACCCTTTACCAAGCAACTTAAAGGTAAAGAGATAATGATAAAAAAAAATTAAAGAAAAAAAAACAAGAGAGTAGAAAGGTATGAAAGGTTAGAGAAGGTGGAAGGATAAGAAGGAATTGAACCATAAAAAAGGGTATAAATAAAAAGGACCCATAATAAAAAGAGAGAAAAAGAGAGAGAGAGATGATATGTGCAAGAAAAAAGTGAGAGCAAAATTTGAGTGAAGAAACAAAATACAAAGAATAAAAATTTTTAAAGTGAGAGAACATATGAAGAGAAAGAAAAGGAAAGCAAAGAACCATAATTGTAAATAATGAAAAAGAGAGAAAAGAAAGTCTCTACCTTTGTGATCCGACCAACCATCACAGCGCCTCCACCATCTTTCTCTATCTATTATCTCACCGATCAACCTCATAACAATGCCACCTTTACCAACCAAATAGCCTAACCAGGCCAATCCAAAACCCACAACCCCTACATCTTTTTCTCTATTTTGCCTAACAACTCTATATGAAAACCATACATATAATTGTAAATAATTTTGATTATTAGAAGTGTTGGGGTTCACATCGATGTATAGTAGACTTAGGGGTATGATTTTGTTGGGGTTTTATTTTTATGGTGGAATAAGGTCGAAATCAATATCACGTAATGGAATTCAGAGGATAATTGTAAATAATTTTGATTATTAAAAGTGTTGGGGTCCACACCTATATGTGTGTAGTAACCTTTGGGAGTGATTCTATTTAGGATTTATTTTTATAGTGGAATACGGTCAAAATCAATATCATGTGATGAAGTTCAAAAGATAAGGTTGTAACAGGTTTATCCGTGGTATAATGGTTTGGTCTTAGTGTAAAGATTTTTTGGGTGTGTATAATTATTGGTTTGTCATGATGTTTGTTTTAATATGATAATTTTTTTTTTATCAAACTCATCTGTAAAAATCTTATATGTTTTTGTTCAATGTAAACATGTCTCAACTAAATTTTATTCAATAAATCAACCCATGATCGGGTGATCAGTTATTGGTTTTTATCCTTAGATGTTGAATATCAAGTAATAGAATTAGTGGATGCATATTTATGTCTTTTGTGTTGTCATTTTATGTTTGCTTTTACTTGATGTAAATGTGTCTTAATTGTCTTTTATTCTAGAAATAAACCTAGGATCATATGACCATTTATCATCTATTATCCTTGGATGTTGACTATTGAATAATACTATTGAATAATAGAATCAATGGACGCGTGTTTATGTCTTTTTTATTATAGTTTTATGTGTGTTTTTATTCGATGTTAATGTAAATCAACTGTCTTTTATTTGAGAAATCAACCTAGGATCATATGACCTGATATCGGTCATATTTTTTGATGTTTGCTATCGGGTAATAGAATTAGTGAATATATGTTTATGTCTTTTATGTTGTCATTTCATGCTAGTTTTTGTTTGATATAAACATGTATCAACAATTTTTTATTTGAGAACTCAAACCAATATCAGTTAACCTATAATTGGTTTTTATCTTTAGATGTTGATTATTAGGTAATAGAATCAATGGATACATGTTTCTGTCTCTTGTATTGTCGTTTTATGTTTATTTGTCATAATGTATAAGCTGTCATATACTTCAAAAACTCAAACCAAGATTATATGACCTATCATCGACTTCTATTCTTGGATATTGACTACTGGGTATTTGAATTAATGAGTACATATTTTATCATTTTCATATACATTTGTGTTAGTTGTTGTGCATTTGCTGTCATTTATCTCAAGAATTCAATCTAGGGTTAGATGACTCATTCTCAACTCCTATCCTTAGATGTTGATTATCAAGCATTTGAATTAATGAATACACATTTATGTTAGATTGATGTGTGTTATTTGTTTCTAGTGTTTGGAATATTTTCCTTGATGTTGCGAGCGAGTTTGGGCGTGGTCGACATGATCTCACATGGGCTCATTGAGTGTAAGTGTTAGTCTTTGAACCCGTTTTAATTAATTTAATGTGAAGGAGGCTCATTCCAATTAATATAATTTAGAAATGGGCTCATGCTCATCGATTACTCACCATCCTTGCAGGACCAATTCTTGTCTTTTGTAAAAGTGGTGGTCAAACTATTTTTAGGTCTAAATCCAAAATCAATATTTTAGTTTCAATTTAAAATAGAAGCATGTTAGTTTAGGCAATCCCCAAGCATAACAAACACCTTTTTTTAAAAAAAATAACAATGCAACTTATTTTAGATAGGATGTATAAGATGATTGTTAGTTTTCTTATTACATGACGAATCCTTTATATAAAACCTCTGAAAGACCAATTAGGATTTTTTAATTCTTATAAAACTAGGTGGTGACTCTTTTTTTTTTTTGTTCTTCAAATTTTATCTTTTTTTACTTGTAATTCGTCTCGATATCCCTTGCGACAAAAGATAAAAATATTACTTATTTATTGACTTCTTAAAATAAAATAAAACATCTTTACTTGTGCGAATAAGATTTTTTTAATAGTAAACAAATAAAACAATTATAAAACAATTATATATTTTTTTTGTAAATTTATAAAGGGCAGCAAATGCTATTTAAGGATGGAAACTATAAGGATTCTTTTATTTTATTTTTTAGTTTAATGATAAGGGGTATTTTTAGATTCGTTGAAATGTCAATTAATACTAAATTCCTTTCTCAAACAATATTAAAAAGACACCCAACATTGTTTTGTTGCATTTAAAAAAAATTAATAAATTCCACTTAATATTCCAATGTTTGAACCTATAAAATCAAACAATGAACATATATTTAACCATTAGGTCAAAATGTTGATATTTAGACCCATGTCTTTTTATTACAAAATTAGAAAAGTTGATACTACATGACATAGTTATTAAATCCAGCATAAGCTATGGGTTTCTGGTCGGTTGGATCAACTCGGATCAACTCTAAAATGATATTTTTTTAATTAAAACAATGTCATTTTTAAAAAAATTAAAAAAAGTTCTTTGGAGTTGACGTGTAAGTCGTACCGGAGTTTGATCGAGTCAACCACGTCAGCTAGGTTTGACAAGATCAAATTCCAAGTTGGTTTGAAATAAAACTCAAAAGAGACTCGATTTTAGATAAGCAAGTTATTGAATCAAACCGACAATCTTTGAAAAGGTTTAATAACTATGTTATATGATGCTAAATTGTCATTAAGCCATCAAATAAACCCATGTCTAAATAATAATAATAAAAAAACCCTAGTTTCAAACTCAAAAGTAACCCTAAATAGAACCTACAATAATAATTTACACAGTATACACACATAACAAAAGAAAATTAGCTATTTAACTTGCACTTCGTTGCGAGCCGGATAACTTTTTTAGTAAAAATAAATTAATATGCGAGCTCTTCCAATGTGTTTTTTTATAGTAAATATAAAAAAAATTAAAAGATGAAATTAGAAATAAAAACATTCAATTAAAAAAATTTAAGTTAACCAATGTTAACATATTAAACTCGTAATTCTGGTCATGCATCTCATTGGATTTAGCATATTTTTATTTCTAAAATTATTTTTTATTTAATTATACATTAACCAGGTGCATGAGAATTTGTTTTTTAATATCAAACAACCCTTTTGTTTTGTTTTGTTTTTTTTAAAAAAAGGGTTACATGGAACTTTTAAAAAATAACCCTGATTTTTCTTAAAGTTTCATTAAAAAAATTGAGTTTTTTTTCAATTTAAATTACAAAAATATTTTAAAAACAAACAAACCATAAAATGGGGTATTTTTGTTTAATTTTAAGAGGTTAAAAATACATTGAATTAAAAACAAAATGGCCAAGTGAATAGGCCTACCCACGCCCTTTTGTTTCATACATTACAGTGGTGAAAAATATATTGAGATCATGATTCATGTTTCCATTTTATTGAGTGCTGCTCATAAACGCAAAATCATATATCCTAATTTATATTGATGTTTCCGAGCTTGTCCAACAGCCTTTATTCACAGAGCAGCAGTAAATAATGTTTGGTCTGAATCAAACTGTCTTTCTGAGCAACTCTTACTTTTAGAAATGAAATTCAGTGTGAGCTATGTTGAGATCCGTGGTGCTTTTTGAAATGCAGATATGTGCAGGTTGAAAAGTTGCAGGATGAAAAGTGTGTTTGGTTTTTTTTTTT
>Ga0325414_1001478_pt1 | contig 22787 bp, 9 predicted proteins | sample PopdelMetagenome_8_FD_206183 | JGI IMG/M metagenome (GOLD analysis project Ga0325414, IMG submission 206183) | Populus deltoides microbial communities from Bellville, Georgia, United States - Leaf-PdKOR-R3 | ecosystem: Host-associated > Plants > Phyllosphere > Phylloplane/Leaf | place: USA... | reverse complement strand
CATTACTATTTTTAATAACAATTGTTTTTAACCATTATTTTCAATAATAATTGTATTTAAAATATGTTATTTTTTAAATATTTTATAATATGTCTTATTTTCTCAAAACTTTTGTTAAACTGTACTAGAATTACAAAATACCAAAAACCAGTAACTAAGATAATAATGCTACCAATTTTTGGCTTGTAGCAAGATGAAGGGTAAAATCGAGAATGAACGAACCTTATAATCAGAACGGTAATTCTCCAAATGATTACATGCATGAGCAGTAAAAAGTATTCGTAATAGTAAAAAAAGCAAAAACGAATTTTACCATTTGTAGTCAGCTCTAATTTTTCAAAGCCTCTACCCGTATAACTACCCCTCCCTTACCCAAACAGGCCTATAGCCCTTACAGCCCACTCTAACCTACATCGTGTGCGCAATACGCACCCCGATGTCCTTTGTGCTTACGTGTCATGATCCGAGTGGATATGGATCAGGTTAGGTGTTGCTGTGGGTTATCTTCTTCTTCTCTCTCTCCTTTCTAGACATGTCCGTGTCAGCTTCAGCTTTATTGTATCGCAGATGTTATTTTTAAAAATATATTCTATTTAAAAATATATTAAAATAATATTTTTTTAATAATTTATTACTGATATTAATATATTAAAATAATTAAAAATTAAAAATATAATTGAACTATAATGCCAAACCGACTACACGAATAAAAGCACATCAATAACATATAATAATCACTTGCTCTTGATACTTTTTTTACCCTTTAATTGATTAAATTATTTTTTTAAGTGTTAGTTTCATTATTAAAAATCGACATCAACAAAAGAATAGAAATATATTTAATTAAAAATATAGAATTTGAATTTGTATACCTTCACTCATACCAGAAACATAAAGAATTTTTTTTTTATTTAGTCACAAGTGAATATTCCAATCATGTAAAAAATATAGAAAAAACATGCATTGTTTGTCAATGTTTTCTCTATTTTTTCTCCTGAGACAGTAATCACTTTAAAAACTTATATACAGAAATAGAACACTTGAATTTAGATAAATCCAGTGAAATACAATCTGTTCAAAATCCTTTAGTTCTATGTGTTTTCAGGTTTAAGCCATGTAGTTTTTAATATAATGACCATCAGGAACTTACATAGTCATTAATTTCATGATCCATAAGATTAGTGGAGGTGTGCGCAAGCTGACTCATACACCCATAGTAATAATAATAAAAAATCATTTAGCTAAAACCTGAAAATTCATTGGAAGCCTATTCTAGATTAGAAGCTTTGTATGCGTGTATGTGAATTTATTTCTTATATTATTATTTGGAATTCAAATTTAAATTTCAAGTATGAGTTTAAAAAATCATGAAAAAATGGTAAATATATTTTTAATTAATAATAATTTTGTTATGATTAAATTGGATTAGAAAACCGGGTTTAGTTAAGATAGCTGTGATTTTTTTATTGAACTTTGAATTTTAAATTATTAGTATGATTGAAAAACATGTTTTATTAATTTATGAAATAAAAAATTATAAAAAATAATAATAAAAAAAAAGTCACTAGAAGTTAATTTTTTTTTTTTTTATTAAAGTGAAAATTAATCCAAAAATCTAGAATGAATATAGATGATAATTAGTAGTATTAAGTAATTAATAATTATAATAATATTATATCTCTCCAGTTATACATTCTTTCTATCATCTCTGTACTTGTACGCTTTTCCTTTTATATGACACCACACCTCTCTGTTTCTTTCTTGTTTGGCCATTCAATCTCCATGGAAGAAGAAGATATCATTTGTTTTCGGGTTTTAAAATTATTTTTGAAAAAAAAAATATTTTTAATATTTTTAAATTATTTTGCTGTTTTAATATTAAAAATAAATTTAAAAAAATAAAAAAAATATTATTTTAATTTATTAAAAAAAACACTTTAGAAAGTAAGCAGTAAGCGATACCACGGTACAAAATAGGGTCAGAAGAAACCAACCAGAGAGTGATTCCAAATCTCCAATTATTTCCCTCTTCAATCCCCTCTCCAATCACAACTTCATCCTCACTGCATTCTCCCTTCAGATTTTGCAGAAAAAAAAGTAATTATCATCTTGTCATCTCCATCTTTCAAAATTTTCCAAATGGGCCTGCAGAAAAATTTTCAATAGTAAAACGCCCTCCTTTTCTTTGTTTTCATCTCCATCTTTCAAATTTCAAAATGGGATTTGATGAAAATAATTTGTTTTCATGAAAAATCTTTCACCATCCTAAATACCGAGACTGAGTTCTGAGTTTTTACTTTGATGGGTCCAAATCCAAAGATGAAAAGGGAATTTCTTGACTCAACAAGGTCATCACCATTCCCAGATGAAGTACTGGAACGAGTTCTTTCACTCTTGAAATCACACAAAGATCGTAGCGCAGTGTCTTTAGTATGCAAGGACTGGTACAACGCAGAAAGCTGGTCAAGAACTCATGTTTTTATAGGAAACTGTTATTCAGTCTCTCCTGAAATTGTTGCACGTAGATTTCCAATAATTAAGAGTGTTACTCTTAAAGGGAAGCCAAGATTTTCTGATTTTAATCTAGTGCCTGAAAATTGGGGAGCTGATGTTCATCCTTGGCTTGTAGTTTTTGCAACGAAGTATCCGTTTTTGGAAGAGCTGAGGCTTAAGAGAATGGCTGTTAGTGATGAAAGTTTGGAGTTTTTGGCTGTTAATTTTCCTAATTTTAAGGTTCTTTCTCTGTTGAGCTGTGATGGGTTTAGTACTGACGGGCTTGCTGCTATTGCCACTCATTGCAAGTAAGGATTTTTGTTAGTTACTTAAACTGTTTGTCATAAAATCTTGGGTTTTTGCTGTTTTAATGGTAACTGTTTTGGGTTAGATCTAACACAAGTTGTCGGTGATTAATTCAGTTTTAGAGAAAGTGATGAACTTTTTTCTGTTCTTTGGTTTTTGATTTGTGAGTTATGAAATAAACTGGCAGTTTTCTGGTTTATGCTTGGAAATCTATGTTCGCAGAGTTTAAACAGTAACGGAAGTGGTTCTACTGTTGTTTGTTTACTTTCTTTTTCTAATATATGGTTTCTTTTACTTGATATGACTTTTGACCTATTAATGATCATTTAATGGATCATGGCATGTGATTGATGTCATTTTCCTCCAGAATAAATCCTTTTTTTTTTTTTATCGTATGTGAAAAATGTAACTTTTTTTTTTGTGTGTGTAATCCATTGTATGCATTGTTGGATCAATTATTTTCATGGATGATAGTCTTGGTAGCGAGTGGGTTTGATGAATGGATACAATTATGTTGTGGTGTTCTAGGGTGGGTGCTCGCAAGCTTAGATGGTAAAGTTATTTGGTTTCATCTCAAGTGACATTGGATCCGATTATACCCAACCTGAAATGGGATGGTTAAGTGAGGAGGATAGTTATCCTGTTGATCAATCAGCCTGGATGAACAAAAAAAGGGGAAAAAAGAAGGAAAAGTATAGTTGCTGTAACAAACTCAGTTTTTGTACCACAATTAACACTGAGTGATACATGTAAGGTTTCTTGAGTCATGCTGGTTTTAGCTGTCCATGACCTTGTATTTCCTTGAAATCTTTATAGATCTGACGATTAATCAGAAATACATGGGGGATGCTGTAAAACAAATGCACCCGTCTTTGGATGGGAAGAATCCACCTGAAAAGCAGAGTTTAACGTGATTGCAAGTGGTGATTGCAAGTGGTTCTATCTTTTCATTTCTTTTGTTCTGTGCTTAATTTCTCTGTTTTTTTTATTGATGTGACATTTTACCTGTTAGACGTGCATTTTATTGGTGTCATAATACTGCTGTGAACTTTTCATCTGCTCGCGCAAATGCACTTTTGTGTTGGGTTGTTGGTTTGGATAGCGATGACCATGGAAAATGCTGTATGGTCATCGAGATGCTGCAATGTTTTCTGGGTGGCAGTATGCATCACCCATCTTTGGGAGATATTCAATTTCTACTTGGGCTCAGATGCCTTATGTATTAGAAAGGAGTGGGAATAAATGAAAAGGTTGGTGTCCAGAATATTGGCATAAAAGAATTTTTGGATTTTATGCAAGTATGGAGTGTGTGGATTTCATTCATTGAACTGAGAGTGCTAGTGATCCATACTTATTTGCAGTCTGTGATTCACTTTGTTATTTGATTGATGGTGCTCCTGGATGCCATTTCCTTCATGAGAATCATATCAAAAGAGTCCAGTGGAGATGTTTTGCTGGAAACGTGACTTGAATTTGAGAAAAGGAGAAAACTAGTAATGCTGATCGTAGCAAAGGTTGAAATTCCTAAAAACTATTTCCCTATGACAATAGCACCTTTGTTTGCAGTGAAGACTTGATTAGACTCGCACATTACGTGTTATGTATTCTTTGTGTAGCTTATGTTTATAATTTATTTCATTGATCTGGTTTCTCTGTGCTGTTTCACATATTTGATTAGTTGGTTATCAGCTCTATCTGCAATTATTTTTCTGTAATGTGTTCATTTTAGTTTAAATGTAACATGTTCTCTTGTACTCATGGGTAAAAACTATGATGGGAAAAAAAGGTGTATTGCTTTGCATGCAGTTCATTTTCTATACGTTTCTGAGCATTCTTTTACTGGTTAATAACCCTTAATTTCATGATTTCTGACCTCTGTTGTGCTTTGTGGACATTTATGTGTTATATTATTTTCAATTGCACAAGAAAACTTATTTTTTCTCGGTGCAGGAGCTTGACTCAGCTTGACATACAAGAGAATGGCATTGATGACAAGAGTGGTGGTTGGTTAAGCTGCTTCCCTGAAAACTTCACATCATTGGAAGTACTAAACTTTGCCAATCTGAATACTGATGTCAATTTCGATGCACTTGAGAGACTTGTTAGTAGGTGCAAGTCACTAAAGGTTCTGAAGGTCAACAAAAGTATTTCCTTGGAACACCTACAAAGGCTGTTAGTTTGTGCTCCACAATTAACAGAGCTGGGCACTGGTTCATTCACACCAGAGCTCACAACTCGTCAGTATGCGGAGCTTGAAAGTGCATTTAACCAGTGCAAGAATTTACATACCCTTTCAGGTTTATGGGAGGCAACAGCACTATATCTACCAGTTCTGTACCCTGTCTGTTCAAACTTGACTTTCTTAAACCTGAGCTATACTTTTCTGCAAAGTCTTGAACTTGCTAGTCTTCTCCGTCAATGTCCACGACTTAGACGCCTCTGGGTATGAATCTTTGTTTTTAATCTTTCCTATCAGTTTCTTTCTTGGAAACAATTTTTTTATTTTTACATGCGTAATTTAGTAAATCATCTTTGCTTCCAAGTTTTGTGGCATAGAGCCTAAGATTTATGACTTAATTGTTTAACTCTCCTGAGAGGTGATATACTTTCTCCAGTTAATTAACACCTATGTGATATAGTTTGTCTCATTTTGCACAATGGATATTATCAAGCTCTCAACCTTTTATTTCTGGTATTTTGGCAGTTAATTCTCTTGGAGTTGATTCATCTGATGCTCCTTTTGTTTCAAAGGTTTCATGTGGTGTAAAATTTCTGATTTTGTATTTTCCTGCATGCTGTTACTAGTTATATTGAAGAGTTTTATACATCAAGTTGACTATGTTTATATTTACCATGTGCTTTAATAAGAGTTTTATACAACCTAGGATTTTAGTGCTGAGAGATGAATCCTTAAATGGTTGAAGGTCTGAGTGCTGCATTTCAAATCATCAACCACTGTAGCACCCTTTCATCTGCAGCCCAGAGCCCCCCCAAAAACACATACTAAGAAAAAAGGCTCAACTGTTGAGTGCAGTTAATCACACCAAACATCAAATCTTAGTCTTAAGATTAACTGCTTGGATTTTTAATCACATCATTAATGCAGGTCCTGGACACTGTGGGGGACAAAGGGCTGGAGGCTGTTGGATCCAACTGTCCATTGCTTGAGGAGCTCCGTGTCTTCCCTGCTGATCCCTTTGATGAGGAAATTATCCACGGGGTGACTGAAGCAGGGTTTGTTGCTGTCTCTTATGGATGTCGAAGACTCCACTATGTTCTCTACTTTTGCCGGCAGATGACTAATGCTGCAGTAGCAACTATTGTGCGGAACTGCCCTGATTTCACCCACTTTCGTCTTTGCATAATGAATCCAGGCCAACCGGATTACTTGACAAATGAACCAATGGACGAGGCTTTTGGGGCAGTGGTGAGGACTTGCACTAAACTACAGAGGCTTTCTGTTTCAGGTCTCTTGACAGACCTGACATTTGAATATATTGGGCAGTATGCCAAAAATCTGGAAACTCTGTCTGTGGCTTTTGCGGGCAGTAGTGATAGGGGGATGCAGTGTGTGCTAGAAGGTTGTCCAAAGTTGAGGAAACTAGAGATAAGGGACTGTCCATTTGGAAATGCTGCACTTCTTTCAGGTTTGGAGAAGTATGAGTCTATGAGGTCACTTTGGATGTCAGCCTGCAATGTGACAATGAATGGCTGTCGGTTATTGGCAAGGGAGATGCCCAGATTGAATGTTGAAGTAATGAAAGAGGATGGAAGTGATGACTCTCAGGCTGATAAAGTTTATGTTTACCGTTCTGTTGCGGGGCCAAGAAGGGATGCTCCACCTTGTGTACTCACTCTCTCAGGTTTATAAAATATGCAGGTAATCTTCTCTCTCTCTCTCTCTCTCTCTCTCTCTCTCACACACACACACACACACACACACACACACGGCATGCACATGTGCAGAGTGACACACCAAGGAATTTAATTACATGGTGTGTAAGTGGCACAGTTGCCTACTGATGCCTCCTTTCTTTCAGAACGTGAAGGTCCCATTTGATGACCCTTTTTTCTCTTTGATCAGAAAGAGCTACATGTCTTACTTGTGTATCTGGTTGAGTGAAACTATTTACCTGGAAATTGTTGCTCAATTCTTTTACTTGCATAGTATAGTTATGTATATTGGTAAAAACCTTTTCTACCCAGATTAATGACCCTGTTAGGTGAGCTCGCAGGTGCACCTGGTGTTAGATTTTTCTTGCTCTTCATCAACTTAGGAGCGATTTGAATTTTCTCGAGTTTACATTCTTGAAGCTTTTCTGTGTTAATATTGCATTTCTTTATCATCACAGGATCTTGTTTAAATAACAAGACAAGCCACGGCGTGCAGGGATTGGGACACTGTATACAACTGGATGATGTGGATGGTTATAAAGAAGAAAGATGGACTGCATGAAACTTGTATTTGTTCTTCTACTGCTGTTTCCCTTACTCACACAGCAAATATGAAAATATGGAATCTAAATAGACTACCAAGCTTATGCATCAACAATCTCCAGGGCTGGATACGACTTCTCTTCCCAAACCTTTGAAAAGCAAGATTGCAAGGTTTCCTATGCAGAAATGGATGAAGCAGCCATGGTAATGGGTCACAAATGAACCAAAATCCATCCCCACAATGCATTGCCATCCTGGTCCATGCACCCTGTCAAAGTCCTGCAAAAACAAGAATCCCCAAAATTGGCTTTCTTCAATTATTTAATTCCAAATAATCATCTAGTTACTTTCCAGGAGGTTACCTTCTTTATGAAGCGGGCAATATCAGTGGACTCGGTAACATCAAAGATATCAAGGGCCTTCGCAGCTAAGTGAAGTGCATCCTGCTGCATGGTTTGAAGCATGTCAGTCTCGCCAACAACAGCTTTGCCTTCTAACATGGTTGAAGGATGCTTTGTTACTGGGTATGGCAGAAGAGTTGAAAAGAGAAAGCAGTGGTGTTAGAGGTATGGTTTCTGCAAGGATTATATAGACATGTAGACAAAGGAGTGGCCAGTGGGTACTGGTGCTTAGTCCTACACTGTGTTGGCAGGTTGCATCAACTGGTGCAATAGAAGAATGCCAAGTATGGCAGACATAGTCTGCTGGGGCCGGATGCATATCGGTGATTTGATCTGTGACCAATTCTGATCAATGGCTCATGGTTGCTTAGTGTGGAAGGGGATGTTCTTTCTGGGTCCACGTTATCTTTGAGATGTTGGATGTTTGTGGTTGTATGACTAGTATTTGCCATGATTTTGCTGGAGAATGTTGAAAGGTTCATAATTTCTTGTCCTGTTGCTCGTGTCTCTACATCATTGCATACTTTTTAAACGACTCCAAACCTTTTTTGAGCTCTCTGGCCTATTCATTCGCATCAACTGATAGCTATTCTTTCCTATGAATTTGGGACTTGGACTTGCAGAACGGGGTAGCTTTCCGTGCCAAACTTGTTCCATTCCTTGCCTTACAGGTTCTCTTACCAACACTGCACAAAAATTCTTGGGTCCAAACTATAGGGGTTGCTACAGTGCTTGTATTTTGGCACAGGCACAGTGCCTGATTGTCTTGTGCACCATACGCCACCGTTTCTGATTTTGTAAGCAAATCCGGTGGCCTAGATCGGCACTAGCCCAAAACGAAGGCATTTTAGACCCACCCCATTACATGTCCCAGTATAACTTGCAAGAATATTTTTCATGCTGTAAATTATAGGCCTTGGCCTTTAGCCTTTAATGTTTCGGATTCAAAGCTTCCTGAAAGCTTCGATATCATTTTGTGTCAGTTTTATTTTCTAAAGGAATGATGACTTCTTAGTGGTTTCCATGACTGAGCACAGCATTTCTGCAGTAAATTTCTGAGGTTTTCCCTTTGAAAGAAAAAAAAAAAAAGAAGGAAAAAAGTGAACTGGTTGGACTGGGTTTAGACTAGTTTTTTCTAGGTTAACTTGGTTGTAGGTCAATCTAGGTTTTTTACGGGGGTTTATTAATAGTTAATTCTCTTTTTATTTTTTTTTGTTGAAATCCAGCTTTTTTAAAGTCCCAAGTCATGGAATATCCTACCAAATTAGGTTAGGTTTTAAAACAGTGCTTTAGAAGCTAATGGTATCCTCATCCCCTAGCATCTTCCTTCTCATTTGAAACTGAAGAAACAAATTAACTTCTGAAGGAGTACGCAAAGAGGAATCTGCTTGGCATCAGGGAGGGAAACTCAACAAATAATGCGAGCATTTAACATATCATATTTGAGTACGAGAGTTTTCTACAATAGTCCTGGCTTAACAAGCCCATCAAGGCCGAGTTAGCAAGCGAGAACTGGTATACAAACTCAAAAGCAGGCACTCTTGCCTAGTTCCTATGTCCTGAAGCGTGGTTTCCAGTTTCCTTCCTAGCTTCAAATTCAAGCCAGAAATTGGGTTTTGAAATGGCTATGGATTTAAGGGCTTCCTTACTAAGATGGGCTGGAGTTTGCAGGCCACAGCCAGATTAGCAGATTCCTTCGCCTCACTGGTGCACACTCTCGTTGGGATGATAAATGCTTGGACTTTGGAGCATTGTCTGTCACGGACCCCTAGTGACTTCACAGCTGTACCCTACCTCAATTGTCTTAAAAGCTATTTCCTTGAGGAACCCATCGCTTTGATCACTGTGAATTCACAGGTTTCCTCTTGGGACTTCAAGAAGAAGTCATCATGACCGTTTGCATTTTTGAGTTGCTTCTAAGATTTCCACTGCTACAAAAGAGAAGTGCTTACCTTTTTTACTTTTTACCATTAATGATTCATAATTTTCTTATGGGTGGGGTCCAGTCACCTTGTTTCTGTGAACCATGGCCCACCAAGATGGATCTTCCCATACAAGGTGGAGTCCAATTTCATTCCACTCCTAGAAGATCTTGGCTTGTCCACCGTTTGTCCTTGATTTTGGATTGGAGCTCAATTGAAGAACATTTGCCTCGCCATCCTCGATCAATTAAGATGTGCAGCAGCATGTTGATTGTAGTTTAGTGCATTCGATATAGAAGTTCGGATTCTTTTCGACTCCCTGCTCATTGAAAATTGCTTGTTTGCATTTGCATATTTGACTACCTCTTTGATGATTTAATTAGACACTAGTATTGGTGTTTGTTTGTTTACGAGGTGCACCGCGATTTGTCTTGTATTTCATGTTTTTTATTTGATGCACCGCACAATGCTCCTCGTAAATAAATACATATTTAAAATTTTTTTAAATAAATTTTTGGTTGGAAAATATTGAATTAATTTTTGAAGTATTTTTTTTATAGTTTTGACAAGTTGATAAAAAAAATTATAAAAAAAATAATATTTTAATATATTTTTAATTAAAAAACACTTATGAAAAAACATTCGCCACGACATTAAACCAAGTCGCACACACTTAAACGAAGTCATGCAACCTGTAAGCTACTGTAGAATGAACACAAGACTTCTGAACAAATTAAAACTTGATCTTGCTGTATTAATTAGAATCTCGTGCTCTAATTGACTCTCTTATGGAACTCTTTTCAGCCATTAACATTTTGGTAAGCTGTCTCCTTCAAATAAGAACCTAATGATAACCATATCATTCTTTAGGCCAAGGTTCATTTCCATGCTCGATGCCTTCAGGACACATCATTTTCTTGCTGGATAAGTTGTAAGAAACAAGCCACTCCAACTCCATCAATTTTTTTTTTCATAATTCATAGTAAAAATAGTGAAAGCTGATGGAGCTCTAAAATGTTCATCATCACGAGACAGATTTGCAGACCACGAACTTAGATAAGCCTCAAGCTTTTCGTAGTTAGAAGCCATGCTTGATTTGTGTGTGAAAATGAGGAAGCATAGAGCTGAAAAACTGATTGGCAAGGCACAATATGTTCATGAAAACTTGTTTTAGTTGGTGATTTGCTGGAACAAACCACATTGTGTGTTCCTTTTGCTTTGCTTCGACATTGACCTGTCTACACATTCTTACAATTAAAAAGAGAGAGAAAAAAAAAGAAGAAATGTGTTAATTATTCTTATTCAATGGCTGTGGCGTGAATGACTAGTTAGGTGATAGACCATATAATATAAACTCTGGACTTTTTAAAGCGTTGGCTCCGCCCCATTGTAAGCTTAAAGATTTTTAGTCAAAGATAAGGGGTCCAAAGAAAAGATTAGGGCTATATTATTTTGTTGGGAAGGTCATTTTCACACTTTAATTTAGTATATCATATCAAACGTCCAAACTCATAGATTTTCAAATCTTAATATTGAGCTTAAGCATCTATTTAAAAGTACATTTGCTTTTATTTTCGGGTGCTTCTTAAAAGTATGTTTTTATTGAAAAAACATTAAATTTATGTTTTTTAGTGTTTTTAATGGTTTTAATATAATAATGTCAAAAATAAAAATAATTATTTTAATGTATTTTCAAGCAAAATTTACTTTAAAAAACATCTTACATCACAATACCAAACACGTATCTCAACGCTCGACCACCAACGTGTATTTTGTTTATGGACAACTAGGAGGCTTAAGGAATGCTTTATACATTGTATCCTCCTTAATCAAGGAGTTTGTCTCTAATTAAGATATTGTCCTGATTAATTGTTGAAAATCTTGAGAGATTAATTTACAATTCCTAATTGCATTTCTCTTCAATATCACATGGTTGGAATGATGATGAACATGTTGTAATAGGTATTGGGACACCAAATCTATACATCCCCATCAAGCAATCTTTACTCTCATTATTTTGGTCATTTTGTCTCTTATTCCCTAATGTAGATGAACATGGAAAAAAATTGATGTATGTATCTTTCTCTTCAAAGCCAAGGTATATTAATGTAGCTATGCTATGCTATGCTTGTTTGTGTCTTGAATTTCACTTCTTTTCTACTCCAAGTTCTGTCTAAAGATAGCACTCCTTGCTTTTGCACACAAATCCCATTTGCACCTAACATTGCAATAGTGCATTGATCAACAAAAACACCATTGCTTCCGGGGCTCATGCTAGCTAGGGGCACACCAGCCCTACTATGTCCAACAATAAATTATACCCATCTTACAACCAACAAAAAAAAAAATAAAAAAAATGAACATCACTAGGCACGATCATCCTATGATCGTTTTGATTTCTAAAAAACTTAAAGACATATAAAACTGATAGGTAGAAGCATAAATACATTAATGTAAATACAGATTTAGGGATTAATATAAATCTTATGATATAATTAGTAATGTGGTGTATCATATTTTTTGAAAGTGTTTTAAAAATAAAAATAAATTGAAATAATATTTTTTAAGATTTTTATTAATGTTTTGACATTAACGTATCAAAATCATCGAAAAACTCTTCAAAAAACACCAAATTAATGCTTTCTAAAATGAAAAATAATTTGAAAAATACTTTAAAAAACAAAAAATACTACAATACCAATCATATACTAAAAAGTAATTTGGGTCCCTAAAAATAGAATTTTGGGCATCTGCAGGTCAAATTATACTGTGAACAAACATTTTCTGATGGAGTCACTCAGCCAGCACATTGGCCTACATACAGAAAGTTCAATTCTGAATACAATCGGAAAGATCATGGCCTTCTTCCCCACATGTAAAAAACCTTTTCACAGTGACTATTAGAACTAATCACAAGCACATTAGCCAAAAATCAAAACCAATCCATCCAAGACATTCTGCATAAATATATATACCCTAAAGTTAACATGAAATTAACAATGGATCCGTGACAAGCAGAATAATGGATAATTTTGTCATATGCATTAAGACAGAATTAGCACAACATTAGACATCATGGGTCATTTCTTTTTTTTGTTAAATCTCGTTTGTCATCTTCCTGGTTTTTTAATACGCATGATCATCTTGTGTTCTTAGAACAATTCCCATAAATCCCTCCAGAGCTTATCCCTCGAGTTAATCTGCATAAAGGGCAATATACTTTGTGCTTCCTTTAGCAAATTGTTTTGGACCAGAGTAGCTTTTGGCCTTTTTCTTTAGCTCCTCTCACCATCTTTCACTCGCACAAAAGATTATAAAAGAGATACTATCTACCACCTTTCTCTCAATGGCTGTATTGATTTGTAGGTTCATCTCCACTTCCTGTTGGAAAGGTGACTGCTACCTCAAGGCATCCTCCACAGGGCTTCACGTGGTGGGGTGGGGGGTTTTTGTCATCTCCATGCCGAGAGGAATGAGAGCTCCTCTTTTTCTTTTTTTCACCTAATCGAAACTCGAAAGGGGTGTCCATACTCGGAGAGTGGTCCAAAAGGGTTTTGTTTTCTATCAAGGCCCCTAATCTCTCAGCTTTGTCTATTCCTTTTGTTATCTCCTCACTCTCTAAGAGAGTAGTATGTTAGATAAGTACAGTAGCTCCTCTCCTAATTTATGAATGAGATATGGGAGAAGCAAGCCAGAATAATACTAAAATGAATTTATTTTTGGAAAAATCTCAACTCCAAATCCTTTGTTTTTACATTTGGAACTGTTTTTTTTTTTTTATGTGTTTTAAAAATATATTTAATTTGAAAAAACATCAAAATGTTTTTCGATAATATTAATATGTTGATATTAAAAATAAAATAAAAATTATTTTAAATTTTACCCCATTACAATAACAAACAAATAATTAATAAAACAATATAACAAGTCATCATGCTTTTGACAGTGTTATCAATTAATAACCTAACTCTCCAAATTGAAGGACAATAGAATGTATAATAATGCCAATAAACACATTTGCTTAGCTTATATAGCATGGTATGATGAAAGTAACTGTCAAGTGATTAATAACTTCTACTATAAAGTACAAGAAAAGAATAATTAAGAAATACAATGTGTGATTTATTATTATTTTGCATTTACCACACTATATTATATGTATTTCCACAGAGGTTAAGACAATGAAGAACTGAAAACATTACAAGTACATCCTTTCTTGTAGATGTAAACTTCCCACTTCCTGCCTGTCCCTTCCCAAAACCCACCACTGCTGCTAATTCATTCAAAATGACAAGAATGCCCTTCGAATACTAATGTCAGTCTTGCAAGCATCCAACAGCACACAATTCAGTTTCAGCTTCTTAACAGAAGCCAGGAGATAAGCACAGTTAGATAGATAACATGATGGATAGATATGCAGAGGCGGTCTCTCTCTCTCTCTCTCTCTCTTTCTTTCTATCTGGCTCTCTTTATGAAAAACTTCACTGCTTAGATTCCCTTCTCTAGATAGATACTGAATGGGGTTTTTGCAAGATCATTGATAAACAAAAACATGGGACAAGAAAATCCAAAACAACACCAGATCTTTCAAGAATCTTCACCACCAAAGCGCAGTCTCAGGCAAGCTATTGAGGTTATTTCTTCTTTGATCTCCTACTCTCTTCCAATTAAAGTTTTTGCAGTGAAATGGCAACTAATTAGAAACAAGCTAGAAGAGCTAAACTCAAGCTTAATTGCCATAGAGGATTGTGATTCAAGCCAGAATCCAATACTTTCAGGCATGGTGTCTGCTGTCTTAGCCTCTGCTAGTGACTGCTATGATCTTGCTAGGAGATGTGTGGATCTTTCATACAGCGGCAAGCTCTTGATGCAGAGTGATTTGGATGTAATGGTTGCAAAGTTTGATAGACATGTAAAGAATCTATCTGGGATTTGTACTGCAGGTATTTTGAGTCAGGGTTTTGCCATTGTTGTGTCTAGACCTGGAGTCAATGCTTGCAAGGATGATATGAGGTTTTACGTTAGAGATCTGTTGACAAGAATGAAAATTGGTGACTTAGAAATGAAGAGACAAGCTTTGGTCAATTTGTATGATGTTGTTGTTGAAGATGAGAAGTATGTGAAGATAATTGTTGAAGTTGGTGACTTAGTGAATATATTGGTTAGTCTTCTTGATTCAATGGAAATGGAACTTCAACAAGATGCTGTAAAAGTTGTGGCAGTGATTTCGGGTTTTGATTCTTACAAGTCTATTTTGATTGGAGCTGGGATTATAGGGCCTTTGATCAGGGTTTTGGAGAGTCGCAGTGAAATAAGCAAGGAGGGTGCTGCAAGAAGTTTGCAAAAATTGACCCAGAATTCTGATAATGCCTGGTCAGTTTCAGCATATGGTGGTGTTACAGCTTTATTGAAAATATGTGCTAGTGTTGATTCCACAGCAGAACTTATTAGCCCTGCTTGTGGGGTATTGAGAAATCTTGTTGGTGTTGATGAAATAAAGAGATTTATGATTGAAGAAGGTGCAGTTTCCACATTTATCAAGCTGGCAAGATCAAAAGATGAAGGTGTGCAGATAAGTTCCATTGAATTCCTTCAAAATATTGCATCTGGAGACGAATCAGTGAGGCAATCGGTGGTCAAAGAAGGCGGAATACGGGCATTAGTACGCGTTTTTGATCCGAAAATCGGGTTTTCTTCAAAATCTAGAGAGATGGCATTAAGGGCAATTGAGAATCTATGTTTCTCTTCAGCTAGTTATATCAGTGTGTTGATGAGTTATGGATTTATGGATCAGCTTCTTTTCTTCCTTCGGAATGGAGATGTTTTGGTTCAGGAATTGGCACTGAAAGCAGCATTTAGGCTCTCTGGAACATCAGAGGAGACTAAAAAGGCAATGGGAGATGCTGGATTTATGTCAGAGTTTGTAAAATTTCTTGATGCAAAATCATTTGAAGTTAGAGAAATGGCAGCTGTGGCACTCAACAGCCTGGTCTCAGTGCCTAAAAATCGTAAAATATTCGTGCAGGACGATCGCAATGTGGGTTTTCTTCTTCAATTGCTTGACCAAGAAGAGACAAATTCAGGTAGCAAAAAGTTCTTGATCTCTATATTATTGTCCTTAACAAGTTGCAATAGTGGAAGAAAAAAGATTGCCAATTCTGGTTATTTGAAGAACATAGAAAAACTTGCAGAAGCTGAAGTTTCTGATGCTAAAAGACTTGTCAGGAAGCTATCTACAAATAGATTCCGTAGTATGTTAAATGGAATCTGGCATTCTTGATTGCAATTCTCTTTCTTTCACTGTATATGTAAAAGAGTGGTTTCAAAGTTTTCTTCTTCTTTTTGTTTCTTAATCTCACACATGAGTCTTTCTCTCTGTTTCTTTCTTCTTCTTTTTTACTTCTTTATTAATTTTTCCCATCTGCAAAATCAACTTTAGAGCAGCTTTCTATTGAATTTGTAACCATAAGCAGATACATATCTTATAAAAAGCTGTTATAGAAATTCTGGCATTGTTGATTTGCTGTTAGTTGAATAAACTATCGAAACAGAAAGCAATTACAGTTATTTAAGATATACAATTGCTATATGCACGAAAAAATATTTTTGTACGCATTTGTGATGAAGCACATGGGAATGCCAAGAAACCCAGAGAAGCATGTGAGTACATGAGTCCCTTGACTTATTTGCTCGTCTTTTCCCATCCATTTCATCTTGTTATGGAACTTTCATATTAAAAGACATTGTCTAATGCTTTGAGATTATGCTAAGAAAATCAGTATTATATGCAGTAAAATGCGTCCAGGTTACCTCTTTACCGCAGATGACAACACCTTAACTGCATGAGACAGTTTGGGTTGCAGAACTGTTGATTTGTATCAATTTGGATAGCTGAATTATCAAGCAGACATGGTGAGGTTGGTCTCATGTCTTAACAGTAAGGGACTTGACAATCGTAGGGTATGCAGACTTAATTTTGGCTAGCAAAACTTTGTTGATAGCAAGGAAAGTGGACCACTAGAGACCTTGTTTGATCCTTGACAGGTTGTTGCTTAGTGTTATCAATCAAAACATTAAATTTCATATGCTCCACACGCTCTTCCATGGAATGGATTTTCTCGCGGGTGTGAAAAATGGCTTTGACAGCTCAAATGAACAAACCTTATCTTCCACATCTCAAAGCAAACCAACCATCATTTGAGGCATAAATATCGATGTTTCTCTTAGCAGAGGCCAGAGAAGCAATGTATGATGGGTTGGCAATGAGGAAAGATGGCCTAGAGGGGATTTGCAATTAAGCCTTGGACAGGATTAGGCCGGGCCTATTGAAAGAGAAAAAGAATGGTCCAATAGGACATTGTGTCTTTTAAAACAAGAAAAAAAATAAAAAAACATTTCAAATATTTTTCAAAACTGCAAAAACAAACTACTGTTAAATGTTTTTTTCCACAACCATTTAGGGTTCAAAATTAACAAGTGCTTATGATTTCATGGTTTATTTATATGTTTAAGATGGACTTGGTTCTTTTTGTAGTCTCTGTGATTTTGTAATACATTTTCTTATGGGATTCTGTTAATTGCTTCTAATATTGATTTATAAATTAGAATAAAATATATTAATTTATTCTATAAACATTTCTAACCATTCAAGGAAAATTAAGATATATTACATAATTATTCCTAAAATGTAACAACAATCTAAACTTCAAGATTCACAACTATATATATATATATATATATATATATATATATTTTTTTTTGTAAGTTTTGAGTTATGATATTTTCGTATTCTTTTAATTGAATTATAACAAGTATAAGTGGGACTGTGTAAATAGCAAACATTATCAAAATAAGATTTTGGTATACTTAAGAAATCCAAGTCTTGGATTAAACGAAGAGAGATATTTTCTAGAAAAAAAGAGATGATTGTTGGGTTGCTAGTCGGCCCAACCCAATCTACGTGAGTTAGGCTGGACTTGTTTTAGCCCATTCTAGACGCTAGGCTGGATCCAATCCAATATATTTAATAATAATAAAATAATATTAAAAGAAAAGAAAAGAAAAATCCAAAATTTTCAAAGGGCATTTTAATAATATTTGTGGGTCCCTCGTATGATTTTTCCAATAATTTTGTATAATATCGAGTTGTAGATTTATATTGTAAGATATAAATTCAGTATTAAAAGTACATGGTTTTTTTTAAACTTAAAAAAAATATTCTGAAAATTTAAAAATAAACTTTCATTTCAAAAACAAAAAAAATGTGTTTGGTTTTCATGCATACAACCAAATTTTAAAGGTTTTCATGCATATTTTAAAAAAAAATGGATAAAATCACCTTTTTATCATGTTTCAAGAAATGCAAAAATAGATATCGTAACCGGTTTATGATTCTTCATTAGGATTTAGCTAAAATAAAAAAATCCCATTATAATTAGTTTGTTATTCAAAGCGCTAGGACTTAGCTATATCCAAGAAATAAATAAGTTTGAGCTTCAGAACAATTATAATTCAACCCAATAAGGTAAAGACTTTCCCATGAAGGGAGATCTGTCTTGTACCTTAGACAAGACCAACAGACATAAATATAATTTAGAATAACAATCAAATAATAATGCAGCTTACCTTATATAGGTTGCATTGGGGGTGATGCATTTTTCCCTTGTACAACTAGTCCTCTTACCCAGACTCTCGCAGACCATTAAGTTTCTTAATGATCATAACACTAGATGACGACTCCTGAACCTTATAATCATAATCTTATGATTAAACCTAAAACCCCTCGTTTTATCATTCTTAGAAGGCAGCTCCACCATTCAATGTCGTGCATGTCATGACACCGATCAATGTCCAATCATATATGAATAATCTAATGTAGACGTGACCAAATTTTTTGATCTTTTGCAAAATTTTGACGAACCATTATGAGATGGTTATACAAATCACAATATATTATCGGTCATTGCATATGTGTTCACCATCAAGTCAGATCATAGGTTGAGTGAGGCCAGTTATGATAGAATTGTTAAATGGACAAGAAGCATTTTACCTGAAGGAAACATACTGAAATAAAACTTCTATATTGCTAAGTCCATGATGAAACTCTTCAATCTAGGATACTAGAAAACTGACACGTGTCTAAATTTATGCATGTTGTACTACCTAGAAAATATATAGTTGACTGAGTGTAGAACATGTGAGCATTGTTATTATAAACCTAGAACTGGCAGGGGAATGAATTTTATCACACATAGAAAACTTAGATACTTCCCAATCATACTTAGACCGTAGAGATTATTCATGTCACAAAAAACTGCCGAGCACATGACATGACACCAATCATATAATACAGTGGATAAAGTGATGATACACCCTTCTAATGGTCAAGCCTATAAACACCTTAACAATATGCATTCTTAGTTTTCAATGGAATTAAGGAACGTGCGTCTTGAGTTATGTACAGGCGAGATCAATCCATTCAGGTCATTTGTTACTCCTTATTCTTGTTGAAAAGTGATACTCATGGTTTACAACTTGCCACTGGAGATGTGTATGAGATCGGAGTTCATATTTTTATTTACAGTCATACCCAATCCTAATAGTCCGGGTCAGAATATAGATGTTTATCTTCGACTATTGATTGGTGAGTTAAAGCAGTTATAGTCATCCAGGGCTTTGACTTATGATGTATCGAGAAAACAAAATTTTATGATGAAGACTACTTTAATGTGAATTATCAATGATTTTCTTGATTATAGAATGGTTTCTGGTTGGAGCATGTATGAAAAACTAGCATATCCATACTGTATGGAAAATAACAAGGCATTCACATTAACAAACAATAATTAAACATCTTTTTTTGACTGCTATCGATGATTCTTGCCAACAGATCACAAGTACAAAATGAACAAGAATGATTTCTTTGTTGGTAAAGTTAAAAGGGATGTTACACCACCGTTTTTTCTGGATGAGGAGTTGTTATGACATGAATATATTTTGATTTCTTTGTTGGTAGAGTTAAAAGGGATGACACTAATTTTCTTCATAATTGATAACTATATTGATTGGATTATAATTCAAAGTATACTACTTTAATTTGTTTTTTCAACACTGCTTATGAATATATGTTATTCTTCACTAGGTACAAAGGAAATTGTCATAAAGAATATCAAAGAGGTAGTTTGGTAAGCCAACCATCTTGATCAATGAAGGATGACTTTGAGAATCGACTGAGTTGTTGTATCGTAAGCTTCTTTTCCCATTTCACACGATTCAAAGTGTTTGCTCCTGGTCCTTTACAATTAGCCTCCACATAGGTTATATTACCCCTTGAAAATATGAACATGAAAATGAAAATCAAGATATATTAATATAAAATAGGAAATGGTGGATATATAGATCTGGAGTTCTGCATAACTTACTCATGCCCCACATAATCCCAAGCAAACCACCCTTCAGGCTGTACAATATCAGATAAATATGTATTGTAATATATTACTGTTGAATATCCTCTGTAAGCCCTCCCAAGGTAAGCTTTAGCTCCCTTAACTCCAGTAACATAGCAACGAAAAAATACAAAACCATTGGTATCATTAGGAAACTCCTTGCCTTGAGCTGTTATAAAACCTCCACTGGTAACATTTATTATACAACCCTGCATCAACCATAACACTGGTAACATTTATTATACAACCCTGCATCAACCATAACATATATTTCACAACAAATTAAAAATAGTAACCCTGAGGGGTGTAGTTCAACTGGTCAGACTCCGAGTTTGTTCTTCAGAAATTACCAGTTCTAGTACCACAAACCTCAGGACCCTGAGTGTGTGTGTGTGGGGGGGGAGGTTTCAGTGCACAACCCATTGTAATGTGGTAGTCTAGTGACATGATATACATGTCCAACCATCTAACAATGAAAAAAAAGGTGAGGACCTTAAAGTTGTAAAATGATTTTCATGCATAACTTATTGTAAAAAGATTAATACATGACGAGTCTTAGTTACCTCATAAAAAGATTGGCCAGCACCATATATAAAATCTACTGATCCTTCAATGTAGCAATTGGAGAAGTGATGGCGGCCATTGACATCCCACAATGTATCTTGAACACCCAAAAAAGCACAATCATAGAAAGCAGACCTATCACCATAAATTTGTGCTGAAAGTGCTGGTAGTACACCAGGTGATTTGATTCCATTATAGGTATTTTGTATCAACCGACGGTTAAATGAATTCTGCATTATTAAAAACAATATGGAATTTAGCTATTTAAAGAACATAATATTGTTGCAGATATAGATCATACCAGCGTCGTCCTTGCACTCCGCCATGGTTTGTACAAAATTTATTTATTTTTTTCAACTTAGAAAAAATACATGCACTGACAAAGTTTTTTACATCATTAAGAAAAATTGTAATTGTAAAACCGAAAATATGATATATATGTTTAATAAATAAAAATCACATGTACCAAAAACTGCCCAAAAATGTTACTAGCATAACAAAAGTGGGCCTGCTAATATAGAAAAAAGAAAAAGTAATGATCTTATTCAAAAAAAAAATTGAAAATAAATGTAGTTATTTTATTTGAATGAATTTAGAGAAAAAGTGATTCAGGGCTTAATAAAGAGCCCTATAACAATGGGCATGTTCAGAGGGCTTGAATGACATGTGGAAGAGTGTGGGCACTGTGGATCTATTACATTGATAAATTTCTTTAAAAGAATAAAAAAATCAAACGATATTTGATTGAATAACATCTTTTTTTTTTGCAATTGAATAAAATTTTATAAAATAAGAAGTGTTGCACCAAAAAAATACTTTCTAATATAATTAAAAAAAGATATGATCTTATAAAAAAAATTGAAAATTTAATGGTATGCAATAAGAACCTTTTTATTTGAATGAACTCAAGAGTAAAATAATATAAAAGAAGAAGAAGAAGAAGAAGAAGAAGAAGGTAGGTCATATGAGTGGATCTGCTTGCCTAGCCCATTGCTGACACAACATGCATATTTTTTTGTATTAGAGGATGGATGACGACCAAACTTTTTTTTATACTAAAGGGTGGAAGAAATCCCGTCCACCCTTTATTTGTTTTAAAAAATAGCATAGATGATATATCATTTGCTATTTTGAATTTCAGCAACCAAATGGTCACTAAAGAATCATGAAATGAATATTTTATACCTAAACAGTCATTTTAATCCTTTTTTGACCAAAAAATATCTAAATAAAGTATTTTCACAAAAAAATATAAATTCAAAGGGAAAACTTTGATGATTGGGAATGAATTCTTTTAATAGTTTGTGAAAAACCTCGGGTAAAATTTTAAGAAGAAATGGAAGATGTTTTAATGAATCTAGATGGCGTATTAATGTGACAAAATTTTAAACCCTCAGAAATTTGAAAATAAAATAAATAGAAAATAAGTAAATAAAATAAAATTGAGTTTACATACATGATAAATAGGTAAGAAAAAAAGAAAGAATGACATGAAAAGTGTTGGTGTAAATCCCGGTTGAAAAATTGATAATAGTATTGTGAAACAGTAATAAGCCTCTAAACAAATTAAATGGTGAAAAAGAAAAATAAATATATTAGGAATAATTAAATGGTCTCAAGAATTTAGTGGAATAATTAGTATAATCCATGGAAGGATGAAATGATAAAATTTGGATTTTTGGTGTTAAATCACCTTCCAACCAATTTTACGCTATTGATTATAATTATATATTCGTCGTCGGATCGGGTTGAAATTTTACAAGGAGCCTCCTGAAATATTACTCTATATTAAGTTAAAATATTAAGGCAATTCAAGTGCAGGAAGGTCATACAACAATGACAATAGTCAAAAATAAAATAATATATATGTTCATTAATGGTAATTTTATAATTAAGCTGGAAAACTAAAAAATTATCTTTCTTTTCTCTTATAACTGGCAACTAGAATTGGGAAAAGGAAGGATGAAAAGAAAAATAAATTGTGAGAGCATCCACTATTAAAACTCTATGAGAGAAACAAAAAAATAAAGGCAAGATAGTGAGAGAGTGAGGGTTTAGGCCCCGTTTGTTTGCTGGAAAGTAGTTTTCTTTTGGAAAGTGAATTCCGGGAAAGTGAATTCCGGGAAAGTATTTTCCGATGTTTGGTAGTGTAATGGAAAATAAGTTGGAAAACACTTTTCAGTGTTTGGTTATGTCATGGAAAATGAGCTGGAAAATAA
>Ga0325414_1001477_pt1 | contig 22789 bp, 9 predicted proteins | sample PopdelMetagenome_8_FD_206183 | JGI IMG/M metagenome (GOLD analysis project Ga0325414, IMG submission 206183) | Populus deltoides microbial communities from Bellville, Georgia, United States - Leaf-PdKOR-R3 | ecosystem: Host-associated > Plants > Phyllosphere > Phylloplane/Leaf | place: USA... | reverse complement strand
TGGTGGATTCACATACAAAAGGAAGGGAGGAGAGGATAGAAACTCACAGCCAGGAGAGGAATTTACATTTGCAACTGCACAAGATGGCTCTATGCTGGATAAAGTGGCAACAGATGATAAAACGGAAGAGAGAACTGAAACTTTGAAAATGAAACTATGGGAGATATTGGGAAACGTTTCTTCACAAAAAATTCAGCCATCTAATTCTCAGGTTCATCAGATTGGTGCAAATAATTTAAATCCGGAGCAAATTCTTAACCAAGCAGATGATGTGGTTGTCAAGCCTAGACAGAGCCCAGATACCATAGAAACTGATTCTGAAAGTCCCAATCATACTATGAAGAGACCAGTGACTCGTTCTTTGACTAGAAAGAGAGCTTCAACCAAACAGAAACCAGAGAAAAATAAAGTTGGTCCATCCTCCAGTTACAGACAAAAACTTCAAGAGAAGAATGTCTTCTCCTTTGAAGAACGATTGCCTGGAAAACAAAATGTTGCTGTCAATGGTGGCTCCTCAATGTCTACAATGAAGAAGGGCCAGATAAAGAGTTGCGGCATCGAACCATGTAAGACTCACGTCAGTGAAGACTACAATGCAGATAAGATTCAGGAAGGAATTCACAAGAGTGAAAGATCACTCCCTGCTGAGAAAACATCTTCTCTTAGCAATAAAAAGGGAAATATTCACTGTTCTCTTCAGAATAAGAGAGAGTGCCGCGAACCAAAGAATGGAAACAAAGAAAGAGATTCCAATCAATCTGCAAGGGAAGCATCGTTCTCTGCTGAGAAAACATTTTCACTTGGCAATAAAATGGGAAATTTTCATGATTCTCCTAGGAACAAGAGAGAGCACCTCGAACTGAAGAATAGAAACCAAGAACGATGTTCCCATCAATCTGGAAGGGAAGATTCCCATCAGTCCCCGTGGACACACATGACTGATCAACAGAAGGATTTTAACAGCCCAGCAGCACCTGAACATGGGGATCAACAAGAAAACTTTGATACTCCCTCCTCAAATAGTACTGTCAACCCACAGGATGATTTCCAGAGTCCAACATTCAAAATCAATTCCCCTACCTTAAGTTCCTTCCCAAGCTCAACGCCAAAATCTGATCAGAGAAAGCAGGTTTTTGCCAGCCCTGAACAAGCAATGAGAAGCTTTACTGTGGGAAAAATCCATAGCTTCTGGACTCTCAGGAATTCAAATGCAGGTTGTTTTGCCTCAAATATTCAAACAGAATCACCTGTATCCTTAAGTATTTTGAGCACTTCAATACGGTAGCTTACTATCAGGTTACCGATGCCTAGTCAAGTTTTGTTTCGTTTTGCCTTTGCATTTCCTTATTGGACTTCAGGATATTGCAGCGGAACTTATGGATTCCCCACCCAACAATACATTACCTGTTAAGGGGAAAAGAGATGTGGAAGGTGGTCTTTCTGAATCATCTCCTGAATGTGGATACTCTGAGAGCTCCGAAGATGGTTCACCTCTTGTTAAGGGTAACGACTATTTTATTGCTCTTCTATACTAGTCATAGAATGTTCACCAAGTACTATCATTCTATGTTGTTCCCACACATTATTTTCTTTATTTTTTCTTTTTTTTTATCACCCCCTTAATCATGATGCGCAGGTCGTAGGGAAGAAGAAAACTGCTCTACAGAAACTGCAACAGCTGAAAAATCAAAGTTCATGCTTCATCCAACTAAAAGGTTCTGCAACCACAAAGGTGAAAAAGTGAGAGTATTTAGTCCCACCCCGCCCTCTCCAACAGGCACTGCCTATAACTTAGTAACACTTGCTGCTTCATGTCCACAGAGTTACTGCCATCATCTGCCTTTTTAATTCGTTTTCTCTCTGTAAAATAAATTCTTAGGCATTGTTGAAACTGAGTTGACTCCTGAGATTTCAGAACAAAACCAAGGGGATGAACTAGAAAGGTATTCCTTTCTATACTTAAGACAGAAATGAGAAATTTCTAGTTTGGATCCGAACTATTAAATACCGTTACGTTATAATATTTGCTTGATTTAGGACTTAATCATGTTTCAGGGTCATCTTGCTATTTGTCATGGCTTTAGAAAACTTCCGAAAGAAAATGAAGTTGGAGACTGGAAAGAAATCCTCTGATATTTTAATGTCTGTCTCAGAGAAGATGCATCTACAGTTGCAGAATATTGAGTCACAAATCCAAACAGATCTGTGCGTTTTTTGAAATTAATTGGTTTTCGAATTGTGAAAGTCAGTTATTAGGTCTAATCTTGATAATATTTCAGGGGGAAGCTGTCAAGTGTTAGTAAATCAAAAAGAAAACGGCTGGAGTCTAGATTTGAAGGTAATGAATTTTATCGCTACCGAATGGCTCCATGAACTTTCTTGACTATCTACTGGTATTTTAATTTATCAAAATGTCATTGCAGTCAAGCATATCTTTCCCTTTTGATTATTGAATATGATGGTGTATTTTTTTCTTCTTTATGGTTGACCTAACACATTTTTGAACTGCCATTAGCCATCTATTCTGCAGTGTAAATACGCATTTTATAATATCCAATAATCCTTTTTAATAGTATTCAAACCTTGCTTAGCACCACCCGTTTCTTCATTTCTGTATTAATGACTTTGTATTGTTTCTCATGAAATCTTTTGTATCTCAGTTCCCCTTATCACTGTATATGAATGGGTAGTTTATAAATATAGGTTTTGGCTACACATGCAGATCCATACCAGGCATGCATGTTTCTTTAAATAAAGGTTCTGTGGATTTGATAAATTCTAACCAGTCTCACTGTGCCTTAACTTTTCAAGGGTCATCAAGCTGTTATGTTGGATCAATTCCTTGTCTTAAATTTTTCTTCTTGCTGAAGCTTGAATAGCTGGTGTTCTAATTACAATTTGTTTTTCTGTGCGCAGAACAACAAGAACAGCTAAAATTGATACACGATAAATTCAAACAAGATATTTACCAGCATCTCCAGGAGTGTAAAATCACTCTTGAAGGACTAGAATTGCACCAGATTGACTTCAAAGGAACTGTGAAAAAGCAAAGTATGGCAGCATATGTTATAGCGAGTAAATTTATTAATAAATACGGTATTGAATGTGTTTGATTGCTTTCACACTATTCCTTCGTTTTTATTCATACTTTTAACTTCTGAGGTACATATACAAGCATGTGAGTTTGGACGTCATGATGCTTGTACTAGGTCTGTGATAAGTTTCAAGTTGATCACAACTTCAAAACTTTTTTAACTGACGTCTTTAACATTACATAAAAGTTTTTAATTGGTTACTTGTATATCCGACATAAATTAATTGTTGGCTTGCATAGTTTTCATTTGGTGTAAATGATTTGGGGATAGAAACATCTCAGGGCAATTCTTTGATTGACGTGCTCGACCATCTAGGTAGTGGTATATAAGTGGAAGATTAACGACAGTCATGTGCACTATCTCTTTTGCGCTTTAGACCTCGACAGCAAAGTAAATAAGTGCCCACAATATCGATTTATCATTTTGAATTTATAAAGCTACTTTATCTGCAACGCTTTATTTGTTGTGGTTGTATGACTTTAGTTTTGACACAACATGGAAGTATCTAAATGCCATTTAGCTTGATCTAAGTCTTTCTATGATACACTAATGGATCCCAGTCTGGTAACAACAGAAACAGAGTTGGATTAAGATGTATCAACTATCGTGTATGCAAACTCTGAAATACTCAGTTTTTTATTCATTTAATATGTCCATATATCGCAGAAGCATCACACCAGAAGCTTCTGATGCAAGCGGAAGAATCAGTGAAGACACAGCTAGATGATGCACAAAGAAGAATCACAGCTGTGCACAAGGCAAGTCTGCTTCTATTTAAGGAAATATGATTGCCAGCATCTCCTACCATCTGGATTCTGGGTTTATTTTTCATGATAACTGTATTGCATGCTCAGCGGCCTTTGCCCGTGTAGATATGGCTGTTTTGTCGCATCTGTTGGTATGGCATATAATTTTGAGGTGGTGGCAAGAGAATTCACATTCTTGGGTGCGCTTGCTCATCCAGCCCATCCAAAAGCTTATGAACTGGTGTTTGTCATGCACCATTAATCTATTAGTGCTCGAACCTTAATTTAAAGTTCATAATTACACCTAGAGATTTCTCAAGTTTTGGCCTATTGAAGGTTATGTCTTTATGCATTTAGGGTTATGCCCGTTAAAAAGGCAAAACAATAATAAAAATACAGTTTGTTGTAGTCAATAATTGAAAGAAAGCTTATGAAGCTAATTTGAACATTTCCTGTCATTCATTCATTGCAGTCAGCAAGGGAAAAAATGCTCCAGTTGAAGTATGTTGTAGGCAAGGGCTTGAATGAGGGTGGCCTAAGTTGACGTTTCATGATGGCTAAAGAGATGGGGACTTTGCACGGAGACCAGTGTTAGGAAGAGGCTGAGGGGTTTTATGAAGTCTCCTAGAGGTTGAGCTCGTACGTAACCTTTTCCCAGGTTACAAAAATGCACATCATTCTGTGGAATCTGTCATTCATTTCATAACTGCGCTGGGATCATGAAAAATAAACTCCTTGTAGCATGTAATTTTGAGTCACGTGTCCACGGTGTTGCAGTTTAGCTTTATAGTAAACAATAGTGAGATTATTCATTTAATAGCCAACAACAGATTAGATAGTTTGATGCCTTTCTTCCTTGAGAGTTAAAGCAGTCCATCATGGTAAAAGTATGTTTCGCTGTTCCAGTATTTTCATTTCTGAGAAGATAGAGCATAGCAGTGCATGAGAACGAATCAAGGCGAGTCCAGGCTTACAGTCTATGTCACTGCATGCATAGAACATGTTTCACTAGAAATGAACTTGACAATGTTACTATAAGTTGCTCTAGGAGGCCCCTGCGAGTCTTTCTTGACAATTTGCTTACACATGCACTTCTTACAAGCAGGGTTCATAATAGCCTCTTTATCTTTCCACAGTGCCTTCTAGAAAGGAAAAAAAGAAAAAGAAATTAAAAAAACTTGTGAAAGATCGGTGGTCCGTTACAAGAGATTCAATGGATTGGCTTCTGGGAGACATCCTCAATTATCCAACATGCAACTGACCAGCAAACCATGTCTTGTGCAAAATGAGCATCAAGACAGAATTGACATGCCTTGCTGGGACGAACCACAATTCTATAAATATTTCACGCATAGCCATTCTAGCAGCCATGAAATTCCATGGCTATAAGGTGTATGATATGACAGAACGTGGAGGATGAGGATTGTCATTTTGACGTTTTAGAACCCAGTAAAGAGATAGATATAGTAGTTTTCACAAAAACAAAACAAAACAAAACAAGAGACATGGATTTAATTGAGGATATTTTTTGAGATTTGGCGATCGAAGAATGAAAGAGAGAGAAATGCGTGGTGTTGCTATGTGCACCGCTCAATGCTTTGATGGTGGGGGCTGCTGCATGCTCTCATTATTATTGCATGTAATCTGTGTTTTTATTGGCAAGCAATCCTTATCTGATTGTTGGGTTGGATTGGATTGGCTCTGATTTTGTTTCGTCGCCAGTCAGTCGGTGCTTAGGGAGGGGAAAAGGTACGGACCCCAGACAGATAAACAACGATGCACGTGAATGGGCACGCGGGTGCACGTGAAGTGCAAACTTTTTTTAATTTTAATCTGCCTTCTGCCTTCCTATTCTCTTTTGTCAAACTTGAAAGAACGTTGATCGAGAATGTGTAGCAGCAGCCAGCAGGGGGTAGTAGGTCCCACTTGAAGTGGATGTTGGGTATGGGCCCTATGGGGTCGCCCGTGAAAATGCCTATTCTCGTAAGAGGACCCTTGCTCCACGAGGACATCTTAAATTCCTGGAGTGGGCACAGGTCGTGGTTCTAGTGGTGTCGTTTTCATTATCGAAGTTTCCTTGCAAACATTGCGCTTCCTCCAATTCAAGCAAGGGATGATGAAAGTGACTGTTCGAACAACCAATATAAAGGCTTTGGCGAAGTCTCCTCCTCGGCTTTCATTTCGAAAATGAAAATTGAAGTTGGTGTTCTTCAATTATATGCTGACACCTTTCACTTCTAGAAAAATAAAAGAAAAACCACACAAGTCATTCATCAAGACGCTACAAAAATTCTTGAACAAAGAGAGAATGATATTTTGATCGGATTGCAAAATAGATAAATAGTGTTTTTTTATATTACAATCAGTTGCAAAATATATTTTTATTGTGATACTAATGATATTTTGATCAGTTTTTTTTATGATTTCTTAATATTTTATAAAAAAATATACAACTCATGTTTTATTGCCAAATACATCACGGTATAGATTTTGGGTCGGAAAAAAAAAATTCAAGATGTGTGAATGGAGGTAGCTTATATATAATTTAAGCTTCCTTCTTTTTAAAAACAATATATTTTTATTCTTGCTTTAAACAACCACTCCATTTTTTTTAAGTGCCGATACTATATGTTTCTCTTTAAATTTAAAACTTGAATCCTAACTTTATAGTTTGTTTACCTGCTGATTCAGGTTGAACATATAATTTTTATTCATTGACACATATTTCTTTATTATTCTGGTTAAACTAAAAGAAACCTCTATTAGTTATCTTAGTAAAATATTATTTCTCTATACTCAAAGTCTTTTGATAGACTTCTAAAATTATCGATAAGGATCGCAAATACAACACGTCTTTGATGGACTGCTGCAATTCATATAAGTGCTTGGTAACAACAACTATTTCATTTCTGACAATCATTTTAGTAGAATTTGTCAATGCATTTATTAAAATTTCTCCAACATTGTCTTAAAGTATGGGTCATTACAAAGTTTGAGTTTATTCAAATGAAAAAAAAAGTGCTCATTCATCTTTTTTCAATCATTAATTTTTGTTTTTTTTTTATTTCTCTCGAGACCTTTTCAATTTCTCTCACCAAACAAAATCTTGCTTTTTTAATATGACGGTAATTAGCTTTAACCTTATCTATCCTAAAACTTCTATGTACTCGAAAATCTTCTCAATTTCATTCAATTAATTGATAAACTTCTTTGTTTGTAAGGAACCGTGAACTCATAAATCTTTATGATACTCATCTCGATCAAGATGATGCTTTCTATGCTTTCACCTCTAAAATGGGTTTTCAAAGTTAGCCATATATCCATAATTACTCTCATGACAATTCTTTAGGCTTCTTTTCTCCACCAACTATCGGGTCAATTCTATGATTTGTCTCTTCATGTCTTCTTTTATGAATTTCTAAAATATTTTTTCTTTGAAGGGGGACCTCCTCATCCCCTCTTACCTAAACACATCTTGTTTTGCGATATCTTTTCCAATCAATATTATTTAATAACATACAATAACTAACAACTGGAAATTATTGGGCTTTAATACTAACTGAAACATATAAAAATAATATAAAAAAGATAGAAACCAACCTTTAACTAACCAGAATGAGTGTTGATCTAAATATATCAATTAAAGAACTCGATACCATTTTTAAAGATAAGTTTGGTATTAAACTAACCTTTAATGCTCCTTTAGAGAGCTAGAACCAAGGTGAAAATGTAATAGTAGTTGATGTAGATGATGACATGTTAATGATGTTAGTGAGTGTTTATTGGTCAAATTTGAGAGTGTTGGCTATGATTCTAGAACCAAGGTGAAAATGTAATAGTAGTTGATGTAGATGATGACATGTTAATGATGTTAGTGAGTGTTTATTGGTCAAATTTGAGAGTGTTGGCTATGATTTTTGTTGTCTTGGTGATCAGGTAATGTTGTTGGGTGGAATTTGGGTAATGTGGTTTCACAGGTTTGAATGCTAAAATTATGGTGAAAATTATGGGTGTTTTTTTTTTTAATTTCTAGAAATTTGGCATAAACATATTGTTAAATCTTGTGTATTCTGACTTTTGAAACTTTGGCCGAAAGTGTGATGAAATTGTGTTCTTTATTGCTTCTTAAGATTTGGGATTGTAGCTAAAATATAGGTATCCTTCTTTAAATAACAATGAATGGTGGTATTTTTATAATTTTCATTAAATGAGAGCAATGACTCTTTTTTGAAAATACATACAATGATAAAAAGTTCAATTGCATCCCTAAATCTTTTAAAAAAAATTATTTCCATCCCCTATAGTTTTATATGTTTATTTTTAGCCATAAAACTTAATTTTTCTCTCCATGTCCATAAATGTTGAGAAAAAGTTCAATTTAGTCCTTGAAGTTTTCGCAAATTTTCAATTTCACCCTTAAAGTTTCTATTTTTACATTTTCAGTCCCTGTAGTTATGGGTTTTTACATTTTGATTCTAAAACTTCATTTCCTTCACAATTTAGTACTTGATTATTGAGCGTAGAAAGATAAAATCGTTGAAAAAAAAAGATGAGAGAGAGAATGGGTCCGCCATAATATTCCAATCACAAAAGATAGATATTGGTGTCAATGAAGATTCGTTAGGGGATGGAGGTTCAATGATGATGAATTTGCCTTTTGACCATGTCAAAAAAGTAGATTAGATCCATAAATTTATTATTATTATTATTTGTTTATTTTTTACTTTTAGATTGATTAAAGATTGTTTTATGGTTGAAGATGGAGTTATTGAGATTTATATAATATTTTTAGGATTTGTTTTGGTTAAAATAAGTTGAAATTTAGGTTTTGGAGATCCAAAAATCATGTTTTTAATAAAGAAAATGTTTCGTCCAAAACTAAAAAAAAGAATTTTGACTAAATAAATACTTTTTATTTATAATTTTAATCGTTGAAATTCTTTTGAATATTTATTTTAATTAAATAAAAACTAGTTTTGGAAATTATTGTGCTGCCAATGCTTTTTTTTTTCTATTCCATTTCTTATTAAATATTTGTATGTATTATTTTTTTGCTTATTATTAACGAGTTCAACTTCCCACTTTGTTGATTTAATTATCGTTTACAACTCTCTTTACAATTTATTAATTTATATAATTTTAAATTCATTATATTTTTTTTAATTAACAAATTTAAAAATGTATCTACAAGGCAGAAGTCTTGTTAGTTCACGTTTGAAATGATACCCCCAGCGTAAAGTGGGCACAGTTACCATATCTAGAAAACCTCGATGCGAATATCTTCATGCGAATATCTTCATGAGGTGAGAAGGAAACTGGTCCAGATATTTTAGAGCTGGCACAGTTACAAAGTCTCGAGTCCTGAACGTGTAAACAGATAAAAAAAAAAATATGGCTCCAAATCCCACAGCCCCAGTTAACTTCTTGGCTCACACGAGCTAACAAATTAGTAGGTACTTCTTTGTATTTAGAGCAGCAAGTGGGTCCAGCTTCTGGCCGTGGACGCTGACCTTCCACACCAGAGTCCATTGGAGACGTGGTTAGATTATGTACACATGTTTTCTGTGAATGCTAGAATCTCACTTGGCCACCAAAGAATCTTCCATCAAGAAGGGTGTTGTCGTAGTTTCTGTTTTAAATTGAGACCATGATTTTGATGTGTTTTTTTTATTTTTTCTCACAGTAACTCTCGGTCGACTTTCATGATTCAAGTGGTTGAAGATGGACCAGCTGTTAACAGGGATAACGCAGTCCAGTGTATAAATTGGAATTGGACCATGTGGAGTTATCCTTTCGGTTGATTAATCTCAAGATATCCTATCACAGAGTCTGCTCGAGATCTTCTTGTCCACCGTCGCTGTTGTTTCTTTCTTGATACTCTCTTCAAAAATATAAAAAAGAAAGAGAGAGAGAACGAATAACTCTATAAAAGTAATACTGCTTTGATGTCCTCGTTGTTGAGTCTGTCCTCTCCATAAAGTTTTACCTTCAGCCAGTATCATAAGAGACACCTGACCAGAATCAATCCTGTTCTGGACGACCCGCTTAGCTAGTTTAGCTTCCATGTATGCTATTCTTTAAATCAACTTGGTACATCCTGTTTCTTGGAGACATTTTTTCTTGGATGCGTTGTTTGACAGGTTATTTTAATTTAAATGCAGGGATGATCGCGGGCATATGGAATTGGTGTGGGAAAATGGTCAGGTTCTTATGCGTGTATTGCCCAGTACTAGTAGCTCATGCACCAGTTACACTCCTCATCCTATAAAAAATGTTAGTGAAGTCGAGAATAATAGTGATGGCTACACTACAAAGAGGCCAAGGTTAGGAACTGGGGATTCTATCTTGGGCGACTTTCCTTTGATAGATGATAGAGAACTCGCCAAGCGTGGCAAATCTTCGCAAGACGATCACCATCCTGAGTTATTCTCTGAATTATGTGAAACTAATCTCAATATGCTCTTGGAAAATAATGAAAATAACATTTTTGAGAAGAATATCACGGACGCCCATGTTGTTCCGGGGTATAAAGATGCAAATTGGCGACCGGGGAATGCGTCCGAGTTTGCAGCTGAAGTTCCTCAGCTTACAACAGCTAGTAATGGTCAGCTATATCAGTCTTTCTTGGAGCAACACAAAGCTTCAGCTCCACTATTCCATGGATTGCCCAATTCAAAGCTGCAGCTGGTGGATTCTGGATCTGACAACCACTCGAGGTTGCAGAACTTGTCCCACATTTTAAGGCCAGCTCTTCCTAAACCTAATCAGGGCAGTAATGCAACAAGACCGACAAGCGGTCCTGGATCATCAAGACTCCAGCAACTGAAAAGCAACGCTGACGAGCCTCCAGCAGGTTGTAGAAATCTTGTTGAGTCGGGACAGATGGTGCCGACTTATGCTTCAAAAGTTTTTAAATATTTCAATGACCAACAATATCTATTGGCAAGTCAGATAGTCCCTATTGGACCAATTGACAGGTCTGCAGAAGCGTCACCCCCAGATGAGCTATCTGAAGCTGTTCTCCATAACTATGCCACTACCAGTAAGACGTGCTGCGATCGGGTTTTCGGTTCAACCTCAGGCTCCGCAGAAAAAAAAATAAAGGGGAAGCCTGATAGAGGAAAATCTATAGATCAACTGACTGCAACTAGTTCAATATGCTCACGAGAAGCTTCAAATGATCCAACATCTTCTCTAGAAAGGCAATATGAAGACACAGAGGGGACAGCGTATTCAAGCGATGTACGTGAATTATTAGAACTTGTCTACCTTTTCCGTGTTTCATTTCCTTCTTATTCTGACAAAATTCATGTTTGACAAATGACCCAGGATCTTGAGGAAGAAGAACAAGTACCTGCTCGAGGGAGTGCAGGTTCCAAGAGAAGGCGAGCAACAGAAATCCATAATCTGTCTGAAAGGGTTAGTGATGCCATTGATTTGATAATTAAATCAATAAGCTGATATCCTTTGACAAATCTAATTAGCTGTTATGCATTTATGTGTGCGTACGTGCAGAAGAGAAGAGATAAGATCAACAAGAAGATGCGTGCATTACAAGATCTAATACCCAATTCAAATAAGGTTGGCACTATTTTCATCCAAAACTTAATAAATATATATGTTCTCTTTCATAATCTTTTTCTTAATTTTTTTTTTTGGTTTTGCTCTTCCACCTGTGGTTGTCAGGTGGATAAAGCTTCTATGCTTGGTGAGGCAATAGACTACCTAAAATCCCTTCAGCTTCAAGTACAGGTATATATTTCCTTACTTTCAGTTTTTGACACACACATGAGACATGCACATGATCATAATAATCTTACACATATATGTAGTTGTAATCCTAACTGTGTGTCCTGGGGCAGATGATGTCGATGGGAACTAGGCTTTGTATGCCTCTAATGATGTTACCAACAGGAATGCAACATATACATGCACCACTATTAACTCAATTTTCTCCTATGGGTGTGGGGATGGATACGAGATTAATGCAAATGGGTGTTGGATGCAGTCCAGCAACATTCCCAGCTTCAGGCATGTTTGGGCTACCAGCTGGTCAGATGCTACCCATGTCGGTATCACAAGCGCCATTCTTTCCTTTGAATATCGGAGGGCATTCCACACACTCATCTGTTCCGATGCCGGCCATGTCTGGAGTGGCCAGTACTCCTCTGGAATTTATGCGCTCAGCTGTCTTTCCAAGTTCAAAGGATATTATTCACTCCAATACATCAGCTCGCAAATGATAAGCAATGGAGGCCAAGCTTCTAGCTAGTTTGGATTGTACAAGCATCGAGTCCAGGCTTGACGTGCTTTCAGTTTCATTATTGGAGGAAATGAATTAATGGCATCAACTGTGAATTAACATATACACCTTTATAGTTCCAAATTGCCTTTATATATATATATATATATAATCCTTTTATTAATGGCATTTGTATTATTATTGTCCTGTTAACCTCGGTCAAGATTATCCTTCATGCCACCTCCGAATAAGGTTATTTTAACCAAATTGATGGCTTAAATATTAATTCTGAACTTAAAATGTATTTTTTTAATTTAATGAAAAATGATAATCTCGATTGATTTTAATTTTCTAATGAAATTGAATTTTTTAATTTAATGCTCTTATATAATTAAATGCATGGTTGCTCATCCAATCACATTATTGTTGTTATCCGGATGATAATTGTGATGCGGGCAAAAGCTAAAAAGACAAACAAATAATCATAGAAAAATACAATTTTGATGAGTAAAAAAGTTGCAAGTATAAATTCTGAATTTGCATTTTTATTCTCTGAAAATAAATTTAGTAGTTGACATCATAAAAAGGTTTACAGGTCTTTTAAATAGACCATAAAATCTATCTCTTCTAGTAAACAAAATCAAAATTTGAAAGCATAAAAAAAATATAATATTCAAAATAAAACAATAAAACTGGAAATGTCAAAGAAAAACAACAAAATTAGCTCAAATAGAATCTTTTGAATCTAATTTCAAAATATTTAGATAGTAGATGACAAAAAATGTTGGTCACCTATGAACTGGGTCTTGAGAACCTCATGTAAAAATTTCATCCTGATTCAACAATTAAATATTATGTTATGACCTTTTTTAGTCGCTACTCTGGTCTAACGCAACCAAACATCTTCTTTTGGATTTAAACTTGTCATACTAGTCTACAAAAGTATTTGCTATGTCATCCATGTAGTTTGCTTGTGACAGATCTCTATCTAAATGCACAAAACATTTAATTTTCACGAGCCTTGCTATGTCATGTTATCATGATAGTTTTTTAAACAACTCAATAAGAATTCAGTGTGGTTTTATATATAAACTTGCATAGTTTAGCATGCTTAAATAGAGATTAGATGATTCCTTGCGCTACGTTGTAGTGAGATTAAAATTTCTTTACATGTAAAAAACAAATGCCCAAACCATAAAAAAAACTCTTTGACAGTGTCATTAAACCTAACTCAACAAATTAAACTTGAAACCTCTCGACTATATTCCTTACCTAGCTCAGGTTTCAAATTAAATTGTATAGGAGTTACCCTGGTATGACCTAAAAAACTTGATCGATTAAAGCAAACTCAGACAACTGGTAAAAACATGATTTGACTTTACTGGTCAGCATACATTTTAAAGCTGAATTTGAACCTGACTTGGTTCATATCATCCTCCTCTTCTTTTAAAAGATTTAAAAATATTTTCAGGATGATATTTTTTAAAAAAATATTATTAAGATGGCGACACGTTGAATCAACCCAGGTCAACCTACTAAACCCGCAACCTGGATCATGAACTCCATTGAGTTTAATATTTTTATTTTAAACTATTTTTATTTAATTATATGATAAAAAATAGACACTTGTAAAACCAAGCACCAACTCAATACCAGGATGTTTTTCTAAGACCATAATAATCCAATAAAAAGTAAATCAAAATAAATTATGAAGTTTAATTCTCAATAAATTATGTTTTTTTTATGGGATTGATTTTTATTTAATAATATGATAAAAAAATAGATGCTTGAAAACCAAGCTTCAACCCAAGTCAGTATATTTTTTTAAGATCACAATAATCTCATTAAAAGTAATTTGAAATAAATCATAAAACACAATTCATAATAATTATATTTTTTACAAAACCATTTTTTATTTAATAACATGATAGATATACCTTTTTTTAATTTAATAATATGATAGATAAAAATAGATGATCGTAAAACTGAGCACCAACTCAATACCAGGATGTTTTTCTAAGACCACAATAATCCAATAAAAAGTAAATCAAAATAAATTATGAAGTTTAATTCTCAATAAATTATGTTTTTTTTATGGGATCGATTTTTATTTAATAATATGATAAAAAAAAATAGATGCTTGAAAACCGAGCTTCAACCCAAGTCAGTACATTTTTTTAAGATCACAATAATCTCATTAAAAGTAATTCGAAATAAATCATAAAACACAATTCATAATAATTATATTTTTTACAAAACCATTTTTTATTTAATAACATGATAGATATACGTTTTTTTATTTAATAATATGATAGATAAAAATAGATGATCGTAAAACTGAGCATCAACCCAATGTCGGAATGTTTTCCAAAACTATGATAATTCCATATAAAGAAAACAAAAATAAATAAAAAAATTCAATTTTCGATATACTCAATATTTAAATATGAAAATGAAAAAAAAAGGAAAAAAAGAAAAAGAAAAAAAAATGTTATTGTTCATTAGATGTGAGGAGGGGAGCAATGGTTTTCTCTCATCAATTAGTTCTTATTAGATAGGTGGTTTGCGCTACGTTGCGGGTTAACCTGAATTTGTTTCACTACAAAAAAAGATGTTAAGGCAATGTAAGTGATTCCAAAAGAAAAAACCGACATTCAAGTCATCGTCTTGACTAGATGTAATAAGATTGTATGATTTGATTAACATGAAATAAAAAATGCAATGATATTAAAATAAAATGATAAAAAAATTGAAAAAAAAGATAAAAAAAAAACAATTAGAGCCCAACCGGGTTAGCATGCTAAATTTGTGATGCAGTTGTGATACAAGGGCAACTCCGTTGAAAGCAAATTGAATAAAACAATGAAGTTTAATTATCAAACAATTTATTGTCGAAAAAAATAAATTAAAAAAGCAATAGAAATTTTTTTATCTAAATTATCTTAGGTTAACCTGTTAACCCTGTGACCAGGGGCATTATGATTGGGATAACCTCGTGGACAGGAAAGAAAAAAAGTACAAAAATCAATTCCCAGTAAATCAAACATTGAAAGATAAGATTGGAAATTTTTTTTTTGAAAAAAACCTAAAAAAATGAAATCAACCCATGTTAAATACTGAAACTCACGATTTTTGTCATGAGCCCAAAACTAACGCTATAGAAGAGAAACCTTAAAAAATAATGAAGTAAAGAGAAATACCAAAGGATGAAATTAGGAGAAAGAAACAGTAAAAAGAGATAAAAAAAATAAATAGCAATAAAAAAAATAAAAAAATCTGATAAAAATAAATCAAAATCCAACACTAAGGGATGGAATTAAAAACACAACTCAATTAGAAAAAGGATAAATAAAAAATAAATAACAATTAAAAGAATGTTGACTCAATTTGTTACAAAAATAAAATGAAACTAAATAATGAGCGACTAAATTGAAAGAAAAATAATAATAAAAAAATAAAAATAAAATTAAATAATAATCAAAAGAATAAAAATTAAATTGAAGATGAATTTTTTAAAAAAAAACACATAAATAACAATTAAAAAATCAAAATCAAAATTGGTACAAAAATAAAATAAAATAAAATCAAGTGATGAAGGACTAAATTGAAGAAAAAATTAATGCAAAAAAATAAAATAAAAAAAATTAAAAAAAATCAAAAAAATAGGACTAAATTGAATATAAAAAACAAATTAAAAGACATCTTTGTATTTTACCAAAGTAAAAAGAGAGGGGAAAAAAAAAAAGAAGGAAAAAAAAAAAGCATCCCGGAGCCACACCTCATGTCTTCCGCTGACACACGCCCATCCGTCATAAAAATCTTGGTGAGAGGCTCCCAACGCCACCGTAGATTGTAGTGTTTGTCAGAAAAGCCCGCAATCGACACCCAAAAGTCGCGTGCAGATATTCTGTGGTGATGCGTTAAGACTTTTTTGTATTTTTTTTTATTGGGCAATAAGGGATATTGTTATTTTGATGATTAAATCTCTCCAGAACAAGAATTTGGGTTCCCAGTCTGATCTTTGCCCACTAAATGCCTTGTATCGGGCTGTTGCCATTATTTCGTCGTCCTAATCGGGGACTTCTTTTCTTAAGAATTCCTTCACCGATGACACTGAATCTGTTTCTACTCAATTTAATTCCCACTTCTCCCATTGAAATTGTTTGTGGGTTTGGCTTTGAAGGAGAGAATTGGAATTTTAAAGGTGGGCGAGGATCCGAAATATCAAAACTCCGGGCTAAAAGGATTTTAAAGAAAACGACGCCGTTTGATGCAACCGCCTCCAGTATTTCCTAATTTCAATTTTGGATTTAATAAATTACCTTCTATGCTAAATAAACTAGGATTTCTTGGTGGAGCTTCACCATGAAAAGTGAAGCAGCTCTTTTCTTTTTATTTATTTCATTTTTTTTTACCATTCTTTTTTTTTCTTTCTAATTTTTTCTTTTTATCTTCTCAATTTTATAATTAAATTTTTTTAACAGTCATCTAGGTTGTTTTTTAAATAATAAAATTAATTAAATTATATCAGATCAATTCTCATATAATTTAATTTTAAACATGGGTAAAGTAATGAGTTAGGATGAGAGGTTTTTCCAGTTAATTTAATTTATTTTTTTAATTTCATTCTCAAATTTTTTTCTATAGGTCGGGTTGCTTTTAGATCAGTTAAGTTAACTGAATTATGTCTGAACAACTCTCACACAATTTAATTTTAAATTTGTACTAAGCAAGGAGTTAGCAAGAAGTTTCAAAGTTAATTCGGTAAGTTAAGTTTAATAATAATATCAAATAATGTTTCGTAACCTGAATATTTTTTTTGTTATGTTAAAAAAAAACATCATCCACTAGTAATACAACACTTACATGTAAACTAATATGTTATGTAAAAGAGAAGAATATAAAAGAATCTCGACTCATAAAATGTTAATAGAAAATCACCCCGTTTATAAAGTTTTAGCGAGACTAGTATTTTGTTTGTTTTTATTTGTAATTATGTAATAAAAGGTTTTTTTATTTAACAGTAAATTGTATATTAATGAAAATTAAATCCTTTCTTCGGTATTGTTAAGGACATATTTTTTATATTGATATGATGCATTCAGAACTCGCGCATGATGCATCAGCTGATGATCCATCCTATACATATTTAACCATAAAATTAGAAAAAGAGAGAAAGGTTTTGTATAGAATACCCTGAACTCATTTAACACTCCCTAGCCAACTTCTCAGGTGGGTTATCTAGGCGTTGCTGTGGTTGCTTTGGTAATTGTTCCATTTACAAAGATTTTGCAAATATGCAGGTTTGTCTTGTGGAGGCCATATTCCTTGACCAAAAGCTTTAAAAAAAACAGGGGATTAAAGGACCCCCACCCTGCTCGGTCCTTTTCGGGTCTCTTGGGAAAATAAAGAAGCTGAAGAAAGTGGCGGATGATATTGTTTTTAGATACAAAATCTAATGACATGAGCCCAGAAAGTTCTCCCACACTATCACAAATGGTCATCTCAATACGGCTAGTTAATCATTTTTTCGCTTTTCCTACCGTTGGTTTTAGTTCTAGCTACGGAGTCTTTTGGGATCCATCGAGTGGTAGTTTTCAAAATCTCGATTTGCATCAGATCATGGCTAGCTCTGAACAACAAGTTTGTGTTTTTCTTCTTCTTTTTTCTAAAAAAAGGGGTTATATTCAGTTTAATTCGTACCATTTTTAGTTATTAACTCTTTCACACTACAGGAGAGACGCTTTTGTTTTGGTATGGGCCGTTTCCGATTATCACCATTGCAGACCCCGAGCTAGCCAAGCAAGTACTATCAAATAAATTAGGTCTCTACATCAAGCCCAGTATGAGATACCCAATAGACACACTCCTGGGTAAAGGATTGGTTCTACTTAATGCACTGGACTGGGCTAGACACAGAACAATCCTTAATAAAGGCTTTTCCATGGACAAGCTCAAGGTATTGCTTTTCTTCTTCTTCTTCTTCTTCTTTGAACTGAGTTTGATCAATTTGATTTTCAGTGTCATTCTGGAAAAGAGGAAAGGTTTTATAAACTCGGCCATGCCATGCCCTTTTTTCTTAAATTCTCATAAACTACTAAATATAATTAGTTTTCATGCCTTTTGTTTCTGGACCTGGCAGGTTATGATAGGGAGAATGGCAGCGTGTAGACCGACAAGTGGAAAAACCGGAGTGTAATCACCAAGGATGAATATATAAAGATAGACATGAAAGAGCAATTTCAAACGCTTACTGCTGATATAATAGCCCATACTGCCTTTGACAGTAGCTATGTTCAAGGGAAAGAATCCTATAAAGCACAAAAAGAACTTCAAAAATGTTGTGTTGCTTTAAGTACGCACATTTTATCCCTGGCAGCCAGCAATTGCCCTACTCAAATAATTCTCTTATCCCAGATGCTCATTTTGTTGAATTTTGCCACTTCCTTAAGACAAGTGATTAGTCTGTTTTTTTCATTGTTTATTTAATCATACTCTATCTCTTCTTTGTGATCCTTTCAGATATCTTCCTACCCCGTCAAACATTCAGGTGTGGAAGCGAGACAGGAAAGTGAAGAATACGCTAAGGCAGGTCATAGAAAGTAGAACGAAATCCCAAGTTGAAATAAGTTCAAAAGATTGTTATGGATATGATGTTCTTGGTTTAATGGTTGAATCCTTACAAACTACTGGCAACGAAGATAGTCCCAAGTTGAACATGGATGAAGTCATAGAGGAGTGCAAGACGACGTTCTTTTTTGCTGGTCAAGAGAGACCACCTCCAATTTATTAACTTGGACCATTTTCATGCTGTGCCTGCATAAAAAATGGCAAGAGAGGCTGCGACAAGAGGTATTGAAGGAATGCGGGATGGGAATTCCAAATGCTGAAATATTGTTGACCAGGTTAGCCTTATTGGTAAGTTATCATATAGTTTTGTTATAGCAATTGCAATGTAATCATATTGTCAAAAGGACTAAAATCTTGGATATTATGTTTGTAGGTGAATATGGTTATTCTTGAAACTTTGAGACTTTACTGTCCAGAAATAGCTAGGTTTGATCAGAGAAGCATCACAAGATACAAAACTAGGGAATTTGATGATTCCAAAAGGTTTATATGTAACAATTCCTGTCGTCTCGATCCATAGGAGTAAGGAATACCGGGGACAGGATGCTAATCAGATCAATCCATTGAGGTTCATGAATGGACTCTCCCAAGCTGCAAAACATCCGAATGCCTTGCTCGCCTTCGGAACAGGCCCAAGAGCTTGCATTGGCCACAATTTCGCAATGTTGGAAACGAAAACGAAAATATACTTTTAAAACATAAACACAAACAAGTTCTCGTATGTTGTGGTATATTAATCTTGTACAAGATGACTCACCTTATAGAATGGCTTCCTTATTTTCAAAGTAAAATTAAAAGCAATAATGTTTATATAGAGTTTCTGGACTGATGCAACCATATCAATCCTGATTTAAACGGTTTGTTACAGAATCGTCATGGTTTGACAAGTTAAAAAAAATAAAATAGAAAAGGCTATTCCGAAAAGACATGTGTCAAGAACAACGGTCCATTGTAGTAAGATAATGAAAGTTCAATTTTGAAGTCAACAAGGACACACCTTTTTCTTAATGGAAATGGCCTTGTAGAAATTCGAGAGTTACACGAGGAGAAGGGACCAGAGGCTTCACATCTGACTGACCAGGGACAACGAAAATTGTGCCAGCCAGGGTTGAACCATAATGATTCGAGTGTTGTTGTCAATATGCTCCATGTACTTGCACCGAGAATCGAACTGGCTAGGACTCGAGAAGTGGATAAATTTAATTTTATGAATCGGTGGGCTTGGTGGACTAATGAAATCTCATTTTCGAATCTCGAACTGTCTCCTAACAGACGTTGTTATCTCCTGCCACTGCCATATAAAATTGCTTTCATATAATATATGGTAACAATTCCTAATCTGACTGAAATGATCTTGATGTGGTGTTTAGCCTATTGCTTAGCTTTCGAGTTGATTGGATACTTTTTTCTTTATCTTCTTATTTTCAGGCAGCTTCGCGAGCCCTTCTATTCATGTACTCCTGTTGTACACGAAATGCACATTCTCCCCGGCTTGTAGAGCCGAAAACATTCACGAACATTAGTAATTCGCGTAAAACAATTATTTAGAAAAGGTAGCATTATACGTTATTATCTCAATTTTCCATCCTGCATTTTCTTTTTTATATGATAATCATTAATCACATTACTAAAAAAAACATTAAAAGATTTGAGTTGAAATCACAATATTTTTTTTAAATTTTTTTTATTAAACTTAGTAAAGTATATAATCTCATCTATAAATTAGATGAGTTAACTTGGATCAAACTAAATATATATTGTTTTAAAATCTTCTTTTTAAAAAATTAAAATGATAATGTTTTTTAAAAAAGTCAAACTATGTTTTTAACTAAGTTATATCGAGTCAACTTCCAAACAATTTAATTTGAAACCTGATCACAGTCAGGAGTCAGGTCGATAAGTTATCAGCCGAGTTTAATAATACTATTTTAAACTGCTACAACTAGTTCTGACTAGCAACAAGTTTAGAGTTAGACTAAATCACTGGTATACATTAGGCAATGGGTTAGATCAAATTATTCTTTCAACATTAAAAAAAATATATATATAGCTATTGCTAATGTGTTTTAAAAAAAAATAAAAATTAAAAACACGAATTAAAAATTAATGCATATTGATGATATCTTTTTTAACTATCAAGAATGTTACATATTAGATGATAGTTTTAAAAAAATATTGAGATGAAAACACATTATATATATCAATTGACGTAATCTATCAAACTTGTAATCCGAATCATAAGACCATAATAACATTGTATAAAGCAAATAAAAAAAATTGTGAAGGTCAATTCCTGTAACCCGATGTTGAGAAATGAAATTGAAAAAGATATTACATTAATAAAAAAGAGTCAAAACTAGCGGTCTGTGCCATAAATCTCATCGGATCTAATAATTTTTTATAAATAATTTTTTTATTTAATTATATTACAACAGATATAAATGATTAAAAAAAAAATTGAGCACCAACGAAAGGTCATTCATGTAAGACCACAATAATTCTATAGAAACCAAATCAAAATATATTATCAATGAAATAGTAAAAAAAAGAATAAAGAAAAAAAAGTTGATGAAAAAAAAACCCACATAATCAATGGATATATATCGCCTATATTTAAATTGCATTTGACATGAACTATATATATAAAAAACTATTGAGTCATATTTATAAAAAATTCATGACAAAAATAATTTAAGTATGTTTCTTTGAATAATCAAGTTTGTATAATTCCCAATCAATAAATTAAGAGCAAGATTCCGGCCAAAATCACAAAGTAACATTTGGTTTAATTAAATTACAATTTACTCTAACGTCTTTTTATTCCTTTTCATTCAAAAGCAAAAGCCAGCTTAAGATAATCTTAAAGTGAAGTCTGTTTCAGATTATTCTGTCGAAAATCAATTATTTTGTAGGTACACGAATTATGTAGATTTATAATTGGTTGATTAGGAGATCTGTTAAACACCCTCCAATAATATCTTGAAGTATTAAAGAGCGAATACTGGATTGATTAGACCCAACTCAATAGCCGGATCAAATCTCACAGTGTACAAAAGAGAGACTTTATAATTATGCTTCGTTAATTAAGGACTAATTATCCCCTTAATCGAGGTCAATGATGCTACGGGCAATTAATGGAAATCGACCATCATTCCCCACTACATGTAAAAGGGGAGATGCATATACTCGAAGCCAGGGGGGGGGCAAACCTAGCTTTATTTGATAAATCTTTTGGATAATCGAGGGGTTTAATGGTGTTCAATCCTCCCTGTAATTGCTGTCTTCGTTCTCATTAAAGTCAAATTGCTATTATAATTCTGATCTTTAATGTTATCTTCGGCAGCTGTGCTTTATTGGATTGAGCAGGTACACTCTACTCCGCATAATCGACCGACTCAAAAGATCATCAAAAGTGTTTCACTTAATTATTGTGGTTTGAACATAAACACTGTCTCTTAACGAAAGAGACGTCGGATTTGTTTCCTCCTATTAGCATGATTGAGGGCAGTAATGGGAGGGCTTAAGAAAAATACACGATACAGATGCATGTGCTAATGTTGCCTGCCTCCAATGTTTATGGGCCTATCGACGAGAGATACATTAGGGTCTTATCTTGAATAGACACTCCTTCTCTAATTCTCAGTGCTTAGGCCTTTCAGCACTCCAGAAGGAACGTGGCATGCCGCTACAAAAGAGAGTGGGTCATCGGGTGGGTTGATTCTGGGCCGCTAGCTATCATCAAAGTTACAATAACAAGCAGCCTTAGTGATAGAAAGTTGTCCAGTTGCAGATACGAAATAATTTGCCAATTTAACGAGAACTAATTAGCATCACGTCTAATCCCATTATCCCAAAGGGATAGTTGATCTTTCTTGTCATCCTTTTTGGAAAGAGATGGATTGAAGATAATGAAGTCTGAGGCTACCTCTTCTTTGTTCAAGGACATTTCAATTGATGCCTCTTCAGATTTCAAACTACCTGTTGATTAATCAGAATGCTTCAAACTCGTCATCCTTGCACATGCTTAATTTCTTTTCTGTGCAAGTGCTCATCATCCGTGTCTTAATTTTACTCTC
>Ga0325414_1001476_pt1 | contig 22794 bp, 8 predicted proteins | sample PopdelMetagenome_8_FD_206183 | JGI IMG/M metagenome (GOLD analysis project Ga0325414, IMG submission 206183) | Populus deltoides microbial communities from Bellville, Georgia, United States - Leaf-PdKOR-R3 | ecosystem: Host-associated > Plants > Phyllosphere > Phylloplane/Leaf | place: USA... | reverse complement strand
ACAAATGTTTCCTTTATTAATCACTAATGAATTATACGTGATGTTTTTTATTTTTATATTTGGCTGAAATTAGAAATCGATTATTTTTCTTGTGTTCCTTGTTTTTCTGGTACAAAGGATTTTTTTTCCTTTTGTTTTATTTGGACAAGAATCTGCGTAGTTCTGAAAAACATATTGAATCATTTATTATTTATTTTGTACTATTATTTGTTATGGAATTTAAAATAATATATTGTTTTGTAAAATTTTAGGTTACACGCAAATGTAATTTCTTATTGCTGCACCATGAATGAAAAAAATTGGAGCTATCACGAATCAAATTGTGCCATTAATAATATCTTGCAGCGGTTATTTTTTAAAGTTTTTTATTTAAAAATATATTGAAATAATATTTTATATTTTTTAAAATTTATTTTTAATATTAATATATCAAAATATCTGAAAATACTAAAACAATTAATTTTTTAAAAAAAAACTCTTTTAAAACATAAAAACATAAAAAAAAAACTCTAAAAAAAGTGCACAATAATCAAGTCATTTCATATCACATAAAACTACTTTAAGAATACACATACAACAAAAAATTTTTAAAAAAACAAAGTTTATATTAAATAGTATCGATTTCTTCTGTGTATCAATAACTCATGAATTTTAATTTTAACTGTTAAGTATGTTAAGATTGTGTTTGTTACAGTGGTTAGTTATTTTTTAAAATATTTTTTATTCAAATAATATATTTTTTTATTTTTTAAATTTAAATTTTTTTATATTAACACATCAAAATAATAAAAAAAATTAATTTTAAATGTTCCGGCGTTCGAAACACTACCTAAATTAATCTTTCAATTTTTTTGATGACCTGAAATTGTTTGGAAATCCAAATCATTCTACTGCCCTAGCAAAGAAGTAAGAAATTACAAGATCAATTAATTCTCGAGGAGAAGGCAAGGGAGAATAACACAAGTTTACTTCATTTACAAATCACAAACCAAAAGAGAAAAAAAAAAAAATTACAGTAAATTGATTACGTGCGAGCGATCACATAATTGTTTTCCGACGAATTTCTTCGGGACAATTGCATTGACCACGATGGATAGCTAAAAACAAAGATCTCTTTTTCCATCAGAAAAACGAGAAAATCTTGAATCGCTATTTTCTGCTGTATGGATTCACACTCTTGTTGACTTCCCAACAAATAAGTTTTGGATCGAACCTCCGTACTTGAGTTGTTTACATAAACATTCTAGGCAGTTTTCAGCGCACAAGCAATGCCAAGATTTTTCCATATCTTTTCGTAGCTAATTATAAGTAGATGTTCAACAATGCATCTAAATCTACGATATAAATACCAGTTCAAGTTTTATAAATCTTAAAACCACTTAAAATTTATATAATTGTTAACTTTAAGGTCTATAAAATTAATCGAGGTACGCATAAATTGACCCGGACGTCCACGTTAATTTTTTTTAAAAAAATCAACGATATAACAAGAAGAAAATCATTTCTAAGTACTTCCGTCGTCTCATCTCCCGTTTAATAAATTCTAAAAGAAATTATCTTTTTCTTTTAAATTAATTTGCACATACATAAAAACTAGGTATTTTCTAAATGATTTTAAAATATAGTCGTCTCATTAATTCCTTTAACATAACGAAAATATTCAATTTTCTTAGATAAGGACTCTAAAATTCAAACTCGTAAAATATAAACGAGGGAATAAATTCTTTTTCTAAGCATCTGATCTGCCCTATTGAAGTTAATTCTCTAAATGCATCGAATCCAAGCATATTTTAGACATAATTAGAGAGGGATTGGTTTTTAGTAAAAAAAAAAAAAGTCCCAAAAAACCATTAGTCAACATAAAAAGAAGAAAATTCGAGAAATTCAATATCTTGCGTGTAGTTTGATTATTCCCTCCTCCAATTTTTTACTCAATCCAATTTCCATATGACATGCATGCTTACGTGTCCAATTTTGAGGGTCGAAGACACACGTGTCTATGCATGTTCTCAAGCAAGTGGCAGACGTTTTATGAATTAGTTTAGCCAAAATCTGATTGACCCACATGCTCAAAGTCTTGTATATGCTTTTCTTTTCCTTTTTTTTTTCTTTTATTTCTCTTGTCAAAGCAGGCGCTGAAATTATGGCTTCCACCTCTGGGAAGTTTTTTGTATTCCGATTCAGCACAAAATAACTCGATTCACAAGTATTAAAACACAGGCTAATTTTTTTTAATTTAGATATTCAGATCAGTTTGTGTATATCTTGACTATCTTGACTAATTCTATGCACATCAATTTTATTTTTTTTGTAAATCAATATTTTTTTAACGCCATAGTTTTTGATTTGAATAAAAAAACTAGTATAAAAAGCATTTTTAATATGAATTAATGTTGATAATTAATAGGTGATCCGTGATGTTATGATGCTATAGGTTGATTTTTTAAAGATGCGGTGCAAGTATTCTGAAAAATATAAGATTCTTATCATTAACTTGATTATTGATTTTAATAAAATTAATTAATTTAATAACATGAAAAAAATACAATGATAGTAGTAAAAAAAAACAACCAATTTATTAATTTAATTTAATGACATGATTATCAAGAAAAAAAAAGATGTTTTTTAAAATAAGGGTAGGCGTACTATTCATCGAGCATTAGCTGCTTGATTAACAAAATCTAACATTAATGAGGATCATTTAGATAATGATGGCAAAGTTGACAAAAAGATGGCAACATGGATTAAAAGATTGTTAACATATAAACACAATAAATAATGATTTCGAGGTTACGGCTTTATGGTGTGCATTAAAATGGCTGAAGTAGAGGTGAAAGTGACCGCAGCGAGGTGGTGGTCTGCCATAGGTGTAGTATAAAAAAAGAAGCTGATAGCCTCTTGCTTCGGGCAGCACAAACGGTACGGTGGCTATTTGCCCAGCCTGTCCGGCCCTCTTTTTCAGGCCCTCAGTAAATTGCTCTCTTCCTGGCCATCGCAGGATTGAAATCCCGTGTAAATTCTCAGAAAATTAAGTTGTAGAATTATTATTTACGAGATAGTTAATATGATTATGTACTCTCTTATACTTGCGCTTGAATTATCAGTGTAACACTACATCTTTCACTAATATTTCTTCCGCAAACTTGTCTTCTCAGAAGATGTTTACTTTCTTGCCATTGACTCTAACACCATCTTGATCCCTCGGAGAGCACCAAGCTTTTTCGCCAATTACCAGCTAATGCTAACCTTACCTACCAATGTCACAACAACTTATTTTTTCAGGTTACAAGGGGGAAAAAAATATTTTTTTCCACATTATTTTACTCTCTACGAGGTAAGATCATGTGATTGAGATGTATAAATACCGCAGATTATTAGATAAACACACGAGTTTATTCGAGAGTATCACGCAGAATATAAATGAACACATAATCATCATAATAGCCACTCTTTTAAGCTCTCGGTCTCTTTGTTATACTTGTCATCCCTCTTAAAATTCATTGATTTAAGCATCAGATAGTTCCATGTTTCAATAGGACTTGTTTTACAAGAAATACCAAGCTTAGAGATAAAGCCCATGTTCAAACCTAAATACTTTAACCCAAGGCATACTTGTGGGAATTCCAAATCCAATATGAAGTTTTTATGACTTCATCAATAATGCTTTATGTGAAAAACTAGTTTATTCCCATTTCACACCTCACCAAAAGTTCTTTTCATAAATAATGACTTAGAAACTCCATGACAAGAGAGTAAACGATCTCTCTCTATCACAAGTACACTAGCTAATCTAATTCTTTATCAAATCTTCCTTTAAATGAAAGTGCTCACTAAAGTCATTCTAGCTACATAATAATAGCTTTGCATCCCTCCTCGACAGGTGACACAACACCTATTCCATTACACACACCACTAAGTGACCCTGGTATGATATTAGATCTATAACTTTACAAGCTCTTAAGAATGAACATTGCCGACACCAAGTGAGAAAATCTTTATTTTTTCCTATAGTGTTATACACTCATCTCTCTAAAATCTAAAGATTGTGTGTCTATAAAGGTAAATTTATATAACTACAACGGACTTACAACTCTAGAGATATCATATAAAATGTAGAAGCATCTCAGAGCTTGTAGCAAAAGATGTCAACATTACATGCAAAATCTTTCTAACAACATTATGTGGATTTTCTTGGGTATGTTACCATAGTCTATAGCCTGACACCATCATTTACTTTCATAATCTCACTATCAAACTCATCTTCCATTTTAGTACAAGCATACTCGTTAAAAAAAAGTACAATTAAGCTCTTCATTATCACATAATTAGAAGATGAGAGAACCAAATAATATCTTTAAGGTTTTATTAAGGAAATGCTTAATATGAAAAGTCTCTCAAACCTATTGCCACTGATTCCCTAATTAATAGAGTTTAAAATTATTTCTTATGGGAATAATTGTACATTTTCCCTAACCAAACTTTTCTCAAATTGAAACAGGATATTAAAAGTCATATTCAAGTAGTAGAAGAAAATGTGACTAGGCAAGAATATCCTTGTTTATAAAAATAAATGGTAGAGTCTCCCAAGCACTATTGATCTCTAGTAGCCCTAAAGTATCAAAAAATAACACTAAACGATCAATTCATGATCGACTTATACTCATTGAGCTCATAACCATATCTCTGACCACCACGTATACTAAAGTATTGACTTCTATCAAAGAAAAAGAATTCATATGAGATCCCTTTATTTTAAGGTGCATCATGGACACAAAGAACTCCAAAAAGTTTGTTCTTTTCACAACGACAAAAAGAATGATACCAAGAACTATCATGCCCTAAAAAAGGAGATAAAATGATTAATTATCAAGGGTTATCTCCAACAGTTTATAAGGAAATAAATACAACTTGAACAAAAAAAAAAAAAGAGAGAGAGGTTGATGTATCCTAGGATGTCTTATCCAATATTAGATAAGTTTCAAGGATTGTATCTCTATTTATATAAGAAAATATTTTAAACTTTTTAATAAACAAATCAATATTGTCTTTCTAAGTAATCTCCATAAGTTTTTCTTCATAGAGTTGTTTATCTTCATATCTTCACTGAAATCTTTGTTTCTTCAACAAGAATCTTCATATCTTCAAATGAAATCTACTTGTCTTCAATAAAATCTTCATGTCTCCAAACAAAATCTCCATGTGTCCAGCAAATCTTCACGTCTTTAAATAATAAGCTTTCTAAACTTTTATCGTGACAATGTTTTCATTGATTTTCCATTGTTATTTGCATAATTTTTACCATGACATAACTTTCAAGATCATTAGAAAAAACTATTCTCCACATAGTACATGTTTACATGTGTAATATCCCACATCAGCGGGTGAGGAGTTGACAGCTGATCTTATTAGTAGTGCTGGTTACTAACTTGTTAGATACGTTTTAGGGCCATACGTGGCTACCAAGAACAAAGCCGTAAGGCTCGTGGGCTAAAGAGGACAATATCTAGCAGGTTGGGCCTGGCTATTACAACATGCATAGCCGAAGAAAACATGGAAACAAAAGTACATTAACACTCTTGTCTTTTTAAAACTTTGGCATGTGAGAAATGCCAGCTCTTTTATCCATCTCACACATTGGCATACAACAAACTTTACTTATGAGTCATGAAAAAAATGCCAAAAAGGCTAACTCATTCATAGGTTGAAACCATACAAACCTAAGGATAGTGTAGTCTCTCTCATACACGGTAAGAAGGTCATGCTAACATATTATGCTTTGATCAAGTATTTCATATATCAAATGTTTTAAAAACTAGGGAGTTAAAACATAGTACAAGTAAAAAAAGTGACAGCCTTTTTGTTTGGGGGCAGCTTAAACCATAAGATGATTGTCCATTTAGTCTATCTAACCTTGTCTTTTAAGCTCTCAATAAATTATGCTTTTTTCTAACCACTGTAGGAATGCATCCAATCCCATGTAGATTCTAAAGAAGTCCAGCGACTAGCATATGCCATAATATAGAGTTACTACCTCTAAGAATGTTAGTATGATGCATATTCTCCTATACTTTCACATGAATAATCAATGTGGTGCTACATTTCTTGCCAATAACTATCTTTCCTAACCTATATTGTCATAGAACATTATCTTTCTCGCTAATGGTATCTTTCCTAACTTGTCTTCTCGTAGCTAGAAAAAAGAGTTATCTTCGCTAATGCCATAAATGGTATCTTTCTCGCTAACCTTTCTCACCATTCACTCATAGGTGCCAACCTTTCCTACCAATTATGCATAACAACCAATAACTCTTTTTTCTAGGTTACTTGCTAGGAAAATCAATTACTCTCCATCATTGATCCACTATCTATAAGGTAAGATCATGTGATCGAGGTGTGTAAATACCTCAGATCATTAGGTAAACACACAAGTTTATTCAAGAAGATCACACAGAACATAAGTTCATATAAGAACACATAACTATCATAATATTCACTTTTCTAAGCTTTTTTTCTTTTATCTATACCTTTTTCTCCTCCTATAATTTGCTAACTTAAGCATCAAAAGATCCTCTATTATGATAAGAGACTTGTTTATCATAGAATACAACTTCCAAAGATAAAGACCACATCTAAGCCTAGATATTTTTTCCCAAGATGCAGTCGTAAAAAGTCTAAATTCAATTTAAAGTTTTTAGAACTTCATTAATAGAGGTGAGAAAAAGTCCAAATTCAATTTGAAGTTTTTAGAACTTCACTAATGGAGGTGAGAATTCTTACCCTAACCTAATGGATACTTGCTCAAACCAATTTAAATGGGTTGAATAATTTATGAATAATTACTATCCAGTCCAGTTCGAGTAAAACATGAAAAGATAAAGTCGGGTCTCAAGCCTTTTGAGTAGGTAACAAATACTGCTCTACCTAACCCAAAACCCGTCATATACCCGACTTGAAATTTATTTGTATACTAATATATTTATGCTTATAAAATTGATATAAACTACATCTTTTTATCAGCTATATATAGAGTTTTTTTCATTCCCAGACAATCAAGATGCATCCATAATTATAATTCATTATCAGGGACAGAGACAGGGGTTTTCAACAATTAAGTTTGTTGTATTAAAAAAAAAAAATCCACCATTTACGTGCCGATATGAAAACAATATTTCTTTATTTATTTATTTACAAGAACAGGAAAATTCCTTAACTTCTCTGTAACCATCTTGATGACATAAATTTTTTTCAACTATCTGCCTAGAGCCATATTTGAGAAATTAACCACCAGTATATTGTTCATGACCAGGGGAAGGTGTGTGAGCAATAAGCTACAAATCTCCCTTGCCCAAACGAGAGGAGAAACAAGCACAGTTTGAAGGAACCTTCCACGCAGTTTCCTTCTCTTGATCATCTCCCCGGCCCTTTTTTTGGTTTTTACTTGCAAAATCAATATGACCGGAGGCTTTTCTTGATTTTCAAAATACATATAAATAATCTAAAATTGCACGTTTTCCGTATTTCACTTGTGATTAACAAGTTAAAAAAGCCTGCAGGTGCAAACAACCCAAGTATTGATGCTGAATTAGTATCCGGAGACAGACGAAGATACAATGCTCTCAAATTAAAATGAAATCAAAATTGCTTGTAACAGTTATTTCCCCTTTCTACCCTGGGAAGTGGCCAGAAGCTCAAAATATCTCCGGGAAAAGAAAAAACAAATAGAAATATCTACTGCAGAAAAAGTCATGTGGTTTTGAATTATAAGAGCTAGATCACACACGCACGACATTGAATATTTCATGACGACTTGAAATCCATGCAAAAAAGAGCCATGCATTCAAATTCTTGCCCGGTGGAAAGCAACAACGGCGACCTTTTGCGGTGTTTGTTTTAACAAGTTGCTTGAGGACCGCAGTTTTCCAATGTCCACTTCTCATGACAATGAAATCGTGGAATTTACCTGTAATACATACATACATATATATATACATACATATATATATATATATATAGTAATTGCAATTAAAATTAATGTCGATTCCTGTTTGTCAACTGTTTCGCGTTTGTCAACTGTTTCGTGTTTGTCAACTGTGGACATGTGAGGTCTGTAACTCTGTATTTGTAGAGGTTATCATAAATACATTAAATATATAAATAGCTTGCTTAAAATATAATAAAATACCTAAATCGTACTCATAAATCATAAAGAAGCTCTGTCTCATAATATATTTAGTTTAAAAACGAGATTGTATTGACAGCCAACTCACTTATCATCTCAATCAATATCTTAACAATATTTAATTTCAAGGGATAAGGGTAATATTAAAAAAAAAAAAAAAAAAGAGGTGGAGAAATCAATGTGCGCCGTGGACATAAATGATATACTTACTATTATACTCTTTTTTAAAAAAACTCATTTACATAGCCTCTATCCTCTGGGATGCAATTGTAATTGCATAGGAATAATCCGTCATTATATATATATATATATATATATATATATATATATATATATATTTTTATTAGAGTCTAGGATGTCTTCCTAGTTTTTAATTATACATTTTAATAAGTGGGATGCCCTTGAAATACAAAATAAACAAAAAGCTTTGATGCAATGGTGATTTTGTTTTTCCGTTTTAAAAAACACATTAAATTAATTTTGTTGTCCTTAAAACAAATATTTTTTAAGTAGTATTTGTAATTTTTTTTGGTCATTTTGTGATTATCGGGTCAAGACAAAGGCAAGTCCGTCTTTTGCTTTGAAATGAACAGTAAATTTACTTGATTACCCCTTCAGTCAAGAGTTTTTAAACTATGGTCTAAGTACTTATTCATCCTTTCATTTTGGTGTTTTTTTTTTTGTAGTTATAGAGTCAAAACAAGGACAATTTGGTATTTAAAAAAAACACTTAAACAAGAAAGGTTGTTGGTGTGTTCTGTTCACGTGCCAACGTGTTAAGCCACTTCGCACACTTCAAGTGACACGTGCAAAGGATTTAGATGGTGGAAATTGCCCATACATGACAGTGTTAAAAAGATCATGACATCCTCTTTCAAATGAGGTGGCACATAAAGTGGTCCAGTGGATAGTTTGGCTCCAGTGATGATTTCTTTCTTTCTTCTTTTTTTTCCTTTCTTTGCCTTAGAAAATGTGATATCCAATAAAAAAATCCATGTCATCCTTTTAATTTATCTTGGTATTTGATTCAGTCATCTTATTTTTTATTGTATGATTTTTGTCTTAATTTCTTTTTAAAACTTTAAATTTTCTTTTAATTTTACCCTTAATTGAAATGCTATTTTTTCTCTTACTTTGTTTTAGTTTCAGGTTTCATCCTCTTTCTTTTAATTTAGGATTTTTATTTATTTCTTTTATGAAATGCTTGATTGTTTTTTAATTTTACCTTTGAATCAATTAATGTTATTTCCCCTCTTATTTTTTAGTTTAGCATTTGATCCTCGTTCTTTTCTATTCCTATTTGTTTTTTTAGGGGGGCTTTTTATCAAATTCATTTTTTTTCAATGTCATCTTCTAATATTGAAAATTTATTTTTTCTTTTATTTTGTTTTGATTTCAAATTTGATAATTTTTCTTTTGATTTTGGGTTTTTGTTTTGAGTTCTTTTATGAAATGTTTGAATTTTTTTTCAATATTTCCCCTCTTATTTTTTAGTTTAGCATTTGGTCATCATTCGTTTATATTCCTATTTATTTTTGTTTTGGGGCTTTTTTATTAAATTCAAAATTTTTTTTCAATTTCATCCTCTAACATTGAAATGTTATTTTTCCTCTTATTTTGTTTTGATTTCAAATTTGATCATCTTTCTTTTTATTTTGAGTTTTTGTCTTGAATTTTTTTGTGAAATGTTTGGTTTTTGTTTTTTTTTTTCAATTTTACCTTTGAATCAATTTGTTATTTACCCCCTTAGTTTTTTGTTTAACATTTAATTCTCATTCTTTTATATAACTTTTGTTTGTTTTGTTTTGGGCCTTTTATCAAATTGGATTTTTTTTTTCATTTTTATCCTCTAACATTGAAATGTTATTTTTCCTCTTATTTTATTTTTGTTTTAGATTTAATTATCTTTCTTTTGGTTTTAGATTTTTGACTTTATTTCTTTTGTAAATGTTTGTTTTAATAATTTCACCCTTGAATCAAATTATGTTTTTTTCAACCTGATTTTTTTTTTAGCATTTGGTGCCCATTCTTTTATATTACTATTTTTTGGAGACTTTTGTTGAATTAATTTTTTTTTGTTTAGCAGTTGCTAGACCCAATGTTTTTTAGTTCAACTACGCGCTGAGCCCAAACAAACATGGATCTAGTGAGCTTCCAGACACAACATTATTTGAGTTGAACTACACGTTAAGCCCAAGTACATATGAGATTGTCAAGCTCCCAGACACAACATCCATGGGATCATCTATGCATTAAGCTCAAATAGACGTGGGTTTATCAAGATTTCATACCTAACATTCTTGAGTTCAGGTACGTGTCGAACCCAAGTATATATGAGTCTAGGAGCTGCAATACCCAACATCCTTGGGTTCAGTCACGTGTTGAGCCCAAATATATATGGTTCTTATGAGCTACCAAACTCAACATCTTTAAGTTTAGTTATGTGCCAAGCTTAAGTACATATGGGTCTAGCAAGTTGTCAAGCCCAACTTTCTCGGGTTCAACTACGTGTTGAGCCTGAATAGACATATGTTTGGCAAGATGCCAAATCCAACATCTTTTGATTTAGCTATGTTCAGAGCTCAAATAGACTTGGATCTAGTAAGCTATCAGACCCAACATCCCAAGATTCATCTACGCGCCGAGTCCAAATAGACTTAGATCTGGCAAGCTATAGACTCATTGCCCGTAGGCTTGACATCATGCTAAGTCCAAATGGGTATGGGCTTGATGATCATTATAAGCCCCATATTAAGCCACAAGGCTTTGTTTGTTTATTATTATGACTTTTAACATAAAATGTTAATGTCAAGAATAATCATCTCTCTACATGCCTAGGTGTTTAAAAGTCTTTCAAGGGCCTACCATATTTCCATCAACATTAATATTATGTAAGAGATATTTATCTCTTATTAATATTATGTAAGAGATATTTATTCCTCATTAATGTTGTGTGAGAGATAATTATCCCTTATTAATATTATCAGAAAGAAATGACATTTTAACCTTTTATTCAAGCAACATGACAAAGTTCATGGGCTATATATACCCTCTAAACCACCCAGGTAAATGATTCATAATTTTTATTATCTAAGTATTCATACTTTAATTTTTAGAAAATTTATCATACAAAAACAAGAACAAACACTCTTGTTCTTAGAATTTAAAGTGCATTCTCTAATTTATTACAATCTTTTACTAAAAGCCATTGATTTTATCATCGGAGGATTCATAAACTTTACAAAAAAAGATTGTTTTGTAGGGGTTAGACCTTCTATCACCACCAATCTTTTTTAAAAACTTGTGTCCAGGGTTTTTTTTTTAATCTTTTCAACCTTTTTTTTTGTTATTATCAAGTTAGTTGAGGGTAATTTGATTTTTTAATAAACATAAAATATTTTTAAAATGATAAAGTAGCTGATGCGTGCAACGCACGTGCTAGTGTGTGAGAGGAACCCATAACCTTATAGAGGAGTGTGCAGCACCTCCTAGTGGCCATGTCATAACAATCTTCACGACGTCTTCTTCATGTTGGGGTGATGATGGGACACACTATTGCCGGTATGATGGACTGTTGTTGGCGGGATGGATTGTACCTAGCATGACTTTTTTTTTCCTCTTTTCTATCTCCTCCCCTAAAAAGTCACATTAACCATTCAAAATTTCACTGTTGTCCTCTTAGTTGTTGTTATTTCAACTTCGTCCTTTTTTTTTTGTTTATGAACCTTTTGTAAAAGTTTTTTTTTCTTAACCTTTCTGTATAATTTTTTTTTCAATTTAATCTTTCAATCCAAATTTATGGTATTTTTCCAATTTGATTCTCATTCTTTTGATTTTTTTTATCCTTTTTTTAAAGTGATTTTTCTTTTCAATTTCACTCTTCAATCAAAAATTGATAGTTGTCATCTAATTTATTTTTTATTTCAATTTTGATCCTTATTCTTTTAATTTCTAATTTTGGTTTCGGATCCTTTTGTATAATTGAGTTTTTTTGTTTTTTCAATTTTATCCTTCAATATTTGATTGGTTAGGGATTGGGATTCACAATTTTTCCATGTATGGTGCTTCCTGGTCACGAGTTTGAAAGTTAACATGGGTTGACATCCTCTTTTTTACTTATTTTATTTTTCAATTTCATCGTTTGACATTGATTTTATTAAAAAAATGGGATTTGTGGTTTTTTTTTTCTATTGGGCTATCTCAATCTCATGACCTGGATCATAGGTTTGATAAGTTAACTCGGTTGATTTTCTTCTTATTATCTTATGTGTTTGTCATGTTAACTCGAATCAATTTTTTTTTCCATATTTAATTGGTTGAAAACCAAACTATATTGTTTTTTTTTTTTGAAAAAACAGGTTTATTTCCAAGTTATTGTGGATAGTTTTTTTTTAAAAAAACTTGGTCAATTTATTATTATTGTTTTTTATATCATTTTATTAAAATAAAACCAATTTATTTAAGTAAGTTAAGTTTATAAATTGAGTCGTATTTGTTTTTCTAAAAAGCATGCTAACAATATCTAATTATTATTTTTTATAAAATAAAATGCAAAGTTGACGCGCATATTAGGCTATGGAGACGACATAGCACAACAAGGATGCTTAAAAAAATCCATAACATTTTCAGATCCGGTCAAATCTCCAATTAACAAGTTATGAATTGACCTATAAGGTAAGTGAGTTAACTTAGGTGATAAATAATAATATCAATGTATAAATATGTTAATTGTCAAAGATACATGTGGAGAGGGGAGGGACAATGGGATCAAAAGTCACCAGCTACCTATGTTTTTTCAATATCTTCTCTTAGTTTAAATTGACATTTTGTTTATCTTTTTTATTACCACTTTTCAATGGTTATTAATGTAAGTTTTTTCCATAATAAAAGAATTCAAATTATAAATAGGTTAGTAAAAATTGACCTAATAATACGTGCACTTGCACACACACAGAGAAACGTACCCATTCACTAAGAATAACATTGATAAATTTAATTATATTAATTAGCATAGATTATCATATAAAAGATTACATTTTCTAGCATAATACATGAATCATATATACTATGGTTTGAAATATTATTAAAAAAATTACAAACAATTGAATAATAAAAAATGGACCATCAATAGAATGCAGATGACGAGACCATCACTATACTATCATTAACAATAATTTCCTTAGTTGTGAAGTGTACAATATTATTGCCTATGTAGTTTTTTCAAAAAGTTATATCTACCTGTGGTCATTAAAGATTATACAGATTTTTTTTTAATAATGACTCGATCCATCATTATTCTAGTGTTAAGTAAATATTAGGTGACGTTTCAAGTTATATGTATAAAGATATTTGAAAGGGTGAATTAATCATTCTAAATTGTGTAAAAAGTTCTCTACAATATTCAAAGTATTGTTCTAAGATGTTGATTGACCGGACAATCCATGGGCGACAATGACTAGTCTTTATATGTAAAACATAAACAATACCTTTTACATTTTATTATCTTGACATTTAGCAAATAACTAGTATATTGGCCCCTGTTCCACAACGAGTCAATATCTAAATATATAAAAAAATATTTAGTGTATAAAAAATATTTTAAGCAATTTGGGTCTGACAACATTGTCAGGCCCAAGAGCCTTGGGTTAATAGCCATGCTAGACCCAATTTACTTGGGTCTGACACCTAAATAATTTGAGTCTTGTTTATTTGTCAGACCCAAGTAAACTTGGGTTTGACACGGCTTTTTGAATTTAAAAATAATAAAACAATATAAAAATATCCTCCATGATTATAGAAAATTACACAAAAAACAATGTGAAGGAAAAAAAATATCTTCATATGCAAATATTATTTTTATCTTTTCCAAGGCTAAAGATGTATTTTAACTATTTAACAGCTTCTGAAAGGTCAAAAAACCCCTAGGCAACAAGTCTTAATTTTGTTAACTTTGGGGGTAGAATAATATTTTTACTATGCAAATAATCGTCAAAAAATTTCCATACCCTCGCTGAAAAGTTTAATGACCAATGAACTTATGAAAAATAATGAAATACTCCCCCACAACCAGGGCTTCAATTTTTTTCAACTAAATGACAAAATGATAATTTAACTTTATGTGAAAAGACAACTTTAACCCTATCTCAGGCCTTCAGAGTTTAGAAAATTCATTATGAAAGTATACAGTGGACTGTTTGTTAACTCATAGTACACTTGCACATGTTTGTTAGACTCAAGAAGCGGGGGTCTAGCAACCATGCCAAACTTGCGCCTGGGTATGACAACCATGTCAGACCAACACCAGGAGTGACACCAAACATGGTTGCCAGCCCACGCCTGGGTCTGGCACCAAACATGGTTGTCAGACCCAAGGTGCTTGGGTCTGGCAACCTATGCCAGACCCAAGTAAACAACAAACAAATAGAGGATAATTGTGCACTTAGTTGTCAGGAGAGAGAAAAGAAAGAAAAAATGTAAACAATCGATCACCGGCGGCAATCCAACCATAATACGGCTACACGCGTTGTTTCATGTGGAAGAGGGCACGACTGCGCATCTAGTTATACGACGGTTTGCTAGATTTGGCCTCCGGAAAACGTCTCACACGCCTCCTCACTGGGATGTGTAGAACACACGTCAACAACTTTTTGATTAAAAAATAAAAATACAACATGAAAATATTAAAACACCCCATGGTCCTCTTAACTACACACCATACCCATGTAATTTCATTGTCGCAATCCACAGTAATCTGTATCTAGAGCTACAGTAAAATCCCCACGTCATTTAGCTTTTTTTATAATATAATCAATATGTTTAAGCTATATGTATAACATGTAAATTCTACACATTATGTCATCAATTATGTAAAGCAAGGAGAGAGAAATTAAAGATTTTTTTAATGAGAAAACTAAATGAAAATTTCTATAATATGTTTATTGTTAATTATTTTAAGCTATATATATATACATACATACATATATATATATATATATATATATATATATATATAACATGTAAATTCTACACATTATGCCATCAATTATGTAAGGAGAGAGAAATTAAAGATTTTTTTAATAAAAAAACTAAATGAAAATTTCTATAATATGCTTATTGTTAATTATATTTATCTTGATCAAATAAAAGATTATATTATAATCTTTCACTTAATATGTATGTTGTATATTTTTTTTGTTGAACACAGGACAAGAAGAATGTTTCAGATATCAAATCAATCTATTTTAATGTCCTTTAAGCTATTTAAAAGTCTATTTTTAACATAAAAGTTAAATTACGTGTCATTTACATTTTTATTATTTTTCAATCAAGCCTTTTTTATATAAAAATAACAAATCATGTGTAATAACTCGAAGTATTTTTTTTAAAAGTCAAATATAATTAAGAATTTCAAATGAATATACATTGATTTTATAAATATAATTAAGGATGCATTTAAAAATATAATAACGGTTATAATTAAAGTATTTTTATTTATAAATACATCAAAATATAATTAATAGATATTTTATGATACATGGACCATCTCAAACAGCTCCGCTCGTTTGGAAGGTCATATGCAGGCCTTTACCTTTCTCAAAGTTAGGTTTACGTGAGGAGTTGGTGACGGTCAAAGTGTGTCCTTGTGGGTTAGGCGACTATCTTCTTCTCCACTTTGGTTTCCAGTTCAGTATATTGATCCTACATAGAGAGATTTGAAGGTAGCTGATATTATTTTTGAAGATAATGCTTGGGATATTTCTAGCTTTTGTATTGCATTGCTACATAAGATTTATGCTACATATTAGTGGCCATCCCTCTTGCTAAATGTTTTCGTCCAATGACAAATAAGATTAGGGTGAGACATGCTCGGGTCGCCATACTATAAAGTCTAGGTATGAATTTATTACAAGAATCCCTTAATATTTCACTAGAAAGCTATTTGAAAGTTGCCCATCCAGCAAGAAATTCAGTTTTTCTTGTGGTAATCGGATTGGCAGCGCCTCCTTATCATTATGAGTGTTTTCATAAAAGTACGGCCAATGTGCAGTTGGTGCGGGGAGGGGACAAGAAACCATAGTTTTTAATCCCGACCCGGCGGTCGACCCGGTACAATGATGGGGTCACAGGTCAGATGGGTTGACCCGGACCAACCCGGGTCAACCCAAAAAATCTATTGTTTATGGGTATAGTTTAATTTTCTCTCAATTTGTTGTTAATATAAACAAAAACAGGGCAAGAAACAGAGCTCAGATTTAAGCAAAACGCTGGCAAGAAATAGAAAAGATGTTAAGCTCAGCTTATCAAGATTAGAAAGAATAGAAAGAAAAGAGAACAACAATTGAGAAAGAACAGAACAAGAGAGAGCAGAGGAGAATGAGCAGAAAATTGAGAAGAGAAAGGAGAACAAAGGGGTAAACAGAGATCGAGAATAATATTCTATATTTTTCTTCCCCCTCACACATTTCCATACACCAGTTTATATACAAGCTTTTATTCTTCTACTGACTGTAACTATATTCAAGCCTTCAATGCTATTGTTGCTTCTTGTTGCTCTCCTTCCAGCCTTCATCATGTCTCCTGGTTCGTAACAAAAGGATTGACATAGAACTTACATCCATGAAGAGAAACGAAACCAGTGAATACAAAACAGAAAACTCATTTTAAACAGGTATGGATCAACATCAAATAGTATAATGGATCATCTTCTTAATTTTCAAATACAAAAAGGAAAACATGAATTACCCATGTAATTAAATACAACGAATTAAAAACCAGAAAACCCAGAAACCAGAAAAGCCAAAAGCCACAATGAAGAGAAAATGGTAAAGAAGAAAAGGATATATAGTTTACCTGCAAAACGCGGTTCTCCAAGTGTATAGTTACTGGTTTGCTTCATCAATTAGTAAAGAATAAAAATTTAAGAAAGAAGAAAACTGAAGAGAAACAACAAAAGTTAGAGTTTGTTGAGGGCCCTTCTTGTTATTATAACCAAAAGAGAGACGGGAACTTACCAGCTATGGCTTGCCTTGAAGTTTTTTGTGGGTGGAGATTCCTCTGCAACTGATATGGCTTGAACTTTAAAGAGATTAGGTTTATATGAATTGTGAATTTGCGATTCTGTCTTCACATTGTAATGCAAATGGTTTGATAATTTGACAGTTAAAAGATAAAACGGTGAAGTTTTATTTATACATATATAAAAAAAACAGCTGGGTTTCATCCGGGTTTACCCGGGTCGACTGGGTTTTGCCGGGCCAATTCTCAAGCGGGTTTTTGCCTCCACCCGGATCAGTTCTAGGCCCGGGTCGGCTGGGTCCCGGATCGACCCATCGGGCCGGTCCGGGTTTTAAAACTCTGCAAGAAACTATTCTGCACACCTTACGTAATTGCTTATAGGAGAAAGCTTTGTGGCAGCAGATTTATATCTTTTTTAATTTATCAGATTTCTTTCCCTTTCATCTGTGGATTGGTTGCATTCATTTGGGTTATGTTATATGAGGATAACAAATTGGAGCACCATTACTGTTGGATTTAATAGTTTTATTGACGGAAATTTCTATCGGTATTTACATTTACAGTCTGTCAGTATGTATATTATCAACGGGTTCACGGACAAAAACAGTCCATTGAAAAAACTCCATCAGTAATTTATGGTATGTTGATGAGTCTGTTAGTAATAAATATACTGATGAATTTACTGACGGACAAAACATGCAAAAAAAAAAATTATCTACTTCATTCTGTCGATATCTCAATCGGTAAATTTAACATATCATTGACAAGAAAACCATATGTAATGCCATCAGTGTTTTTATTTTTCTATCGATATATCCATAGGTAAATATAACATATCACCAATAAAATACCTCCTGTAATTTCGTCGGTGAATTAACAGTAATAGTGACATTTGCAGTAATTCTTTTTCAACTCTCTCTGAAATATACTAACGGAGTTGTTTTGTTGGTAACCTCGACAGTAATATTTTAAAAATATTTTTTTAAAAATATATTGAATACAAGTAGAAAAATAATTAAAATAATATAAAAATAAAATATTTATTACAAATTTAAACATTTGTAAATTCAAATACAATAAATCTAAAATAGAGACGGCGCTAGAGGAGGAAGAGGAGGTTAGTTGTCACTGGGACTGTAGGGCCAATAACAGAATGCAAAGTGTGCGGCGATGTTTGAGCTTATACTCGTTGGTCCAACATCGTCGCGAACTTCGGAGTTTGAGTGTTTAGAATCGATTGCGAGCCGTAATGAGAAAGTCTGTACACCTGATTTCTATTAGGTCCACTAGACGATCTTGCCTCCAACCACAAATTCAAATCAAGATTTGGATGGGTCGAAGAATCATCCATGTATCTCTCATTCAACCGACTGTTATATGTATCCTAGAAAGAAAAAATAAATTTATCAAATTGAAGGAAATAATAATGTTAAGAAAAAGGTTGAAAATCAACATACCACAAAGTGTTGAGCTTAGCTATCCACGAATTGCTGCACCTTTTTTTAGCAATCATCACTTCGCACATACGTTTCAACAAAAAGCTCCATCGGGTTTGGCTAGTGTCTGAGAACCGTAGCTTGCAAGATAAAAATATTGTCAGTTAAATATATTTATAAAAAACAACTAATAAAAAAATGGATGTAATAAAAAAAACCCTACCATCTGCTTCTCATACAAAACGAATGGAATGAAGCCGCCAGTATGCATGGTAATGGAATCTTGAACACACCAGTTCTGATTTTTTGCACCAAACTATGACCGTTATGTGAAACGCACGAACATCACGTGCTAAATGTAGTCCTCTCATACAACTTTTAAAATGTAAGGCGATTTGAAATCCTCTCAAACAGCCACATCATTCCAACCTAGAAGCTCTTTTTCTTTTGCATATTTTTTTGCTTTTTTTATGCCTTATACCAAAAATCATGTAACTTATATGGTACAAATTAATTATTTGTTAATAAATAAAAAATAAAATTTTAATATTTGGAATAAAAAGAAATTATTATGAATTCAATCTTACCTAATTGCATCGTGATTATCCTAAACCCTCTTCGCAATATTATTATATGCTCTCTCCGATTCAAAGTTTCCCTTGAAGTAAAATTTTTTTAAAAAAAATTCAGTAATTTCAATAAACTAACCAAATTAACATAAAAAAATATTTAAGTTAATACTAACCTTGAACTTTGAAAACCATGTGTCAACCTGCGGTTTCCATTCAAGATGTTTGGAAACATGACTCCATTAAAACAGTGAAATTTTCATCAATGATTTAAAGGCCGATGTTATTATTCTCGCAGTCTCAATGTTTGTAAACCTGAAAATGCATTCGTTAAATGAAATTATTTTTTTAAAAAATTATTAAACATGTCATTGTGAAAGCAAAACAAACTTACATTGAAATGTCGTCCTTCCACTAGGCCTCGTACTTGTGGGTAAATAGATCCCGCTATGAAGGGACCCCCTTCGATGTTACAGTATTGCACACGATAAATCCGCGTCATGAGTCGATGTTTGTACCTCAAGTGCCTATTCTTGGTCAGCACCTTTTGACTTGTGGTCATCATCATTCTTGCTAGAAGAACTAGCAGTGATTTTATCCTACGACGTGTAATAGACTTTTCCCTGCATCTACATGAATTAACGGATAAAAAAATTAAACGATTTCTATTTTTTAAAACAATTCAGTAGCATCTCCCCTATATAAGATATTAACTAGAATATTTAAACTTATAAATAGACAACATATATGCCACAAAACCAGTTGATTTTATTTAATTTCTTCCAACAATTTAGCATTATTCAATTTTGTAGAAAATTTTCAGTTTTTACGTGATAATATTTTTAATCCTAAATTAAAAAAATATATATCAAAATTTACAAAATATCAAAATAATAATTAAAATTAATCCCACACATTTAATTAAAATTAAAAAACAAAATTGAAAAAAACTACTAAAATTCAACAAAAAAAATGCAAAAAATATTACAATAACAACTAAAATTCAACACAATTATTTCTAAGTGATAATATTTCTAATTAGCCCACTTCTTACTGTAGCAAGAAGAAAGGGCATAATTACAATTCTTCAATGTGCTTAATTTAGGGTTTTTTCATGGGTAGAACTTTGATTCTACCCTTATAATTTATACCTAATTGTATCTAGGGTATATTTGGGGCAAAATTATGATTGTGCCTCTCCATATATAAAATATTAATTTTATATTTTAAAATTAAAACACGAAATAAATTAATTTAAAAACTAATTTTTCTAATTATATTGGGATTGAATTAAATTTTTTAATTCAATAATATTTAGAAAGTTATTGATTTTTTATTTTCCTAATTAGATTATGATTTAATTAAAATATTTGATTAAATAATATTTAGAAAAATAATTTTTCTAAAATATATAGAGTTTTTAAGCTGGAAAGTTTGATTAGTTTGATCCTAAAATTGTTTAGAATATTAATAAGAATTTTAATATGATTAATTTTCTAATTAAATTTTGAAAAATGATTTTTCTAAGAAAAATATGTATTAAATAAAATTTATTAAGTTTGGAAAATTATCAAATTGGATTTGATTTAATATTTCTAAATGTTAGAAATATTATTTTTAAACAATTGCACATAAAGCCAATAATTAGAAATGAATCATGCAATATATTTTCTTATGCCTATTAATGTGTTATTATGCATGATAGATAATTATGGATATAAAAGACCAATGTGTGTTTTTTATGGTTGAATGGTTTTAATATTAAATAAAGTTTGTGTGTCCTGCATTTTCTCTATTTTTCTTTAAAGTTTGTAAAATTCATTTCTTATATAATTCCCCTCAAATGTAATTTGAAGTTTCTTATTCAATTATATAAATGTTATGTAATTTAGAAATATAAAAATTAAAAATTATTTTATAATCCAAGACAAAGAAAGAATGACGGTGAATGATACAATTACTATGATGCTCGTAAAGGAATTATGAAGATTTACAATGGCTACTTGAGTTTTGACCATCTAATTCCCCTCGAGAGCTTGAGGTAATTAGTTTACATGTATTTATATCCAATTATAATAGAATGCTAAAGATGTATGTTAATCTATAATTGTTATGTATGATATATAAATTATGCCATGAAATGAGACCTAATTAAAAATTGATAATAAATTCCTCATTGATATAGTACATGTTGATAACATGATTTGTTGCCTTATAATTTTATATGTATAAAACTAAAATTATGTTCATGGATAACTTGTTGAGTTACTCAAGATTACTGTTAATCAAATATGTTCAGTGCTATAAAATTATATCCTACTTAAATAACTTATATGATTTGGATAAGTTACTTATGATCATATATGATTAAAGGTAATATTTAAGCGAAATATATATGATATGTTTAGATAAAGAATTATCACCTAACTAATATAAAAGTTATATAAAGATGTGATTGATAAATTATGTAATCTATCTAATTTAATTTATTTTGATTTTTTGAGTTACTTAAGGTCATATAAATTAAATGAGATCCTAAATCACTAGGATATCTAAGTGATATTTCTCAAATTAATAGTGAGGGCTATTAATTTATAGAAAATTAGTAAGAGATCAAATTAAGATTAAAGACTTTATCTAAATTTGATTATAAAAATGTGTGCATGAAACTAATAACCTGTTAGCTTTACATGAATAGTTGATATATCTTCATGAGTAACAATATATTTGTACGTAGCATACTTGATGCTAATAACTAAACCAACCTTCTTGGACCAATATCAAATGTGAGAATTGTTCTCAAATAAGAAGTAAAATTATATGCTCTTAAAAATCTTATTCTTCTTGTCCTCAAAAAGGATATGGATATTGAAGTTAGGAATGAAAATTGATGTCATATTGATAATGATGAGCAAACTATATATGTTATAGTTAGTAAGTCATTTAAACTTCAAATACAACATAGGAATATAGATACTCATACTATGATTATGCATATCAAAGAGTTTTTTATTCGACTAGTAGAACTGAGAGGTATAAGACTTCTAGGAAATTATTTTGTTGTAAGATGACAAAAGGGTTCCTTTACCTGTGTTTTTTAATAAAAAAATGACTGGCTATTTTGATAAATTAGATCAACCAGGCTTTATCATGAGCCATGAGTTATGCGTTAACTTGGTCTTGTGATCTTTGCATCAAAATATATAAAAGCTTACTTTGAAAGCTAAGAAACTTATTGTAGCTTTTGTTTCATGTGTGTTAATGATTGAATAAAAGGTAAAATAAATCTTCAAGTTGGTAATAGAGTAAGGGTTATTGTATTAACTATTCCAAGTGGGATGATATTAGAATTTAATAATTATTATTTTGTTCAAGTATTTTCTAGAAACATCATATCTATTTTTTATTTAGCTTTAAATCGAATTAAAATTATTATTGAAGATAAATGTTATTCTTTTTATAATAGTGATGTTTATTATAGATCTACCATTTATAGAAATCATTTATACATACTTGATTTAAAAATTTTCATGTTCAATATAAAAAGCAAGAGAAATAGATTAGGTAATTAATATCAATCTTATTAATGGCTTTG
>Ga0325414_1001475_pt1 | contig 22795 bp, 14 predicted proteins | sample PopdelMetagenome_8_FD_206183 | JGI IMG/M metagenome (GOLD analysis project Ga0325414, IMG submission 206183) | Populus deltoides microbial communities from Bellville, Georgia, United States - Leaf-PdKOR-R3 | ecosystem: Host-associated > Plants > Phyllosphere > Phylloplane/Leaf | place: USA... | reverse complement strand
GCCATTTCATATATAAGCCGCCGCCTGAATCCGCCACGAGAGCCGCCGAGCTAGTCGGCGATCATCGGCGCTTTCTATTTCATTCCGTTCACTTCTCTCCTTTGTAAGCATCTCCCTTTCTCGTTTATGGATATTCAAATATTGGTTTTAAGGTTATAGTACATTTTCCTACTCTATTCTGATTTATTTATTATTTTCCCTTTTATTTTTAATTTGATTTTTCACTTGAGCACGGTGTGAAAGAAATTAAATCTAATTAAATCGAATCGATATTTTTTTTTTTCATTCATTTAATTACATGTATAAACAAGACACAGGAAAGATATTTGATAAATATCCTATTTAATTATTTCTTAAGCTAGGGTTTCTATTATTATTGTTATGGTTTGAAATCAATGTTTATGTTGATGCCTTGTTAGCTTTTTTCTTGTTGCTTGCAAATTATTTTGATCCAGTAAGAACCTGCAAATATTTTGCTAGTTGCAAAGAGAACATTTCCGTATGGAGGTTTGCAAAATCCTGCTAGTTGTGTTGGAAACTTCTGTAAAGTGTTATCTATTATAGAGGATTTTAAGCAGTAGAAACTTAGTCGCAGTACTTAAATGGTCGTGGAAAAGTTGGATCTGATTGCTGTTTATGGCCGTGTCTTTTTGTTTTAAGATATAATTTTTTTCTTTCTCATTTTGATGTTAATGGTGGTTTGTGTACCTAGGTATGTTGATGCAGTGCACGTGTATTTTTTCGAGGGCTTCTATCTTTTTTTACTTCCCTTTTAGCTTATAGAAGTCTTCTTTTTGGTCTGTGGCTTATGTGCATTGTTTTGGTTTAACAGGGTATAGTTGGCAATTCATTTGTCCTGATTAAAGATGGGCAGCAAACCAGCTCCATTTTCAGATATTGGCAAAAGAGCCAAAGGTATCTCTTATATAATATGATTACTAGGAACCATTCGGTCATATGTCTTGAGATACTAGATATACTCATGTATGCTAGCACATGCATGTTTTGATTTGTTCATCTGTGTATATGTGTTAATGCTTAATGGTTTAATATGGTGTTTACTGTTGAAATCAAGTTTGATCAATTTTTATGGTAGGATAGAGAAAGGTACCTTTTCTTATTAAACTGTTGAAGTGGAAATTAATTCCAACCTTTATATATATTACCTTAAGTAACACATTACACCATTTGGGCAGAAAATACCATTGACTATGCCTTTGGACTTCAGGTAGCAATCCTGCCTGTAGAATATTTTAGGTATTGATACTATGAAATGTAATACAACTCATGGTACTAAGCACCTTTGTGTGGAGTACGTATGGAGTTCAGATGTATACTGCTTCCATGGTGGAGCTTCATTGTTATGGATATGACAAATGACCTTGTAACATCAATAGAATCATGTCTAAACCCAAAAATTACAGTCAAATGCTTGTCCTGGATGCTCAGATTGTCAGACACTACAAAAGACTTCTCTTGCTACATTCTTTTTCCTTAGTTATAGCAACTTTTCATGTATATTGTCTATCATTGTTAGCTTCTGTGGTAACTGAATTAGGCTTTTCAATTTGGCTATGGATACAAATTCTAATTTCTTGCAAACATTGCTTATCTTATGCAGATCTTCTGACCAAAGATTACAACTATGATCACAAGTTTACCCTGTCAATTCTGAGTTCTACTGGAATGGTACCATTGAATTTTACTTTTCCTTATTTAAGTTGCTAATTTATTTAATTCCTTTCGTAATAACATCTAGCTGTTTAAGGTGGTCGGTCTGGTTATTTTGGATTTTACACCAAAATGCTTTAGCATATGGTTTTACTGAATTAAGAAAGTGAGCTGTTGGGATGGTACCATCTGATTTTACTTGTCATTATCCATGCTGCTAATTTGTTTGGAGCTTTTTGTAATAATATTTAGCTGTATGGGACATGTTTTTCTGGTTTATTTCAGATTTGACACCAAATGCTTTAATATACTGTTTTACTTAACTCTCTTGTTATGGAATTGAGCCATTTTAACTATTCAAATATTTTGCTTGATTCTATTGTATTTTTTATATGTTATTACTGTAATGATTATGCACTTGTGAGGCATCAGTGTGGGATCAATAAGATTCTAGAATATAGTAGTTCTATTGGATAAAGAATAGTTCAGTGGTCCATCTTTGCAGCTCTCTCTTCTTTCTTTTTTTCCTCAAGGCGCTCAAAATGAACTGAATAAATTACTTTACAATGGGAACTTACTTTGCTTTGAAGAGGTTGGTTATACTTCAATTCAAATCCTACATTCCATCTTTTGGTAGTTTGAGCAAAAGTTTTTTTTTTTAATCATAACTCACCAGGTTCTCCCACCTTGAGACCAATTTTTTCTTCAACATCATTAATGTATTTGCATGTATTGAGAAAAAATCCAGATGAATTTTAAGCACACCAGTCATTGAATGCATCTTTGATTTTTGGAGTATTGAAGATAATTGATGAAAGAAATTAGATGAAGTCTGATTGGGCATGCCAGTGGATTGTGCAGAATTAACTTTTCTCTGTGTTAAATACTTAATGTATTTATAGCATGTGGGCATATAAGGTTGCCATTGTGCTCCTTTTTGTTGGAAAAGGACTTCATTCATGAATAAATTTTGATGTTATTGTTTCTTAAAAAAAGCATTAGAGTTTGAATGATGAGGTTGTGATACTATCTAATTTTATCTTTAAAATGCATGTGCAGGCCTTTACAGCTACAGGTTTGAAGAAGGATGAAGTTTTTGTTGGTGATATAAATACATTGTACAAGAGCAAAAATACTGTTGTGGATGTGAAAGTTGATACCTATTCTAACGTAAGGAGAGAAGTTCTAGTATTGAATCTGAATTTATGGCTTTTCACTCACCCAGCTAAAATTAATTTCTTACTCTTGCTATGGTCTTTTGGACATACTGTCAATGCTCCATTATTTGCATTGAAGTATGCCTTGATACCATGCTAATCTGTTTCTATGTGTTACTCTTTGACAGGTGTCTACCAAAGTGACTGTCAATGACATTTTACCCAGCACTAAAGCAGCATTTAGTTTCAAAATACCTGATCACAAGTCTGGCAAGGTCAGTGCATTTTCAATTGTGAAACAAATAAATAAATAAATTGCATGCTGCATGGAACTGTCAGAGATGCATTTGTTTTGGAACTTATTTGTTCCTTGCAGGAGTCCCAGTATTTTTTGCTTCTTTCAGAATTTGATAATATTGTCATCACTGTATACTATATAGAGCCTTTTCATGTTGCTTAAAATGGAAAGTCTATCTAGTTGTCATTCTTTTGGTCCATAATTGGGTACTGACAGTTTCCTTTTACTTGTTACAAGGAGATGTACCATCCTATTATTTAATGTGATTTGCAACTCAACCCAAAGTTTTAAATAACTAAAGAAGGCATAAAGCTCAATAAAACTAAACAAGCTTTTGCTGCTTGTAAAAGATGGTAATATAAGCAAGTGATTGAACTGATCTATTTAATAATACCCTAATCCAGAGCTGTCAAAGACGAAAGGCACTAAAAGGCGCCAAGCCTGTAAAATGCTCGAGGCACTTGCCCAAATGAACCAGGGCAATATGCTATAGATTAAAAAAATATATATGTATAATAGTATATTATATTATACAAATCTAAAATATATAGCTTCCCAATTAACATTAGATCATTAGAAAATCAAAAGAAAATATAAAATACAATAACATAGTCGTATAAAGTTATATTTTTCACCCTTAAAACAAAATAAGATAGTTTAAAGTAGCAAGTAGCCAAATAGATTAAAAGGCATATTTAAATATCATCATCATTATTCATTAATTTTCAAAAACATCTTCATTCATGATTTCCTGTTTTGTACTTGTGTTGTTGTTCTCTAACCTTGTTCAACGCAAAGTGTGGCTGATATTTCTTGTCAAGTGTCCTTCCTTTACCCTAATCTTTGTTTTGTACAAAAATACCCCCAAGTTGTTTCTTGTGGTAAATTAAAAAATGGACAAATAGGTCCAAAATTAAATCAGTTAAAAGAAGAAGAAAAATCCAACCTAAAAAGAAGTATTTCATCTAGGCACTCGCTTTAACGCCTAATGCCCATTCATAAGGCGCTTGCTTGGGCCACGGTTCATTGAAATTCATCGCTTGAGGCTAATAAAGGCATTGTGGCCTCGCCTCACTTGAAGCGCCTAGGCGAGCTCCTTATCGCCTCTTGACAACGCTGCTAATCAAATAAATAAATGAAACGTAAAATACCCATTGAACTTGGAGCTTCATAATTGCAGCAGATATAATATTTTTATGATTGTTTTCCCCAATAGAATATGGTTAGTACTAGAATTAAACAAGCAATACCTGCTTGTAGAAGAAGTGGGAAAAAGCAAGGATTAAGCTCAGATCTAACAGTATCCTAGTGAAATAATTAAGTGAAAGGTAAAATTCCTGTTGAACTTGGAGATTCATGATTGCAGCTGTTATGATATTTTGTATCATCATTGTCCTCCAATAGTTATGTTATAAATATGAAAAAAGAAATCATAAGGCAAATTCATCATGAAATCAGTAAACCCTTTTTTTGCTCTAATTGATAAGCACTAACCAGAAACACATGTGCACGCGCGTGCACACACAAAAAAAAACAAAAAACCTTGAGGCATGCTTTGATGATTCCTATGATCATGCACATGACAATCTTTCAAACTTTGCCAGATGAGGTTTTTCTTGAAATAAGGAAATTAAGCTTTAAAGGTTGGTAATTAAGCAGACATTAAAACACTTGAAATAATGTAAATTAAGTGAGCCATTAACTTGAAAAGGGCCCAAAACATGGTTGGCATGTAAGTTCACTGCCTCCAATGTTCTGAAATGCCAAACAGCAATGATAAGGTTGCAACCTTTTAAACACATGTTTAGCATATTTCAAATCCGAAATTGTGATGATTTTAGTGTTAAAACACTTTTTTAACAACCATGGTTGGTGTGATGACCAGCAAGGGTTAGATTTTTCAGATAATGTTGCTGAAATAATGCTTTCATTTGAATTTGGAGTGCAAGTTCTTAATATCTATAATAATAATCTGAATGACTTCATCTCTGGGATCCTTCCTTAAAACTTTATGAGATACTATAGAACTGAATTGAGGCAGGCAGATTAGATAACTCTTATGTGGTAATGACTGCTTGCTTGCCTGCTAGTTCTCTTAAAGTAGGATTTTTTGATAGTCTGATTCCTATGAATCTGTAGAAAAAAACCATCTATTATATTCATTTAATGAAGTCTGGAATTCCATGTTTTACTTTATTTGTGGCCATAAGAATGAATTACAAAAGTGAAATATTTGTGGCAATATTTCCTTGCGAGTATATGTAACCTCCTTGCTTTAAATTAACTAGATTTACCTGAAAAGATGAACTAGTGGAAAGAAGCACCAATTTTTTAAAAAAAGTTAATTTGGAATAGGTTTAAGATGTTGGTAGAACATGATAACTAAGAAAATTTCATTAGATTTGATTTTGTTGCAGAAACACTTGCTAATCGTGGATAACCTTAGGAAATGGTTTGCTGAAAATCTGACTTATTCTTGTCTGTTGTGCCTCAGCTGGATGTGCAATACTTTCATCATCATGCAGCCATCGAGTCCAGCATTGGCCTCAATCCAAATCCTCTTTTGGATTTCTCAGCTGCAATTGGAAGCAGTAATCTTAGTTTGGGCGGTGAAGTTGGATTTGATACAGCTTCCTCTTCGTTTATCAAGTATAATGCTGGGATTGGCTTGAACAAGCCAGATTTCTCTGCTGCACTTTTACTGTAAGCATACAGGAAGCTTGATATCTCTGTATAAAAGAGTATTTATTCTTTCTCCTGTTTTAATATTTTATATGTTGTGCCTTTTTGTCTTAAAAGGTATTTGCATTTTTGTAAAATTTGCCAAATTGTTATTTGCTAAGAAATATGGACACCTAATTAGCTGTGAGCATTTCTGGATACGTCAGATCCTGCATGGCCTGCATGGTACTTGTGACATGTGAGAGTGAACAGAGTGCTTAACACTATGTTAAACAAGTCAGAGTGGTGCCTAGCTGTTTCGTATTTTCACTTTTTAGATTGGCACTTCTGTTTTTTTAGGCTCATATCCGCAGGCTGTTTTTTTCAATGCCTTTCAATATTTGTTACCCATGCAAAAAAGTTTTTGTTTCCGCTGCCAAGCTGAGTAATCTCCATATAAAGACAATGAATATTCTTAAAATGCAGCAGTTACTGTTTTTAGTTGTTTTTGTAGTATCTCAGGTACTTGTTCTTTTTCAGTATATATTCTTGTGGTAGTCTTTTTAAGTCATTAAATTAACATTATGAAAATGTCTTGAGGACTTTAAGTTTTTACATGCAAACCTTGTGCAGGTTGATCCTGAAAGCAAGAATTATAATGCATTAGATTACTGAATCAGAGCTGAATGGGACCGTAGGTTATATTAGTCCTGACTAAGTGTTAAACATTCTGTTGATATTCATGCAACTGGAGACTTGTAGTCATGATGAGTAATCACTTTCTATTCACCGTATCTTTATTAAATGCATCCCTGGTTTTCAAAACATTTATGGTGCTTGAACGATAAACATTTGTTCCATAAAATCCTCTTTCACATGGATTCTGACTTGAGTTCAATGAGATCTTGGAAATCATAACTCATCAGAAGCAGCTAATTATGCTTCATAGGTATTAGGGGTTATTATTGTTATTTTCATTTTAAATATGCATCACTTGTTTGTGTTTCTTTGTATTGATAATGATTGCTATTTGTTGGTTTAAAGTTCTGCATTGAGTCACCTTTAAATTGGAACTCATCTTTGCTATGTAGGACGGACAAAGGACAAACTCTCAAGGCATCTTATGTTCATTCAGTGAATCCCTTCCATTCAGTTGCTGCTGAAATGACTCACAGGTTTTCCTCCCTTGAAAACAGTTTTACCATTGGAAGTTCTCATGCAGTGGATCCATTTACAGTGGTAAAAACACGATTCTCTGATAATGGCAAGGCTGCAATGCTATACCAACATGAATGGAGACCCAAGTCGCTGATAACCTTTTCAGCTGAGCATGACTCGAAGGCCACCCATGCAGCATACCCAAAGTATGGTATTGCTCTCGCTCTGAAGCCATGAATGTGAAATCACTTTCTATTCTGCTCAGCCACTTGAATTCAAGAACACTTGTATCGTTTTATATTTTTTTCCCTGAGCCCAAGGAAGGTTAAGTTCTTTCCACAACATATTGGTAAACCAAAAGATAAGTCAATGATGAAAGGTTCTCAAGTAGTGCTTGGGAGATTGATTGAACCCAATTTTGATAAACTGTTGAAAAAATCACGAGATCATAATACCATTTTTTGCAGTTGAATTTCCAATGCTATAGTGCACGGGATGCATCATCTCCCTGGATATTTCAACTTTATGATGTCTAATGGAAATTGGAATATATGTTTTTTTCCTTTTTGGCCGGTTGATTCACTGCCTTAATAGTTACTGGTTTGTCTGTGTTGTCTTTGTATTCTTTATCGGTAAGCATGTATGCGTATGATTGCCTTAATTCTTACTATCTAGTCTTTCCTCTACCTGATCTGGAAGAGGACTAGGTAGCTGCATGATTTGGATCCTTCCCTTCTCTGGTCTTGTAGAGACCAGGCGTTTGCTTAAATCGCTTGAATGGAAATCGAAAACAAGACACTCTTCATCAGTATTTGAAATGTACTTTCGATAACTGGGGTTTAAAGTTAATTTAAATTATGCAAATTCGAATTTTCACTAACCACCAGTACATACGTGATTTATTTGGAATCTCTGGCGGCTTAATGCACAATTTATCGAAGCACCTATAATCTCAGTCTCTGCTAAGCTTTGCTGCTGGAATCAGTCCAAGGTGTGCAGTTAGGAGACAGGAATTCTGTGGCCATTTTTTTGCATAAAATAAATAGTACTGGTCATGGGAATCTCCAATTTAAGAATAAAAATAAAGTTTCAAGCAGACGGATAATGTGGATAGGTGCTGGTAAAACATAAAATCCCTTTTCTTCATTTGGTTTTTAGTTGCCAACATTTTTGCAATGGGTTTTTGTATAAGTCATCCAATGAAGCTATGATTTTAGACTTAGTGGAGTGGCTAAACTTGACCATTAGTCCATGATTCTTCATGCAAAACAAGTCTGTTGTTTTGACAGGGGCTTTCCATATATGTAGGAGAATAATGTGAGAAGTACTAGAAAAATGTGTGGAGAGGGGAGCACAAATAAGAAAAAGGCTCAAGCTTGGTTTGCTATGGTTTTATGTTTGGAGTCTTGCGATAACTTTGTTTTTGTGTTGTGTTTTTCTTGTTTATCCTTAATTTATCTTGTGGTCTAAAATATTTATAGATCTTGATTATATCAACTTACCTTGTGGAGCGTGGTGTTGCAGGTATTTCAAGTGAGTGTAGTAATAATAGAGAGAGATCTTGTTCAAGTATGATTGGTAAAGAGGTTGATGCTCATCATTAATTATGATGCCAAGCTTTCCATGGATGCAATCTTAGGCTAGTGAAGTGACTAGCTTGACCACTGGTCTAAGATCTTTTCTGCAAAACAAGTTTCCTGTTAGAACAAAGATCCTCTGACGGTTAAGTCAGTAAATATAGAAGGAGAGAAGAATATGGAGTAGGAAAATAATGTGAGGAGCAGTAGAAAAATGAGTGGAGAGGGGAGCAGGAGTAAGGAAGTGGCACTGGCCTGGTTTGCTCTGCTTTATATTTTGAGTCCTCTAAGGACTTTGTTCTTGTGTTGTGTTCTTATTACTTATCCTTAACTTACCTGATGATCCAAGGTATTTATAGACCCCGATCACATCAGCTTACCTTATGGCATGTGGATAGTAGTGTTACAGGTACCTCGGGTGAAAGAAGTAAAGATGGCGATGTTGTTTGGGCCTCCTTGACTTTTAGAGAATTTGCACCTGGCATGACGGTCAAGGAATTACTTCTTGTTTGGGCATGGCCTAACTGTTAAGCCAAGGAAAAAGAATTATTTGTTTATCATTTAGGTTATGGCCCAAAAAATAAGTAAAGAATTGCTTGTTTGTCATATGGGTTGTGGCCCAATTATTTGATTGTTGTTCGGGGCATGACTCAAACGACAAGCAAATATTTTTTTTATATAATTTCTTGACACAATCATTTTCCCCATCAAGTCTTTTATACTATCATGTTTTACTTTTTCATGGTTTTTGCTAACATGTCTACTCGTCGCTTTTGTTAATGTGCCTGCAAAAGAAATGAGGGTTTGATGAGTTTGTTTCTCTTAAAGTAGAGAACATTATTATTTAGAAACTAGAGAATGCTTTATGATTGTGAAAATAGTGTCAAAGTATTGTGTAAGGAGATTCTCGTGGATATTGATATTTTTATTAAACACATGGAGATTTCAGTAGAGACACGTAAATCCATTTGAAGACATGGGGAATTCATTTGGAGACATGTAAATCTCATCACATAAACTTTATTGGAGACATAAAGACCCGTTTGAAGACATAGACAATTCAATGGAGATCTTGCCATGAAGATTTCATTGGAGACATGGAGACCCATTTAAAGACATGCCTATTTTGGAGACATGGAAAAACACTATTGCTTTTATTTGTAAAGCTTAAAAGATAATAGTGATATAATTTTAAAAAATTATTTGATCTCAAGTGGTGCATTGTGAGGATCTTTCTTTACTTATTCGGATTGTATTTATTTCCTTACAAATTAATGGAGACATCTCATAAAGATCAATATTTCTATCTTCTTTTTCAAGACATGACATTCCTCTATATCATGGTTGTGGTCTTTGTGAAATTGACTAAACTTGTTAGAGTAGTTTATGTTCGCATTACTTTTCAAAGGAAAAAAGGATATTGCACAAATTATTTTCTCTTAATAGCAATCAATACCTCAGCATGTATAGTGGTAAGAGGTATGGTTAAGAACTCAACGATGTTAGGCGATCATAAATAGATCCCCTGGTGCTCTTTTTAGATGCCTTGATAGGGTATTGATGGCATTTAAGATATTATTATTTAGAAACATGAGTGTCCATGTTTGGTCACATTTTTGTCTTCTACCCAAATATGGTTCTCTATTGTCTATTTCACATCGAGGTGAGTTTTGTTAGGAAAAGTGTATATCCATTCCCTAAAAGAATAGTTGTGTGCTTTATTGATCAAGATTTTATAGGTAATAATTGAGTAAATTCTCCATGTTGAGCATTTCCCTGTTAAACCTTTAGAAATATGCTATGATGTTCTCATCTTCTTGTTGTGTGATGCCAAAGAGCCCAATCCTACATTTTTAGTTGGTTTACTTGTGTTGAAATAAAAGATAATCTTAACATAAAGATCATGAAGGTCAATGATAAAGTCAAACTCAAGATTGTGATACCACACCCGAGTATATCTAAGGAATATTAAAGGGAGGATTTTGTACATTATATCACTCTTTTGCTTTACAAGCTCTAAGATGCTTCTCACATTTTGTATATACACTCTAAGATTTGTAAGACCATCATAGCCTGTCCAAGTTAGCCTTCACAAAGATACAATTTTTCAATAGATAAGTGTGTATAACTCGATGACAAATTAGAGAGTCTCTCACTTGGTGGGAATAATGTTCATTTTTAGAAGCTCAAGCAATCATTAATCTCATTTTGTGTTAGGCTATTTTTTCAACAAGGAGCATACAAGTGAGATTCAGAAGAAGATTGATGGTGGTAGTCACTCATGTGAATAAGGATTTTTTAGGAATGCTCCTCATGATAGGAATAACTTCTTCAAATAGTTAAAGTATAAGCATTTTCATGCCTAATTTGCACTTATTTACGCCTTGTTTCCTTAAAAAATTAGAGTTATCTATGCAAACCTAGTGATGCATGCAATGGAGCTACGTGTTGTATTTCTCATTAAAAGAACGAAAGAGTATGAAGTTGTTTTTGTATTTTAGAAAAACATTGTTAAGAACTCTCACTTTATGAGAGAGTTGTTGGATATCTAAAGTCTTTATAGAAGAGAGGTTAATCACTCTCTCGTGACTCAGATTAGCTATGGAAAGACATTTTGAGTAATAGGGTGAAAAGGGAATGGATTAGCTTTTGTTTAAATTTCCATAGACGATGTCACTAATGAAGTCATTAAAACTTCATACTAGAATGGGCTTTCTATGACTATTATCTTAGGCTAGTAGAGTGATCGGGCTTGATTGTTGGTCCAATAGCTTTCCTGTAAAAAAAATTCTTTATCAAAACAAGGGACCCTCTAATCTTTAAATCAACAAATATAGAAGAAGAGTAGTATGTGGAGAAAGAAAATAATGTGAGGAGTAGTAGTAGAAAATAATTGCGTAGAGAGGGGAGTAGGAGCAAAGAAGTGGTTATGGTATGGTTTGCTTTGTTTTATATTTGAAGTTATGTGAGGACTTTGTTCTTATGTGTGTTCTTAATGCTTATCTTGAACTTACTTGGTGACACGATGTATTTATAGATCTTGATTGTGTCACTTTACCTTGTAGATCATAAAGCTTGGTGTTGCAAGTATCTCGGGTGAGTGGATTAATAATGAAGAGTGACCTCAAAGTGAGTGGAGAAAAATTTAAGCATCATTAATTGAGAGATTAGTGCTCATCATTCCTAACTCTCATGAGGAAAGTTGGTGCGCTCCATTAAGGGGAAGGATAATAAGCATTATTCTGAAAAGGTTAAAGACTAATATATGTCAGTAGGTGGTGTGAAACGCCTTGCATTATGAAAACTGAAAAAATAATTTGAGATTTGTTCCTAACAAGGTATTGGACAACTTATGTTGTGAGTTATTCAAGTAAGGTTGGATGTGCCTCTCTGACATCTAAAAAATTTGTACCTTGCATGTTAGTTAACGAATTGCTTGATTTCCATATGGGTCCTAAACGACAAGCAATTCTTGTTTAGTTCATGGCCTAAATGACAAGCAATTCTCATTTGGATTTTGGTGTAAATGAAAAACAAATAATAGTTATTTGTTATTTAGATCATGGTCCAAGTAACAAGCCATATATTTTTTTATATAGTTTCTTGGAACCATCAACATTATTGTCTTATATCATTATCTTTTCCATTATTACTAAAAAGAAATTATGGATTTTTATTTATTGTGAAATGTTTTTGATAATAATTCTAAATAAATTTCACAAAAACTATACATTTATTTGAATGTCTTTAAAACCTCACTTTAGTTTTTATTCCCTTAAATATTTTATTTTTCTAACTAAAATGAAAAGGAAAATAAGAAAAAAAATACAAGTTGTTAATTCAAAAATAAAATTATAGAAAAAAATACATTTTGTTAATTCAAGAAAATTAAATTATGAAAGATTTTGTTATAGCTAAAATAGTAATAGTAAAAACTAGTTTTATACCCATACTTCACAACTGGAATGATGACACTAGGAAAGAGTTTTGTTACTCCTTTTACATATGCAATCACAAAAGCCAACCATAGATGTTTCTTTTTTGCATGTAGAAAAATCAAACATATCATTCATTTATTGCTTCTAATACACCTCACTATGGATTTAAACATATTTATTAGGCTAGTCACCAATATATAGGCTGCTACTAGCTATTATTAATTATTTCTATCACATAATATCCAATATCTAACCTAAAATGTTAATATTCCATTCTATTTTCTAGATTCTAAGTCTACAAAAACCATTAAAATTCATCTTAGAAATATGAACTTACGAATTAGATAAGTGCTAGCTTCCCAATGTCTTTTGTATAATTCAAACATTCATATTTGAACAAACTCAAATTCCAACAATATTTTCAAAATAACCAAATGACTATATTGTCTAATTTTAAAACATTGCAAATGATTCTGTCACATTATTTGATTTTTTATGACACTTCAATTGGAGAACAAAACCTATACTATTATTAGAGAAGTGTTAAAGAAAAACACTTAATACTTGAACACAACAATTAAATATTTTATAATTTTACAAAAAATTGTAGATGCACAACCGTACCTCAATATCCACCAAACCAAGACTTCTTATGTTTCAACTTTAACTACAACTCAAGATTCTTGTGTTGCACCTTATAAAACACCATTAAACACAAAACATCATTCGAACATTGTTAACTTTTTTTTTTCACAACCAAATAAAAACAACTCATTATCAATATGTAACAATTGATTTTGACCTCACATTTCTATCACTTTTTCTACTCTTTTTTTAAATAGAAAATAAATACAAAATTTTTCATGAAAATACATTCTTGACACAATTTGATCATTTCTAAACCATTTCATGATTTTTAATTTTTTTTGTTTATCATTTTCATGTTAATAAATTTTCAAAGGTTGGGATATAAAAAAAATCATAAGAACAAAAAACAAAAAATAGCATTCTTCTCCTTATCATATCCACAAAAAATATGAAACCCTTCTCTTCGCTCTCTCAAGTTTTTTTTTCTTTTTCACATTCAAAAACAAATATATTCATTGCAATTCTATTTGAACCCGAGAGAAATTCTCTTCATGAAAATCCTAGCTAAGATCACACTCTACACTTGGGGTAAATAGAGGATTAGCATCAATTTTTTTGTTAAATTTAAAATTTTGATGAAATATCCTATTTATAGGGATTAACATCAAAATTTTTATTAAAAATTAAAAAAAAAAGATCAAATCTCCGATTTTAAAGATTAACATCATTTTTCGATGAGTCTCTTATTTTTAGAAACCAACGTCAAGTTTTAAATAAATCATGAATAAGATCTGAATTTTATAGCATATAACAATTTAGAAAAACACAAGCAACAATAACCTTTTATTTGAAAGGATGTGGTGAGAGTGATATCTATTTTTTTCTTAAGTATAACTAACACAATACTTAAATCTCTAAAAACAAAAACAAAACTAGTGTCAATTTTAGGATCCTTAGTTTTCTTTAATTATTAAGTGGCGACTCCAACTATTTTATTTTCTCCCTCACATTTTAAATCATCATCACCGTGTCCTTCATGGTATGATAAAAATAAAAATAAAATCAATCAAATTCTAAAATGTCTTTCCTCTCCATTTCCTTTTTTTTTTGTCTTAGCTACCAAACTAATTCCATTAAAAACTTTTCTTCTCCAACCAAGCATCAATACCACCTAAAAATAGAAAGAAAAAAAAAACCAATACCATTCCAATTGATTCTCCATGCTCATTACAATCATGCTTGCATAAACACAACAAGAACATTTACACTAACATTTCAAAATTATTTCAATAAAAAATCATTTTTCAAAAAAGAAAAAGAAAAAAGAAAAATTTGAGTGATGGAGTTGACCTATCAATTTAACATAGAGATGCAAACTAAGCTCACAAAACAAATCATACATATGTCCCAAATCAACCAATACCTATCCTTTATACATATAAAAATTAAAAAAGGATAAAAAAATTAAGTCTTGACAGGTAGAGAAGTGTGTGCGCGCGTGTATGCAGGGTTTTTTGTTGATTTCATTGTGGCCCCACAACTTCTTTCCTCTACCTTTGAAGATTGTTCCATATCCACAATAGTTTATAAGAGTTGGAGCTGACATCTTTTCAAGTCAATGCAAAAGTTTATACTTCTAGTTTATGAATGGAGAACCAATATGCTATAACATAGTAAGCCAATTATGATATACATGTTCTCACAAATCTTGAAAAAAAAAATGATGAATAGACAAACTTACCACCAAAAGCTTATCTTGGTTGTGGATGTTTGCACTTATAAAGGTGAACCAATAAAGATAATGGTGCATGAATTACACATAAATAAGACACAAAACAATGAATATAATAATAACAATAGTAAACTTCATTGTCTATATAAGAATAATTACCATAAAATACTTCTTATCATCCTCTAAAAAACACTTTAAATGGTAAATTTAGATACTAAAAAAAAGATATTAGATATCAAGATGGAGAGAAAGGATATCTTTTCCTTTTTGTGTCCCTTGCTAGTAAAAAAAAAAAAAAGAGTAATGAAGAGAGGTTATATTCTTAAAGATATGTTTAATCTCTCTACTTTACATCTTATCTATTTTAACTATAAAAATATAAGGACAAAAATATTAGATATCAAAAAAAGTACCTTTTTGTTTTTATTAGGGGGCTTTCCTTTCTGGTCTAGAAAAAGAGTAATGGAGAAAGGTTATGTTCTTGAAGATTGGTCTAGGTGGTTGGTTTTAGATATATTTAGAGAATGAAAATAAAGGAAAGGGTTAGGTGTTTTTTAATTAATAAAAAAAAATTATATATATATATAGATAAAAATAAAGGTAAGAATCATATATATGCTACTAAAGAAGCCATTTCTGGAGCCCAAAAGATATTATATAAAAGAAAAGGCTAGTAATTGTAAGAACTTCCAATAATGACATTTCTACAATTAACAAATAATGTTTGGTAAAAGTCCATCTTCTTTTAGTTTTTTTTTTGTTTTTAATGTTAATAGTAGTAATACAATGATTTTAAATTATAATATAATTAAGAAAAACTAACCATTATTTTTAGTTATAACTAGTTTAGAGGATTACGCTAAGCTACGACTTGAATAAAAAAGAATTGAACATAAAAAAATATATTCAAGTTGTAAGGGACTATTTGGTATTATTGTTAAACCTAATCCAATATATCAACCTCGAAACTTTCTTAACCAATGCCTTGACATGCTTGGGTTTAAAATTAAATATTGTGGGAGTTATCCTGACGTGATCTAGTCGACTTAACAGGTCACAAGGTAATCCAGATAATCAACAAAAAACATGGTTTGACTTTAAAAAATCAAGATGATTTTATTTTTTAATATTGAGAAGATAATATATTGAATCATCTTAGACTTCACTGTTTAACATATCAAATCCATTATCCGAGTTATGGACTACACTGGGTTTGAGAGCTTTGGTTTTTTTAAAAATATATATTTTTTATTTAATTATATAATAAAAAAGATATTCATAAAATCAAGCGCAAACCAACACAAATCAAATGTCAAAACATTTGTTTGAGACTACAATAACTTCATTAAAAGCAAACTAAAATAATTTATAAAAATAAATTTAAAATTAAATAAATGTTAAAGAATAAAATTGAGAAAAAATAGACTAAAATGTAAAGAAAAATATTAAAAAAGATGCAAAAAGAAAATAAAGCAACCTCACTAAATGAGGTCTAAAAGTTTTGATGTAGTAAGTAATAAATTAAATTTATTGCAAGTGGAGTTAATTTTACATTAAAAAAAATAAAACAATTAATTTCATTTAGAATATCAAAATTCTATTCTTTCAATTCTTAAATCTTAAGAAATCAAGCGTGACAAAAAGCGTATCCACCATCAAACATTAATTTATCTTTCTCTTCAATATCATAACGACGACGTTTATCAACCTCTAAAAAGACGAACAAAAACCTGCAAGATCTATAAAATAGCAAATCCCCTCTCCAGATCCTCTGCTTAACTCACCCTCAGATCTGGAAAAAACTTTCCAATTTTCCATCACTTTCCCGCGAAAACAAAACTAACAACACATTTTTCCGGAAAATAACCAAAAAGAAAAAAATGTCGCACAACAGCGACACGATCCCTCTCCACGCATCTTCCCAATCAGATATCGACGAGATCGAGAACCTAATCAACTCCTCCATCCAATCAAGTCCTTCAACAGTCCTACCCGCCCGTCCACCAAGCCCGCCCCGAATACCCGTATCCTCATCTCCATTCATCCAATCAAATCTTCCTCCACCTCCAGCTCAAGCACAGCTCCCCACTCTTCAAAAGCCGCCATCTGCTGTCCCCTCCGCCCCTCTACCTCCTCTGCCACCTAGCACTGGTAACTCTGCCGGTGGTAATATTGCTGCTACCGGGTTCGGGTCCCTTCCGAATACGTTGACGGAGCCAGTTTGGGATACGATAAAAAGAGATCTGTCTAGGATTATGAGTAATTTGAAGCTGGTTGTGTTTCCAAACCCGTATCGTGAAGATCCGGGTAAGGCCTTGAGAGACTGGGATTTGTGGGGTCCCTTTTTCTTTATCGTCTTCTTAGGACTCACTCTTTCTTGGTCCGCTTCTGTTAAAAAGGTTAGTAAAATTCATTTATTTATTTATTTTTAACTCTTTAGGATAATTTTTGATGCCTGTGAGAGTTGAAGAATGGGAATTGGTAGGAATGTAAGCTTTTTAGTCATTTTTTTTTATTCCTTACAAATTAATGCGGTTTTGAAGGAATTGATAAGGCAGAGATAGATGATGGGTCCTGATATATTTAACTATATTTTGGAGAGATGAGGTAGCAATGTTGGCTTTAGAATTTGTGGCTCCCAGGCACATAATATGATCTGAATGCACTGCGACATTTAGCCACTGTCATATAATGGGACATGTTAATTGCATCTGTAACAATCGCAGCAGCCGTTTTGTTATTGTAATGTCCATTATTTCAAGCATGAGGGCTATAGTTTTTTAAAAAAAGGTCACCTAAAATTAATAAAAATGTCTGCATGTTATTGTTACTTTGTTAAATGTTGCAGGAAAACACTGAGTTTGTGTTGCATACGTCATAGCATTGCATCATAATAGGTTTTTCAGTGTGGCAACTGTACTTATTTAGTCCCTTTCTGGTGGATTTGTGGAAAATGTATGCATTAAAGATAAATTTTTTAATATTGTTTACCATGCAGTGCATTCCGTGATGGTTGAGTCCAAGATGTAAACACCCTTGACAGTGTACAATGCATTTTAATACATTCTTATAAGACTCTAAAGGATTGCAATGGTTAACTAATTGGTAGTTTGAAGAACCAAGATGTTTAATTTTGAGTGATCAAAAACAGAGAAAAATGAAATTTCTGCCTGACAACAGGAACACCGAGTGCTGTAAATTGTTTCATGAAAAGTGAATTGTGCTTTGTGGTTTCATGTTTATGCCAATTGATTGTGAAATTGTTGAGGGTTGTAAAAGTAGGGTTTGAAGGAAGTGAAAATAGGTCTGAATTTTTGTTGGTTTTTCTAGAATAAAAAAATATTTTGGGTTTTATGCCTGGATTAATTTGAAGGTACCTGAATGTCTCATCAGATATCTTAGTATCAGGATTGCATCACGCAATCTGAAGGATGGCTAGAAAGCTTATAAAACTTCTGCGAAGCATTTTTTTCATCCCTGGAGTAGAACATCATAATTAGTAAAGAATAATTTATGGACTTCGTTAGGTCTTCCTAATTCTTTAAAGACTTTTGACTCTAGATAGAAAACATGGAAATTCGGACCCTAAATTAACTATGATTGCATAATAAGACCAGAAAACATTAAAACACAATGACAGGAATCCATCTCATGCCTATTAAATTGAAAATTATCAAAATACTGTAAAATCTTTTTTCTTTTAATCAAAAAGAGAATAAATGAAATGGAATCATAGGTTTTCTGACGCAAAATAAATGTAAAATAGTGTTTGATACTAATTTTTAAAAAAGAGATCCAAGCAGCTCTAAGTAAACTTTTTTTTGGTTTGTTTGTTGCTGGTGTTGGTTACTGTGTGATGGCTATATAACTGTTGTGACAAACAGAGAAATAGCCCTTTTTCCTGCTTTCCTGGATCAACTTTTCATCGTATGCTATATAAGCTATTGTGTGGTGACAAATAGCAACATTATCAAACGTCTTGGCTTTGTCCTTGCCATGTGGTGGTCACAAAACTTATTTGTGGTGTTCACATAGTGTTTGGATGATTGCTAATCAATTGCTGTGTGGTCATCACAGGCCAACCAACAACAAGGTCAAACGAATCCATAGTTTTTACAAGGTGGCACTGAAGCAATTGTATGGTTACCAAAAAGCAAGGCCAAAACAACTGCATGAACATTCAATGATTTGATATTTATGCCTGCTATTTGGCCAATGCCTTGCAATGCTTCTTGACTTTGTATATGTTGATTAGTTATTATATCCAAGGCAGAATGTGCTAGATCAATCAGAAAGCTCAGTTGGGATTTAAGTGCTGATATGTGATTTTGGTGTTGAGTTGTGATTTCCTTTCATTTTGTCTCTGTGCATGTCTTCTCATGTTTCAGTTTTTTTGCAATGCTGAAGTTGACCTTGATGTTCTTGCAAGATCTAGAAATGGACAGTTATGAATGAAGCATGTTCTATGTATATTGAGAAACTAATATTATCCCACTCTGGATTGATGATTTTAGCTGCCCGTCTTGCTCGATGTTTTCTTTACTTTTCAAAGGAACATTTGATTTGTTATTAGAGCAAAATGCTGCAAGTTTTTGTTCAGTTCTAACAGTTTTCATGTCATTTTCCAGTCTGAGGTTTTTGCTGTTGCATTTGCACTGCTCGCAGCTGGTGCTGTAATCTTAACACTGAATGTTCTGCTGCTGGTAATAGCTTCTTTATCCTGCCCTTTCCACGAAGCACAATCACACAAATCCGTGTGTGTGCATGCTCTTACATCCCACAGGATTGAACACATTAGCTAGCTTTAATTTCTCTGATATATTGCCAGTTTATATTTGGTCAAACGTTAGTGTTGCATAGAATGGAGAAATTCAATATATATGTTGGCATACCATTATGTTCAACTTATGGTAATTTAAAAGCCTGCCACATGCCAACATCGCAAGTGATTTCCATCTTTGATGTTACAGGGTGGACACATAATTTTCTTCCAGAGTCTGAGCCTCCTGGGTTACTGTCTCGTTCCTCTAGACATTGGAGCTTTCATCTGCATGTTGAAGGACAATGTAATAATAAAAGTGATTGTGGTATTTGTGACCCTGGCTTGGAGCTCGTGGGCTGCCTATCCTTTCATGAGTTCAGCTGTAAACCCAAGAAGAAAGGCACTTGCACTATACCCTGTATTTCTCATGTATGTATCAGTTGGTTTTCTCATCATCGCCATTGATTAATGCATAAGCAACTCCCATTGTTGGAATTTTCATAAACAATTAAACTCACAGCAGTACATAGGAACTTTACATTGGTGGTTAATTTTCTGCTCATGTTGCTGTATTTTTTTTCCCTTTTTTACTTCACATGTTTGGAGATTCAATCTGCCAGATGTTATATAGTAGAGTATGAAACTTTGATGTGGTTATGTACCCTGCTTCATGTCATTTCTGAAAACGATGTCTGAGAGGTTCCTAAGGTCTGAAGGGAAATTTTGTATTTTTTTTAACCTGCCGTTTTTTATCCTGCTTCTAAAGATGACAGCTGTTACTGTCACAAAAATTCCATTACTGAACGTTCTATAGTTGTTTTTTCCCTTTTTGCATAAAGTTTGTATTATCCAGTTAAGTTTTGCGGTTTGGTTGTTTTTTAAAATATTTTTTATTTAGAAATATATTAGGACATTTTTTAAATGGCATTGTGGAAGCTGGAGTTTCGTGACATGAGGAACATAATATTCCTATATCTTCAGAGAGAGAGAGAGAGAGAGTACGAAAGAATCCCTTGTAGTAGATTCTAGTTTGGAACTTGTGATTTGTTAATTACACTGCAAGGAGATAGATCTAGTTTTGCTATATATATATATAAACCCTAAGCTTTTCCTTTAGGCTTAAAATGCTAATTCAAGTTCACTGTTTTGTTCTGTTCATAACTTCATTCCATTACTTAATTCATCTTTCCATACAACAAAAAATGAAAAAATAGTTAGTAAATCAAATCATCATCCCAAAACTAAAACATTAAAAGAATATATGCTGATCGTACATGATTATCAGCATAAAGGTGCTATTTTCTGATGGAATTTCCACTTCGTTAAACACTAAATAATTTCATTTAAAATTATGGGAAAACGAGAGGGGAGCTTAACTTGTGCAAATCTCATGTACTGTAATCATTTGATTTGGATGAAAGATTAAGTTTCTTTAATAATATCTCAGAATTAAAAGGTGACAGAATGATTCTCAGATTATTTAGAAGCCTAGAACAAGTTCGAGATTGTCGAGAAAATACAAAGATACAAGCGCATCCAACTACTGAGCTTGCGAAGTCAATGTTGCTTTGTATTGTCGGGAAAATACAAAGATTATTCATGTACATGTACAGGCATGAATATGTGGGCTACCAGCTTGAACAATACCCATCGCGGCATGGAGGTTATGGGATTCAACCTCTACCAGTAGCAACTCAATAAAGGGTGGTTTGATAATGGCTAATCTTCAGCAGAGAGACACAGACTACATTGATAAATGTTACGGATGCCAGAAACCAACTCTCATTTTCAGAAGCAAGGGGGTACTAGGAGGGAAACATTTACCTTGTTCATTAGAGAGAATAGCTAATATTCATCGAGTCAACAAGGTCCTACACATTTAAACTACAGGAAAAAATAAATAAAACACAGTGTCATAGGCAGTAAACAAGCCACATCCAGTATACAGAGAGTTCATTCATTTCATTCATTCTTCCCATCACATAAGAGAGACAAAGAAGAGACAGGCTGAAAATTAAAGAAAAGGGAAAGCAAGAAAATGAGTGACAAGCGAGCCCAATTAACCAGCAATCAAGAAAAAGCATAGAAATGAATCAATCAATTCAAAAAACAAAAAACAGAGAGAGGGACTTGCGAGTTTGAAGAAAGAGAGAAATGGGAGGTGAGTGAATCAGGGCTTCATTTTTTTCCTTCTGTCACACTGCAAATTGAGATGGATGCTTGCTTGCTTCTGCTAATTAAGCATTGGAAGAAGAAGAAATAGTGAAAGAGAGCTGCTGAGTGCTGACTGCTGACTGCTGACTGCCGACTGCCGAGCCTGTTCTGTTGTGTTGTTTATTTTGGGCTCGGGTTCTAAAGCTCAGGTCAATTAAGAGCCCATAGCAGCGATAATATGCCCAAAAATCTTATGGCCCGAATAAGTTACAGCTTACACAATGGATGTAATATTGGACACCTTTTAACTTTTACTGGACAGCACAAATCTCGGGGAGATGGGGGGGAAAAAAAAGGAAAAGAAAAATATCGTTGCCACCTAAACGCCGACCGACTATAAATACCCTAATGGAGAGGACTAGACGCGATGCTTCAAATGTTATCGTCGACGGCTATTTTTTACCGTTAGAGGACGCTTGTTTGAATGTAGTTGGCCACTCCACATGTTATAGCGTGTGTTCCATGCAAAAATCTATTTCCTTGTTAAAGATTGCATGCATGGGGCATCAGATAGCAGGTTTTTACAGCCCGGGGCTTTTCTCCAGGAGCACAGGGGGTGAAGTAGCAGTGGAGCAGATCGTTCAAATCTCTGATGTCTCGGGCTATATCGTGGTTTAATTTTTTTATAAAATAATATATAAAAAAATTAAAATTTAAAAATGTTAGGTTTTTCTGTAAAATTATACCTAAAAATATCACGTATGTCTACAACGTCCGATTCAAAAGTAATATTTATAATATTAATAATAATATTAAACTTGTATGACCCAAGTTTAACTGGGTTTGACTGCAACACCAGACCTAGAGCTTTGGATGTGGGTCTGGCTGCAAGATCGTGTCATAAAAGTGTGATAATTAAAAAGAAAAAATTTATATGTTACAGAATAAAATTAAAAAAAATATATTAATTAAAAAAAAACAATAAAGCAAAGCATTATTCCAATGAATAGTGCTTTGCGAGGAGGGGTACAGTAAAATCCCCTCATGAGATCACAATAATCTAATAAACAGTAAACAAAATAAAATCATAAAATTTAAT
>Ga0325414_1001474_pt1 | contig 22801 bp, 5 predicted proteins | sample PopdelMetagenome_8_FD_206183 | JGI IMG/M metagenome (GOLD analysis project Ga0325414, IMG submission 206183) | Populus deltoides microbial communities from Bellville, Georgia, United States - Leaf-PdKOR-R3 | ecosystem: Host-associated > Plants > Phyllosphere > Phylloplane/Leaf | place: USA... | reverse complement strand
AATAGTAGACCTAGACAACAAAACTCTTCGAGTATGGATTTAACTTGGGTTCCAAGTAACTATAAGAGAACCACACATACATCACAAACAATTGGTCCATCTAGGCTAGGTGGTAATACAAGTAAACAGATTTTGGTGTAGGAAATTATTAATATGGAACCTCAGTTGAGTATTACACTTGCTTCATATTGCTATGGAGAATCTGAACCAAGTGACAATGAAAATGATCGTCATAATGATAAAGTCGAGGTTGAGGAGAAAGATGGGGGGTAGAGTTAGTTAAGCTTGTTAATTAATACATGGATCCTTTTGCTTTTGAATTTGAGGTTGTGATTTTGGATGATCAATATGGATGTAATAACTGAGCTAATAGTTGTAAGCATTTGGCCTTATCAGTTGATGAGTTGGAGGTTAGAAAAAAGTTTAAAGACAAATATGAATGTATTACTATACTAAAGTAGTGGCATATAAGGAATTCATTGCAGTATAAGATCCATCGTTCAAATAAAACTTATGTTCAGTTGCAATGTGTTCAAGAACCATTTTGTAGATGATATTTACATGGGGGATATCACCAAATGTTAAATTTATAGTAAATTTCAAAATTAAAAAAGCTATACACATGTCAAAATCCTCTTGTTTTGCAACGCCATCGTCAAATTAACTTAAATATCATTAGAGGTAATGTTGATAATTATGAAGAGAGATTTAAGTATGAGTGTTGCAATGATTCAAGGTACTGTAAAGAGGAATTATGAGCATGAAGTCTCCTATTAAAAGGCATAGATGGCTAAACAGAAAATATTATAACAGTTTTTTAATATACATGAAGAGTCATTTCAAAACCTATCTAGAATGATACTGGCCATTAGGGATTTAAATCTAGGAAAAAAATATCACTTAGGATCATAAAATAGTTGATGGCAATAAGGCAAGATTTGGGAGAGCATTTTGGGCATTTAGTGCCTCAATTAATGGGTTTTAATATTGTTGTCCTATAATTGGTATTAACGGCACTCACATTTATGGTAAGTATAAGGCAAAGTTGTTGGTTGCAGTTGTTTATAATGCACATAATAAAGTTTATTCATTGTGTTTTACTATGGTCAAAGAAAAGACAAATAGTGATTGGAGTTGGTTTTTAGATTTGCTTTATTGATATGTGATTGGCAGTCATACCGGGTTGTGTATTATATTAGATAGACATGCAACAATTAAAAATTTCATAGCACATATTTTTTCCCAAGCATATTGGATATCATCGATATTGTTTATGATACTTTGTGAGTAACTTCAACACCAAGTTAATTGTTTCCTTAGAAAATATATTGCATAGGATGTGTACAAATAAGAGGTTTTTAATAACGTTTTAAAATTTCTCATGGCTTGCCTGTATCGGGTATGGTGCAAATAATGTTTTTAGGTGTAATAAATATTTTATAGAGCATAGAGAAAAAGTTAAAGACGTTTTGAGTTGTGATGTATTGTGGCCTCTAAAGGTCCTCGTTGAATTGCTTATTGATGTGACAACTTTTAGATCACACGTTGTATTTCTAATTGATCTTAGAGCCGAGTTATTTCAATTTGAAACACCTCCAACAGTTGGTGTTACAAGAGAAGTGTGGGAAATGATTAACATCAATTAAACAACTTGTACTTGTAGCAAATAGAACTGTAGCATTGACCATGTTCACACCTAATTTCATATCGCGTTTTACAAAATATGAACTATGTGCAATTTGTTGATGATTTCTACTCCAATTTGTCGTATAAGAATGCATATAGTCCTCATTTTCAACCATTTTGTTTGATATGTTGTTGTGGCTTGCATATACTAGTCTAGATGTATATGGATGTCCAACTAGATGGTGAATAGATAAGGATTAAAGAAAATTCACTCATTTACATAATGAGATGGATGCTAGAGAGGAGCACTCATTGAATAGATGTAGCATATATAATTAAAAAGGTCTTAATAGAAAAACTTGTGAAACTAGATAACATATGTTAATTGTTTGTATTTGTTCTAAATCACTTCAACTTTAATTATTATTTTTAATTTAACTATATAGATGTTAAATTGTATTGCAAATCTACTACTTTTAGGAGTGTTGATAGACAAAACCACCTGGTTGTTGAGACAGGTCCTGATAATAGGTCAATTTATACATGCAAGATCAACATCATTTCAATGATATTTAGAGTGGAGAGGTTAGATCTTTAGATTTAAAGCATTTTTTAATAACAATTTTAATTAAGTATTGTCAATTATTAAATTTTAATGACTTTAATTGTTTAAATAACTAAATTGTTTGATTTTCAGGGCAGTGATTTTGTAACTTCTCGACAACATATATAGATGGAGTTACATGAAGGTTTCTGCCTATATGTTATTGAGGCTATTTTATTTTAGATCAGTCAGTTGCATGACATACATCTTGATCACGCATTGATTGTAGCTTTGGTTGAGCAATGAAGCACGAGACACACATTTCATTTATGTGTTGGTGGGATGACACCGATATTACAGGATATCGACTTGTTGATCAGTCTTTTCATAAATGAAGCTCCTATGACAAGACGTTAAAGATTGATTGACAGAGATGTTTTATGTGATCATCTATTGGGACGAATGTCTCTAGTCGATGCTTATATGGGCGATTGCATCAAATTGACATGATTGGATATAAATTTTAAGACCCCTCAGCAAATGCAACAAAGGACCAGTTGATTATGTATACTCGGGCATACATATTACATATATTTGGAGGTTTTATTTTCACGAGTACTGCTAGCATTGCAGTACCATTGTTCTTCCTGACACTGCTTGAGGATTTTGTGGTCATTCTTAATTACAGTTGGGGGCATGCTTGCATATCTATATCAACAACTATGTAAAACATGTTTTAAAAAGAGAAAACAAATTGACGGGTGTCTATTATTTCTTCAAGTATGATTATTTTAAATTCTTTGATTGTTAGAATTGATGGTATTTTAAATACTAACTTAAAATTATCAATGTTGATTAAAACAACTCTAGTCACTGGAGCATATTTATATCAGATGTCTAGAGAGGTGGGATAATAATATGTTTGACATTATCCATTGGTTATTGGTAATAATATAATAAAATTGATTTTAGTCAACATGTTATTTATATAAATTGAATGTAAAAAATATACTAACTCTATGGTTTGTCATATTAGATGGTGTGGGGCTAGACTTTTCATGGTAAATCTCACTCACGTCTACGAGCTCTACCAGGATGAGTTGGACGCACAATAGCCACATCAAGTATGTGTTACAAATGTATTTTATTTTTTGTTATTTGAACATAAATTATCTGGTTTTGATTTCTTGTCTGATATAATTATTTTATATGTTTTTAGAGGTTATATAGATGTCATATACAAAGAATTCGATACTTTCAGCTTCTCCTATATGTCGTGAGGGATCTAACATTTGGTTAGCACAAGTGTCGTTGCATTGTTTCGACATTGTTAAGATGTATTACCTAGATCAGATAATGTGATAATTTAGACTATCTCAGCATATACCGAATTATATTGATACTGGTGACGAGTTGCATGGTATTAATCGTCAGGGTAAGCGTTAGGAGAATTAGTTGGTGATTCATGCATCTTGCCGAGATCTTTGGGATGCTATGAGAGATCATGTTTTTAAGAAACAATATTCGATGATTGGTATAAATACTTACATGAGATAATATTTGTCTATTACACATCATTTCATTACACCTATCTGGTCGTGTTTCGTGAGGTGTCCACGCAATTTGATGCATTATACACCCTGATATCCGAGATAGAATCGATTGGTATGCAATATTTTTTTATAAACAACATTTATTAAATATTGTTAATGTTATTATGAATGATGACTACTAATTAGTTTTTAATGTATGTATATAGATTCATTACTTGGTACAGAAGGCTCGAAAAGCAACAACGACTATTAGTGAGGGAGTAGATGAAATGGGATGTATTGTGGCCAACACCATACTCGATTTATGTTGAACGTCTTAAAGTGGTATTAACAGAAGATGAGATTGCTTATCATGGTAACGTCAAGGATTCTAGTCTGTCCATGAGCATCTCATGTCTATCCACGAGCTAGGATGATATTGGTCCTTCTCACACCTATATGGATATTACATATTTGTCCTCGAGTTGGACGAGTTAGGATGATGCTCTAGACCCATCTACAAGTGCTTCAGGTCCTTTCACGAGCGGAGGCTATTATTATATATAGTTACATGTTATTATATGTTATGAGAATTATGAATAAATGCATAATTAATTTAATTTTAATAAAATGTTGTGTTATATTAATGGCAGGTTTAATTTTATTACTTATGATTGAAGATGTTATATGCTGCTTACGTGAATTGTGTTTTGTTGTTGGAAAACTAATTATTTGAATTATGATTTTTTTGGGTAGAGAGTTAATGGCAGAAGAAATTATTCCGGAATAAATCTCTTAGTTAAGTCACAGTTGGCATTTATGACTCTCGAGCCACAGATAAAGAATACGATTATCGAGTTGCAGATGTTATATATCCATCGATCAAGCATGTTAGATCCCTAAATATTTTTCCACCCGTGCTATTTTACCCAAAAAATATTACTATGCCAAGTTCCCAAAAAAAAACTGTCTATCAATTATTAAAACTAATAAATAAATAACATATTTATTCAAATTTTTATACTCGAAAGGGATGAGACAAGTTCAATAACTTTCAATTCATTCAATCTTTATATTAAGATAAATATATTTCATGACAAAAAGGCTTTCGAGTATTTTTATTTCAACAAAATAAGATCATATTTTTGTAATGAACATAAAGAATTAGTGTATCTCCATTACATTAGAGGTCCTCCTCAGAATGTAAACATCTATGGTAGTTAAAAGGGAGATTGTAAAGACAAAGACAAGGGTACTTAATGCAAATTAAATCGTTGGATAAACTTAATCTATTAATTTATAAAGATATTAATTAAACAATGATATGGTGCTTGTGCTCACATGCATTACCCATGTATTAGCCTAATCTAACCAAACAATTTCTCTTGGATATAACAGGACCATGGCTTTCCACTTATCACGAGACCACATTCATCGATGGAATTTGATTGGAGGAGTGCGAAGGCCTTACTCACCATCTGTGTAAAACGTGAAGGAATTTCAACTTTCCTACTTGTACACTCAACTGGGTGGTGACAAAGGCACTGGGAGAAAAAAGAAGCTAAAATTTAGCCGCCGCCGCCCCCGCCCCTGCCATCGTCGATCGTGCTTCATTTTATTATATATACAAATATTAATTTGTGGTCTTAATAAAAAATAAAATAAAATGAATAGCCAGGTTGGGGGGTCATGTTATCATTTGAATCATGGTGTAGATATAACATAACCAAAAAAAAAAAAAAACTACAATTGACCATATTTTCACTGTGCATATACAATTTATTCTTCCCTACAAATACAATAGTATAATTATGTTTTTGCCATTTAAAAAAAAAACAAATTATTTTGATGTTTTTACACTGCTCATTAATCATTAAGGAATTGAACAGAGATGTAAGTGTCTTTTCAATTTGATTTGGCACATATAAATAATCTAATTACCCTCCAGGTTAAAAATTTTAAAATTGACTAACAGGAGTACTTTTTTTTTAATATAGTAAAATACCATATTTACCTTTAGAATTAAAAAAATAATCCATGTGTCTAGTGGCCTTTTGATCTTTTCAGTATAGGTTTTTTGTTACTACTGGTTTCATGCAGGATAATTTTGTCTTCTTATACATGTTAATTATTAGTTAAATGGGAAGAGTTGCCAGTGGATGTCATTCACAAGCTAACAAATGTGAAGCGCGCGTGTATTTTGGGTAACGCGTGTGGTACCTTTCAATAACAGATTATGTTATTTTACTGTATTGTTGGAAGCGTTTTCCGTTCTTTTCTCAATGATGCGACGTGTGTTGGAGGTGGTGGAGCAGTTTCTCGCCAGTGGACCTATATTGTTTTGTTTCCTCTTCTCCTTTGAAAATTACAAGTTAGTTTTTTTTGTTTTTGATATTTTAATTTTAGTTTTTATTTTTTTGATTTTTAATTTTTATTCTTAACCATTTTATAAAACTTTTTATTTATTTTTAATTTCATCATCCAATCCCAATTTATCATATATTATTTTTTTCGATTTGGTTCGTGTTATTTTGATTTTTTATTTGTTTTCAACCTTTTTTTAATTTGGCACGTCTGACATGCTGACATATCTAATTTATGTGCTAACCACTTTTTATTTTTTTAATTATATTTTATATTTATCCTTAGTCAACTTGATGATTACTAAAAAACCAATACAAAAATATAAAAAAGCCTCTTAAATCACAGTTTATCAAATCTTGATTTTAAAAATAATTTAGTCATTTCAATTTGTTTTTTGGTTAAAGATTTGAAAAGTGTTCTCCGAAGTTAAGAAAAGGAAAATAGTTTTCTTTGAAAAGACTGAAGTGTTTTTTTTAATTGAAAAATTATTTTTTATTGATCAATTTTTTAAAACTTAAATAAACATAAAAAAAATTAGAAAATAGTTTTTAAGAAAATATATGCCAAAAAACAAACCATTGTAGAAAACTTGTAAAACTATTGTGATTATGTAAATGATTGATTATTACTAAAAAAAACCGAAATAAAAATATAAAAAAGCTATTGAATCCTAATTTAACAAAATCTAATTTTTAAAGTAATTTAATCATTTTAATTTTTTATTTTGTTAAAGATTCAAAAAGTGCTTTCCTCCGTCGCCTAAGAGCTTGTTTGGCTTTGCGGTTAAACCTGTGTTTGACCAAATTTCAAATTTTTTTTGGCTAAAATTGAGTGCGGTCTGTACTTTTTGGATCGTTTTGATGTGCTGATGTCAAAAATAATTTTTAAAAAATAAAAAAAATATTATTGACATGTATTTCGGCACGAAAAGCTATTTAAAAAACAACCACTACCATACTTCAAACACGCTCTAAAACCAGACAAGGATTAAGCCATCCATCCTTATCTTCTATTTGCCATACTGGAGCTTCAAATTAACCATGTGTCAAACATGCTCATGAATTGCAGCCACCTCTAGACTATATATTGGACAAATTAAGGGTCACCAGTAGTGATTAGAAAATAACCAAATCAAGTGTTAGCTGAACTAATTAATTTCTAGATTTGTTTATTAATTTGAGTTTTATAAAACTCAGGATTATTGAAAGTTTGTATAATTATTAACTTCAAGATTCGTGAAATTAATCGAGATACGCGCAAACTAACCGGACATCCATATTAATAAAAAAAATAACTAAATTAACCGGTGAAGATGGCAAGTCACACCAACATGCCAAATCTTTAAATCTTGTAACCAGTAAGCTTAATTATAAAAGGTTATTAATCTAATTCAATTTGTAAGCAATCCCTTTGTTTTATCACTGTGAACTGAAATATGAAACATCCATCGCAATCACTCTCAAGTTGAAATTAACTTCTTCTCCTTTGTTTGTATAACTAATTGGTCCTTTTTCAAGGAAAATTGCTGGAATAAGCATATGGTATTTGCATATTTGATTTGCTTGACTATGGCATGATCTACATATAAAATACATCTTCCCATAAATAATAGCAATAGGATCCATGCACTCGGTCAACGTTGTTGTTCTTACTCGTCTTCTCTCTGGGATCCTTCTTTAATTTATGGTCTTTGTTTTTGGGGAGTGGCAACGGCCAGTTCTCTTGAGTGAATGGCTAGACGAGGAGGGAATCCTGGAAGTTGCGAATCTCTGCTGCATGGCTTTCAAAGGTTGATTCCCAGGCTGGTTCATCAACACTTGGCCTCAGACAGCAGAGATTCGGCCCAAATAATGTGCCAAATGCCAAGGCCAAGTATAAAGACGCGTGCGTGCCTTCAATAACAGAAGATGAAATTTCTTACGCCACAAGGCTAGCTAGAATCTTTCCTTTTTTCTTCTCTTGAACCTTTTGTATCCCATCCTTTTTAATATTTTAGATGGCCTTCAGTGGTTGCTATGTGATGCTATATTTGTACAAGTTCAATATATTGGCGTAAGCCTCGCTATAAAATTGCCTTTGTTCTTCATACGCTCTTCGACAACTTTGGGTACATTGCCTTGCGCTCAGGCAATTTTCAGTACTCATTTGTAAGATTCTTTCTGGTCCCGTACGCGTTTAATTTTTCCTGGGAAAAGTGGTTGCAGGAGGGAAAAAATAAAACATACAGTGTGAATCCAAGAATGAAGAAACCAATGAAAAACACGTTCTCTTCATGGAATTGGTAATTGGGAGGTTGTGTGGCTCTGCCATTGTAATTAAAAGGTTCAGGTTTAGTTGGAGGACAACTGCTTTTATAATGTGCAGCCCAAAATCATCTGTAGATAAGTAAGCACAGTAGAAACTTACTCATAGACATAATCGAAGTACAGATTCATAATTGTCTTCATCATTACATGCCGCAAATCGCACATAGTATGCGATGATAATCTCCAGTTGGGGTCTTGGAGAAATCTCACCATGCACAAAGGGGATAAACAAACAGAAGGAAAAACTTTAAAACCTGTCCGATAGCTAGCATATCAGGCTTATATCTTTCTCACAGTTGCCACCACTTTCGTTTCTCCATTTTCTTGAGAAATTCATTTGCCAATGATGCATAGTCTTCTGATCTACCTTCCAGCTCTTCAGTGTCATTGCTGATTTTCTTATATAAATATAAAACATTTAGCAGTTGGTCAAGATAGGCCTTTCGTGTATATAACAATTTAGAAAGCAATGCATGGTAAATTGTCTAGGAACATATGAAGGCTGAAGAAATCCAAAAATAGCCAATTTGACTTGGGGCATCTGGAGAAAGTTTGATCAAAGAAAATACGATAAAAATGAAACGTGAGGAAATTCAATTGTGAAAATTAAAGGTATTTTCTCTTCTTTTTTTTGGTTAAAATCTTACCTCCAGCTTCTCCTGCCTTTGGACCCGCTTGTTTCGTGCACTAGCAGCCGGAGAAGAGGCGTCCTAAAATCATTTACCAAACCAAAAAAACACAATCAATTCAAACTATTGATGTTGGCCTTACCAATGAAAGAAGAGTTCGTCAAAATAAACCAACATGCAACGTTACCTTGGATTTTCTGTACTTAGCTACGATTTCCTTAAGGTTCCTACTACTTCTGGGCTTTGTTTCTCCACCAGAACCTAGTAAAATCTCCCTGTCCGTTCTCTTCTCTGCAATGCAAAATTAGAGGTGAATTGTTCAATAATCCATGCAAGCAAACGCACAAGAAACTCAGATTTACCTCTCGCTTTATTTTGAACTTCGTTGGATGATTTGGTTGCCATGAGCAAGTTCATGTGTTTCCGTATCAGTTACGATAAAGGAAACACTTGAACTGAGAGAGAATGATGAAGATGACATTTTTTGTGTATTTTAAATTGTAATGAGCTCCACATACCTATATTAAGCTCCACCCTAATTAGCAACGTTTTATGCTCCACAGGCCTATATTAAGCTCCCCAGCTTCCTGAACCTCTAATAGAATGAAAATGGCCAATTTGAGCCATTTTTAGCTCTGAACTTTTATTATCAGCACCAGGAATCCTGCATGTGCAACAGCCTTTTAGTAACACAGCCAAAAGCATGATTTCGTGAAGTAAATCCAAAGGAAACTGATGCCATCCATTTGAACCTGCTTGTCCTACTGCAAGTGTCACGGAAAACAACATATAAAGAGGCCAGAATTGTAGAAACAGCACAAATAGCAAACGTCTTACATGTAGCATTCTTGCTGGTTTGGGAATTGGAGTAATATCCACACTGTGGTCGGTCTACCTTTCCCCCTTTAAAACCTCTGACAATGTCACCAAGAATCCCAGATTTAGTACCCTGCAACAACATAGATAAGTTACTTGTACTGCTGGAAACATATGCCGCAGTAAAAATAATAAATTTAAAATCTTTTAGGAGTATTAAAAATACATAGAATGTTTATCGAAGTTTATTTGAAGATCAAATATTTTTTTCAGCTTTAAATATTTGCTTTAAAATTGAGTTGTTATAAATTATAAGTTGTCAAAGTATCCGATCTCTAATAATAATCTACATGAACTTGGGTGAAAAATCTCTTAAATCCTTTTAGAAGAGACACATAGAATATTAGCTTTTTTGTATTTTAGGTGTTTCTGTACTGTATTATACTCACCTTGAAAAATAAAAGGTATAAATTTCTATTTATAGAAAAATTTAAAAACCTTATAAATAGTAAAATGTCAATTTACCCCTTAAATTTATTAAATTAAGTCTTTACTTACTTGATTGTTTTTAGATCTAAAATTATAATTCTCTGTATTAATAACATTCTAGTTCTTAAATTTTTAAATTTATTTACATTAAAATCACACTTGATTAATCATCTCATTTTAATTTTTTATCAATAGTTCTTATGTATGTGACCTATTAGGTTTCCTAATAAATTAGCCCAAATATAAATTACAATCCTAAATAAAATAAGATGAAACAAATTAAATAATTTAGTTTATTATCAATTCAACAATTGATTAGTTTATATTTGAATATCAAGTACAATATCTAGTAATTTATCACGATACCCCCAAATATTAAGAAAGTTATAAGTGGTTTGATTTAACTTTTTAGTGACCAGTTTTTCAATATAATTATTATCCCATCACCATGAATATTATGATTTAAACATTATAGCATGGAGTATGTATGCTTTGTTAAATTATGTTAGTTATTAACATTATAATTATTGATTCTTTGAATAAGATTTTGAAACTCTTTTTAAATTTTATTCCACATTAATTAAAAATTTCACAATCAATATTATTTGAAAACAAATGAAATATTTTTTTCTAATTTATATAAGATGATAAATTCTATTTTAATTACTCAAATATCTTCATATAGTTTATCTTATATCTAATATCTATCTATTTATTATCATTTATTAGAATAATAAATAACTATTTATTATCATTTATTAGCTATTTTAATTACTCAAATATCTTCATATAGTTTATCTTATATCTAATATCTATCTATTTATTATCATTTATTAGAATAATAAATAACTATTTATTATCATTTATTAGAATAACGTGTGGTCAATATTCTTGCTTGGTTTGGGCCTGCATTGAACGACACTTGATGTATTTATGCTAGTTGGCCGAAGATGGTTTCCTTTTTATCTTAAAGCCATCACATTTTCGTTAAAAAAAGAAGTATATGGGCTAGTTATAAAGTTGGGCCCACGTAGTTTTAAAATAACGAGGAATAAGTTTTCGGTAAGAGGGGTAGTCTTGTGTGTAAGCATAGCATTTCTGGTCGAACTCGCCCAACTCAACAAAGAATAACCGAACCTGACAGACACACCTTTTTCCTTTTGGGTCCTGGATTAGTTAGTACAGGTGTAGGTCCCTGAGTGGTGACTTGTCCCCCTTGAATCTTGATGTTGTGGCATTGGATTAGAGTGTGTTTGGTATTGCGGTTGCTGTTGTGGTTGTGATTTGAAAAAAGTTGTTTTATAAAAAGTACTTTTAGTTGAGGTTGGTTTGAAAAAATAGGTGTTTGATTAAAACTGTGGTTGAAATTGAGGTTGAAGAAAAAGTAGTTTAATGTGTTTGGTTAAAAAAATGCTTTTCAAATTGAGGTTATAAAATAATTAAAAATATTTTTAATTTAAATATTGTAGATTTAACTACTATTATTATATCATGAAATAAATAATATTGATATCAAAATTTATTTATTATTCCATTAAACTACATGCAATGTCATCACATACGAAATCTATCCAACAATGACTATATTTTTCATGGTTTCTTAAGTACGCAACAACAAAAACTGAATTTTTTGTTACGTCATCAAGCGATATCCTTCTAATTTAATGAATAAAACAAAATAAAAATAAAAACTGAATTTTTTTAACTGGGTCGGACCCGGCAAGAACATAATTGGAATTGCGATCAAATTTCATAAATGCTATGTCATCATGCGATATCCTTCTAATTTATATAGTATTATTAAATAATATTAAATACTAGTTTTTCAAGTAAAACTCAATTTTTTAAAAAAAAATTACAATTTCATTACGTCCAAAATTTATTTGACAAGAACTATAGTTTTCATGATTTTTTGAGCGTGCAATAAAATTAGGTAACATATTATCAGGAATAAAATTGAGATTACAGTATGAGTAAATTTAATTCACTTTAAACTAATTTTTTTAAAAAAACAAAAAAAAATTAGAAGTTCATGTTCACGTGAACAGTGCGAGTGAAATAAATTAATTGCACTGGTTTTTCAAAAAAAAAACAACAACTGTTCACGTGAACAGTGCAACAATGGAGCATGGCTCCACTGTTCACTTAACAGTATGACTCTACTGTTAAGAGGAAATCACAACGAGCAGCTGCTTCTCCAAACCTGTGGTGCAACAGGTAAAATTAATGGATCCCACCAATAAAAATCACTTTTTCCTCTGTTACCAAACATTTAAATATGTAGTTGCGGATAAACCTCACCCGTAACTACGTTACCAAACAGCATCTTAGTATAGACCCCCCATAGCTTCAGTGACATTGGCGGCTTTAAGGTATGCCTAACTTCGTTCCAATTGATACGATTTTCATCATTCATGTCATAGATGACATCACGCAAAGGATGACACTCTTCGATGGCTATGGCCTGCGTCTCGGTGAACTGGAAATATAAAAACTAAATGGAAAAAAAAAAGAAGAAAAAAGACCACTACTAATGTTTTATATAATTCAACTTAGTAGTCATTTTCGCATATTTTAAAACGTAGTTTCGTCGTTTCTATCTCATTTGTCTCTTACTGATAAGATCATAAGAGCAAGAACGTCACAGATTTTAGTACCAAATAAAAAAGAAAACACATCTTAGGTGTCTCTCTTCGCTTTATATTTTCCAACCATGTCAATCCCTAAAAACAGAGGTGTGCATGTCAAACAAGTTTGATATACTGTTGTTAATGGCTTGATTCCATTAATCTTCATGTTGTTCCTAAATTAATTAATTACTTTTTTTAAACTGTTTTAGCAGATGAGGTTGAGCAAAATCCAAGGAGCTCGTATTTTAATTTACCGCCGTTGGATGTTTCCGTCGCCTTCCCTCAAGCAACTCCAGTTTCCACATTTCCTCCTAACGGTAAGAGCATCAATAGTTTTTTTTTTTTAATAAAATAAAATTATGATCTATTGAGAGAAATTTAGGCCATTTTCGACACTCGCTAATCAATGAATATGCTGTTGTTATTTTAAAATAAAACAGTTTCAGATTACTATCAATTCAGTGATTTATTAACCGTGGAGGATCAGGCACTCAGGATGAGAGTGAGGGAGTGCATGGAGAAGGAAATAGCTCCGATGATGACAGAGGTATTATGTTTAGATTTTGGCGGGAAAAAAAACTATGTATAATTTATTTATTTATTTTATTGCTTTACAGTATTGGGAGAAGGCGAAGTTCCCGTTTCATGCTATTCCGAAGCTCGGTGCCTTGGGTATAGCTGGGGGAACGATCAAGGTAACTTTGTATTTTGTTCAAGTTGAATTGGGAAATTGGATGATTAACTGACTTGAAATCTCAGGGTTATGGGTGCCCTGGTCTTTCCATCACTGCAAGTGCCATCGCGATGGCAGAAGTTGCTAGAGTTGACGCGAGCTGTTCGACTTTTATTTTGGTGCATTCTCTGGCAATGCTCACCATAGGTGAGATCTTGGTTTAACTGTCTTTCCTTTTGAGACATGCTAATTCCTGGATTTAGTTACAAAACAAGATGCTGCTAACTAATGAGTTCTGACCTTTTGCATGGATTGTGAAGAACAGCATTGTGTGGTTCAGAGGAACAGAAGCTGAAATATTTACATTCTTTGGCACAGTTCAGCGCCGTAGCTTGTTGGGTAAGTGGCTTCTTTTGGCACTCGGCCACTACATGTGTCTGATACGTATTTATGCTAGATTCAAGTTATTTTATGGTGTCCTGATCACTAGGCTTTGACCGAGCCTGACTATGGAAGTGATGCAAGTGGTCTGAAAACAACAGCAATAAAGGTCTGACATCCTGACCTCTTCTATGTTATTTTTACGTTGCTATTCTTCATGCCGTTCTGCTGAATTTCTTGCTATGTCTTGCTTTTGCTCTCATTCTGGGATTTTCAGGTGGAAGGAGGTTGGATGCTCGAGGGCAAAAAACGCTGGATAGGAAACAGTACCTTTGCAGATTTGCTTGTTGTATTCGCTCGCAATACCACTACTAATCAGATTAACGGGTATGATTCTCTCTATCTATGACTAGTGTGGTGAGTCTTGTCGACATTATGCTGATCTCTGAGATTTGTAATTATAGAAACTAGATGTCTGTGATAAAACGCTACACTTTAGTCATTGTCTATCAAGTTTGTTCTGTATTTTGGTGGATAGTTACACAGGAACACAAAGAAAGTAGTCTGTTGTGCATCTATAAGATATGTGAAATGGTATCCTAATGATTACCGGTTCCATCATTCTCTGAGCCCAAAACCAGTGACTCCCATCAATCAAATGCACTGAGACTGTTTGTGCATAACCAAACCTCGCACAAGACTTCCTTTCTCATGGCCCCTAAGTGAATCAAGCAAACTGGACATCTGATAAGGGTGTGTGCTTGATCCCATCTGAAGCCATATAAATGATTGTTGGCTCTAAATGCTCACCAACATCTCTCAGTAATTCTTAACAAGATTGAGGAAACTATCAAGGCTCAAATCTATAGTACAACTGTACTTGTATGTAGTATTGCATGCCAAATGCTTGAGTGTTTAGAGATGAGTACATTTGAAACAAGCTACTTTATGAGTACTTTTTGGGCATCCTGGCATGCTTTTGCATGAGTTTTCCAACACATGGGTGAGCTGGAAATGAGAAGAGAAGGCTAATTTTATTTACTAGCTAAAATAAGGTTCAGTAAGTGACTCTCCTAGAAAGGTCTCACTCCTTCATTCTCAATTTCTGACTTTCATGCCCATTATTGTGCATTTTATAGGTGTCTTTTTTCTCTAGTTTTGTTCATAACACTACACTCGACAGTTTTTCATTGTGCATTGTCTTTTTACATGTATTGCCCTCTCTTTTTTTTCCTGTTTCAGATTTATACTAAAGAAGGACGCTCCTGGATTAACAGTTACAAAAATTGAAAATAAAATTGGTCTGCGCATCGTACAAAATGGAGATATTGTCATGAAAAGAGTTTTTGTTCCTGATGAGGACAGGTTGCCTGGTGTCAACTCTTTTCAAGATACAAATAAGGTACAGCAGTAACAAGTTCTTTCTGAGAAACCTGCCCATAATCATTAGTGTCAGTCTTGCTATGACTTTCTGGATAATCAACTATGCAGTGGTAGTCCGCAAATCTTTAGTTTTAGGAAATACCAAGTAATCTATTTGTGTTGCCAAAAGATAGTGAAATGGAACTCCAGTGTTATGTTGCAAATCTGAAACTTCAGTATTTATCTGGAGTGCAACAGTATGCCAACCAAGAGTTATTAATGCCGTAGAACATTACCACTGGGGCTGCCTTAGCCTTGGGATCAATTCCCATCATATCAAACTTTAGAAGTTCACATAATTGTTTGCAAAGTTGTTGTCGCCTACGTGATTCTGTTGAGATTTAGTAAGTCAATTGGAGAACACAAAATTAATGAAATGTCTAGTGGATGAGAGAAACAGATCAAACTATTCAAAATTTATGAGAATTATATTATGATCTTTGTATTCTACCCTATCTTCTTAAGCAAATGAAGCAAGAGTAAAATATACTTTCTAAGTTTATCCAGACAATGTTTTTCTGCATTTTACTTGACTTCTGTAATTTGGTAGGATGTTTTTAGTTGAATATGCTTCAAAACTTGTTATAATTTGCAGCGGTTTTTGGTGTGTTTGCTCTACACCCATTCTACTGAGCTTTTCATAACATTACCAAGGAAAATACATCTCTTCCTTTTACTCTTTGGCAGTTGATTTTCAAGCTCTTTAAAACTCAATTAAATAAACAAAGGAAAAAAAAATCTTTATAATTTTATTTGGACCATGTTTTTCTGCATTTTAGTTGGTTCATGGCTTTTAGGACCTTTTAAGTTTAAATGCGCTTCTGAGATTGTTATAATTTGCCAGTGTTTGAACTTCTACTCTGTTCCCTTTACTGAGTGTTTTGTAACATTGCCAACATAAGAAAGCTACATCTTTTCCTTTTACCCCTGGGGGTTGCCTTTTAATTAGTCAGGTCCTTTTTACCTTGTTGAGAGTTTTAATGAGCGTGAAAATCAATACACAATTACTCATCAGTTCACCTATAGTATTGATTCGCAGAAGGGCCTGGTAAATCTTGCTTGTTGTGAACTTTTTACACAGCTGAATTTTTCTGTTCTTATTCCATTTTGTTCTATATGATCTCATCTTTATGAGTTTGAGATTTCCAAGCTCCTTGCTGAGTACTGCTAAGTAAAATTAGGTTCTAGCTGTTTCGCGTGTAATGGTTGCCTGGCAACCTATTGGCATATCAATGGGGGTCTATGACATGTGTCACAGGTAATCACTTTATATCCTGATTCTCCTGAGTACCTTTATTGTAACTTCCCACATTACTTATACTGACTCTTAAATGATTCTAAGGTATCTAAAGGAAAGGAAACAATTTGGAGCACCATTGGCAGCTTTCCAAATCAATCAACAGAAACTTGTTCACATGCTTGGTAATGTCCAAGCAATGGTACTAGTTGGTTGGCGTCTTTGCAAGTTGTATGAAAAGGAAAAAATGACCCCAGGTCAAGCTAGCTTGGCAAAGGTATGATTGACCGATTCATTTCTGTGATATATTTAGTGATAAAGGATTGTGCTTTCCAGCCATGATGCATTGATGTTGTTTTACATCTTCAGGCATGGATCAGTTTGAAGGCAAGGGAAACTGCTAGTATTGGGAGGGAGTTACTTGGTGGCAATGGAATTTTGGCTGATTTTCTAGTTGCCAAGGTTTTCATGCTAAACTCCTTACTGAGAAGTTTACTCTTGGACACATGACTGACACATTTAGATCAGATGAAAATGGAATTTTTCAATACCAAAAGCCATGCCTGAGGTCTTTTGACATGCAAAGATTAAAAACTTGATTCAGCTTTGTTTTCATTTACCACTCATTGCACCAACTGGTGAATGGCTTCTTCATTGATCACTGTTCTTAGATGTGAAGAATCTGTTTTCTTTAATTTTCCAACATGCTTTGCTGTTGTACATATCATTCACCCTCCTGTATTTGGGATCACATTGCAGGCACTATGTGATTTAGAACCCATTTACACATATGAAGGCACCTATGACATCAACAGCTTGATAACAGGCAGGGAAATCACTGGTCTTGCCAGTTTTAAGCCAGCAATGTTGAGCAAGCGAAGTCGCATGTAGCAGTGTAAACTTTCACGTGCCATCTGGATGTGATTTACTACTTTTTCTGCTGTGTCGGGGAAGCTGCTTTGATAACCTCATACTTCTCGTTCCATGCACATCGATTTCTTGAATCTTATTTGGGGGAGGGGGGGGGGGGGTAATATATTTAGCTCATGTACAGACACTGGTTTGGGAGCTTTGAAATAAAAAGTTACACGTCCTCAGCAGTCTTTTCTTCCTGCTCATCCTTTCTTAGGCATCATTTACATGATTTGCTAAATCCAAATCAAATGGTGGAGAAAACTTGGAATTGGATCCCAATTTGAGTGGGTTTTTCATCTTCCTTATTTACACATCTTCTTAATGTTATAATGTAATTATTCTTACCCATTTATGGGCCTGCATCTACATGGAAACCAGCCCCTGCTCTAGGCTTAAACGTAGGTTGTTACTTCTCAGGTTTCAAGTTAACCTTGCTGAATTGTGACAGATGTCTTTGTTAAACCTCCATTAAGTAAAGCAGATGCTACTGGAAGATACTGCGAAATTCATTGGGTGCTTGCTGGCCAACTGAATCTGCGTATTATTTGGTGAAGAACATGAGTATTTTTCTGGCCCAGAGCTTTTGAAGCAAATGCGTTAAGCCATTAACTCCTGTCAAACTGAAGATTCCAGCAGGCTCAACCCCAAGCTAGTAGGTTTAAGTGAAGTTTTCAGTAAATATTTTTTAGGTGGAGAATGTATTCCCCTAACCAATTCTCTCTATGCGGAATTACTAACATAAAGGCTGACATGCCTTCATGATATATAAAGATATGGTTTTGTGATTCCTGCAAATGCCGTTGACTATAGCATGAATAAGACGATCACAGGTGGCAAGTGATAACATCCCTGATATGGACACTTCACACACAGGAAAAACAAGTTTGCAAGAACATGTGTAAACCAATCCTAGTTCATAAAAATATGCATCAAAGAAATTCAAATAAATTGCATGAATATAGCAAACTAGATTAAAAAAAAAAAAACTATAACAATTAAAAAATTAAAGTTGCTAGAAACCTTTTAAACAAATAAACTTTTTAAAAGATTTATTCTAAAAGAAGTTGAGCATGTATCAAATACACATGACAAGTTTTTTCAAGACTATATCAAACAAATAACGAGCATGAAAAAAACAAACATGATAGTATAGGCACAAGAACAAACCAAACAAAAAACATGCTAATTTTTTTATGATTTATTCTTTGAATTTTTTAATATAAAACACATCAAAATGCCTACATACCGGTATTTTTTTGACAAAAAAAAAATTACAACATGCAGCAGAATACAGGTTAGATAGCTAGTGTGTGTGTATTACGTAAGCAACCCTTCAGATATTCTGTTCTCCACAGCGATTGATTGATTGATTGATGAGAGCATAGGGATGGGAGGGAATTTGTAAACCAAAGAAAGAAAACAGTCATCTTGCTAACGGACCCTGGGCTGTTCAAACCCTAAACAAGAAACGAAGCCCATGGGCCTCTCTTACCAACCCTAAACACGCATTCCTGTCATCGATGAATCTTTCTCCACACTCAATTTGCTTCCCGATCGCCATTCTTTTTCTCTCAGGTTACGCAGTCAATTCCTTAGCTGCACTTGCTTGATAATCAATCAAATCTGTTGTGGTCATTTTTACGTGCCCAATCTTTTTGTGTATCATAATTATGGATACCTGAATTTCATAATTTTAGGTTTTATTCTTATTTTTAAAAAAAGAAAATTGAATTACTGTTTTATAGGGCTCTGTTGGTTTTGTAATCTTGGATTAGAAATAAAAAGAAATCCTAAAGGTATTTGTTGATCAATCAATTTCATTTCTTAAGATTAAACTCGTTGCTGATTTGTGTCTGTTTGATCTCTTTCTTTTAAGAAAGGTAACAAGCCATGGCGGGTGGTAATTTCGTGCACAGGGTCTTATCTTATGTTGTGAATGAGCTTGTCGTCAATGGTCTTGCTAACAGGTATTCTTGATTCTATTGATTTCTATCCGCCTTTGATTTTTTTGCTCAACTGATATGTAACAGTGAATATTTTAATTCTTGAACAATCTTTTTGTGATTTTGTTTTAATTAAGCTTTTTTCTCTGACCATTGGAGTTGAATAGGTTCCTTATGCTTCATTCAGTTGAAGCATACGAGCGTTGATAATTCTGTCTGCAGTGCAACTTGTTATGTGCTGTGGCTATTGAAGTTGGACAAAATTTTATTTCTGGGGCTATTTTTGTTTGCGTATAATATTAGTTCTTTTTTCCTTGCTTTGAATCATGAAGAGATTGTTGGTTCATTTGACTGGATTGATGTTTTGATTAGAACTTCTTTTTAAGGTTGTTGCAGTTAATGCAATCCTCTCTGGTTTGATTTTTGAAGCAATGGACGTTTTTTGTGTAATATGCTGTTAAATGTTAGTGTTGTAAATAATTTCCACATGAGCATTTTAGTTAATTAACTGTTAAGTGCTTAACGTAACCCAGGAAGATGGAGTTTGAAATAGCGAACTCGATGGAGGACTTAGATGATAGAGTTTAAGACGCATGCTATGTTATTTATTTTGGAGAACACACTTTATCGAATTCAGAAAACACTCTCTGACAAACATATATGTTCTTGTTCTCTCTAAAAACACCTTCCTAAATTCAAATCCAGTTCCATAGGGCTTTGCTGGTGCTGTAGAGAAGCACAAATATTTTTGAGAGAGAGTGTTGACCAACTTGGAGAAAGCGTACAGGGAAAAATTCCAAGTCCAGAATAAATAACTTGGTGTATTAGATGCATGTTAAACTCTATTTATCATGTAAATGTCCTAGATCAAGTCGGCTCTTTCATCTATTTATCATGTAAATGTCCTAGATCAAGTCGGCTCTTTCATACTTATTCTTATTGGGCTAGGCTCAACCATTTACCGATTGGTTACAACTAAAATGCCTATGTGGATATTATTTTACAACATGTAGCTTAGAAATTGTGAAAATATTTTATCACAAAGGGAAATTTTGTACTTTTCTTGTATTTTTGTGGCACTTCTTCTATATTTGAGTTCTCTCTATGTTGATATGTGTTCTTCATTCTTTGGTCTTGTGTTCTTTTTCTTTTTTTTATCCATCATCTTGTTTAGTGAGCTTCTGGTTACATGCTATTAGTCAAAGATTGTAAGGCAGGCTTTAATGACTTGTGGAATTCATATGTTAAAAGCTTCTCTGATAGGCTGCCGGGATTGATCTCATTCCTTAACCGTTTACTCCCTGAAGCGAAACGGTGTCAAATCTTCTAAATTATTGTGTCTGCAGTGCAGTGCAACTTCTGAAGTTTGAGAAAACTCCACGACTGAGCATTTATTTATTTGTTTGTTTATATTTCATTCAATACTCTTTTTCTTTCATAAAGGAATAAAAACCTGATTCATTTATAGAAATGAAGCTACGGGGCTGTGTTATTCTATCAATATAACTTTCTGTATTATTATTATTTTTATTATTATTATTTACTCATCTGATTTGGGTGAGTTGATCGAACAAAAAAGAGCTTGGGTTGTGGATCTGTGGTTTGTGAATATGAGTTCTTGATGAATATCAAAGATAGGATGATGTCGGTACGCCTAGGTGATAGGTGCTGGATTAACAGTTCATGTCTTTTTTGTTCCTTTTATCATTGCTGATAGTACTTTCTGGCTTGAAAGACTCAGTTATTGCTTGATGATCTTAACCTTCTCCTTTTTTACCTTTGATTCTGAACATTGTAGAGGTTTTAACCTTTTCATTATTGACCCTTTAATTTTGATTTTTCTTATGTGGTTGCAGTCCTGCATTCCAGAGATTTGCAGTGAGGACATCGAGGAGGATTGATGATATTTCAAACATCGGTATGTTTCTATTACATTTTGTGGTTTGGACTAGCAATTGCAGGCTCTATTTGCTATTACCCTGACGGTGACTGATGTTTTGTTATGCAGCGGCAAAGAAGAAGCAAGAACTTGCTGAGCAGATGAAAGACCTCTCCAAGAATATTGACGTGAGATGCTATCTAATATTTTTAATATAATATAAGATAAGCTGGTATCTTCGGTGGCTTGCTGCTGATTGTGTGTGTATGTTATGTTTTGTACAGTCTTTTAAGAACCAGCAGTAGGGTGGAAGTGGATTTTTAGATGGCAGCGGATGTGTGACTGTATGGTGCTGTTTCTGTTCCCATTGCTCTCAAGTGTCCATGGAAATGGCGATACGAACCAGTTTTGTTATTAGCGGATGGTGCTGCTTATGAAATGAACTCTTGGTTTATCCTTCCAACTTTGTATAAAAGCCATCTATTGCAGTGGTAACGTGAAGGATTCATTCTAAAAAAAATGATGTGGGAATTGTAAAGCCATCATTTTATCTCTTATCTTCTACTGTTTTGTGTGTTGAGAAACCAAATATTCTCTTGATGTGTAAAATGATGTATCAATAATGTCCAAGAGGGCCTTGCCTACTAGGATAGAATTAATAGAAAAAAGAGAGGATGTTATCGAAGTTTGCAGATAGAATCAGACTTTCATTTTAATATTAATTTTAATTAAAAGGAAGAAAAAATTGAGGATGTGTTGGATTATGTAGTATGTTTAGATGGGTACGTACAATGGATCGTATAATGTAATTGTTGGAGTGGATCGTTATAAGCTTCCTGTTAAAAAAAACAAACCATGCATTGAACATATTACAAGATTGAGAGTATTCATGTAGATTTAGCTTGAACACTTTCCAGTAAAAAAATATATATTTTTTTAAAAATAAATATTTTTCAGTCAAAAAAAATTTAGCTTGATTTTCAGGAAAGTATTTTCCTGGAAAATTTAGACGGAAAACACTTTTCGGAAGTTGCGAAAAATTTAAAAATATCATATTATTTGTTAATTATATCAAATTTGATTCTCAAACTTTTGATTGCTATATATATTTTGTTTTGAATATTTATTTTTCAATTTCATCTTTTAAAATTTAATTTTTATATTAACTTTGGTTCTTATTTTTATAATTGTTATTTGTTTTTTCCTTATCATTTTTTTATTGAAATTTTTTATGTATCAAATTTGATCATTATTCTTTTGATTGTTACTTATTTTATTTGAAATAATTTATGAAATGTTAATTATTATTATTTTAATTTCTTCATTTTTTATTTTTTATTTTTTTAGATTTGATCTCTATTATTTTGATTATTATTTATTTTATTTGAGATAATTTATGAAATTATATTTTTTTT
>Ga0325414_1001472_pt1 | contig 22808 bp, 10 predicted proteins | sample PopdelMetagenome_8_FD_206183 | JGI IMG/M metagenome (GOLD analysis project Ga0325414, IMG submission 206183) | Populus deltoides microbial communities from Bellville, Georgia, United States - Leaf-PdKOR-R3 | ecosystem: Host-associated > Plants > Phyllosphere > Phylloplane/Leaf | place: USA... | reverse complement strand
TTAATACCTTGCTTGTTAAATGGTTAATCTAGATTTGTGTTGTATAACACTTGTTACATCAAATACTTGATCCTTCATAGTCTTCGGCCGACATCGTTATTATGAGAGGAACTTGATTTGTTGTCAATATAAGTTAGCATCATGAATACCTGATAAAATTTATAAGTATGGTGTTACGTAAATAAGATGATTAATATGACTATGTTGATAATTTATAAAGAGTTTATACTTTACTTATCTCTAATACTATTAGTGGATCCTCAAACCTTGACATTTGTTTTTATCATTGTTTAATCTTCACATTTATCTTACATCTCAAAGTCCTCTTTAACTCATCATCACCATCATCATCATCTTCATTGTTGTTCTCATTATTATTATTATTATTATTATTATTATTATTATTATTATTATTATTAATTATAATTTATATAGTTCACCTCCCTGTGGTTCGATCCCGGTCTTGCCGGTTATTTATTACTGTGACACTCCTGCACTTGGGATAAGATATCAACTCTTTGATCGTGTCAGATATACATGCTAAAAAAATAATAATGCACAAATTAAAAGAAAGGATATACGGGCTGAAAAGGAAACTGTTACAATCCACAGTAACATGAGTCTGAATTAACAACATTTTCATAACATCTGCAAACTAAAAAAGAAAAATCATTTGGCTGCAAACTAAAAAAGAATAGGGAATATTGAATTTTTTGGTCAGATCAAAACCAATCACATGCAAAGAATACATAATCTTATCTCTAACAAACGTGATACTATTTCCCAATTAAATCACAGCAGCTCTCCTAGGTGACAGCAAGCAAGTGTTATTAATGATATCACTGCCCCACTTATTTAATGCACAGGTTGTCAACAAATCACAACAAATACAGGCTGAACAAACGGTACTGTCCCACTTATTTAATAATGCACAAACCTAGAGAAAGGATATACAGGCTAAAGAAATAATAATGCACAAATTAAAAGAAAGGATATATAGGCTGAAAAGGAAACTGTTACAATCCACAGTAACATGAGTATGAATGAACAACATTTTCATAACATCTGCAAACTAAAAAAGAAAAAACATTTGGCTGCAAACTAAAAAAGAATAGGGAATATTGAATTTTTGGTCAGATCAAAACCAATCACATGCAAAGAATGCAGAATTTTATCTCTAACAAACGTGATACTATTTCCCAAACAAATTACAGTAGCTCTCCTGGGTGACAGCAAGCAAGTGTTATTAATGATATCACTGCCCCACTTATTTAATGCATAGGTTGTCAACAAATCACAACAAATATAGGCTGAACAAACGGTACTGTCCCACTTATTTAATAATGCACAAACCTAGAGAAAGGATATACAGGCTAAAGAAATAATAATGCACAAATCAAAAGAAAGGATATACGGGCTGAAAAGGAAACTGTTACAATCCACAGTAACATGAGTATGAATTAACAGCATTTTCATAACATGATTTAGTTTCTTTGTTAATTTCTGCTGCTGAGGTTGGATTTTCTCCTTATTCTGTTGCCTTCATGCACCTGCTCTGTGATGATCAATCCACAAACTTGCTGGTTTATTTGTCAGCGACATGTCCAAGTAGTGCATTTGCTTATTTCTTGGATGTGCATTACATTCAAACCATTCTTGGAAGAATTCTTGTTAATCCATAACTTATTCAATTGTTTTGTGTTTCCTTTTTACAAGAACGTTTGTTGCCTAAAATCTAAATGCATTCATTGCTAAGCTATAATTATCTGAACTAGATCAAGGAAAGAACTGAAAGTTACAGGAGGTATTACATGAGCCAGATTATTCCAGGCCTTATTTGCTGAAATATAGGGAATTCCGACCAGTGATGTTCTGATATTTGCTCATAGGAGGTAAAGCACACTGACACAATATTTAACGTGGTTCGGCAAACTGCCTACATCCACGGGAGAAGCCATTGCATTATATAGGGAGAGAACAAGATTTACATTGGCTAGAAATGGGGAGGATCATGGGTATATAAGGATGGACAAATATCTCCATTGGTATGAGGCCTTTTGGGTATAGCCCAAGAGCAAATCCATGAGGGCTTAGGCCCAAAGTGGATAATATCATACCAATGTGGAGATAGGTGGTGTCCATAGTCCTTACAAGTGGTATCAGAGCCACGCCCCAGAGTTAGCCATGATGGATGAATCCTCGGAATTCCGAACAAAAGGTGGTGGGCCCCCAATCACGATGTAATTCATGGATCAGCTCTATTGGATAGGCGGTGTACTCCAGATGCTTCATGGACGTGTCCTAATCCCAACACGGTGAAGAGGAGTTGACCTAGAAAGAGCAAAAACTCTCAAGTCAGGTAGTGCTCTCCAGATGCTTCATGGACTTGTCCTGACCCCAACACGGTGAAGTACAGAATGAAGAATCCTGGTTGGTAGAGAGTGGATGGATGAATGATCGGTTTGAGGGGAGGCTCGGTGGTCCTTTGTTTGAGGGGAGGATTGTTGAGTATACGACCAAAGTCCCACATTGGCTAGAAATGGGGAGGATCATGGGTATATAAGGATGGACAAATATCTCCATTGGTATGAGGCCTTTTGGGTATAGCCCAAGAGCAAATCCATGAGGGCTTAGGCCCAAAGTGGACAATATCATACCAATGTGGAGATAGGTGGTGTCCATAGTCCTTACATGAAATTCCCAAGTCACAAACAGTCTACTTAAATGCACTTTTTTTGGAACAACCGACTTGGTTTTTCTGCCTTCGAGTAGTTTCTACTTGGATTTTTTTATTTCATAAAATGCCATTACGAGCAGGAAACTCAAAGACTTAAAAGTGGCTTCTCATCCTTTATTTATGAACATAAGTCATTCTCCGCTATAGAAGTCATGCTTTAGCATCGGAAACCTTTCAACCAGAATGTTGCCAAGAGAAATTAAAAAATATTGTGAATTGCTGATGCTGAACAATTTAGCCTCCGAGTTCCAGGAGAGCTGCTACTTGACCGTTGTTACTTTGTGATTGTGGTGGGACTCTCAGAGTCACAATTACAGTCTTTAACAAAAGAAAGGTGACTCGGTGTGTTTGGTAATGTGGTAGTTTTTGTGATTATAGTTTAAAAAAAATTTTCTTAAATATTTTTAGTTGAAATTGGTTTGATTTTATATATGTTTGGTTAAAATTATAGTTGAAATTAAGGTTGAACAAAAAATAGTTTAATGTGTTTGGTTATTGTTTGCACCACGTTCTAAAAAATTTTGAAATTTTTATTTTTTTCCTAAAAATAATTGTTTTTTTTAGATCGTTTTTGTATGCTGATGTTAAAAATAATTTTAAAAAATAAAAAATATATTATTTTGATGCATTTCTAAGCGAAAAGCGCTTTAACCCGTCATCGCTACCATAATTCCAAACAGGCAAGCTTTTCAAATCGAAGTTATAAAATAACTAAAAAAGACATTAATATTGATGGTTTTGAATTGAAATATTGTAGATTTAACTATTACTATTACATCATGAAATAAACAATACTTTATATAAAATATTTTTTATTGTTCTATTAAACTATTTGCAATTTTATCACGTACAAAATCCATTCTAGAAGGACTACAATTTCCATGACTTCTTGAGCGTGCAACAACATTTATCATGAATAAAATTAGGATTGTGATCAAATTTTATAAATGTTACATCATCATGCGATCTCTTCTAATATTATTGTAGTGCCATTGATGCCGCTACAATTTCAACTTGCATTTTGTACGGATAAGTATGCATGTTTTGTAAAATCCTCCACCTCTGTTTCCATACTCCAAAAGAATGTTTTATCACATTACATAGCGATGAATGTGTATGAGTAAAAACTTCTTGCCGATTTCTTGGTTGTCTACAATGCCTAAAATCTTGTAAGTGATATCTCTCACCTTTATATGGATCTAAATACCCATACTCATTGGGATATCCAACATCAACCAAATAGTATTTATATGTAATTACAAACAACATTCAAATTTCTCATATAATTAGTAAATAATAAACAAATTATTATACTTATAATTATATAACAATTTATATTGTATAATTACCTTCTGGTGGTTTAGGAAATTTTATAATTCTATTGTCAATAGTCTCAAGAAAAATACGTGTATCGTAGGCACTATCTTCTTATCCTGCTCACACAAATATAAACTGCATGTCAAAACTACAAGAAACCATTATGTTTTGAGTCGGTACACCTTTTCTTTCGATAAATGAAATTTGATTTTTAGTTGATATGCAAGCTCGCACATGTGTTCCATCAATTACACCAATACAATTCTACATGAAAACCATTAATAATATAATGTCATTACTTACTAACATGTAGAAAACAATTTAATGTTGAATACTGACTACATTAACAAACATTTTTCTTACCTTGAAATAAGACATGTATCTTGGATTCATTGCAATTTCTCATGGAGTGCTTGTAAAATTCAGGTCCTCTAGTTTTATGACATCTACTGCAAACTAACATACTGTTGCAAGGACTTCTTTAATACATCTACTAACAATTTCACCCGAATGTTAAAATCGCTCTTGAACCTTCTTATTTGATGCTCCTAGTGATATTGTATATAGAAATATAACCACTTTTTCAATCACACTCATCCTTTTCGAAGGCTTTAACCTATATTTTATTTCTAAATCACTGCATAGGCTCAACAAAGTTGATGTGTCCATTCTAAACATGTTGATACATCGTTTCCAATGTCCTCATAGAACTTCAGTTAACCAACGCATGCTTGTGTTGTATGAAACCATGCACGGTTTTTTAAGCATATAATTAATATAATACATGTTTATTGCCCTAGCAGTGCATACAACTAACTTTTTCATATCAAAATCTTGCCTCCAAAATTATTCATCATCTTTATCATTGTCGTCGTCGTCATCATTTTCCCCATCATCACCATTCCCTCCTGAGCCACCGTTGTCATCATCACCACAATAATTAATGTGATCAACAACACGATCCATTATGTTTTCATAATCATCATCAAGATCTTCATTGAATATTGCATTAAAACACGCATCTTTCATATGTATAATGCTAAATAAATAAACAAATGAATAATGTTAAACACTAGTTTTTCGAATAAAATATAATATATGATGGTATACTTTATCGTGTAATTTTATACCACACAAATATTACAGTCTACATCTTGACATTATAAAAAAAAAATTAGAAAAATATTGTTTTTGGAAAGTATTTTTTAGGAAAATTTTTTATTTTTTTTACTGGGTCAGACCTTGTCTAAAATGTTTGGCCCATGAACAGTGGAGACACTCTCCGTTGTTCACTTTGTAGAACAGTGGAGAAGGTCAAATAAAGTAGAAGAAGGGGAAGGGGAAGAGTAAGCTACCCTACGCGGCGGCAATGTCTAGCTGGCGGTGGCAACACGGAGGCCGGTGGTGAACAAAGGGAGTTGTTTGGCCAATGGATGACGATCCTTCTTATTTTTCCTCTGTTTATGCTCTTCTTCCTTCTCTGTCTCTGCTACTTTCTATTTCTGTTTCGAACGGTTTTCTCCTCTCTAATGGTGGTGCTGCTGTTGTCGAGGAAGGTAGGCGGTGATGCCCCTATTTTTTTCCTGTGGTTGCCTCTGTTTTTTTTCTGTTTCTGCTATTCTTCCTTCTCTTTATCTCTGCTACTTTTTATTTCTGTTCTAGATGGTTTTCTCCCCTCTGATGGTGGTGCTACTATTGTCGACGGTGACTCAAGGCGATTCTTTTGGCGGCCATGAGGAAAGTAGGCGGTGGTGCCCCTATTTTTTTCTGTGTTTGCCTCTGTTTTTCCTCTATTTTGTTTCCCCACCGTACTCTCTATTTTTCATATCAAATTCTTTTTTTACTTCTTTTTTTCCCACCCTTCTGGTTTGTCTTTTCTCTCTATATATCGTTACCCGTATGTTTTTTCCTGTGCAAATTGCCATCAACTTTTGAACGTTCCCCGTATGTTTTTTCTTCTGCAAGGCTTTCACCCATGTGAAAAGTTCTATTGCAATATACCGTGTGAAAAGTATTACTGCAATGTATTTTGTCACCATGTAAAAAGTTTCCCTATCATGCAATTTACACCGGTTATTATTCATTGCATGTGACTTATTCCATTTCAGGTGCAATTTACATAAGTTATTATTCAATGCATGTGACTTGTTGCATTATTGTTACATCATGTGATGTATGATTGATAAGTTTTTTTTAATATGTTTAACATTTTTTATGTTCTTTCCTTTTCCTTCCCGTTAATCCTTTTCCTATCTAATTTACATTTTGTGGACATAATTTCTTATAATTGGATTTCCTGAGTAGTGGAATTTATAAGTGAAATTTGTTGTCAAATAAAACAACACCCTTTGTTTGCATCATCAACCAGTAGCATTCATTATCATATTTTTTCTGTAAAAACTAAAAGCATTGTCTACATCATCAATTGATGTCATTAATATTAAATAGTATTTTCTTAGATCGTAATTCATAATACTCAACAATTATCAAATAACACTACAACTTGTAACTACATTATTATACAATCCATAACATGAACATAATAAATATTAATGCTCCATAACCTAACTGATTGTAGACGTTGTCTAAGGTGCTTTATGTCGTGTATACATTCTCTGTAACCATTTCATCTTGTTTTCAAGATTACCCATAGTTGACCACATTTCTCTATTCCTTCTCAAACCTAAAAACTCAGTAGCAAACCCATGAAAATCATCACCGACATTAACTCCTTCAATTGAGTGAAGCTCGGTCATAACCTCAGGAATACTACACCTTTTCCTATCTTTATTGATAGATGTTGAATCACTATTGTTTGACATGTTGTCAACCATTTGATCCTACCATGATAGTAGTTGTAACCTAATTCTATAATTCCTTTTTCCCCCATCTTGAACCTCAAAACGTTCTCTTTCTTTTCTCTTACTACTACTATGGGTTTTGCTACTGCCGGATATATTAATCCTTCTAACCATGTTGCAAACATCATCGGTCAAATTTGGAATTTCATCCTCTTTCGAATCACTACTTCCTTCTTCCAAATCGGGCTATTCAACATTGGCATGTTGATTGCCATCAACACCGACATTATCATCAGGTAAGACTCCAGATGATGGTGCCCACATATACTCACCGGTAGCAATAATGTTTGAGAACATTCTATCAAACTCATACGCAATACCAGAGTGCCTAAAGTTTTTTGCTCCTCCTATTTTTTACACAAAACAAACAAAATCATTTCATGCAACTTTGCCTAATTTATTAATAACTGAACTAAGATTTAAACAAATTAAAGATTAAGGATCGTGACAAATAATCTAAATATTTTTATTTCCACCACTCATCATTAGCATAAATTGTTCCTAATTCAGTACTCCAACCCATACCAGTTTCAGAAATGAGCTTCGTCCAATCCTCCAATCCTTTTTGCAGCCATCCTATTTGTTCTTTAGTTATGCCTTGGTGAATGCATGACCAGGTTGTTGTTTGAAGGATGCCAATAAATATTTCCAACCACCTTTGTCGAAATGAGTATTTGGTCTCATTCCTATGTCGATAGTCTTAATGCAAAGGTCACAAAAGGCATGGAACATTTCTTTAATCCATGTTGCTTTATCCATATTTTCAGGACTTTCCATTCATAGTTTGATGATGTATTTGGAGGCAAACATAATGAGTTATAACATGCTTAGAATTTGACTAATATTTGATGGAAGTATAGTCAACATACAAGTATTCAAACAATTAATAGAGTAGGCAAAAATAAAATGAAAAGAAAAAGACTTACATTCCCAAAAATGAACTTAGAGCATCAAATATATATATGTAACGAGGCATATGAATAATAGTCTATCATTGAAATTTCAATTTCCATGACTAAAAAACAACAACCTTAGAACAGACTAATTATTTTTGGTTTTTACAAATGGAATTTTTGTTCTTTATTTATTTTGTTTGAGTTGAACATGATTCATGAGGGGAAAATCAACTTTGATAGTAGCTAAAGGCCTTATACTTTCCCTGCCCGTAATATTTTCTATTTATATTCTATGTTTATAAACTTGTACCAAACATCAAAGTTGATTTTTGAATTACCATGAGCTATAAAATATCATCAAAAACTGAACATCATTGTTCAATACCCAACAAACTAAAAACTAAGAAAGATAAGGCAGGGGAAAATTCTAAACATTTTTTTTCCTGGGAAAGTATTAATGGGTGCATAGTGTGTGTATTCACTAGGGATGGAGAAGGTATGTATAAGATGAGATGGTAGATTCAAGATAGGGGGAGGTTTCTGAAATTTTTAACATAACCAGCACACACAAGACAACCCACAAAAAATACAGCTCTAAAAACAGGGGTTTGCCGTGAATGGAACTTTGAACAACTTGACTTCACACCAATTACTCATTATAAGTTAGGCCAAGAAAACGTATGAAAAATTCCTAATAAAACCTCATTGCAAATTCTCAAATCTCAAAAGAAACCAGTGATCAGAGCATTTTATAGCATAAAATCCTAAAAGAATTAAAATGAAACAAACAGTTTAGGCCTAAAATGGCAACAACAGAATCAAAATTAACAGATTGTTAATAAGAACAATCAATAGAGTTTACAGTATTGTAGAGCCATAAATGCAGATGACCTAGAAATGCAGATAGGTAATTTCAACAACTACTAACAATTTTCTTTTCGTTTCAGCATACAAACCCAGTAATGGTTGTGGTTAATTAACATAACTCACAACACCATATGCTCACAATATTGTAAACAAGAACAATACACAACACCCAAAGTTCTATTCCAGTACCAACAAACAGGTAAGTAGTTATATAATTGTAAAAAACAGAAACACATAATCAATTTAACAGCACCTTCTCTTTTTTATTCTCAGATAAGTTTTCAGGATCTCCTTGTTCTTGTGCCTCCAAAACTAACACAGATCTGCACATAAATTCATCAATAATAAATATGCAATTGTGAGAAACAATTGAACAAACAAGCAACCATTTATGGTAGTGGAGGTGAAAAAAGGCAAAAATTAATGTCACCAAATTGATTCTTATTTCGAAACCTACAACACAAGGAGATCTCTGATCATGTATTAATTTTGAAGAAGTTCAGAAGATAGAAAAAATTATTCACGGTGAAAGCAACAACAAAAATGAGAAAAAAAATCTTTTTCAATAGATCTACAAGATCAAAAACATGGAAATGCGTATCGAGTAAAAAAAAGGAAGGGAAATTAGTTTCGACAGTAAAGGAGAGAAGATTGTCGGAGGAGACAGATCTTGAATTTTTTTTAAAAAAGATGAGATGAATCTGACCAACTAACAAACTATTTCACTGTTAACATATTTGCTCTGATTTTTTAGAGGAGTCGGGGTGGGGGGGAACTAGGAAGTTTGATTTTCCTGCAATGGTTTTTTTTATCTTCAACTTGTGATTTGTTGTTGGTGGATAATGGAAGAAAAACTGAGGTTGAGATGCTAGCAAAGCACAATTTTTATGCTTTTAATAAACCTTATGTTCAGACACAATTTATAGTGGGTACTGCCAAAACAAAACAAAGTTTTAACTTAACCAAACATTAATATTTACAGTTGACCCTCAACCTCACACGCAACCATAATACCAAAGAGCTTCGTAGTCATCCAAACCTAAATATCTAAACTCAGCTTACTTCCCTACTCTCCCCTTGTTGGTACATTCACCAGCCTCTTGCTTTTCTATCGAACCCACTCTAAAAAGCTCCCATTTTAATGGAACTCACCCCTTGTCCCTCTTTAAAGCTTTCCCTCAATGTTGTTGCCTTCAAAAACAAATTTGCGAGGAAAATTGTAACGTCTATCTCTTGCTCTTGCTCTTTTACTGTGTACTTTTAGAATATGAGAGATCATGACATGAGGTGCTTTTCTCGATTTTCAATTGCAGACCTTTATCTTTTTCTTCTTTTGAAAGCATCATAGATATCATAGAACAAGAACTATCTTCTCTCATTGATTACTTGTTCCTTTTATGGCTAACAAGTGCTAAGGGCTAGGATTCCAACAACGGGGACAGTTGAGTTCAAGAAGCATGTAGTGGGACTAGATACCTTTGCATCCACTCACTGACATCTTTTTCGCACCCTGCTAGGAGAAGTCCTAGCAATTAGGCTGAGTTGGGGTTTCGGTGAAAATAGACGAGGCTAAGAATGCTAGTCATTATTTGCATAAATTGAAGAAAAATAGGATCATGGGAGGCAGAAACAGGATTGCCCTTTTATATTGTATCTAGTGCTTCTAGTGTGCGATTGGTGATCTTCACAAATCACTTGGTATACTCAGAAAGTTTGACGCGATAAAATTTGATACACAGATGGAGGACCCAACTATATGGTTAAGTGTTGCACTCACAAATGAAGACACCTGCTGGGATGGTTTTAAAGATCAAGATAGCAAACAAGTTAAAAAGCTTCAAAATCAAGTTTCAAGAGTCATATCACTAGTAATGCACAAGCCCTTGTTAACAAACTAGCAACCATTGGTTTGGGAAGCCTAAATGGTCCGTAGTTATGTCATATCAAATGGGGATTCAATCATAAATCAGAATATAAATGGAATAATCTAGCCTATTAAAGGTAAAATATCACTCCTCGTATCCATGTTTGTTTGGTTGTCATAGCCCATAGAAGAAGGAAGAAAATAGTTTCCAGAAAAAGAGATTGTAATCCTTAAAAATTGATGTATATTATTTTTTATTGTGTGTGTGTGTGTATAATTTTAATAAGCTTTATAAAATGGATCCTAATATAATAAATAAGTATTGATAATATAAAGATAATTAGACTAGAGCTATAGTGAATCATAATTCTTCAATACCCCTGTCGTAATTTGAATGAAGAGAAGACATTACATTCAACTTGGATTGAAGAAATGTAAACCATGATGATGAGAAATGTTTAGCGAATACATCTGTAACTTGATCAAAGAAAGCAATAAATTAAACTTGGATTCTTTGCGATCAACCAAGTTCACAAATGAAGTGAAAATCAATCTCTATATGTTTCATGTGAGTATGAGAATTGGATTTACAATCAAATAAATGGCTTTTAAATTGTTACCTTATAGAAAAAAGAAGAAGGAGATGTACCTAAAATACCAAGTTCATAAGTAGAGACTTGACACATTGTTGTTCGATAACAACATTAGCAAAGCTTTCTATTTGATCTTTATGGAAGAACAGGGTCCACAATACGTTCTTTCCTTGATTTTCAACTAATCAAGTTACGACTTCGAAAAATAGCATAATCAGTCATAGACTTTTGTTCATCAACATTACAAGCCCAATCAAGATCATTAAACTCAATGAGAGAGATCACTATGATAAGTCAAGTGCAACATTTGGGATAAAGTATCATGTAGATAGCATAAGATGTGATTAATTACCAACCAATATATAATAATGGAAGAATGTATGAATTGTTATACCTTGTTAACCACAAAACAAATATTGGGTCATATGAATGTGAAATACTAAAGAGCTTCCACTACCTCTTTAAATTATGTAGGATTCATATAAGGAGTGCTAGTTGACTTGGATAACGAACAACTTACAATAATAGGAATAACAAAACAAATATTAGGTCATGGGAATGTGAAATACTAAAGAGCACCCTGAAACGGACCCGACTATACAATTTAATCAACTCTAAAAGATCCCAACATATCCTCTTAATTTGAGGTCAAAGCAGACAATATCTTACTAATAGGGTGGGGTGTTACACACCTACTAACAATTTAAATTGTGTAGGACCCGATGAGAAGTGTTAGTTAACTTGGACAATGGATAACTTACAACAATAGAAGTAGCAATATACTAAAACATGTCAACCTTTTGAAGAAGATTAGAAATGTATCGTTGCTATGAAAAAAGCAAACATATATAGCATAAGAAACTTTAATACCAAAAAAGTAATAAGATGTGTAATGAGATATTGAAGGAAGGATAATTATCACCGGTCAATAAAATATCACCAACATAAACAAAACAAAAATAATGTAGCTTTAGTAGAACAAAGAATGAACAAGGAAGTATCAACATTAGAGATATGAAGTCCTAAAAAACCAAGAAATGACTAAGTTGATCAAATTGATTACCGATTTTAGACTATAAAAGGAACACTTGAGTTTGCTATCATAGTTTGGGAACTATAGATCAACGAAGCTAAAAGGTTAATTCATAAACATATCTATATCAAGAAATACATTAAGAAAAGCTTTATACACATCAAGTTGATATATCCACCAGCCATGAGTAACACCAATACAAAGCACTATTTAAATAGTGCAAGACTTCACCATTGGACTAAATCTCTTCTAAAAATCAATCGTTTCTTACTACTGATCGCCTTTGGCTAACAATCATGTTTTGTAACGCTTAAGATTCCTATCTATCATATGTTTAATCTTTAAAATCCATTTATAACCTTCCATATTCATAGTTAGATCATATGATATTAGAGATCAAATATCATTTGAGGCTAAGGCGAGAATTTCAGTAGTCATATCAAGTTGCCACTTAAGATATCTTTTAACCTCAATAAAATATGGTTAAGTATAAATTCAGAAGAATATGCAAATAATACTTTATGAGGCCAAGTGGGATAAGGTCGTAAGACCATTTGTGTTGATTTTCGATATTAAAAGAGAGAGACAATGTAGTTGTTGGGCTAAGATCAATAAAAAAATTTATGATAGGAGTGGTAGATAATAACGGGGATGATATGGGTGAGCGACTTACAACATGATGAAATGATAATAAAAGGGTGTGAGAGACTAAAAGGAAAAGAAAGGTTACTCAAAACAAGTTGGTATTTATTGTGAAATAAGTAGAGACAATACAAATTAAGGAGGAAGATTGGAGAATAGTTTATAATAGTAGGGTGACCTATTTAGTATATGTGAAGGTTAACTTTAAAAAAGATTAAGAGAAGAAAATATTATTTGAACTAGAAGAATTAAAAAATAAGTAAGATTGAATGGTCATATATTGATAATAAATACGAGGTGAACTATAAACTAAGAAGACATATGATAAGGAAAGAAAATCATTTTATAATGATAGTATGGTCAGAGATAGAGAAAACACAAGCAACTAAAAACTTTAAGTAAATTATAGTTAAGACAAAACTAAAATAACATTGAAAAAAGATATTTGAAATGTAAAATTAGAGTTGGTATGCAATTAATAAAGTAAACAATAGTATCAACAACATATGACCAGAAAGTAAACGGTAAAGATGCTTGTGAAGGTAGTGTAAGTCATGTTACAATGTGTTGATTATGATGTTTAAGGGTTTTTAAAAAATAATTAGCCAATTGATTAAACTAAGAAAACCAAAAAAATTAAACAAAAAAACCAAATCAAGAGAAAAATTGAAGAAATTGATTAAAAAAATAGAAAAATCAATCGATCTAGTTTGATTTCAGTTTTAGAAGGCTAAAACCAATTGAACCAGATCGAATTAGACCGATTCAATCATATTTAAATCATCCAAAAAAAACCCTAAATCATTTTTTTCCTCTGATATGTGTTTTAGTCGCCCCTCAATCTCTCTCTTGTTCTCTCGTATTCTTGTGTGATTAACAACTAATATAATCCTAAATTCTTTTTGAGTTTGAATCAAGTAAAAAAACCTATAGAAAATGGGTCCGTAAGGCTTCAATATTCATCTGAATGTAAAAGTTCAAGGGTTGAGTTTAAGAGGAATTGGACTATTGTACACCTATTTGGGTAATCTTTGATGAAAATGATATAATCCAATTATTGTTATTATTAATAATCTTAATTTATAGCTTTTTTTAATTATTTGATTTTTTTAATAGGAGAAGCATGTCGATAAGCTATAGGAATAAGACATCATGAAGCTTGTTAGGAGACAAAGAAACTAGGAGAGGTCTATTGTTGCTTCCTCAACCTTACACTTTTAATCCTACTTCCAGTACTTAATTTGGGCACCCTTTATCTTTTAAAAGGTTTTCTATATGTTTTTTTTATTTAAATGTTGTTATCTCTTATGGAGAGTTTTAATTGATATGGTAATTGTAAAATGACGTCATTGAGAGTTACTATTTATTATGCTGATTAGTTAATTAGTGATTTGCATAAGTTAATTTCTTTTTCTTTCCCTGGATTTGCAAGAAATTGAATGAAGTATTGTCATTATTTGTTGTTATCCTGTTAATTCTTGTCTATTTTGTGTTAAATAATAGTTCAAGATTTGCTGATTTTAATTTTGAACAAAATATTATTCCATTTCGTCGTATTTTTCTATTGCATAAATTATGTGAAAGTGAAACTTGGTTAGTTTTTTATCATATGATATTTTTATCAAGTTGATTCCAAATAAAAGAGGATAAATAATTGTTAGACTATATTAGTTTTTGGTACGCCTACTTACAAAGCTTTTTGGCATTCGCATTGAGCTTTTAAAAATAGAACTTGACTTTAATCCTTTCATTAGCTGATTTAATGGTTCCCTTTTCTTTCTTTCCCATTCTCTGTTGTGTCTTTTCTTTCTTTCCCATTCTCTGTTGTGTTTGATTGCTCATAAACAATTGAGTTTTTAAACAGGAATTATATAAAAAAAATCAAAATCTTAATTCATGATTTATTTCAATTTATTCAATAAAATTGGGTCCTTGAAAATAGTCTAGAAATCATAGACAACTGTTAAGAAAAAAAAAAGGTTTTTCTTTTATTAATGCTAGATTCATTTAGGTGGTTGTGATTTTTAGGATTTTTTTAGTATGTAAACTACCATTAATATTTATTGTTAATCATTAGCTAATTCATATTATTGTTTTTTTTTTTTTATTTCAGATGGATAATAAGAAAAATCTTACACCAAAGAAATCAAATCCTTCAAGTTTGGAGCCCAACCCTTCTTCTATTCCAGTTGCCACCTCTAGCACAAATAGTAATAATGAAGGTAACAATCATCCACCTTCTAGATCTAATAAAAGAAAAACTTCCCCATTTATGATCACTTTAATAAACTTGACGGTGATCCTAAAGCTCATAAGGCTCCATATATATATTGTGAAAAAAATTATGCTTGTCATACTATATTTAATGGGATAAGTAACATATGGAGTAATTTAGGTGTATGTACAAAAATCTTATTTTGTGATTCATCGGAATAAAAAAAAAATTTTGGTTTTAAAACCTAAGCCTAAAATAGCGGGGGGTGACAAGGGAGAAGAAGATATGGTGACTATTAAGGTAGTTAGTTATAATTATGATGAGTGCAGGAAAGCCTTAGAAAAAATAATTATACTTGATGAATTGCCTTTTAACTTTGTAAATAACCATGGATTTAAATCATTTTATCAATAATGCAACCTAGATTTGATGATCCTTCTTGTTTGATGATTTTGAGAGATTGTTTGAAGATTTATATAGATGAGAACATAAAATTAAATAAAGCTTTTAAGGATCAATAAATATGTTTAACAACCGATACTTGAACATCGATCTAAACTACTAATCATATATGTTTGATTACTCATTAGATTGATGATGGTTCAAACTTGAATAAAAGAATTCTAAATTTTTATTAAATTTCTAATTATAAAGTGAAACAATTGGCCAAACGATTGAGAGTTGTTTATTGAATGAGGAATTGATAACATTTAAATAGTTACAATAAACATTGTAAGATCAAATAATGTAACTATCAAATATTTGAAGAGAGTAATAAATGGTTGGGCAAATAATATCTTGTCAAATGATTTCATGCTTGTTAGATGTTGTTTATATATTGTTAATCTTATTGTAAGCTAGGATTGAAAGATATTGATTATTTAGCAATTAAGATTTGGAATGTGGTAAGGTTTGTTATATCTTCTCTTTCTAGACAACTTGTATTTAACCAATATGTATGAAGGTTAAAAATTAGGAGTAACAGTTTGTTTGGATGTTGAAACTAGATGGAACTCATTATATATGATACTAAAAGTTGTTGAGAAGTTTGTGGTGGTTTTATAAGGTTAAAAGAAACTAATCCTATGCATTTTAGTTCCTTTGAGGTTGATTTAGAGGGGAAACAAAAAAAAACTTAGGTCTTCTTGTTTTCAAATATTTGAAAAAGGCTAGATCTTTTGTGAAGTTTTTGAAACTATTTTACATAGTTTCATTGAAATTTTTTAACTTGTTGTATTTGACATTTAATTATTTCTTCCATGAATTGATTTCCATGCAAAAAAAAAAACATCTCAAATTTATAGAAGTGAAGATTTTTTTAGATGAAATGACCAAGAATATGATGATAAAGTATAAAACAATATTGGGGGTATAAAACAATATTGAGGGGGTCAAGATAAACAAGACTTTTATTGTATGTGGTTGCTGTGTTAGATTTACATTTCAAATTAAAATATGTGAGATTTTTTTAGGGAGATTACATGGCTTGAAAAGGATGAAAATTTTTACAATGAAGGTTAAATTATTTTGCTAAGGTTGTTTAAGTATTATATCAATATTGACGAGTATGTTTAGGTTGTGCATAATGTTGGAACTAGTAGAAATGAACAAAATATTAATGTTGATTCGATGGTGGTAGATGATATGTTAGATGATTTGACTTTTTAATTTAAAAATATTTAGAGAAGAAAGGAGGTGTATAAAGAAAAAACAAGGTTGATATGTATTTGGGTAATAGCTATAAGGATCCTAATGATTCTAAATTAGATATTTTAGGTTGGCTCCAAAATACAATATTCTTTCTCAGGTGGAACAACATGAATTAGCTATCTTAGTATCCATAATTATTTCTGAAGCAGTCTTCAACACTGACGATTGTATATTAAATTCATTTTAAAGCTCTTTATCTCAATAAACAATTTAAGCACTTCTTTCCTGTTAAAATTGATTATGTTTGACACCAATTCCAATTAACATTATAACCTTCATAAATTATACTGACAATTATGAGATGATTGATTTAGGTAATTTTTCTTACAAATTTAAATTTTAGATATTGTATAATATCTTTTCTTTACATATGTTTAATATAACATGTTTAATTTATGATTTTATAGAATTGTTAAAGTTTGAAATTCTCAACTAATTATAACTAGTATTAATAATGTTGGTGAAATGATGGAATATAATTATTTCGAATAATTGATTTACTTTGCCTTGTTAATTTCCTTTCAATTTTGCATTGTTAATTCTTTTACTAGTCAAAATCTAATATATTGTTAATTTTTATAATTAATAGAAACCCCAATTTTACTATGCGGGATCTTTTGGCTTTTGTTGTTGTTGGATTTTCTTCTTCAAACTATGTTGGATGTTTTTGTTCAATTTTCTCTAATATGGAATTATTCATATTAGATTCGATAATATGTTTTTTGTTGCTAATGTATCTGCCGATTTATTTCAACTTTTCTAGTATGAATATCTTGTATACTACATTGATTTAGATGGGTAAGGAAAATTGAGTTCCTATTAAATTGAGTTAATGCAAATGTTGCATAACACAAATGACTAATTGGTTAGGTTCTTGTTAAATTGGGGTTTCTATTAATTGGGTTGTGTATGTATATTTAAAAATTTGCATTTAGTACAATTAAAAGCTTAATATTCATAATTAGTAGAACATGACATACTTTGTTTTCTCAAGATTAAACTCCACAAACTGATCCTCCTTGATCTTTAGAGATTCCAACAAATTTTTTTTTTTTTTTTTGCTAAGTTCCTTTAATAAAGAGCTTAATAATATGGTTGAATGGATATGTGTTAAATTCAGTTCTAATTTAGCTTGATATGAATGGTTTTGTTAAAAAACCTAATAAAAAAAGTTTAATTTGAAAGCTTGCCAAAACAAATAAACTCAACTAGAAATTATTAAAGCCTAATTTAATACAGACCCATTTAAAAATACAAAAAAGCTCATTTTTATTGGTATTAGGTTTCTCAATATTGATGCCAAAGAATCAACCTTGACCGAACCAAACCAGTTCAGTTTGAACTGGTTCTCGGTTTGGTCCGGGTCATATTCCCTAAAAGTAATACATCTCGACTCGGTTGGATTTTTTAACCCAAACCAAATCGGATTGGATCGTGGACACCCTTAGTGTCATCAACAATGTCATTTCGTTCATAAGTGTAATAGCAAGTGACACAATGAAGAATGTCAAAATTATAAAAATATGTGAGAGGTTTTTAAAATTCACCACTTTAATCAGTTTACATGATTTTATGAGTTGAAATTGACTCTCAACAAGTTTTTGAAACTAAATAAACATGTCATTAACTTTAGATTTAATATGCATAGGGTAAAATCAAATGAATTTAATAAATGATTCATAAAAATAATAAAGTAATAGTACCCTTCGATTAAGAAAGTGAAGGAAGGTCTTAAGCATAATTAAATATTAAATTTATAAGAGTAGTGCTCACATGTTCTAAAAGATGTAAAGTTAATATATTAGATTTACTTAAATGGCAAGAAGTGCAACTAATTTCTTTTATAAAAAAATCGTTAACATAAAAAAATATTTATTATAAACTAAATGATGTGACATACATGAATGGGGATGGCTAAGATGTTGATACTAAAGTTCAAGTGGCACATGAACAACATGAAAAACATAGAAATTAGGTATAGAAGATGCAACATGAAGGGTGTAAAGACCGTCTTTAACAATGTTGGAAAGAAAGATAACCTTAAACATATAAAATAGAAGATAAATTTAAAGTGCGAGTAGGTGTGTGAATGTTAAAATCACCAATAAAAAATATCATGATTTTTACAATCCTCCTCCTCAAAATGATCTGAACTACTATGTGACTCTAAATATGAAATGCCAGTAATATTTAGAGTGACATGATGAGTGACTCAAGTGTTCAAGTTCCAATTAGAAGAATCAAAACCAATAAAAACAAATACCATGATTTATTAAAACTAATAAGTTCAATAGATTGTAAGTTTTGCGCACTTCCAGATTGAGAATTATTTTTGTTTCTATTATTGGTCTATAGAGGGCAAAAAGTAGTCGAGCGATCCTAATTGCCATATAGTTGACACCATGAGTAAGGTTGCAAGATGGACTAATTTTTAGGTTACTTAGAGCTAAAATTATGATAGAAATTATAGGTTAGGCCACAACAATGTTATCAATGACCTCGCCTATGATAGTTAAACATCCCACAATCATTAGAGAAATTATTACTAGAGTATTAACCTCGATTTTATTGGGGTACAAGATACGAAAAAAAATGAGATGTTAGTTGGAAGGTTCTGACAACATTATGTTGGCAAATGGAAAGGTGCTAAAAAATGTTTATGTAGATGAAACTCATGACTTGATAGTAAAGAGTTCAATTCAATAAAAGATATTGATTTTGTCTAAGCCATAAAAGTAGTTACAAGGTCCTTACTTTTGAAGTTTTAGGATTAAAATGTAAATACCTAACATTAAAGGGATGAAAATGAAGAATCTAAATATTTTAGGGATAAAATTGAAATTTTTAAAAAACTTGAAGGATCAAAATAAAAATTTATGGATTTTATTGTTAATGCATAGTGCAACCCACGATAACACTACAATGAAAGTAGCAGTTGTTGTAGTTCGTAGTATTAGTTAGTTTCTCACGCGTTATCGCTAAGAATGTTATGATAAAGTTATTAAACCTAACTTGTCTTGAATGGTGGTAACCCGCTGACCTGGTTCATAGCCTCAGATGGGTTTCAAATTAAAATAGATAAGGGTTGACCTATTATGACTTGGTTGACCTAGCTAGTCCCCCAATCACTCATTCGAATTAATCAAAATTTGGTTTAAATTTTTTTCATTTGAATTTGCTTTCCAAACCATGTTGTCTAAATGTTGTTTTTAATATTAATTAAACATTTTTTTTTATTAAACCGAGTTAATTCGTCCAACCCGTAACCCAATTCATAAGTCCAATCGAGTTTAATAACTTTTCTTTTAGGAATTTATTTCTTATTTAATCATACAATAATAAAAGTAGACATTTACAAGAAAGACAATGAATAAAATTATAGAAGGGAAATGTTATTTTCTTTGTCAATTTTTTTTCTGATTAATATTTTTTTGACATCGAAAATAATTTTTTATTAGCATCAGAATTCAATGAATAAAAAAATAGAAAAAAGTATTTGCAAAAACTATATTAATTTAAACTAAAAAGTTTAAATATATTTTCAATAAAAAACCAAATATTTTTATTCAATCATTTCTTTTTTACTTTGACAAAAAAAAATGTTTTTTTATGAGAAATTTTTTTCTAGCAAAATATTATTATGATTGCAAAAGCAAGTTTCAATTAAGAAATTAAAAAATTATTAGCTATTCAATTTGACACACTTATATTAAGAAATTTAAAATCAATAAATTTGAGATAATAATATAAAAATAAATAAAAATAATATATATAAAAAATTTTAAATACTAAAGAGCAAATTATTGTATAAAATCTGCATATTAGACAAATACATGAATTTATTTATGAAGAAATTGATAATGTCATCATAAGAAAAAAAGCACTAATCTTCTATAATATAATGGAATAATTGGGTAATCACATAAATATTATTGTAATAAATTATTTTTTTGTTAAAAAGTTTCTTAAAAAGGAATCTAGAAAAAGGTCAATCATACACGAGCCTAGCCTCCCAGCCCATACGTGTTTAACCTTAAAAAAATAGGAAAAGTACAAGGGCCTAGAAGGCCAGACCCATTTGCCTAGAAGGCTAAACCTTTTTTTTAATAGGCTAGTGACACATTGTCCATCTATTCTTCTTTAAAAAATAAAAAACATAGCAAGCGACACATCTTAGATGCCTATCAAAGGCCACCTTAGAGACTAAAAAGTTAAGCCCTAGTTCTAAAACTCCAAAAACTCATTGCCAACCATTATTCATATTAAACACCAAAACAACACTCTAAAGACCATAATAAACTTATTTTCAACTCCAAAATAACATTAAAGTTTTCTAAAAACTCAAAATTAAACCAAACTCAACAAAAATTTTCAAGCTCATATCTACTCTTTTTTTCCGATGATATGAATGGTAAAGATTGCTTTAATGGAGCTCGCCTTGTCAATAGAAACTTATTAACACTAAGATTAGTTTTTTTGGTGGTCAAAATATAGTTGATTGGTAATATTTTCTCTTCTCTTATTTTCCAATGAGTATCTCTCTTCTCTTAAATTTCATGAACTAAAAATGAAAAACAAATGAAGTTTAGTTATGAAATATAAAACGCTAAAAAACCAATGACCAAGAAACAGAAAAAACAAAAATCTCAAGAACCAAATTATAGTTTTCCACAGCCTATGAACAATAACAACAAAAAAAGGAATGCTTATTTGTTTCATTGTCAAATTTAGCCCTTATTGTTCTAATGTTTTAAATTGATAAAAATAAATTTTATTTTACAAAATCAAGCATCAATTTAATATTTAGATACTTTTTTATATTGGGATTATACGATGCATCACGTGATCCATAAATTATGAGGTTTAAAACCATGTGAACATAACTTGAGAAGATGAAACTAAAAAAAAATTAGTGACAAAAAAAAGTTCAAGAACAAAAAAGAGACTAAATTAGACACACTGTAGCATTTCACATGGTACAAAAAAATAGGGGAGCGGTAAAACAAACTGTGAAAGAGGGTTTTGTTTTAATTTATACTAATTCATTGGTCTGTGATTCGCAATGGGTCAATATAAAAAAAATATTAAGAATATGGAGAATGTTTTAATAGTGTTATTAAACTTAATCAAGTGGGTTAATTTTTAAACCTCCACTCAACTCTTTGTCAAACTCAAATAACATTGGTCTGGCAACCATGTTAGACCCAAGTGTAGACCCAAACTACTTGGGTCTAGCAACCATGTGAGGCCCAAGTGCTTTGAGTCTGGCACCCAAGTAAGTTGGGTCTAACATGTTTGTTAGACTCAAGTAAACATGGGTTTGGCGTAACTTTTCAACTTTAAAAATAATAAAGCAATATCAAAAAACTAAAATGCCCTCATGATTTTAGAAAATTACAGAAAAAATAGTGTGAAAGCATAAAAATACTTGCAACTGCAAAGCTTATTTTTTATCTTTTCCAAGGCTAAAAATATATTTTAATTGTTTAACAGTTTATGAATGTCAAACCCAATCGTCTTGGATCTGGCAACCATACCAAACCCAAGAGCCTTGGTCTGGATAATAAAACAATATCAAAATACTAAAATGCCCCTATGATTATAGAAAATTGCACAAAAAATAGTTTGAAAGAACAAAAATACTCGCATATACAAAGCTTATTTTTTGTCTTTTCCAATGCTAAAGATGTATTTTAACTATTTAACAGTTTGTGAAAGGTCAAAAAACCCTAGGAAATAGTTCTTAATTTTGTTAACCTTGGGGGTAGAATAATATTTTTCCTATGCAAATAAACGTGAAAAGACTACCATACCCCCGCTCAAACGTTTAAAGAACAGTGATCTCATGAAAAATACTGAAATACTCCCAAAACCAAGGCTTCAATTTTTTCAACTAGAGGGTAAAATGATAATTTAACTTTAAGTGAAAAGACAACATTAGCTCCATCTTGATCCACACTACGCTTGCATAGGGTTGCCAGACCCAAGCGTCTTAAGTCTGGCAAACATGTCTGATTTGACAAACAACAAATAAAGAGGATAATTATGCACTTTAATTGTCAAGAGAAAAAAA
>Ga0325414_1001471_pt1 | contig 22816 bp, 8 predicted proteins | sample PopdelMetagenome_8_FD_206183 | JGI IMG/M metagenome (GOLD analysis project Ga0325414, IMG submission 206183) | Populus deltoides microbial communities from Bellville, Georgia, United States - Leaf-PdKOR-R3 | ecosystem: Host-associated > Plants > Phyllosphere > Phylloplane/Leaf | place: USA... | reverse complement strand
GTTAAACACTAGCTTTTCAAATAAAACACAATATCTGAGAAATTTTTTTGGATTTTACTAGGTCGGACCTGGTTCAATGCATTTAGGTTTGGGCCGAACCCGTTCCGGCCCATGAATAGTGGAGACGCTCTCCACTGTTTTGCAAAGTGCACTGTTCACTTTGCAAAACAGTGGAGACGGGGAAAATCCAGCAGAAAAAGAAGAAGGGAAAGGGGAAGGGGAAGAGCAATGGAGACGAGAGGGTTGTTTTGGAAAATTTTTACAATGGTTTCATTGTCATTTGGCAAGAGACGAGAGAAAGGAAGAGTGAGGAACAAGGGTGAAAATTTAGGAAATGGCAGGACTTTTCCAGATCTGAATAATGAAGACCTCTCAAGTTGTTTTGGAAAATTTTTGCAATGATTAATTATCTACACTGTTGGTGAAGGAAAAAAGAAAATACGCTCTCACGGAAAGCAAATCCAAATTGCTTTTCAAGAAACTGAGTTCCAGCCTCAGTTTCGGGTGGGACCCACAATAATAAAAATGTGGTTAATATCTAACCAAACACTTATAAATAAAAAAAATAAAAATGTGGTTAATATCTAACCAAACACTTATAAATAGCGTTTTCCTGTAAATATAGCCGCAACGCCAAACACTCTTATAGTCTACCTATTATATATATAGAAGTCCTTTTCTTTATCAATAAATATAGGTAAACTCAAAGTCATATAAACTTTTCTTTATCTTTATAATGCTTTCCTTTTAGTTTGTCTATGCTTTGATACTTACGTTTTAAATCTAGAAATTGGATAACTTTTTAAGAAAAATTTATTTAAAATTAATTTGTTTATATTTTTAGTTTATTTTGATATGCTGATATTAAAAATAATTTTAAAAAAATAAAAAAAATATATTATTTTAATATATTTCTAAGTAAAAAATACTTTGAAAAATAATCATTACCACATTTTTAAATAACCTATGAATAACTACAGACTTAATGGACTGGAGAGGGTGCTTAGGACTTAGAGTGTAGTCAATTGTTGCAAGTGTTTGGAAATGTTATAGTTTTTTATTTATTTTAAATCTATTTTTTATTTGAAAAAAATAATAAATTAATATATTTTTAGTGTTTTTAAAAATATGTTAAAAATAAAAAAATATTTTTAATATATTTTTCAAGTAAAAAATAGTTATAATTGTCTGTCATGTTAGATATTTTAAACTCGTTTATTTCCCTTAATTTTTACTCGAGAGGGACCATGTAAGCTCATTAAAATTAAAATAATTGATTTGCTATCATGATAAAATATTATTTCTATTATTAGGCTATAATTAGGTTAGCTTTTAATATGTTCAAAATCAAATTAACCTAATTTTTATGACAAGTCATGATATATAGGACACTTAGTTTGATTGTTTAAATTAATTAGACTCAATGTTGACTCGGTCTTATTTTAAACACAACTCATGTAAATTCTTCCATCAGCCACCAAATAAACTAATGGTATATATATTAGACTTTTTTTCCCATCATTATAAGTTTTCATGATACAGCACAAATTTATTCTCACTAAAAACTTAAATACGTAATTAAGAAACACATTTAAATTAGTTCATAAGCTAACTCGAAAACCTAATTAAGCTCTCTGATAATTAAGCCCAAATGAGTTAAGCTTATGTTCTTGAAAAAAACATCATGAACTTCTATAAATTTAAAGGCTTGTGTCATCTATAGCATAATCTGTCTTAAGTCATAGAATATTAGTTGAAGGAGCTTAAAACAACTCTGAATCCTCCACTGTTTGCAAATATACGGGGAAAAAAACACTTTTGGTACTATGATCAGTTTATATATGTGTTTTAATATTTTTGTTTGATAAATAAATTTAATTTTATGATTTGTTAAGTTGAATCTTTACTTGTTAATATTATGGTATTAATTATTTTCTTAAACTATTTTAATACAAATTCAGTAACTTGAATGTATTATGTCAAATAATTGTATCTTTGTTTTTATTTGACTTTATTTCTAAGTTAATAGAGCATTTATATGCAGATGTATATGTATTGTATTTTTAAAATATTTTTTTTATTAACGCGAATGTTCGGGCTAATTTGTACACACCTCGACTAATCTCACGGGCCCTGAAGTTAACGATCATATAAGCCTCCAGTGGCCTTGAGACTTGTGGGACTTGAACTAGTGATTTCTAGAAAGTAAACCTAGAACCTGACCAGTTAAATTATACCCCTTAATGTTTATATTTTTAATACATTAGTTGGATGGGTGAGTACGAAGCCACAACTAATGAATATTCATGTATTTGATTTCTAATATATTAGTATTCATATACAAAAACAAAACAAATAAATATCTTATTCATTATCTAATCCATTAAGCTTCATATATATATATATATATATATATATATATATATATATCTATTATCTATATGATATTTACTATTTAACATAAAATATAAAATTAAGTATATATATATACTTATAAAATTATCTTGACCCTAATCTAGTTTAATCATTTTTATTTTTATTTTTATTTTGCTTTTATTCCTTTGAGAATTACAATTTATATCCTTAGTCAATTCAAAATTTAAAATAAAATGAAAAGATGGATGTGCATAATATAACATAACCACATAAGCAATAGATCAATCATCTAAAATTGAACAATCACATATTTTTTTTCTTTCCTCTCAAAGAACACAAAATCTCATCAAAATAATAATAGAAAAAAGAAACTAGTCTACTTGCCAAAGCAAACCACTACAGAAAAACAACACAGTATTCAACAACCCCCTTTTATGGTTGATTATTCGACAACCCCTTTTTGTGGTTTAGTTATGAAATTTGTGGGGGAAATATGGAGTTGCCGTGAGAGAATAAATTGACAATGAAAAAGAAATTGTTAGTGCCATAATCAATTATATATATATATGACACAAAGAGATAGATAAGTTTTCGAGTTGAAAAGACCAAATACCAGAAGAATAACCAGACTGGGAGAATTCAACAAGATGATAAAGAAAGAAAAAAATATTGAGTTTCAAATTCAAACTTGACCAAAATTAAAAGAATTAATTAAGTTTAAAGATTTAATAAAACTTCTAAAAAGTTTAATTAACTTATTTAAGGACTTAATTAAAGCAAAGATTGAGTATGAAAGCCAATTGAGAAAAAACAATTAGAATAATTAATTAAGTTAAAGGACTTAATTAAACTTCTAAGGAGTTTTATGGATTTAACCAAGGGCTTAATTGAAGAAAAATCAAGTTTGAAGGTCTAATTCAAATTAATTTACAAAGATTGGATGATTAAGGGCACAATTAAAACTTTTAAAAGGCAAAATTGGTGCATCAGCAGTTCAATTGCAAGAAATTTGAAGTTTAAAGGTTAATTAAGGGCAAAATGAAAAAAAAAACACACAAAAAAACCAATGACCTTTACATAAAAGGCGCATCATATTGAGGCCTACACCGAATCCAGAGGCTAATTTGAAGAAAATCAAAGTTTAAGGCTTAATTGGGGACTAATTTGAACAAATTAAAAACCAATGGCCACTTTGTAAAAGACACTAGACTGAGGGATCTCATAAGATTTTTGATAGGGGTCTACCTGCATAAAATTAGATAGTTTTGTCTCAATTAAAGATGTTTGAGCTTAAACTGAAACAACAGGTACCAAATTGAAATGTATCAAAACCCCAATTAGAAAACCTTAATTTTAGGGTTTAAACAAACGACATGCCATTCATTTTATAATGAAGAGTTTAAGCGACACTTCGTCTACCCCTGTTTATTTGTCTTCCTTAACTGATAAGACTGATCGAGTTTGTCATATTTAGGTGAATGAACATGACATCTTCAATTATCTTAGGGACTCCAACCACCACCGTTTGATAGAGGAAGTTTTCCTGTTCAAGAATATACCATCCTTATTTGATATTTATTCCTCACTTACCGCGTGGAAGTCCTGAACTTTTTATCTCGAGGAAACCTTGTTTGATTCAACAAAGTGTGGTAGTGTTACACCCGACTTTAGATTAATGGTGAGAAAGCTACAGGTCACTAAATCAAGTATGGTTCTATCCTAGTTGAAGAATAACACCCCCTCTACAGGATCTATGGTTTGTTTGGCTTTAATAACCTCTCATTTACCATGATTAATTCATGGAAAGTGCACCCCCAGTCAGCCATATTTTCAACCAAAGTTTCAGTTATGAAGCTCCAACTTTTTCTAGAAGCTTGAAGAGTTTGTTAGACATTTAAGGAGCAGGAAGATTGAAGAAGAAAGGAGAAGAATCGTCTCCTAACATATCAAAGGAAAAATTAGTAAATAATCCCCTATGATATAGTTCTAAGAAACCACCTTTAAACTCACAAGTGGTTTCATAACTATTTGCCTTCTGAGGTTATAAAAGGAGCAGGAAAACAGAATAAGAGGGGGGCTTTTTTAGGAGAGAAAGGGCCACAAAAAAGAAGAAACCTTGAGAAAAAAAACCAGTCCAATAGTTAAAAAAAGAAAAGAGAAAAGAAAAGGAAAAAAAATATATTGTGAGAAGGAGGTCAGAAGCTCTTGGAATAGGCCATTAAAATCTGCTCAAACCAGGCAAAAAGGGACAAAAACTAGTTATGATCATATTTTGAGGGTAAGTTATTCAACTTGATGGAAGTGTATAACTCATTAAGAGTACCCTTCTCCTCTATATTTCTTTCCTTAAAGTATTGTTCATGATGTTTGGGATATGATTCGACTATGTTTTGGTTTGTTTTTAGCATGTATTTTCAATTTGCTTTGAATAAAGTTTGTTACATGATTGCTTGTTTTGTTGTTAATCAATTATTTTATGATGTTTAATGGTTGATTAATGACATGTTTTTGATAATTGAATACTTGTTTTTTATGAATAAAAATATATATTTTATAGTTTGATGGTCATATAAAAAAATGGGACATATATCAATGCTTAGACATTATAGTGTTTTTGTTCAGTTTTAAGAGTTCATATAGGTGATTTTGATGTTGTCTATGATGTTAAATGAGCTTTTAGATTGATAAAAACAATATAGATATATGTTTGAATGTTGACAATAGGTTATGGACTTTGATCTCTGTGTCTTACATGTTTTTTTTTTTTTCTGAAGGTTTTAGTATGTCAATATGTGTGTATGTGACTCGTATGAATAGGCTTTAGTTTTTTATTCTGAGTCTGGATGCTTTTTTCTAGGTTTAGGCTTTGTTGGGCATTATGAGTTGGTGTTCTTTGGATGAACTTTGTCTTAGATCATTGTTTTTGGTGTTATTTCGGTCGATTAATGGTTCGTATATGTGCATGCATAATATTTGATCTTTAATCCAAGTCTTTTATAGCTTGAAAGCATCGATTTAATGGCTTTTAATTTATTTTTTGTCGTTTCTATTTTGCATAAAAATAAAATAATTGTGGCTTTTGTTTGATTATTGTAATGATATAGCCCTAAAATCTTACTTAAATGTTAATTTCACATATGTATATGCCTTTGATATGATATAATATGTTTTATTTTTGAAGTCATGTTTTTGGATTTTATCTTCGTGTTCTTCACCAGATTCAAGCCAAAAAATTCGTTTGATCTTTATATTTTCGTTGTTGTTTCTGGGATTCGTTTGTGGGTTTAGGTTTTTAGGTTAAGAAACCCAACCCAAGTGGCTAGACTGAGTCCATTCTCCATAAGACTGTGTTTGACAAAGTCATTTTTTGTCAAGAAAACAAAAATGTTTTTATGTTCTTAAGGCGTGTTTGCTAAACACGACTTTAATACATTTTTTAAGCCTTTAAATTTTTGGTTAAAGGCGTGTTTTGCAGACACACCCTACTGATTTTCGGGTTGTGTTAATTTTTTTTGGTGTTTTTTCCAACAAACCCCAAATAATTTCAAAGAATTCTGAAAAAATCAAAGATCATTTTTAAATTATTTGTGGGTTCCTCACATATTTTTCTAACCGTTTCGCTCAATATTGGGGCTATAGATTTATACTGTAAGATACTAAATCAATATTAAATATACTTTCTTTTCTTCAAATTAAAAAAATATAAAAATATAAAAAATCCATGTTTGGAAAAAAACTTCACTTTTATTTATGTGTATATGACCATGTCTTTAAAAAATAAAAAGTCATATTTGCATTAAAAAAAAATAAGGCATGATTTAGAATCTTTAAATACAAAAATTCAAGAAAAATAGTTTTGTTGTTATCTTTGCATATATTTGTAGATTTAATAGTCGGTTAATGAAATTCATGATACATTGGCCTACAATTTAAAAATACCAAAAAATTTATTTTGTTTGTTCAAATATCAAGGATTACGAACTTATATATAAAACATATTCCAAATAAAAAAAGAAAAATGAAAAACAATTATGTTTTGACATTAGAATGATTAAGTTTTAATCTAATAAGATAAAAATCTATTTACCGAGGAGAATTTTTTGAAAACCTTATACAGACCAACAATTAGAAAATACAAAAATACCTTAGTTTATATGAGACAAATAAATAATGCAGCTTACCTTAGGTAAAATGTACTAGGAGTGATACGTCTTCTCTATTCACAATTAGTCCTCTTATCTAGACTTTTAGACCAGTTTGTGTTCCTAGTGATCAAAATACTAGGTGGTAACTCCATGTTTTTTTGCTGATCTCGGCCCGAAAAGACGATCGCCACAACGCTGCACATATGCGATATTTAGTGGAAAATCTCTTGATTGATTTGAATTTCATTATGTTTTGTAGTCTTACTTGTTATACATCAATGGGTCTAATAAATATATTGTAGAATATCGGGAATTGGCTTAATCTAGTTCGGCTGATAGAGAGGATCTTTTTAAACTTGCTTTATTCTGATGAAGTTCCATAAATACTTTTTCCAGTTTTTAGCTCGTGAGAAGAAAAGAATGTTGACCTATAGATCACATATTAATATTTATAATATTTTATATTTTAATGGTAACAATTAAATGAAAAATGAACTAATGATATGTTTGGATGAGACTAAGTTTAAACAAGTTTTATATGAAGATCACATCAACAAGTATATGAAATTGAATGAAAAAAATCCATTAATAAGTTCAAGATGCAAAACAAATGAAAACTTAGCTATTAAAGATTTATTTTAGAGCTTATCTAATATTTGATTGAAATCAATTGTCTCTTGAATATTCTCCCAAGCATTTTACTTTTTTTTCTTCTACTATCTTTCTATCTTTCTATCTTTCTAATAATCTTCATGATGCAAGTTTCCATAATAATCTTCAAGATGCAAGTTTCAATATATATCACTGACAAGTGAAATGAGCAATGCAATCCTTATACTTTATGAATTTTAAATATTTCATCCCTCCAATTTTTAAAATTGTAAACAAAAATCAATTTTAGTCCAAAACTTTATTTTTATTAATTTAAAGTCTCTTGTTTGAGAGAGGAAAGAAAGTCAATGAATTCTAGTAATAAAGATAGAAAATCAGTGTTGACACTAATTTCGGCCACTAAAATAGTCGATCTTGGTGGCAACGAGTTTCATTTGACGGGAGGAGTTCCACTTAAGTGTTTTTCCACCTTCAAACTATCTAACAAACCATATCTAATCTCGAGAAGAGTTGGTTTCGAGTTTTGATGAAGTTTTTTAAGGCTATTTATGGGTTTATCAAGATGTCTATAATGTTTTCTAGGTTTTTTTGGGTAAACAATGAGTTGAAAATTGGGTTTATAGGCCAAAAATTGGCCAGCCTCATTTTTATAACCACTATAATAGCCAAAATCCGGGAAAAACAAATGATGTGTTACCTGAGTTTATGTTTTTCAAAAACATAGGGGCGGACGACACCATCGATATTTGTTTTTTAAAAAATAAGGTCCCATGTGGGCGAGCCCTTTCCAAATAGGCTAGACCCAACAACACCTGACTTTTTTCTTTCTTTCTTATTTTGATTTTTTTTTAAATGATATTATTTTTTAACATGATTTATTTAATAATTTTTTACTTTATATTCAAATTAATACCCCTTCTCTCTGATTTTTTATTTTTTTTTTCATTTAGCATTTTAAAATACTAGTTGTTTTATAATTATTTTTATGTATTTAATTTTTAAAGAGATTATTCTAATTCATCTATATTTTTTTATGTTTTAGATATATAAAATGTATTTTTAAAAATGATAAATATGTATTTTTGGATAATATATATAATATGTGCAACCTTGCATAATATTGTTTTTCCTTTTATTTTATTCAATCAATTTCATGTATGTGTCTACTTATATTATTATTTGATTAAATAAAAAATTAATTTTATTAAACAAAGTCATTGAACATAATTGATTATATGGCCTGTTGCGAGATCAAATATATTAATTTACATTTATCTATTGATTTTTTTAATTTCAACTTTAGTTATCATTAATGACTTTTTATTTATTTATAGACACAAATAATTCTCAATTTATTTAGTTAAATGCATGCACAAGCTTTTCAATTTATACTTCAAGTTTTTTTTATTAAAAGAAAAATGTCAAAGAAACATGTATAATTATTTTTTTATTGAAAAAAAATTATCCTAGTTTATACGCTATTTGATGTCCATCACACATTGACAATGGATATGTTTATCCGAACCAAAAGAGCTAGGGGTGTTCAAAAAACTGATAAACCGAATAAACCGAGAAAACAGATAAAAAATTAATTGGAAAAACCAAACCTAGAAAAAAAACTGATTAAACCAATTAGAATATTTAGAAAAAATCCCGATTAGGTTCGGTTTTCGGTTTTATAATGCAAAAACCGGTTAACCCGGACCGAATCGAACCGGTTAAAAAAAAAGGTCCCTAACCAGTAAGCACCACTTCTACTGGTATAAATACAAACTTTTGCCCCCCTCTTGCCTAACCCTAACAAACTGCCAAAGCAAAAGCATCTGTCGCCCCCTTTCCCTCTCTGCTAACCCCACCTCTAACACTGCAAATATATAATATAAATATTCACACCCCCAGCCCCAGGAGAGAAGAATACAGGCAAATCAAACATTTAAATTTAGACGACCACTCTCAATTTCATTAACCCTAGCAAAATCTCAAAATCAATGGAGGATCCAAGCTCTAGCCAGCCCTCCTCTTCCACTGACCTGTATGTTTCAAGTTTCATCTACCTTTTTTTTTTCTTTTGCTTATGATGTGATTGTTAGTTTGTTTATAAGTAAACAGAAAAACCCATAACTTTTTTAATATATGAGGTTTTTTGTTTTTTTTGTTTTTTGAAGAATGATTGTTGTTACTTGTTTGGTTTATTCTTATGAGCTTATTTGCCTTGACTGTATTTTGAAAGAATCAAGAATGGATTTCTTACACTATATACTCATTGAGTTTTTGGTTACTGGGTTTTGATTTAGTGTCTTCAATGTGGGGTAACCAAACTTGTTTATGCGTAAATAATTATAGGAAAAGTGGTAAGAAAGATTTTTTGACTGCGATTTTAGAGCGAAAGAAGTCTGTCAATTGTCTTGTTGTTGATGAGGCAATCAATGATGAAACTCTGTGGTTGCTATGCATCCTGCTACAATGGAGAAGCTTTAATTTTTTTTCATGGTAACACTGTGCCAATAAAGCCAAAAAAAGTCCAAAAAAATGCATATTTCCAGTTTTTTGGATAAAAAACCGGACCAAAACCGGTCGGTTTGGGCCGATTTCGGTTCAGTTTCGGGTCTTTTTTTTTTAAGTTTGGTTGTATTTTTTGGGAAAAAACCGAACCGAACCAAAAATGATCACCTCTAAAAAGAGCCCTCTTCTCTCTCAAGTTTCATAATAATGGAAATTCTTTTTGCAAAATGACAATAATAATAATAATCACGCCATGTCTTTGTTATATTAATTTCCAAGAGAAGATCGTAGATGTACATACATGAGATTAAAACTCTACATGAGATATTTTAAAAAAAAATATATATATATATATATATATATATATATATATATATATATATATATTTGGCTTTAAATATTTCATCATCATCGTCACCTGAATTTCTAATAAAAAACAACATATTTAATACCCATTCTTTTATTATTTTTAATTAAATGCCATTTCTTTAATTTTTCTATTTCAGTTACTAGAATTTTGATTTTTTTATCTTTTTATTTCAGTGTCTACTCTTAATTTAGTTTACTGGTTAGTCTATTGGGTGACTTCACTATTGGCAAGGATGAGTTTGGTTAATTAAGACTTGACAAAGAGTAGGCCCTAATGAAAAATTAAAAAATTAAAATTAAAAGGGAAAAATTAAAAAAAAAAGGAAGAAAAGTTGAAAATAAAAAAAAAAGCTGAAATACAATTTCAACATGAGATTATTATTGAATTTTTCAAAAAATTATAAGACATATCCCAATAATTAAAAAAAAAACACATACTAGTCTTCGTTGTGATTTAAAAGTATAACTAAATACAAGGTTTTGACACTAAAGCAAACTCCAAAACATTTTATGTAGAAATTTCTACTTTGAAAAACATTTTGACACTAAGGATGATTTTTTTTAAAAAAAAAAAACCATTAATAATGGTTCAAAACATATATTAAGAACATATCAAAATCGACAAAGAAACACACAATAAGCCTAAAATGGGCTTGAAAATACATAACACATAAATATAAAAAAATCACACACACACATATATAAAATAAGCCTAATACCTCAAATAACTCAAATATCAATACATCCTATCTCTCCACCCTCATCATGAGACTTTTATGCCTCTATAAAAGTCGTTGATGGTTTTAGATCCTTAGAGATATCGTTAATAAACACGAATATCCACACTTTTAAAAGTTATAAATAAACAAGACAAAATATATAATAAGTGATTAAAATTGAAAAATAAGAGTAAAATATATCTTCCAAAGTTGACGGTGAAGGAAGCATGTGGATTCGCACATGAGACCCTTAAAGGTGTATTGATGGTCGAGTTGAATAGATCACATCTTCCTACTCTTTCTCCCCTCGATGGTGTAGTCTACTGTTATCTAATATAGTGGTTCGCAAGGAAAAAAGTTTTAGATATGTTATATGTTGTTGCAACCAGAAATGAGGATTACATGCTTGGGAAGTTGACATTATTACGAAGGTTGTCATAAGTTTGTTATTGATGCTTTTACTGCTGTTGCTAATGGTAGAGGGAGACAACTTTATTGTCATTGTCGCTATCTGGTATGGTCATAAGAATAGAGGACAATATTTATTGTTTTTCCTTTGACGAGTAAAAAAGAAAAAAGAGAAAGATGACATAGCTAGGGGAGGGAGGTGTTTGGTCAAAGAAGAAATTAGTAGCTCTTCTCTTGGTAGCCAACGATGGGAGGAGAAGAGGAAATAAAGAGAAGGGACGATGTTGTTATGGTTATGGTAGGCTCAATGGATGTGGAAGCTACTGTTTTTCGATGAGAGTGAAAGGAAGAAAATGGGCTAAATGGTTTATAGAAAAAAAGAGAAGGAAAGGAAGGAAAAGAAGAAGAAGATGGGCAATAGATTTCAAGAGAAAATGAGAAGGTTTTTTGAGTTCAAATTGAAAGTGAGATCTACTCAATTTTTAGGCTAATTTTTTTTTGAAATCCAATCTCTAATATAAGCTGTTTGACATGAAACATTAATATGATTTAAATTAATTATGATTGAATTAGAAATTGATCTTAAAGACCCTTTGGTTGATATATTTTGGTAAAACAAAAAACTCTCTATCACATATAGAAAAAAAAATAAAACTTTCTTGGTGTTTGTAAAGTGAAAATTTGAAAAGTTAAAACTGATCCCCAAAAGCACTTAAGCTTTTAAAGGAAATGTATCCTAAACAGAGTAGATTTTAGACTTAAACTCACTCATGCACTGGTTCGACACGTGTTCAGGCCTGGGCTTAGGTTTGAGTTTATTATAAAATAATATTTTGGGCTTCAAAAGATTAATTTTTGTCAACTAAAATTTGAACTTAGACCTAGTCCATGAAGAATTATTTTGAGCACATTGTTTTGTCCAGTTCAACCTATGAATGTTAACAGTTTCTTTTAGAAGTTTTTTCTACAAAACCTGAACAATTATTTTCTACTAAAAAATCTAGATTTATGACCACCATGTTCAAGTTTAATTCTTGATTTATGATGGCTAATAAATGTTGATAATGGTATGAACTGATTTTCATTATTATCATAATTAATTCTTTAATTTTTTAGCTTCTAAAATCCATTATAAAAAAAAAGAGGGAGGTGAAGGAAGAGTTTCATACAATATTTTTTATATACACCTTTTCTCACCTTATATTTTAAGGTTTTTTTTTTTTCTCATTTCACTTTTAAGCTTGAGTTTCATATAATGTTTTTTAATATATATATATACATCTTTTCTCACCTTATATTTTAACATTTTTTTTCTCATTTAACTTTTAAGCTTTGGTTTTACTTTAAAATCTAGAGCTTAGATCCATCTTGTTGAAAAATATTTGAGTTATATATTTTTTAGTTCAAATACCTTATTTAGAAATGCATATAATCTAAGTTGGTGGAGTTGGAATCTTAGAAAGTTTATTACAAAAATTCTTTGCACTGAGAAATGAGTAATAAAATATTAAAGATAAATGATTTATTATTCATAACAATAAAACTTCATTAATTTTAAAGTATTTCAACAAGTATTATTTTTTTTATTTTGTTGAATTTTTTTTTCTTTAGAATGTATGTAAGATTGTTTTTTATTCTTTTATGCTTCTTTAAATATATATTTAGTATGCTTGCTAGGAATTTTATATATTTTAGTCTTTGATAGCATTATATAAATATTTATAAGTTTATTTATATATAGCACATGCTTATATCTTTCTTCTATTAAACTAAATAACGTTTGATTTTTTAAATACATTTTATCCCTAAATTGTTCTCCAATCCTTATCCTTACTTCTAAATCTTATCCATTGATTTTGTATTAATTATCCACATTGTTACGTTACAAATTAAAAATAATAATCATCACAATTATAAAACCGACCAATGCCACTTTCACATGAAAGGTCTCATCGCAAAACAAATTTGTAAACAAAAAAACATACAATTACATTATATGATTTAAGAAATATATATTTTTAAAGTTTTAGATGTAAAAAAAACATATATACTCGTTTTGCTCCATGTATGCCTCTTATTTTTTTTATATTTTAAAAGTATTTTTTTAAAAAATTAAATTATATTTTATTTTTTTTACTTGAAATTAATATTTTTTTTATTTTTTTAGATCATTTTGATGTGCTGATATCAAAAATAATTTTTAAAAATAGTTTTTTTTTTATTTTGTTGTATTTTCAAGCAAAAAACATTTTAAAAAACAACCGCTACCATATTCCCAAACACCGGGTTATGTTAGGTATTAAGCCAAGGTCTTTGTCTTTTATATTTCCTTGTCTTTTTTTTAATTAATCATTTTCTTACTTCGAACAACCTTTTAATAGTTATTTTTGTGATTTTGGTTATTAAAGTTATATTCCTTCAATACCTAAATAAATATTTTATTATTTATTTTTTGCAACCTCAATTAAGTGTGCTTAAACTCAAATATAATGATTATATAATTTAACTCCCTTCTTTATTATTTTTCAAATTTGCTAAAAATTAATAGCATTGACTAATATAAATAACTAAGAATAATATATTTTTTTAAAACAAAAATAACTAATTTGTTTTTTTACTTCCTAAGAAATTGGAAGGGCGGATGGACATTTATTAAGGGAATGAAGGAGAAATAATGTTAACAAATTCAAAATTATACCCCTACCAAAAATATAAGGAAGATCTGTCAGTATTGGAGAATGCCAATAGAAATATTAGCAATAAAATACTATCATCAGAAATTAACTCCTCAAGGTTTTTATTTTGTTGGCAATTTCAAATGTCAATGGAATTGTTGATGGGACATTAGCGTGTAAAAATAAGCTTTTATCAATAAAATAATAAAATTAAAAAGGTTGAATTTCCAACATAAATACCGATGGAATTGATGTTTCATTGACGATTCCATAAAAGTTTTCAATTTTTTTAATGTTTAGGGTTTTATAATCCCCGAACCAATAATTGCTTACAAAAATCACAATAACAACAAAAATCATAGCTAGCAACCTAACAAGATTACACAAACATGTGAGTTTTCCCGGTTGAAAGATTTAGTAGCAAATTCATATAAATAGTGTACAATAATGAAATAGATATAATTTCATACACAAACATTAATTTTTTTTAAATGAACAATAAAAGTTACCTGGTCAGAAACTATTAAAATTCTAATTGAAATATCTGGTACATCACATCAGAGTTGTTGAAGGTAGGGTGGAGGGGGAGGAAAAAATGTCAAAGTGGAAGGTACAGGAGGGGAGGAAAAAGTACATCCATAGCTACACTTAATTGAACTCAATACTTTTTATTTTGTTATAAAAGTTGTGCACTCATTCTCTCCATCTCAACAATCATTTGTTCCTAAACCTTTTTCTACTCAATCTCATCAAATTCCAATGATGAATAGCTTGGATCGACATACGGTGTTTTTAAGGTTGAAATAATATGATCCTCTTTTGATTCTTAGGTCGATGCCATAGACAAACTATAAACCTGATTCCTACTGGGTCCATCACGTACAACAACCATCAACTACACATGAGGATCGTAAGGAAGATGGGTGGAATAGTCTTCATCAAATCTCTCAATCATGTTGGTGTAATATGTTTCCTATAAAATGAAAAAAAAAATCAAGTTTTGAAATTTAATTACATATCTATTATTGATGCAGATAAATAATTTTAAACCAATGATAACTATCAAAAAACTTAAATGAACACTTCCGCTTTTTTATCGATAAACTTCAAAGAATGCTTCTAAAAATAGCTTTCTTAATTGAGTTCATACATGAATTAGTTTTTATATTTTTAAAAACTAGTTAATAGAATTTGAGATTATTTATCTAGCCTTAAACTTTACCCACCAAACATCTATCATATACGTCTATTCAGGATGTTAACAAGTTGACTCCATTGAAACAATGGTTCTTCAAATGACCACTTCACCTTAAATGTAATGAAACAAGTGGCTGTAATATTGAAGAACATGAAAATCAATTTAATAAAGTCATTTTCATATAATTTTAAAACTTAAAAAATAATCCAATAAAAACAAATAATATCATAAGATAAAATAATTACATTGGGAGGTCACCATTTCATTATGCTATCCATTTACCTAAAATGAGCTCTATCAATGATAGGATGCCCGATCTATGATCCTCAACTGTTGAACCTTGACCAATAACTTTTAAAAAAGATGTCTTTTCATAATCCTCATCTAGATTCATAGTACGATCACCAACACTACTACTTGATAAAGCAAGAGCGCTCTTATTGGACTTAAACATGTTTTTTTCTTGAAAACTTGGTATCTAAAAGAAAATAAGGAACACAAATAAGAAAAACATACAACAAAATTATCCAACAAATATATTTATAATGCATTATAAAGCACCAACAAATATCTTACTCATACTAAAATGATAATATAACATACCAATAACAAATTCAACTATTTATAAAAAAAATAAATCATAATTAACGTAAAAAAATAATAAATCACAATAACATTTTGATAACCCATCATTTATTTCATTTCAATGTAACTCAATTCCCTCAATTTAAAAAAAAATATATAATCTAATAACTATCAAATACTTCATAAGTTGAAGCATACTTAACTCTAATTTGTTATTAATTCCACACAAATTTAATTTTTTATAGATTTTCAACCAAACCATAAAATCTATAAAAAAATAATTGGTACCCAACTAACAACCTATTATTTATTTAGTTAAAGAATAAATAATATCAATTAATTTAATTTTTCCTAAATCTTCAACAAAACCGTAAATTGACAAATTTTAATTGGGACTCAACTAATTATCCATCATTTCTTCAATTCAAACTTATTCAATATAAATTAATATAGTTTAATTATTATCAATTCAAAACAAAATTATTTTTCCTTGAATTTCAACTTAACCATAAAATTGATAAAAAAATAATAATTGGTATCCATTAAATTACTCATCATTTCTTAATTCTAACACAAATGAGTTATAAAATCACATTCAATCTTATCAAGTGACAAATTAAATTCATTTTACCCAAATCTCAAACAAGCCCTAAAATACAAATCCTACATTAATACAATAAAATTATCATTATAAAACAAGTAAAACACTCAAATATACAAGTAAATTACAAATACTACAAATAAATTTTAATAGATTAAATTAAAACATAAATGAATGGGTTTATTTACTTGGTAGAGTGAAGCTTAACAATAAAAGAAACCAAAAAAGGGGAAGCTTAGATTTTGATAGAGTTGTTATATTGGTGCTTGTATTTTGTTGTGGTCAGATTTGAAGAGAGAAAATAAGAGGGTTTTGGGTTTTTTTTTTTTAAGTTTTTATAGGAGAGGAAAATGTGTTGTGAAGAGCCTCCTGTCAGGTTGTAATTTCTCTTAAAATCATTAATGATATTTTCTTTGGTGATATAACACATTTGCTAATTGAATTTTTTTATTTCCATCACTGTTTTCATCTGAAGTTATTAATGAAAAATTTCTGTTGCAATTTAAACTATGATGGAATATTTTCCATCGATGTTTTATTTTTTTGTTTCTAATTTTCTAGTAGTGTACACATGTTTTTTTGTTTTCTGTACCCTAATTAAGAATATCATATTTATTATTCTCTTTTTTATTTATTATACATTTTTTATTGTTAGAATAAAAAATTCACCATTTTATAACAATATAATCATATAAAAGCTTTTATACTGTCCAGTGAGATCTTATATCTTATGGGTCTTCTGCAATATGCCACATATATTGTATATTGATTTTAATGTATTTCAAAGAGTTGAATAATTTTTTAATGCAAATCATCTAGTTAAATAGTTTGAAAGTTCCTCGACACTTTCTTTTTTACACTTTATTGTTCCATCTCCACACTGTCATCTTTTTGTCTATAGGACTTCTCATACAAAACAAAAAAGAAGAAGAAGAAGAAGAAGATAACTCTTTAACTAGATTTGAATTTTAAAAAGAAAGAAATATATAATATTAAGTTTCTAATTTGGACTATTGTTAGTTTTTCAAGTTGTTTTTTCTCTCTCTTTCTTTTTTAGTTCTTGTTTCTTTTAATTAATTTTTCTCTTTTATTTTCTTAGCAAAAATAAGAAAAATAATATACAATTGCACAACAGATATACATGCTATTTACTACTCAATATTCTACAATTATGTTTTATAATTTTTTATTCATTATTTATTTATATAACTTATTCTGAATTTCTCATTCTATAATGTAGAATTATTTGAAGAAACAAAAAGATAGAAGTAAAAAAAAAGTATAGTTTAATATTTCAAATCTTTGTAATTGTGATTATAAATATTTTTCACTTGTTTTGATTATGTATTATTTAAATTTAAATTTATCATGATATTTTTTTCTTTTATTTGAATAAATTTATCAAATTTATATTTAAAGAGAATATTTTTTTAATAGAATAAATATGAATGAAAATATATTGTTATTCCTTCTTTTATATATTAAATACTTTAAATAAATGCTTCTATTGGTTTAGTTAGTTTATTTAAGATAATGTTATAATTATATATTTTATTTTTGGTTGTTATGATAAATCTAGTGTTCCTAAAAACACATAACTTTTTATAAGAAAAAGATTTTTAAAAATTGACTTGAAAAACCTCATAACAAGTCTTTTCAAATGTTTAAATTTTTAGAAATCATGGCAAGTCACTTTGCTAGAATATATGTATGTTTGTTTATAATACACAAATTAAATAAAAAAATTAGTTGTTTAGGCTAGCTCAAATGGCTAGAATTCCTGTCTAACATTGATACTGATCTCAATCTATCCAATCCTATCATTGCACGCCCTTTTATGTGTTTTTTAGTTTTTTAGGAGCCACAAACATAAAATTTTCATGCTAACAACTTTTCCTATACAGAGTAGAAGCCATTTTCTATGCTAATAACATTTCTGATCACTAACATTTTCACCAATAACATGCATGACACAACCACCATGTAATACATAATAACCAATAGTTTATTCCTATACTAAAAGCATGGATAGAACTGACAAGCATACCAATTTATCATTCCATGATATGTCTCCTTCTACATGAATAAAGTTCAAGATTTGTGAGTATAAATACACTCAGTCATTAGGCAAAAGCCAAATCCCATCCTTTAGGAAGGAAGAGTTATAGATAGCAATAAAAAGCCAGAAGCTAGAGCCATTGGCCATGCAAAAGTGCAAGTGCTAAAAAAAGAAAATATTGTTTTGGGCCTTACGAAAATGGCTTCACACTCTTTTATTCCATCAACAAGAAATATAGCATGCAACACCACCATGTGTACTAGAGGCATAAACACAACTTCAGTTTCATGAAGGAACAAGATAAAATGACATGCAAAGTATGCATGATACTCCAACTTTACAAAGAAGCCACTCTCGCTATAAATAACACTTCTTTATAGATTCTTGCCATATATATGGCTATATTTATCAATCCTCCTTTAACTCTTACTTGAATATTCCCTGATGAAAAAGATATAGACACGAGACATGATTAATGATTGTATAACCTTTCAAGAATGAACATTATTCTTACCAAGTAGAAGACTTTATTTTTTCATCGAGTGTTATACACTCACCTCTCTAAAAAATATGCATTTGTAAAGGCCTACTTGGATAACTATGATGGTCTTATATATCCTAGATAGCACATCTAAAACATCATAAAAATCTTAAAACTTGTGATACAAAAGAGTGACGCCATGTGCAATGTTTTTCTAACAACATTTCATTGATATACTAGGGTGTGGTATCACGATCTGAAACCTAGCTCCATCATTAACTTTCATGATCTATGTGTTATGATGATCTCTTTTTCAGTATTAGTATTACAATTAAAAAGATTACGTATGAGCTTTTTACCATCATCTATAAAAAGATGAGAGCACTAGAGCATATCTCTATAGATTCAATAAGAAAATGTAAACATGAAAAATCTACTCAAACTAATTATCACTAAGGCCTTGATTTGTAAAGTCTATAACTACTCATTATAATAACTCAAGTATACTCTCCTTAACATGACTCTCTTGAATGTAAAGCAAGAAATGAAGAAACATATACAAATAGAAGAAGCAAGTGTCATCAGACAGGGACACTCTGATTTTCAAATAGCAGAATCTCTATAACACCATTAATCTTCTATTAGGACATTATCCAATAGGAGCACCAATGGATCCATTCATGATTGCCTAACATTCACTGAGCTTCTGACCACACCTTTTATCACTACACATGTTGCGGTGTTTGCTGTTATTCAGGGAAAGTATTTTATGCAGTATCCACCTTTAATGAATAGTGGTATAAACATAAGGAATCTTAACAAGTTCTATCACTTTCACTGTGACCATGGTCATGACATTGAAGAATGTCATACCCTAGAGATTGATCTTTACAGGATATATTTAACAATTCATGAAGAAAGAGATGCAACATGAAAAAACAAGAAAAAATCCTCATAATGCCCTACTTGAGATTAGATAATTTTCAAAATTGCATCTCTATCTTTTGAACTTTTAAATAAAAATAATGATGTTTTCTCAATGTCTCTATGTAACCATCAAAGTCTTCATGAATTCATTAAAATCTCCACAGCGAGATCCCCATTTCTCCAAATATATCTCCATAAAAAAAAATCCCTGGAAAAATCTTCATGTCTCCATTGAAATCTCCATGACTCAATGAAATATATCCATGACAAGATCGCTTTGTCTCTATTGTATCTCTAATCAAAATCTCCATGGTAAGATTTATTGAAATCTCAACATGCAAAACCTTTTTACATAATATTTTAAAATTGCTTTCGTGATCACAAAGCATTTTTCATTTTCCAAATAATACTATTTTCTATTGGAAATTGATAAAACTTCCTCTCCATTGCAAGAAAAACTCTCATGCTAACAAAGCTACAAAAGGAAAACATTCATTTCTCATGAAAGCACAACCATAAAGGTAAAATTTCTCATGCAAACATAACCACTGAGGTAATGTTTATTCAATAAGTATTTTCTTATTCTATTTTTGCTGGTTAAAATCTTCCAAACATGATTACTTAAAAGATTTAGGGGGAAAATAATAATACATAAATTAAAAAAGAAAATTTAGTTGTTAGGGCCATTAATGTTTCTAGCCCAAACAACAAGAATTTCATTTCGATACTCATAATGATCTTAGTCTGTCTAATCCTACCCAACATACCTTTTTATGCATTTTTTTAGGTTTCTAGGAGCCAGACGCATAATCTTCATGCATATAATTATTTTTTTTCTACATATAGACAACCTTTTCCATACAGAGAAGGCATCATTTTCTACGCTAATGACATTGTCCATCATTAACATTTCCACCAATGATGTGCATGGCACAACAACCGTCGTATGACACAACAATCAAGTGTCATCATAGCTAGCCAATAGTTTTTTTTTCCCTATACATACTAAAAGTATGGACAAAACTGAAAGCACACACATTCTCAATCAATGTCACATCTCATTCTACATGAAGAAGTTCAAGAACTGAGTGTATAAATACACTCAATTATCAAGCAAGAGCTAAATATTTTATCTTTTGGGCTTACAAAGCTATAAATAACCATAAAACCCTAAAAGCCGGGGCTATTGGTCATGCAAAGATACTAGACCATGCCACACATGTTCTTGCCACATAAAAACCAGAGCATTCACAACTAAAGCTAGGCTATTTCTAGCTAACTACTACACATATTACCTAAATATGTACTTCCTATAACTTGATTTTATTTTTCTTTTTCTATACATTATTTTTTCTGTCTACATTTATCATTTTAAGTAATTAAGAGTCTTTTATCCTAAAAGGAGCTAATTTTTATCAGGAACAACCCATGCCATCGCCCTAGTAGCCCATGACACAATCATGAAAAGTCTAATTTTTATATGTAGTATTTTTACGATTTCATATATCATGTGTGAGGATTAATCTACCATTGCAAATGTTATGAAAACTTCAACACTTCGTGGTTCCTGTGACCAATTTTTTTGGTACCAAAAACTCTTCTTTTTTTTATTCGATGTTGTAGCCTATGTTGATTAAAAACCATATGACCATGCTGCTCAGCTAGCTAGTAGCCGTCACCATAGCTCCTGATAAAAATAATTTTTTTTATCACCATAGACTGTAATTTATGGTGACCAAATTTCATCTTCAGGAATCATGTCACGTTTTGTACATAGCAAGGACTTTGATAAAGTCACGTCTCTACCATATATGCAAAAGAAAAAGGAAGGGGAAAATGAAAACTTACTGAGTTTTCAACAAATAAACATGAAAACGGTGTATCTTAACCGAAAAAGAAAATTGATGAATAGAAATTGAAAAAAAATTCCAAAAGAATTATAATAAAGAAATTACAATATCAATAATGCAAACTATAAATACAATATACGTCAAATTAAGAAGCAATATATATTGTGATAAATAGTTGTTGATGGAGATTGAGGTATGAATGAATTAAAGCCTAGATTTTGATGAATGGAGCTACTGCGCGCATCGTTTCAACTTGCAGAAACTCTTGCAGTCTTTATTGGAGATATGTTCTCTTATGATATTATAGTTTTGCAAAGCACTAATTGCACTTAGACTCCTAATATTCGAAGTACAACATGCAAGCCACTTTTTTTTTTTTTGTTGACTCTATAGGCATCATGGCGTGCTTAGGTACAGAAGCTTTGAGTAGACATCTCAATGAACAAGCTTCAATGGCTTCAAACAGATCAATACCATACAACTTATATTGTTTATAATGTTTAACTTTTATACATATTGCTTGGTCAAACGAGTATTATTATTAAAGCTAGCGGGGCTTGGTGGGTCAACCTATGATAGTTAAGAAATTTTTGTCCTTATGTTTAAATATACTGCAAAATACATATATGTATAAGTATGAATGCATGTATGTATTCCAAATATTTCTCTTTATGTTAACTCTAAGCATTTTTATGCAAAGACTTAGTAGCCATCAACAAGCTGTTGTCTTTTAATAAATCTCAAGAGATGCAATGTGGACTCTAAGCATTTTTGAAGATTTGACTGCAACTGTTAACGCACGCGAAGGCTGTGGATTTTTTGTTCTAATTATGGAAGAATCCTGCTACGACATATCATTTTCCATGTGAAAAGTGTTATGTGAGTACAAGGAAATTTCAGATAAAAGTCAGAATATTAGAGAAGAGAATGCCTATGCGCCAAAGAGACAAAATGGAAAATGAAATTCTTCAGACATGGAAAACCGGGGAATGATGTATAAATTGATCAGTACCTGGTTCCTGGATTAACAATGCTCTTCTCCTAATTTTCCAACTGAGTACTGAAAAAAACAAAAACAAAAAAGATATACATCCCCAAGGCCTTATGCAGGCTAGAAATGCAAGATTTCTGGACAAGCTATAACTCTAGTTGACATATCTAACGTTAGCACATCTGTAGACAGAGACAAACACATCATACACACAGACTCTCTCTCTCTCTCTCTCTCTCTCTCACACACACACACACACACACACACACACACACACATATTGAAGGCATAGGCATATGCAAACTCTCTCTCTCACTA
>Ga0325414_1001465_pt1 | contig 22850 bp, 13 predicted proteins | sample PopdelMetagenome_8_FD_206183 | JGI IMG/M metagenome (GOLD analysis project Ga0325414, IMG submission 206183) | Populus deltoides microbial communities from Bellville, Georgia, United States - Leaf-PdKOR-R3 | ecosystem: Host-associated > Plants > Phyllosphere > Phylloplane/Leaf | place: USA... | reverse complement strand
ACTGGATCTGCATTTTAGGGGATGGCTGGGCTATACGTTTGGATTAATGATCATCTTTCTTGCTATCTTTATGGTGCTCACACGATTTTGTAACCAAGGAAGGCCTGTTGATGAGATCAAGGTAACAGCACCTCCACCAATGAACACAGTGGAGCAGCTTTTAGCTGTCCAGGATGCTATTTCTCAAGCTGAACAGTTCATCCAAGATGGAAACATCGTCCTCCTCAAGTTTCGTGGCCTGCTGTTGTCCATTTTCCCACAGGTTTCCCTCTGTCATTCTCCTAGCAGGATAGCATGTCTTCGCTTTTCTAATTTTTATCCTCTTTGTATATCATAAATCACACACAAGTGAATCAGGAGTACAAATTACCCTTCATTTATTCATGTTCTATCCAAATTAGACTTAAAATCACTCAAGTGCATGCTGCTTTTGGGTGTTCACGTAATTAACAGGCAAGCGAGAAGTTTGCGTTCGCTCTCCTGGGCGTTGCTTTGATCCTGGCTTTCATGCCTAGCAAGTACATTATTCTGTTGACCTTCTTAGAGACATTTACAAGATATTCTCCTCCAAGGACAGCAAGCACAGAAAGATGGACAAGGAGACTAAGAGAGTGGTGGTTCAGCATACCGGCGGCTCCTGTAGTTCTTGAAAGAGAGAAGGAGGACAAGAAGAAGAAGTAAATGTGTCGTCTTTATACATGTACCAGTATATATATGTACATATACAGTTATGTTTCCACAGAACCATCTGTACGAGTGTAAATCTCAACCAAGGAAGAGCAATCGTAATATGAAAAAAAAAAAAAAAAAGTCTTTCATTTTCGTGAAAGTGCTATCTATACCCGGAACTGGGTTATTAGCAAAATATTTAATAAAAGGGAATTCTTGATACTTTAAAAGTATCAACAAACAATTTCCCTCCATTAGGGTTCCAAGAGAATAGCCTAATGAGGCTCTTTGGGAATGCAGTAACTGTGCAAGTGTCCCAAATGATCCTTTTGGTTGTAAAGTAATTCAAAATTGGGTTGGGTTGGTGTGAAGGGACACTTTAAGCTTAGCTTAGCTAATTAGAACTCTGAAAGAAAATATCACATAGTGTTTGTTTTTTATTAAAAAATTATTTTTAAAATTTTGAAATTTATTTGTTTTAAGATTTTAGATTGTTTTGATATGTAAACATTAAAAATGATTTTTTTTAAAAATATATTTTGAAAAGTAATCCCCAAACTTAAAATCTGAATTTGAAACAGGAACAGAACAAAACATCTAGCTTCAAAATCTGAATTTGAAACAGGAACAAAACAGCTGTTCTGCAACTGTAATTTGAAATGGCACGCACTAAAATTTATGGAATCCCAGTTGCTTATCCTAATTGAGTTGTCATCATCATCATATCATTATCTTAGCGGTCCCTCACCTGTTTTTTTTCTTTCCTGGGATTGATCAAATATGGAGATATCATTTTCTTCACGCTTTTGCATGGATATATGAACACAAATAAATAGAGTTTGATTACCTTATAAACAGCTCTTTTCCTTATTGATGCAAGTAAAGTAACCGATTAAATATCATCAACAATAACAAATCTCATCTAATTAAGGAACAAAGCAAGAAAACACCATTCTTCACAAAAATCAGAAGAAACAAAAAAAAATAAAAAATTAATACCCGCAGAACTCATTCTTCACCTCCAAGGTGGACTTTGTGGCGATGGAATTCCTCCTATTTGGAGAAGGGAAATACAAAGGATCGGTGTAGTTATAAAATGTCTGGTTTGCGCATAGAAATCCAGCTGAATTGGGTGCAAAAACTGGAATGTAATTAAGATTTGGTGGCTGGAAAAGAGGTTGCATAAAACAAGAATATTGAACTTGTCCATCCCCTAAGCCTCCTTCATTACCATCATTGATCTTCACCTTCCTCTTATTTTCCTCCCTACGACCACCATTTTCTCGCTTTACTTGAGGGGCGGGATCCTCCTCTGATCGCGACAAACCCGTTAGTTTCTGCACCAGTGCCATAAAATCTTTAGGATTTGTGTGGATGATTTTGGGCGAGTGAGTATAAATGATCACTGGATGGCGTTGTGGGGGTTTGACAGGACCTACAATGCCGAGCGAAGAAGATGCGGAGGATGAAGATGACGACGACGAAGACGACGGCGGCGAAGGTTTCTTGATCATGTGAGAGTCCTTGTTGACTTTCAAGGATGGTGGAGGGTACATATTGCTGGTCTTCGCTTGATGATTCGTTGGGCTCATATTGGTTTTTTTTTTAAGATTTCACTTCCAGCCAGCTTCCTCTGGTTAATTAAATAAATAGCTTGAAAGGATGACCAAAAAAACATAAATAATAATAAATTTTGACCTGAATTTTTGGTCAAAGGAGACAGACTACCCAAGCCTTTAATTTATACAGCAAAATTAGAAATTATTTAGGCAAGGCCGAGGAGGCATCTCGAAGGAGTTGCCAGGTGAGGTGGCTGTTAAAATGCGAGTGCTGAGCTGTCAAAACGCCAGAGGCTGTAGGAAAATAGTTTGAGGGTGATTGACACGTGTTCTACTACTACCGGATATGTCTGGCGGTTGGCGGGAAACTGAGATCAGTTTGTTAAGACCTGCTACTGCATTCAACAGATCAAGGGCATTCTTCTTTTTTTATTCTTTTTTCATATGTATCATAAATTAATAATTTTTTTACAGCAGTATCGTAGATTAAGAACTTAGTTTACCAGTTAACATCATAGTTATCATACCTCATCTCGGGATTGACCTGTTTAAAAAATTGGATTTCGAGGTAGATGAATAAATCTGGATTAACCTAAATCAATTTAAAAAAATTAAAAACTATATTTAAAATTTTAATATTTTATATAAAAAATAAAAAACAATCAATATGAATATAAACTATACATGTTATAAATAATGAAGTTTAAAAAATTATTTTATTATATTTTGAAAAAAAATATTATGTTAGTACGTTATTCTTTTAAGTTAAACCTTTTAAATTGAAGTATTTAAATCAAAAAAGTTTTTTATCTCACATTGAAAAAACATAATTTTTTTTCTTGTGAACATAGAGTATATATATTAAAGGATTTCAAATTTTATATTGAAATAATAATTTTTTTCTTATGAACATAAAGTATATAAATTAAAAGGTTTTAAATCTCATATTAAAAAAATAAAACATTCTTCTAGTATTTATTTAGAAAACTTTGAAAAGAGTTAATAACCAACTAAAAAATATATATAAAAAAAGTTTTTAGCTAAGAGAAAAAACACATTTGAAAAAAAAAGTCTCAACTAGATTTTACGGGGTTTTTATCTATCCCGATTTTTTATCATACTCGGACTGATTCAGCTACTAGATCATGAGTTGACTCATTAGATCGATCTAAGTTTAATGACTATTGTTAACGCGCGGAAAGGTAAGCCTACTTAAACCTATAATGCAAATATTTACGTATTAAATAAATAATTTAATGAGATGTTATAAAAATCTCTAGAAATTTTGTATCAGTTATTTACAGTAAATAGAGCTTAAAGAATTCGATTCGATGGGTTATTTATTAGAAATAAAAAACTAATACCCCTTGGTGTTTCATTGTATACTGAGAGAAGAATCACCGCGGATTCATACATTGATTCTTCTTCTCTTTTTTGGTTCCCGGAAATTTTTACTTTTTGGTCTCCCAGTTTCTTCATCTTCTAATTTTATCCTTAAAAATTGATTTCATTTGTGATTGATCTTAATAATTTATTTCAATGTGTGTTTATGAAGATTTCTAGGTGTCGAGTAAATGTTACACTTGCTAGGTTAATTCTCGGTTTTGCGAAATAAGATTCAAATGAATTAATTTACAATAATTAGAGTTTTAGGGACATGATTTAAAGTTTAAAGAAATTTTTAGTACCTTCTTTTACCAAAATTAGGGATTGAATTGCATGTTCAGCGTAATTCTTTTTTCTTTTTTTCGGTTCATCAAATTCTTTTTTATAATTTGATCCTTTCAAATTGATTTTATTTATGATTTGATTTGGTAGTTTATTTTTGTTGCTTTAATATGGGGATCTTGCAATATTGAGTGAAGTTTTTCGTGCTTAGTTGACACTTGATTTTACAAAATAAAATAAAATTAGCTAATTTAAAACAATTAAGTGTTAAGAAACCAAAATTGAAAGTTTGATAAATGTGGGCATAGTTTTGAAATCCGACCCGGTGATCGATCCGGTCTAATGATCCGGGTTGACCTGGGTCAACAAAAAAAAACACAATACAACACCTTATATAAACCAGGCAGATATTTTAAATTAAATGCATTACCTGTGCAATTGAGGCAAAACCAAGAGATTCCACATCAAATCTTTCAAAAATATCCTCAATGCTTTGACCAAACTCTGTCTCCAAAACAAGCTTAACAACATCAAATGGAGTTGCTGGAGCTCTATCATACAAAGTAACAAGCCTTCTCACCCATGCTGCTGGAGCCACGTCAGGCTTCCCAATGATTTGAGCAACCTAATTTAAATCCAGTAAAATTAATTACAAAAGGTATATAGTAAAATGTAGCTCTCTCTCAAACCAAAACAGTATAAACATCATTACCAACCAATAATCAAAATGGACAGCAAAAGGCAAAAAAGGGGGGGTGGCAAAGACAAAGCTTACTAACAAGAAAAAGATGAAGAAGAACATAACGGATTGAAAAGGTGAGGAATCAAAAAGTTCCTAATACAATTTCTAAAGTAGAAAAACGAACACCCTTTAGACCCCTAGGTAAAAAATAACTAAAATCTTTAAATTAATAAAAAAAAAAACAAGAAGAAACATGAAGATTAGACAATTGAAAAGATAATTGCATAAAAAGAAAACAAAAAGGTCAAAACTCAATGGAATTAGACTCCTTTCAGTACATAATTCAACTTCAAAAATCTCTCAAGATCAAAAAACTGTACACAGTAAAGATATAAGAATGAAAATTACCTTGAGAAAGAACCCACCAAGATCAGAACACATAGTATAAATCTTTTCGGCAGCCAACTCGTGTTGTCCTTCCCAGTCCCTACATTGCCTCCTGTTTTTCCTCATCCTTCACCAAACTCACTCTGAGTTGAAACACCAACACAAAACTCATTAACCAAATCTTGTTAAACATACAAATGAACACACTTATATTCACATAAATTAATACTCACGCATATCAAAACAAAGAAAAAAGAAAAGAAAAGATGCAAATTAATACACTTATATGATATAAACCCCATTAATAGAAATGAACATAAACCTCCTTTTGATGCCACTGTTTCGAAGAATGAAAGATAGTAATATTTTCTCATCTCTCTCCCTATATCTCCCTCTCCCTTGCAGAGATTATGTTCAGAACCAAGAAAAGAGAGAGTGAAATAAAAAGATTCGTGAAGAGAAACAAAAGTGTAACCTTATTAAAATCACTTTTTCTTTATTGATGAAGAGTCTTCTGCTCCTCTGTTCTTCACGATTGAAATCGTATTTTCTTTAATTAGGTTTTCTCTCTGTCTGCTCTGCATTTCTGTTCTTTGTCTTCGTTGTTTTGGCCTTTTAAAAGGCCAAAACGACGTCGTTCTATGTCTCTCTCTCTCTCTCTCTCTCTCTCTCTCTCTCTCTCTCTCTATATATATATATATATATATATATATATATATATATATATATAAAGATGTCAGGTTTCAGCCGGGTTTACTCGAGTCGTCCAGGTTTAGACCCAGACCGGTTCCATACCCGGGTCCCTAGTCGACCCGCCGGGCAGGCTGGGTCCCTAGTCGACCCTCCGGACCGGTCCAGGTTTCAAAACTATGAATGTGGGGGCTAGGATAAATGTTCAAGGAAGTTGGTTGGCGAGTACAATGAACATATTAGCGGGTGGGAGGTACCTGCCATCTTGTGAAGGCGAGAATGAAGTCTCATGACATCCAAACACCACCCTGCATGACGATGTTGGAAGCATAAAGGTGTCTCCTTTTGTGTGGGGCAACACTTGTTGTCATTTATGTGGTGTGTTGTGTCGCCAATGGCCTCTTCTTTCCTCTTATATCTCTCCTCGCCTTGAAATTCATAATGGTCATTCAAGATTTTAGAGTTGTCCTCTCATATACTGATATTTCAACTTTGGTCTTTATTTTTTGTTATTTTTAATTTTCTTCTTGGTTTTTTTTATTTGTTTTCAATTTCATCATTGAATCTATAATTGTAATTTATTATTTTTTCAAATCTGGTCCTCATTCTTTTGATTGTTATTTTTTGTTTTAGATCCTTTTGTGAATTTGATTTTTTTTTAATTTTTCACTTCAATTCAAAATTGTAATTTTTCCTTTCATTTATTTTTTTTAATTGAAATTTGGTCATCATTCTTTTGATTGCTATTTTTCTATTTTGAATCCTTTTCTATAATTGATTTTTTTTTCAATTTTATTCTTCAACATTTATCGGTTAGGAATTGGGTTTTGTGTGGTTAGAAATTGGGTTTCGTGGTTTTTAGATGGGTTGCTTTCAGTATAATGATTCGGGTTATGGGTTTAAAAAGTTAACAAAAGTTGACATCATTTGTTTGCACTTATTTTTTTTTTAATTTTATCATTCGACCGTTTTTTTTTCAAAAAAATAGGCTTCATAATTTTCTTTTTATTAGGTTATCCTGATCTCATGACCTAGGCAATAAGTTTGGTCGATTAACCCAAGTTTTTTTTTCTCTTTTTTTTTAATATTTATTCGGTTTTACCCTTCAAAATTAAGCTTTGTCATATTTATTTTTATTTTCCTTCTAATAGGTTATTCCATTTCACATGATTCGGCTCGTGAGGTGGCTTGACCTAAGTTTGCAAGTGTTTTATTTTTGTAGGGTTCTTTTTGTTGACTGATTTTTTTATGACATCCTTTTACATTTGAATTGTTGGGAATTGGCCGTCGTTAATTTTTTTAATTTTCTTTTAATGAGTTTGGCTAAATCTCATGACCAGGGATACAAGTTTGTCATGCTAACTCGAGTTGACTCGAGGTGCTTTATTTTATCATTTTTTATATATATATTTTTTATTTCATCATTTAACATTGAGTTATTTTAGAATTCAGCTTGTAATTTTTCTTTATTGGTCAACGTTCTTTTTCTGCAGATCATCTATAACACCCCATACTTTTAATGCATCTATTATCGTTTCAAATGTCGTTTAAGTGAATTTTAGAGGTAATTATTTTTTATATATAAACCATGAGAACTACCTTAAAACTGATCATTTAACAATTTTGTTAATAAATACAATGATACATAGTCTTTATTTACACTTTCGTGTGGATACAATATTTTCCAATTTATTCACATGATATTTATTTACAAAACATATGTTGGACAATAATGGAACCTTTTCAATATGACAAACTAAGTAGCTTGATAACATCATACTAAAAAATACTTGTAAAACATATAAAATCATGAAACTCATAATAAATATTTGTGTCATCGAGATTATTAACGATTATCAAGGATACAGACAAAACCAATTTCACTAACTTTTGTAAGTTCATCAATCCATGTTAGATTTCAATTTAATACATTTCAATTATCTTTTGATGAACTCTCTATTCACCCTTATAAACATTAAACTATCATAGTCACATTATAGCAACTATTGTTCACAACACCTTAGATTTATAGTACAATCTATTTCCTTAGACACCCATAATTTGTACGATTGTATACATCTCACATATTTTATTTCATAATCATCATTGGTTCGCATCATTGTTTCATTTCAAAATCCATTTTGTGTCACAAAAATATTCTTATGCCTTTTTAGTTCCCAACATTCATTTTATTCTAACAATACACTTATGTTATTCTTACGCATTATGTATTATTCTAGTTTTCTCACTTATGAATAAGTTCAAATAAGCATTTATTTTCTCTTAATACATATTTTTATGTTTAACATTTTCATATATTTTCATTTCATTCATGTAACCAATTTCCCTTAACACATATTTTTTCATTTAGGCTTTTTATGCACTTATTTTTTTAGTTGAATCTCTCGTAGTCTATTATGTTCATCACCATGATTCATTGTTTCGTTTACTTTTATATAACTTATGTTATTACCATTCACACTATATTTTTTTAGCTTTTTTCAAAAATATTTAAGGCCTACATTCTAATATCGACTTATTATTTTTCAAATGGAAAGTTTTCTAATTTAATGAAATTTTAGCAGAGTTTATCTTATACAAATATTCTACCCAAATTTTTGTCCTTTTATTTCCTATCTAAAACACATCACAAAATTCCAACACCATCATCACACAAGTGGTTTCAAGTATATCTTTTTTTTTTTGGATTCAAGGAAACCCCACCCCCTGAAAAAGCGCACTTTGTCAGCGAGTAAAACCCCGACTATCCCAGGCTCTTACAGGAGGTGCACACCCTGACTCGAACTCGAAACCTGCTATGCAGATCTCAAGTCCTTTGCCATCACGCTACGCCCCTTGGGGTTTCAAGTATATCGCTAGTCAATTTTAACATTTCTTTAATTATTCATTGCTTGTCATAATCTTATGATGTTTTTCATAATAATTATATTATGAATCCACCGTGCTCTTTCTAGTTTCACATATGACATATTACATATTATAAGTTATTTAAGGTATACTAAAATGGTTATAAGGGTTGTTACATTAAACTTATACACATACACAAATGAAGTTTTTAAGACGTTTTATAGCCAAGGTTTATGTCAGCTCAAAACTAGCAAAAACAGCATAATGACAATGTCATCTAAGAGATCGAGGTAAACTACACATAACATTCATGGAATTACCTAGCATTCACATACACTTCCTATGAATAATGAATTAACACATGTCTTTTCTTATCTATATTAATACCCTCTTGCTTAGATGATCTCATATAGATGATCTCATATAAAAACATAATATCATTATATTTGCTTTCACAATTAAAGGTAAATTACACATCAACCATTATATTTATCCTTAAACAATGATTAACTTAGATAATATCCTTATATACACTATCATAATTACAAGGTAATTTACACCTCAACCATTATATTTATCCTTAACCAACAACTGATTTAGATAATATCATTATATTTACTTCCATAATTACAAGGTAAATTACACCTCAACCTTTACATTTATTCTTAACCCTTGACTGACTTACATATTAATGTTGTTAATTTCGTTTCAGTCCAAATGGTTGTCTAAGAACATATCGTTCACCTTAGTTACTGTCTACCTGGTTAATTAAGTATCATTTCAACAACCTTAGTCACCTTCCATCCAGTTGACTAATTATCAATTTAATAACCTTAGCCTCATCAACACGATCAAGTTAATCAGTCTCTGGTATTGCAGCTGATTGAATTTATTTACATTCAGGATCCATTGTTGTGGTCAATTACAATTGATATATTAATCATTATTGTTATGGTCGTACACAATTACACACACAGAGTGAAAAAGACTAGTTTCTAGCCCCGTAAACATATTCAGATAACAATTTTTCCTACTCATAGGCAACATTCACATATTAATAATATTTCTTCTATCCATAGATAATATTCACATAATAATATTTTTTTTCCTACTTATAGGCAACATTCACATAATAATAATATTTCTCCTTCCCATAGGCAATATTCACATACAATATTTCTCCTGCGTGTAGGCAATATTCTCTTATGATACATAGTTGAATAAAATACATATAATTTATATTGCATTCTAGCATTACAAAAAAATTTAGAGAAATTAAAGAAGCAAAGGGGTGACCCTTACCTTGAACTTCTGTTAATCACATTTTTAATAAGTCAAGTTCGGGTCTAGATGCTCTCCTACAACCACCTGACAATAAAAATTAACGTTTGCTTAATTAGATTCACATCATTTAACAACAAATTTCAATCCAACATATAATTATACCAATCACCACTTGCATCGATAAAATCTTAAAATTTCCAAATTAATATCCATAATTTCAACCCAATGCTCACGCATATATATTTATTTACATTATCTTATGTCTTTACTATAACACTTAATGTTTGAACATTTTGTTATTTATTTTCATAATTCTTCCTAATGTTCATAGATTATGTCAATGTCAAAATATCTTAACGTTATGTCAATGAACCTAAATGTCCAAACGAATTTCAATGTTCAAAATACTTTGTTTTCGTGTATGAATTTCAATGTCTAACATCTAATCATACACATGGTGGCATTAGATTTTAACTATCTTATATTTGGTATTTAAACATACCAAATTCCCCTAAACACATCAAAAAATATTTACATATTCAAATTAGCTACTATAAACACCATATATGCAACCCAAACAAGTAAATCATCATCACATCATACATAAAATAATTCCAACATAACATCAATACCAAATAATCAAGTTCTTTGTCAATATACATCTCAATCACAACAAATTTAGGATTTCACATTCCTTTATTTTTCAAACTCATAGCCATAATTTTTCAATCACACAATAATTCTAGTTTCATCCTAATCTTGCTAAATTAAACTTATACTTTATCAATTTACACAATAATTACATCATCAACCCAAGTTTTTCAATTCTATCATTTTTTACAAATATAAAATTTCGGTCATATTTAGCGAATCATATTTCTAATACCTAACCCACTTAATCTTAAAATTTCAAATTGAATTAAACATCTACAATTTCACCTTTCATTCTCGTTATCCAATTAATCTTCTAAACATATTATTATTCATTTTTGTGATACAATTTAATGCTTATCACTTTTGTTTATTATTTATGCACTATGTAATTCAATATTTCACATCATTTCTTCTCAATCTATCATTGAAAATTTTGTTGTTAATACTTTATGTCCTTTTTATGATATTTTGACAATTGTCACCAATATTAACAAGCTTTCATTTTCTAAGCCTATTTTCTTTAACACCATTTATCAAACATTTTATGTGCATTTAAGCTAAATCATTCCTTACATAAGGACATGTATTCACAATCTTTCAAAAACATATCTACTATGTTTTACCCATCATAATAAATTCATAATGCCCCCCCAACGATTTCACACATCAAACCTCAATTCACAAGAATAATAATCACAATTTTCCAATTAATTCACCATCTAAACATGTAATCAACACAAATTCCTCCACTATCTTCACTTACTCTCACTTTTTAAAACACACCAATATTAGTTTCATACATCATAGTTCAACTCTACCATGATTCTACACACAACTACACATTTAATTTATCTTCGTAACACTTAAATACTCAATTTCCAACACCTTTTTTTCACTTACCTAACATTTCATAACATACTAATATTGATTCCACAAATCATAATTAAATTATGAAAAGATTATGCACATAAATATACATTCAAATCACCTTTATAACATATATTTTATAATTTTTCAACCCTAATAAAATCAATTATGACTGTTCACAAAAACCAAAACATTTATAATTTTCGCACAACATTTTCCTTCAATTTTTGTTGTTATTCTCATCATTAACGTACCACTAAACTAACAAGTCATCAAAATAACATTCCCACAACAATTACATAAACCCTAGAATTTCTAAGAATTGGGATTTTCTTTCTCCTTTCAGAGTTTAAGTTTAAAATTTTGAAGGAAACTTTCTTATCATCTCTTCCCCAATCCTTGCACACATATCAATCATTCTCTCAATCCTTCTTAATAAATGGAGTGTAAGTTTAAAATGGGTCAATTTTAATTTTTTAGGCTGTTATTTTGAAAATTTATGTACTCTCGAAAGAATTAAAAAAAATAAAAAACTTATATAATAGTTGTTATGAAAATTCTTTAAGGAAGAAGCATTGGGCTATTTTATTTATGAAGATGCGAGAGTTTCATGAGTAATCAACTTGGAGTCATTCACATGTGTAGTTTTGTTGATTTCTTTTTTAAAAAAGACTTAAGTCCCATCCTTATATTTTATATTTTTTTACATAATCCATTTGAAAATTTTGTTTTTTTTTAAAAATATAAATAAAAAATATTTTACATGTAAAATGTTTTTCCATAAATAATTTATATAGAAATTTTTTAATAAATAATAGTGTGAAAAATACAATTGTAATAAAAAGATGATAATATAGTGGTGGTGCTATCTCTTCACTTCCTTTCTTTGTAAATCTCCATCCCTTTAAAATAACATTGATTATTGATCACCTTGGGTTGGAGCTTTTTGTCCACTAACATTGATTATGATAAATGATTCTTCACTGATCGATATGCATAGTTGTTGATCAGGGGAAACACTATAAAATACTAAACAATAAAGTGTAATATTTAACTCAACAACACATCTTAGGATAAACAAAACCTCACAGGATGTTATGCACAATTTGATTCTAGTAAGGGACATTCAATGCCCCTATATTTAATTTCCAAATAGTTAACACATGTAGATTAAGAATTGAATTTCATAATTTATTTTAATTTGCTTTTATGGAGTTATCTCGGTCTTATAACCCAGGTCGTGAGTTTGACAAGTTAATTCGAATTATTTTTTAAGTTTTTTTTAATTTTATTTTTTTTCAATTTAATCCTTTAACATTGGGTTGATTGAGAATTAAACTTTATAATTTGTTTTGATTCGCTTTCTATAAGATTATCATAGTCTGATAACACAGGTCACATATTTGACATATTAATCCAAGTTGACCAAAGTTAATTCAATATATTGTTCTCTTAATATTAAAAAAATATTATCTTGAATTTTTTTTTTTTGTGTTAAGTTATGCTTTTACATGTTGTTTTGGTTGCTTTTGAGCTCACAAAGTCAATTGAGTCACATCATATCAACCCCCACACGATTAAAAGTTTTTTTCCTCTAGAAGAAAAACATTAGCAATATGTAACTATTTTTTATGCTCAAAAAAATTTGACCCGACCCGCAGCATAACGCGAGTCAGTGATCTAATAGCTACTAAATTCAATGGTTTGACTATATTTATCCAAAATTTGTATACATTATTTAATTATTAGTTTATGGTTATTGATTTTTTTCCTATTTAGGTATTGTTATGATTATAGTAATAGTTATACCATCATTCAAAAAAGTGGATATCCATTTTCATTCAAAGTTAAGCAAATTGGAAGTTCATGAGAATAAAGTATTACTATTTTGAAGAGCCAGACAAATAAATAAATAAATAAAAATAGTTCTTGCTAGGGTGAGGATGTTGAAATTTCAAGTGGAATAGGATTCAACTAGATAACAACTAGCGATATATTGCAGGTCAGACCAATTTTTTTTAAAATATAAAAAAATACTCAGGTTTTCGAGAATTATTTGACAATATCATTAAAACTAACCCGACGAGTCAATCTTGAAACCTCATGACCCAATTCCTTACTTAGCTCATGCTTCAAATTAAATTACGTGAGAATTGTCTTAACATGATCTAGTTGACTTGAATGGTCTAAAAGTAACCTGGATGATCGATAAAAACATAGTTTGGATTTAAGAAAATTCAAGATGACTTTTTTAAAAAAATATTAAGATGACGACATATTGTTCAACCCAGGTCAACCTTGCTAAATCTGCAACCCAAGTTATGTAATCCACTAGGTTTAATAATTTTTTTTGTGAAACTAATTTTATTTAATTATATGATGACAATAATACCAGGATGTTTATTTGAGATGACAATAACCTTTATAGAAAGTAAAACAAATGAAATTATGAAACTCAATTCCCAATTAACTCAATGTTGAAGGATGTAATTAAACAAAATTTTGTAAAAAATTAATACGGGTTAACCCTTCAAATCAATGACTCAAGTCATGGACTCTATCGGGTTTAATAACTTTGGTTAATTCATCAAATCCACGACCCGAGTATGGACTCATCTGGGTTTAATAACGTTTTGTTCTTTCAAAGTATATTTTATTTAATAATACTATAAATAATAGACACTCACAAACTGATGACCAACCTAATATCAGGACGTTTTGTAAACTACAAACATAATTTTCTAAACAAAAATCCATTATAATCTTAAAAGCAAATTTAAAATAAAACATTAAAACAAGGTCCAAGTATTTTATATAAGATTGAAGACAAAAAAAATTATAAATTTGATAAAATTATATTAAAAAATATATTAAAAAAATAAATATCATGTTAATTGAATATTTATGAGTTTTTCATACTAGACACATAATAATTTGGTGAAAAAAAGTTAACATTCCTATAAAAATCTATAATATTATTTGAGAAACATGAAGAAATTTAATAATAATTGAAATATAATATTATTATTTTTTTATAGTGCATTCAAATCTGAATAACAAACATATATATATATATATATATATATATATATATATATATATAATACAAAGGGGTTAAGACCTAACGTCCAACATAACATATAAAGTGCCAAATGCACATATGTCTATGAAGCAAGGCCCATACATCTGACCCTTTTTATTTTTCTTTTATAAGGGTAGATATCTTTTGAAAAAAAAACAACAAGCAATGTCTCATCTACTCACCTAGATTTTGACCACCACAAAATTAGTCAGAAAACTAGGGTTGCAATTTTTAGGCCTTAAAAAACTATTATTAACGTGTTTTGAACCAAAAACACTTAATAAACATCCTTAACATTTCAATAAACCAATCTCCCAACTCAAAACATCTTTCAATTGGTCTAAAGACACCAAATGAATTCGGAAAAAATCTATCTACATTTGCAGGCTTTTTGAAGGTTTAAAAACACTTCCATAGAACTACTCTTTTTAAATGGAACTTGTTGACACTAAAATCAGCCTTTTTCATTTTCAAAATATGGACAACCAACGACTTTATCTCTCTTTCATTGTTATTTGGTGAGTTTCTCTATCCTTTCTCAAATCTAGAGACTAAAAAATTGGTAAAATAAATATTTGAACTAAAATAAATATTTCAAAAACTATAGGGGCTATAAAAGAAGAGCATGGAAAGTTAGTGGACCAAAAAGTACTTTATCGTGTTAGTTTGAGATAGGCCATGGGTTTTCTCCTTGTTTTACACTTTGGTCCACTTTTGTTGAATTTTATCTTTCTTGAATAAATTTTAACAAAGTAGTTATTAAATTAGTTATAAAAGGCTCAAATTGTAGCATTATTTTATTCTTAATACTTAATTTAAAGATAAAAAACTTTTACATTACCATTTGCTTTTATAAAAATAAAACTATATCATTCTCTTTATATACACCAAAAATGGATTTCTCATCCATTTTTTTTTATGTCAAGTTATATTTTTATAAGATGTTAAAGAAGAAAAATCGAGAAATCAATCTTTTATGCTAGATCAACTTATATGAAGTTCTTTTAAGTTGTTTAACAATGTATGATAATATAAGAATTCGTTTTATATATGATTTGATATCTAATTATTCTTCAAATAAGTCTTGTTTTTTAATAAAATTATAAAGTCAAACAAAAAAATAGTATCTCTTTAAGAAATCAAGAATAACTAAAAATTCAAATTTTATATGGATTGAGAACATAAAGTATATTATATAGTTTTTAGAAAACATTTATTACCTATTGATCTTAATTTTGGATAAAAACTATCTGATCCAACTTTAGTTATTAAGAAAAAACTTAAAAATTGATTTCAAGTTGAAAATAAGTAAAACATTATAAAAACACTATACTAAATTTAGGTTAAATTTTTTTTATGGTTATGTGATATATTAATATTTTTCTTTAAATTCATATAATTATAATTATAATGATTATGAACAAGTTATGATAACATAATTAAGCTAATAAATAATTAATTAAAATATAAATAAGTAAATAAGTAAAATTATATGATTCACAATATGAGGACATAAAATGCTAGTTTATTGTTAAAGATTTTTTTTTAACAAGAAAATAAAAATGATTTCAAAAACTCCAATATTGACATTGAAAAATAACAAAAATCATGAGAAGCATGAAATTAACATTATAGAAAATATTAAAAGGTATGAGTTTTCTTCTGTAGATAGACAATTGTCACACATTCACAAAATACTAAGGACTTATTGTTCATTTTTAAATATTTTATTTTGGTGCTCAAATTTTTATTTTGGACAATTTGATCTTAATTAAAGGCCAATTAATTTTAATTTCTTAGGCTATGGTGGAATTGCAAGAAGAGAGAAAAATAAAAAAAATGCCAAACATGGGTGGCGTGCCAAAGATTTCATGAAAAATACACTTAGGTCTTCAATCTTTAAAAATAACACAATTTATGCAATTTAGGTTCCTTTAAATTTCAAAGAAACTAGTTTTGGTACAAAAATTTATCTATATTATTTTTCAGTTTTTGGTTAAAGAGATGAGAGATAGAGGGATCACTGTTCTCATGATGAGAGAGAAAGACATTGTTCATGTCATTTCCAACCATTAAATGGTTTTTATTGGTGTTCACAAGTTTCATAAGATGAGAGAGGCTTGATGATGGTTGTTTAATGTCTCAATGTTGCATGAAAAATAGATCTAAGTGGAGAAAGTCAAAACTAACCCAATTTAATTTTATATTTTTGAACCATGTTTTAGATATCTTGAGTTAATGAATTGGTTTGTGGGAGTTCTAAGAGTGTTAGTGAGATGTTTTTGAATTGAAATGACTTAAATATTTGATTTTTTAGGCAAAAGAAGCATTGCTTTGATTCTCTAGTCACCACAATGATGGCTGAAATCTAGGCTTGCAGACAACACATCGTCTATCTTAGTGGATGACATGTCGCCTATTTCCCCCCCTAAAAAATAGGGTTATCCATCCCTTTGATTTTTGTAAAATATTTATTTATCTTTTATTATAATCAATCAATTTAATATATGTATCTATTTCTATTATCGTTTGATTAATAAGAAAAATAATTTTAATAGATAAATTTAGTAAATATAACTAGAAAAATATCCCTTCTAATAAAATTAAATATTTGAATTTACATCTATCTTTTGATTTTTTTTAATTTTATTTTTAGTAATTGTTAATGATTTTCTTTTTCCTTTTATTAACACTCTAAATTTTTAATTTATTTAATTACATATATTTATAAGCTTTTTAATTTATATTTTAAATTTTTTAATGTATAAAAACACGTTCAAAAAAACTTGCACACACAATTATTTATTTATTTATTTTTGTTAACAATAGCTAGTTGATACACCAATGAAGTAATCAACATTGATGCACAACTATCTAACACCTCGATTTTGGTGAACCAAAATCGAAAATTCTGCTATCAAAACTCCAGACATTGACCTCAATCCAAGTTTTTATACTGTACGGCCAGATATTAAAAGGAAGATGGGTAAGCAACCAATGTACTAGGAACTTAATTCTATGAGGCCGCATTGCTCCAACGTGTTCCCCTTCCCAGAAACGGTCCTACATGTTCATCATCACACCAAATCTGGACCCTTGATCTCATCCTTATCATGATCAAAAGTCAATAAAGTTAAAGTCAACGAGGTCTTATTTTATTTTATTTTCTTTGCTAGCGACCGAATTAGTCCATGAATAATAATATTAATAAAAGTCTCTGGCAGGCTATCGCCAATAAAATTTTGACCATAAACTCTAGAAGCTTGAGTCTTGACCATAATAATAATAATAATAATTGCACATGAGTCTTGATCCAAATCAATTAAAAACTTATGAATAAAATAAAAATAACTAAATATAAAAAGTATTAATTTAAATAAATACATACATATTTCTAATAAAATAAAATTACAAGGATGCCACAATGTAACTAATTCTAACAGCATGCCAAATTTCGTTATTCTTTATTTTCTGGCCGGCTTCATTCTTGTCTCTCACCAACCTGGGAACGCAGACTCCAGTCTCTTCAAGTTCCCATTTTTAACCGTTAAACTTTCCTTTTAAGACAACGATATATTCTCTCACACGTTCCAGGAAAGTCTTTTCCCTGGAAATTTGTTTCATGGGGTACTGTACATAGTATATATATATATATATATATATATATATATATATATATAAGGAAAGTGCAGTTGGAGGTTTTCTGTTTACTTGTTGGAGGGTGTTGACTAGTTAGGAAAAATGGGAAGAAGAAGAATGGGTAAAGCTGGTTTCAAAGTTGAAGATGTTTTGGAGGTCTTTAAACATCTGTTGGAGGAAAAACCTTCTTTTGCTTTCTTAATCCCTTTGATTTTGGTTTGTTGGGGAATTGAGAAATGGGTTTTCTCTTTCTCCAATTGGGTTCCTCTTGTCGTTGCTATCTGGGCTACTTTTCAGGCAAGTCTCTTTGCTATCTTTTTGTCTTCAGTCATCTGTTTTGGATGGTGATGCAGCTGTTTTCTATTTATGATTTTGTTTAGTTCAATTTTTATTGTGCTTGTCATGTAAGGTTTTGAACTATGGGGAGCTTAATGGCTTAGTAAACAAATCTGCTGGCTGATTTTTGGTTTGAATATAGGCCGTCCGAATCATTCCTTCTTGAATTTTCTCACGTACCAAATGATAGTCTATTTCTATGTGATTAATTCGCTCATAAAAGACTGGATTTGATGCTATGTGCATGACTGCCTGATTATCATAATATAAAGTCATTGGCTGTGTGTGATTTATCTTCAAATCTTTCAAAATGTTTTTCAGCCATGTAATCTCGTAGCATGTAGTGGCCATAGAGCGATACTCTGTTTCTGTGCTTGAACGAGATATAGTTGTTTGTTTCTTGGTCTTCCAAGAAACTGGTGCCTGACCAAGTAACATACAAAACCCTGTAATTGATCTTCTTGTATCCTTCCAACGATCCAACTAGCATCACAAAATGCTGTTAATTGAAGTGAACTTGTGGATGGCAATAAAATACCTTGCCCAGGTGTTTGTTGGATATACCTGAGCACCTTATGAGTTGCTTCCAAATTTGGTTGCTGAGGTTTGTCCATAAATCGACTCAGCACATGCACAACATAAGTCAGATCCGACCCAGTTATTGTCAGTTATATTAACCTCCCAACTAACCTTCCGTATGTTGATGCATCCTCTATAATCTTTCCATTTGTGTCAGTGACATGTTCAGCTCTATAGGAAACCAAAAAGGTTCGGCACCCAAGACCCCAGTATCATCCAGAATTTCTAAGGCATATTTTCATTGCAACAAACTGATTCTATGTCGTGATCTTGCAACCTCTATGCCAAGAAAATATTTTAGTTACCCTAAGTCTTTAAGTTTGAATTGCTTGGACAAGAAAATCTTAGTGTTCTTTATGTCTTGCAAATCATTCTCAGCTAATATCACATCATCAACATATATAAGTAATGCCAAAAAACTACCTTGATGGCTTCGGACGAATAAAGAATAGTCAGACAGAGATTGATGGAATCCTGCAGCTTTAAGTGCTCCGAACAACTCGATAAACCATTGTCTAGAGACTTGTTTCAATTCATATAGCAATTTGTGAAGTTAGCAAACACGATTATCCCCCTTTTGCCCAAAACCAGGAGGCAAGGACATGTATACTTTTTCAGTAAGATCACCATTCAAGAATGCGTTATTAACATCTAATTGATGTAGATGCCAATCACGCAAAGCTGCCACACTAAGTAAGACGCGAACTGTTACCATCTTGGCAAATGGGGCAATAGTCTACTTGTAATCAACTCCTTCGACTTGACTATAACCCTTGGCCACCAACCGGGCCTTATACCATTCTACTGTCCTATCAGCCTTTAACTTGATTTTGCACACCCACTTTTTACTGATTTGTCGCTTATGGGGTGGTAATGGCACCAAACTTCAAGTCCATTTGGCCTGTAAAACAGTTATCTCATGTTGCATAGCTTCACGTCATTTTGGGTTTTGAACAACCTGGAAGAAACTGGTGGCTTCTTTAAGGAGGGTGAGTTGAGTGGTATACGCTTTGTGAACATGAAAAAGTTTATCATAAGACAAGAATCGAGAAAGAGGGTGAGCAGTACCTGAAGTTTTGACCAGATTTGTGGATGATGTCGGTTCGGTCCTTGAAGGGAGGGTCATCTTGAGATGAAAGTCCTGCAAATATTGAGGAGTTTTGGTGGATCGGCTGCTGCGTCAAAGTGGTTGAATGGACACAATTTGCGATTGGGATGAAGTGTTAATTGTTTGGATGAGGGATGGTGATGATGGTGTAGTATCTGCTATGTACAGTAGAGAACAAATGGGAGAAGCAGGTTTTGTTGTTGATGTGGTGAGAACTTGTTGTTCATTTGGGCTGGTGGGAATTACTTGTTCATTTGAGCTGGTGAAGGAAGGAGGCCCATTTAGAGATGGAAAATAATGATTTGCTTGGAAGAGAATCCATATCAGAATTTAGAAATGGGTCATTATTTGAAAACCAAGGTTTAGGTGTATCAAAATTATCATGTCATGCAGAACAAGGAAATATGGTTTCAAAGAAAATGACATCTCTTGAGACCATTACCTTTTTATGAACAAGATCAAAGACCCGATATCCTTTTTTCCCATGAACATTGAGTATGGCTTTCCAGTGAAAAAAGGTGCATTTGAGATGTGCACGGCAATTTTTGGTGCCGTGGTTTGTTCTGTTACATTTAGAGCATTTTAGCTCACCTTCAGACTCATGGCTCGAGTTCTTCAAGGCAAAAACAGCAGCATCTGGTTGAGTATGGCTTTTCCCTGCTGTCACTTCCAACTGTTTCTTATGCCGAAAGACCAACAAGTATGCTTTGTTCAAGTATGGCTTTTCCCTGCTGTCACCTCCAACTGTTTCTCATGACAAAAGACCAGCGAGTATGCATTGTTCACTGTGGTTAACAGATCTTTTAGCAAGGTGTTGCTGCGAACATCTACATATGACTCATTAAGGCCCATAAGGAACTTCATGGTTTTCTGCCTTTCTAAATATGCAGTCACTTCTTTAATCGATCCACAAGTGCCGATTGGAAAGGTGCAAAATGCATCGCGCTCATCCCATAAACCTTTCAATTTTGTTAAATAAGACCCTATAGATATGTTACCTTGCACATAATCATGAATCTCGTTCTCAACATGGAATAATTGAACCACGTTCACATGTGAAAATTGCTCTTGCAAATCGAGCCACATCTGTCTGGCATCCTTGGAGATGATGACGCTGCTAGCGATTTCCTTAGACATTGATTCTAGCAGCCAAGTTTTGACCAAATTATTACAGCGATTCCATTGTTGACATTCTTCTGGATTCTTCTCATTAGGATCCTTGATTGAACCATCTATGAGTCTGATTTTGTTTTTGGTTGTCAAAACTATAGTCATGGATTGTCTCCATGTGCCATAATTATCTTTGACCAAGGGTTGCGGTACAAGCATAGAACCATGTTGATCAAGCCTAATTATTTACAAATAAAGAAACAAATAACTGAGCTTGATTTCCTTTAACATGTCCATTTTCATCTTTCCTGTATTTTGTGTCCTTTGCCACAAATGTTTATTCTTGAGCTCCCTTTCTTTTTCTCAGTTAATACTTTGATTATGGTACAGTTAGAGTGGTGGTTCCTTCTTCATTAATTAACAAAATTTACTTATACCAGATTTTTCATGAATATATACAGGTTGCCATTACACAGTTAGTTAGGTTCCAATTCTTTTAGTTGTGCTTGTGGTATAATGAAATTTTTTTTCCCACTTTAGTATTGCAGTCATCAACAGAAAGTTATTGTGGAAGACCTAAACAAAAAGTGGAAGCGAGTTGTATTGAACACCTCGGTATTTCTTCTTTTCTTTGTTTTCTTTTGTGGTTTTTATTTATAAGTTCATTAATCTATTCTCTTCACATATTTGCACAGCCAATAACACCATTGGAACACTGTGAGTGGCTGAACAAGCTGTTGATGGAAATTTGGATGAACTATATGAACCCAAAGCTTGCAATAAGATTCTCATCCATTGTTGAGGTCAGGATTTTGATTGGCTTACATCATATGATTCATTACTGGATATTTTCTCTACCCTCTGCCTAGGTTTATTTGTTTGTTGGTTTGCGAACTCTGAACATTTTGCTGAAATGAATAGAAATTTTTGCATCGTTGACTTATTTAGCAGTTGATAGTATATTTTTGAATTTTAGAATGAGATAGGCTTGTAAGAGAACCGATCACATACCAAATGTAGTTATCTTTCAGTTTCTTCTGACAGATTGATAGAAGATATATTGAGTTTATCTCAGTTCAAGTTGCAGTCAAAATTTCTTTATGAATTTCTCTCCTTTAAAAGCTAAATGAAAAGGCGCATTCCAGATGTCTGTTACTTGTGGGCTTTTGTGGTGGGGTCACAGTAGATTTCTTATATCACAGAAAATCTTTTAGGAAAATGAAGCTGCAATAAAAGTGGTTGCACTCTTGGTTCCTAACCACTACAAAGGTGGTCTAGAACTCGGAATCATTCCCACTTTGTCATTCTTTTTCTTTGGAAATCAATCATAAACATAATATAATCCTTTAAAAATAGTGGTTGATTGATTTGCTATCACACTTCCATTTCTTTACTACCAGAAAGGGGCTCAAGAACTTGGCCTTGTTCATAACTTTTGATGATTTTTGCCTTTATTTGATCTAAATGAACTGTCTTTTGCATATATTACAGTGTTCTCATGCACAACTTCTGTGTAGTTTGGGTTGTTTGTGAGACCAAACTAAAAAGTTAAACATTTGTCTTTGCAGAAACGATTAAAACAACAAAGGTTGAAGCTCATGGTATGTGATATGCTTGTTTCATCGTGTATCAATTGGCATGAATATTTAAGTCAGGATTAGCATTATG